>WNFI01052735.1_pt1 | contig 27147 bp, 30 predicted proteins | sample 5400471 | NCBI WGS metagenome assembly WNFI01 (sample SAMN13153348, study PRJNA577476) | soil metagenome | isolation source: 100 cm saprolite on Douglas fir-dominated hillslope | place: USA:California | collected 2013-09-17
CAGGCCTCGACCGGCCGGCAGACGCTGGACGCGCTGCGCAAGAAGGTGCGTGAGGTGGCGGAGAACTGCCCCTAACGAAACACTAGGCGGCGGCGGCCGCGGCTTCGCGGCCAGGGCCCATGCGCATGAGAACGGCGTGGAGGACGAAAGACACGCCGAAGCCCACGAACCAGGCGTAGTCGTATAGCGGTTTCAGGGCGGGGATGACCAGGCCGCCCCAGGCCAGCGCGCATCCCGCGAGCGTGGCCACGACCGCACGCCAGTTCCATCCGCCGTACGCGCCGTCCGCGAGGTACAGGTCCTCGAGGCGGAGCCGCTTGCGGCGCACGATCCAGTAGTCCGCGATCAGCACGCCCGCGATCGACCCCAGCCCGCCGGAGTAGCCGAGCAGCCACGTGAAGATGTAGCCGGACGGATCGGCGAGAAGCTTCCAGGGCATCATCGCGATTCCGAGCAGGCCGGTGATGAGCCCGCCCGTTTTGAAGTCGATTGCGCGCGGGAACGCGTTCGCGAAGTCGTTGGCCGGTGAGACCACGTTGGCCGCGATGTTCACGGCCAGTGTCGCCACCACCGCCGTGAACATCGAGATCGCCACCACCACCGGCGCGCGGAACCGGCTCACGAGCTGGATCGGATCCCAGATCGCCTCGCCGTAGATGATCACCGTCGCGCTGGTGATCATCACCCCCATGGCCGCGAACACGGACATGGTGGTGGGCAGCGCCACCACCTGACCCACGACCTGCTCGCGCTGGCTGCGGCCGAAGCGCGTGAAGTCCGGCATGTTCAGGGACAGGGTCGCCCAGTAGCCGATCATCGCGGTCAGGGAGGGAACGAACACGGGCAGGAACTCGCCGAAGGTGTGCAGCTTGCCCGGTTGATTGAGCAGGGGCCCGAGGCCGTGGGCCTCCCGGATCGCCCAGACCAGCAGCACCGTCGTCATGACGAGGACGAATGGCGCGGCCCAGTTCTCGACCCTCCGCAGCAAGTCCATGCCGCGATAGATGATGAAGATGTTGATGCCCCAGAAGAGCAGGAAGGAGAGCCATTCCGTCGTGGTGTGCCCGCCAAACCCGTTGCCCAGCAGGGTCGGCCAGGCGGGGAGGATCGTCTTGAAGAAGGTGTGGAGGGCCTCGCCGCCGATCCAGGCCTGGATGCCGAACCACCCGCAGGCCACCAGCGCGCGCATGAGCGCGGGCAGGTTCGACCCGATCGTCCCGTAGGCGGCGCGGGCGAAGACGGGGAAGGGGATGCCGTACTTCGTGCCCGGGTGCGAATTCAGCAGGATCGGGATGAGCACGATGGTGTTGCCGAGCAGGATCGTGATGAGGGCCTGCCACCAGTTCATGCCGGTGGCCATCAGGCCGGACGCCAGCATGTAGGTGGGAATGCAGTGGGCCATGCTGATCCAGAGCGCGGCGTAGTTGTAGGTCGTCCAGTTGCGCCGGGCGACGGGCACGGGCGCGAGGTCGTGGTTGTAGAGAGGACTCTTTTCGATGCGCGAGGTGTCGACGACCTCGACGCGGCCGTCAGGGTGCTCGATCTGGTTGGGTGTGCCCACGGAACGCCCGGATTCTACCCGACATCAACGAGGCGCCGCGGATGCCTCTGGTGGGCTCGCGAGTTCGTGCCGTCGGACGATGAGGATGACGGCGGCGGCGGCGAGGACAGGTTTCCGTTCCAGGCGGCCAGGAAGGAAGGCACTCCCCGAGGCATCAGCACCTGCTCGCCGACGCGGATCATCCAATAGTGGATGAAGGCCACGCTCGCGGCCGTCACGGCACTGCCGCGTGCGCTCCGCCGGCGCGTCGGATCCACGAGTCCGATTGCCAGGAAGCCGAACACGGTGCAAGCCGCGGGGAGAGCAACCCGCTTGTGCCACTCTGTTCGGTAGAGAGTAACGTGCTTGCCGCTGCTGGCTTCCTCTTGCTGGATCGCGGCGCCGAGTTCGCCGAAGGTGAGCTCCCGCGATCCCTTCATCGGGACGTTCTCGGCGCGCGCGGTGCGATTGACCGACGAAAAGACGATCTCTCGGTAGTTCTGGTTGGCCTGCGGCATCACCCAGCCGGAGAGAGCGACCCCGCCCATGGTCGCGGCCAGCGCGGCGCTCCCGACCCATCGTGTTCGTGGCGTGCGCGAAGGGCGGTGTTCGGACGGTGACGTCCTAGAGGCGAGGAGAATGCCAAACAGGACGCTCGCGGGCAGGACGAAGAGCAGCGCGGACGGCACCAAGTTCGCCAGGGCGTCCGCCCTCAGCGCGATGGCCGCGGCGCGCTGCAGGGCTTCGGCCTCTGCTGGCCCTCCCGGCCACCGCTGATGCGTGATCACGTCAGCGAGAGACCGCATGCCGAGTCCGCTCGAGGTGAGTACAGCGATGACGGTCAGAAGCAGGAGCGTCGCCGCCGTCGTCGATCCGGCGCGGCGGTAGAAGGACCGCTCTTCGCGCGTCGTGCCGAAGGCGTTTCGAGCGAAATGGTCGCCGGCGGCGGTGAGCGTGTGCAACGCCAAGGCCTTCCCGAAGACGGCATACCCGGCGAGTCGCACCCAAGCCCGTGCGGTGGACGAGCGTTCGCGTGCGGCGTTCCACTCGTGTTGCATGTCCGCGACGATCGGATCCACGACGTGCTCGAGCGTCGAAGGCGAGCAGAACCGTTGCGCAACACGGCGGAGGAGTTGGCCCGGGAGCAGGGGCACGCCTTTGGACGGAGCGGCTTTCACGCGGGCTCCAGCTGCAGCTGTCGCCGAACCGACGTCCAGAGCGCGAAAAGGCGCCGGCCGCTGGCGGTGGCCCCGTAAAGGCGACGGGGCAGCCCGGCGGTGCCTTCGGAACGCGCCTCCAGCCGGGACCGCACGTACCCCTTCTCCTCCATGCGCTGGAGAGTGACATACACCGTTCCCCGCTTGAGACGGCGCCGCGAAGCGCCGACCAGCTCCAGGCCGTACATCTCATGCCCCCCGAGCAGGAGCTCCAGGATCACCATCTCCTTGCCGGAGAGCGTGGGCATGCGCCGGGTATGCACCATTGGACCCCCTCAGGCCGATCCTGATGCTTACAGAATGTAAGACTGAATGTCGCGCATGTCAAGCGACGACTGCAGCGAGCCGCGATTCAGGCCACCCACGATCGGCGGCGAACCTGGGTCACCCGTCCTGGAACGGGTGAGTCCGGCACGCGCAACTCGTTCCGGAACGAGTACCCATTGGCGCATTAGCACCGACGAAACGCGGTCAGATTGGTGCGCCCCTGGGTCGGCGGTCTTGCGGGACGGGTATCTCGCCAGGGCAAATGACTGTACTCAGATCGCGTACGATCGTCGTCCTCATCAGGACATCGCTCTGAAGCCCGTGCGGCCGCCAGAATCGCCCGCTGGGGGCTTCACGAGACGCTGTTGATGGTCCGACGGTCTCTCCGCTCCTGCGCCTCTCCAAGAGGCGAACCATCGTACGCAAATCACGTACAGCCAGACCGTCGCGAGACCGACCCACGGCCCGACCGGTGAGGACCAGATCGTGTGGTCTGGTTTCTTTCCAGTGAGCCGGCGGCGCTCACGGCCAGGCGCCGGGGAACGAGCGCTACATCGTCTCGGCGAGGATCTCCTCGAACGTCCGCGCGTCGAGGCCCAGCGGCTGATCGACGAGCGGGCCCCGGCTGAGTACGGGCTCGGTGTCCTCGTAGGTCGGCTTGTCCAGGCTGTAGAGGAGACCGACCGGGATGCGGGCCCCGAACTCCAGCGCCTTCGCCATGGCCGCCATGAGGTTCCCGGTGTCGTATCCCTTCTCGTCCTCGAGCTTGTAGATCCGCTCCTTGAAGAACTGATACGTGTTGACCTTGTTGAAGGTCACGCACGGGCTGAAGACGTCGATGAGCGAGAAGCCCTTGTGGGCGATGGCGCCCACGACGAGCTTCGTGAGTTGCTTCTGGTCGCCCGAGAAGCCGCGGGCCACGTAGGTCGCGCCCGTGGCCAGGGCCAGCGCGAGGGGTTGGACCGGCTTCTCCACGTTGCCGCGGGGCGTGCTCTTGGTCTTGTGCCCCTCGGTCGTGGTGGGCGAGGCCTGGCCCGTGGTGAGGCCGTAGATCTCGTTGTCCATCACGATGTAGGTGAGGTTGAGGTTGCGCCGCATGGCATGGATGAAATGGGCCATGCCGATGCCGTAGCCGTCGCCGTCTCCGCCCACCGCGATCACGTGCAGCGCGTGGTTGGCCAACGCGGCTCCGGTCGCGACGGGCACCGCTCGTCCGTGCAGGCTGTGCACGCCATACGCGTGGATGAACCCGGGCAGGTTCGACGAGCACCCGATGCCCGACACGATGAGGACCTCGTGGGCGGGAATGCGCAGCTCGACGATGGCCTCCTTGATGGACTTGAGGACTCCGAAGTCGCCGCACCCCGGGCACCAGTCGGGATCGACCGGTCCGTCGAGGCTCTTGAGCGTCAGTTCCGTTGTGGCCATGGGTCGCTCCCCTAGTGCGTACGGTCTTGCGGCACGCGGGCGCCCGCGTCGCCGCCGGAATGGTTGGCCCGGTACGAAGCGCCCAGGCTGGTCACGAACTCCGCCGTCGCCGTCTCCCCCAGCAGGCTGGGGTCCCCCGGATGCCAGCCGTAGTTGGAGCCGGTGTCCCGGCCGATGATGAGCATCCCCTCCGGCCTACCGTCGCTGCGATCGACCAGCTCCACGACCCACAGGGGTTCGCCGTATCCGCTCCCCGCCACCGCCTGCAGGCGGGCCGGGCGCGCGCGGTCGTGCATGTGGATGCGGATGTGGTGGTACGCCATCTCCCGCGCCTCGTGCTCCGCGACCTGGAGGTCGACGGGCCGGCCTTCGAGGAAGTCCCGGACGCGCTGCGCGAGCCAGGCCGGCTCGAAGGGCTCGCCGTCGTAGCGCAGGAGCACGTGGTCGACGGTGAAGCCGGTCTCCGCGCGCAGATGGCGCGCGAACTGGCCCGTGAAGTTGTTCTCGGCCACCACCGTGCGCCGGCAGCCCTGGAGGATGGCGCGCGCCTCACGGTCGTGGAAGGGATACAGGTACTTGAAGTGGAGCTGGCTTGTGGCCACGCCGCCGCGGTTGAGCTGCTCGGCCGCCTCGTGGATCACGCTCCAGGTCGAGCCCCAGCCGATGAGCGTGACGTCGGCCTGGGCCGGACCCTCCAGCACCGGGGGCTGCAGCCGTGCCCGCACCCCTTCCATCTTCCGCATGCGCTTCTCGTGCATCTTCCGGCGGATGGCGGGATTGGTGTGCTCGTCGCTGATGAGGACGCCGTACTCGTCGTGGTCGTCCGTGCCCGACACGTGGATGCAGCCGGCGCGCCCGGGACGTGCGCGCGGCGAGACGCCCGACGGCGTGAGCGCGTAACGCTTGTAGCCCCCGTTCGCGGCGTCGTCCGGAGTGGGCGCCGTCACCCATTCGCCGCGCTCGATGCGCACGTCGCTCGAGATCGCCTCCGGATCGATGGTCGAGCGATGCTCGCCGAGGAGGAGGTCGGAGAGGAGGGTCACCGGGAGCTGGAAGCTCTCGGCCAGGTTGAGGGCCTCGACCGTGGAATGGAAGCAGTCGATGGCGTCGCGGGGCGCGATGATCACGCGCGGGTAGTCGCCCTGGGAGGCCCCGAACACCTGGTTGAGGTCGCCCTGCTCGGTCTTGGTGGGCAGGCCGGTCGACGGGCCACCGCGCTGCACGTTCACGACCACCACCGGGGTCTCGAGCATGCCCGCCATCCCGATGGCCTCGCTCATGAGGGCGAAGCCTCCGCCGGAGGTCGCGCACATCGACCGCACGCCGGCGTGCCCGGCCCCGATGGCGACGTTGACCACGGCCAGCTCGTCCTCACATTGCTTGACCACCACGCCAACCTTCTCGCTGTGCGCGGCCAGCCAATGGAGGATGAACGAGGCCGGGCTCATGGGATAGGCGGAGTAGAACTTGCATCCGCCCGCGACGGCGCCCAGCGCCATCATGTGGTTCCCCGTCACCACGGGCCGCCGCTTGCGGCTGAAGGTCCAGCGGTGGCCCAGGGTGGGAACGGTGCGCGCCGCGTGCTCGTACCCCGCGCGCAGCACGCCGACGTTCTGGTCGATGATCTCCTGTCCCTTCTTCTTGAAGGTCTCGAGCAGGATCTCGGCCGTCGCCTCCAGCTCGAAGCCGGCGAGGTGCAGCAGCGCCCCCAGCGCGGCCGTGTTCTGCATGACGGGGAGGAGCTTGCCGAGCTTCGCGGTCAGGTCCGGCACCGGGAGGGGGACGAGAGTGACACCCTTCGGGACGAGCGCGGGGTCGCAGTGGAGACGGGCGCTGTTGAAGACGATCCGCGTATCAACGACTGGTCGCTGTTGTAGGTGTAGAGGTGCACCCCCAGCCGGGCTGCGGTGCGGGCCAGCGTGTCGCCGGTACGGTCCAATCCGTCGCCGGCGGCGCCGGCGATTCCGACGGTGATCTCGGTTGCCATGGTTCGCTCCTCGCCTGATGGGATTGGCTAGTCTTCCTCGCTCACCAAACTGGGGTAGACCACGACGATCTCGGGGTTCATGGCCTGCAGCACCTCCGAGATGCCCTCGGTGGTGTCGGTGCTCGGGACCTTCCAGTCGGCGATGAGGCGATGGTCGCTCTCGGTGCAGAGCGACCCCATGCCGCTCAGGAGCGCCATCCGATCGGCGACGACGCGCACCTGTCCCGGCAGCGTCTCCACGACGACCCTGGCGATCAGCATGGCGTCCTCCGGAAGGAGAGGCCTACCTGGGGGTCGGTGGTGTATCAGAGGTGAAAGTGCAAGGGACACTACCCCTCCCGGACAGGAGCGTCAAGGGCCTCGATTGACAGGCCCGGCACGCAACGCACCCGCCGCCCAGGCCGTTGCCCTGAGCTCGCGGGTGGCCGGACATCACGCGCCCCTCGTAGGGGTTGTAGTCCACGCGCATGTGCAGCGTCCGCGCGGAGAGGGTCACTTCCTTGTCCGGATCCCAGATGACGAGGTCCCCGTCCGAGCCCACCGCGACCGTGCCCTTGCGCGGCCAGAGCCCGAACATGCGTGCCGGGTTGGTGGAGGTGATCTCCACGAACTTGTGCGCGTCGATCCGGCCCGTGCGCACGCCCCCGTCCCAGAGCAGCATCAGCCGGGTCTCGATACCGGGCGCGCCGTTGGGGATCTTCGAGAAGTCGTCCTTGCCGAGCTGCTTCTGGGGCGGCTCGTTCATGCAGAAGGGGCAGTGGTCCGTGGACACGACCTGCAGGTCGTTCTTGGCCAGGCCCTTCCAGAGCGCGCCCTGGTTCCACTTCTCGCGCAGGGGCGGCGACATGACGTACCCCGCGCCCTCGAAGCCGGGCCGCTCGTAGTCCTCATAGGACAGGAAGAGGTACTGGGGGCAGGTCTCGGCGTAGGCGGGCAGGCCCATGTCGCGCGCCTGCTTGATCTTCTCGAGGGCGTCCGAGCACGACAGGTGCACGATGTAGATCGGCACGTCCGCCATCTCGGCCAGGGCGATGGCGCGGCCGGTGGCCTCGCCCTCCGCGCGCGTCGGCCGGGTCAGCGCGTGGTACTTCGGCGCCGTCTGGCCCTTGCGCAGCGCCTCCTTGACCAGGGGGTCGATGACCCCGCCGTTCTCGGCGTGCATGCAGACGAGGCCGCCGTTCTCCCGGGTCTTGAGGAGGGCGCGGAAGATGGTCGCATCGTCCACCTGGAACACGCCGGGATAGGCCATGAAGAGCTTGAACGACGTCACCCCTTCGTGCTTGGTCAGGCGGTCCATGTCCCCCGAGACCTGGTCGGTCAGCTCGCGCACGATCATGTGGAACGCGTAGTCGATGACGGCCTTGCCCTCCGCGCGCTCCATCCAGCCTTCGAAGGCGGGGAAGAGACCCTCGCCGAAGTTCTGGATCGCGAAGTCGACGACGGTGGTGGTGCCGCCGTGGGCGGCGGCGACGGTGCCGCTCTCGAAGTCGTCCGCCGACGTCGTGCCTCCGAACGGCATGTCGAGATGCGTGTGCACATCGATGCCGCCCGGCATCACCAGCTTGCCGGAAGCGTCGACCACGGTGTCGGCGGGGATGTTCAGGCCCTGGCCGATGAGGGTTCTTCACCAGAGTGGTCATTGGCTCCCTCCGGAGAACGTTCGCGGGCGGGTGGTTGCGGACCCGTCATGCTAGTGGACCGGTCCGGGTGCCGTCAACGTCACGCCGCGTGCCCTCTCTTTGACCGCTCGCACCCGCGGCGTTACAGTCTGCCGTCTTTGGCCGGCGCAGTATTCGGCCGAGGAGAAGCGATGAAGCGTTGGGCCGCCGGATTCGCACTCGTGGTCGCCGTGCTCGGGGCGCGGGCCGCCCACGCGCAGGCCGTCCAGAACGTGGTCCTGCGGAACTCCTTCAACCCCACCGGCGCCGGCGCGCGCGGCCTCGGTATGGGTGGGGCCTTCATCGCCGTCGCCGACGACGGGACCGCGGCTTCCTTCAACCCCGCGGGCCTGGCCCAGCTCCGCCGCACCGAGTTCGCGGTGGTGGGGTTCACCGATCTCCTCACGTCCGACCTGACCGTCCCCAAGGGGACTGAGACTGTGACCACGAGCAACCACGCGCGTCACCAGCGGCCGGACTTCGCCGGCCTCGCGCTGCCCTTCGAGGTCGGCGGGCGCAACCTCACCCTCCAGCTCTCGTACCAGCGCGCCGTCGACCTGTTCGGCCGCGGCGTGGCCACCGTCCAGGACACGGTTCCCCTCTCCCAGATCGATCCCACGCTGAGGGGTTCGGGCGACATCATCGCGGACATCTCGCCCGATCAATCCGGCGCGTTCCACACGGTCAGCCTCGTGGCCGGCTACCAGCTCACCTCGCGGCTCTCCCTGGGCACGGCCATCAACTACTGGTTCTCGCAGTGGACGGCGAAGGGAACGAACAGCTTCCGCGTGCGAGTGCGACCGGTGGGCGGAGGCCGTGCGGTCGAGGTGCCGCTGCTGAGCGATCAGTTCCACCAGGACCAGTCGATGCGCGGCGTGAACTTCAACACCGGCATCCTCTTGAAGTATCCGCGGGTGAGCGTGGGCGCCGTCGTCCGCCTTCCCTTCACCGGCGACTACTCGCTGGTGGAGAAGGACACCCAGACCGCCTTCGACTCCGGCAAGGCGCAGCCCGCGCACGCGCTGGACTTCGACGTCAAGACGCGCCTGCACTGGCCGCGCAGCGCGGGTGCGGGCGTGGCCCTGCGTCCCCTGCGCGGCCTGACCTTGACCGGCGACTACTCGCACTCCGCGTGGTCACGGGCGTCACTCGAGGACGTGCCCGCGGGCGCCCTTCTCACCGCGCAGAGTTTCAACGCCCAGGGTGATCCGCAGGACTCCTTCACGAACCGCAACTTCTTCGACCTGCTGCCGGCCTCGGAGACGGCCACCGTCGACACCAGCCAATGGCGCGCGGGCGGCGAATACCTCGTGACCTCCCTCCCGAAGGTCGTCATCCCACTGCGCGTGGGGATCTTCCGCGACCAATCTCCGATCTCGGACCTCGGCCGCAACGAGGGGCGGCGGATCACGGGATGGACGGCGGGCACGGGCATCAACTTTCCCCACCTCGTCCTCGACGTGGCCTTCGAGCGCCGGGAGAGCGCGGGCACGGTCTCCCTGCGCCTCAAGGCCGGACAGCCCGTGCCCAGCGACGCGGCCACGGAATCGGTGCGCGAGCAGCGCGTCGTGGCTTCGCTGATCTACCGGTTCTCCGATGACGACCCGATCAAGCGCGCGCTGCATTACGTCTTCGTGGGCCCGAAGGAGAAGGAGAATCCGTAGCCGGGCCGTGCGCCGGGCGGCGTTGTCGGCGCTGCTCGCGCTGGCCCTCGCCGTTCCCGCTCGGGCCGAGGAGTGGTTCGATGCCTACGAGCGCGGGCTGGAGGCGCTGAAGCAGAAGAAGGCGGACCGCGCGATCGAGATGCTCGAGCGCGCGGCGCGCCTCCGCCCCGACCCCGGCACCAACGTCATCACCTACGGCACCAATCGGCTGGAGCGCTACCATCCCTATCTGCGCCTGGCCGAAGCCTATCTGCTGGCCGGGCAACCGGCTCGCGCCCAGGACGCGCTGAAGCGCTCGGAAACGCGCGGGCGCGAGCCCGCCGCCGAGCGGGCCCGGATTGCCGCCCAGGTCGATTCGGCCCTGGCGAGCGCGCGGGCTGCCGCCACTCCGCCTCCCGTCCCCGCGGCCGTGCCTGCGGCGATCGCACCTCCCGCGACCGCGGCCCAGGTCACCGAGCCGACGCCGCTCCGGGCCGCCGCGCCCACGGCGTCTCCGAGCGTCACGGCTCCGGTCACCACGCCGCCACGCGTGGCCCTCAGCGGCATCCTCGACCTGCGCACCGATCCGCCGGGAGCGACGGTGCTGCTCGGCGATCGGCTGCTCGGGACGACTCCGCTCAAGATGGAGCTGGCCGCGGGGGACTACACCGTGACGTTGCGCAAGCAGGACGCTGCGGACCAGAGCTTTCCGGTGCGGATCACCGGCGGGCGCGCGACCACGGAGAGCCGTACGCTCGTCGCGACGGCGGCCATGGCCACGCCGACCATCCCGTCCATCCCCGCAGTCGCGTCGCTGTTCCTGTACTCCGATCCCCCGGGTGCCACCGTCTACCTGGACGACGAACTGGTCGGAGCGACGGATCCGGCGAGCGGCCGTCTGGTCCGCACCGGCATCCCGGTGGGCATGCACCACCTCCGGCTCACGCGCGCCGGCCTCGGGGACGCCGTAGAGGACTTCACCGTCTCCTCGTCGGGCCCCACCACCGTGCGCGCCCACCTCGGGCCGGCGCCGTCATCCGGCGGGGCCTCTCCGATCGCCTGGGCGCTCGGCGCCGTGCTGGCGCTCGTCGCCGCGACGGCAGTCTTCCTCTCCCGGCACCGCGCGGCCGCCACTCATGACGGCGAGACCGTAGCTCTTCCGGCCCGGACCGCGCCCGGGGCCGGCAGGCCCCCGGGGCCACGCCCGGCCGCGGGCGAGTCGAACGACTTCGGCCCCCTCACGCCGGGAACGCTCCTGGCCCGGCGGGCGACGGCGGTGAGCCCGGCGACGCAGGGGGAGGGCGAGACCGCGGCCCTCACGCCGCCCCCGGGGCTCGGCGCGTCCGATCGCTTCGGCGAGTTCCGGCTGCTCGAGCCGCTCGGCAAGGGCGGCATGGCCGCCGTGTTCAAGGCCGAGCGGCGCGGCGAGGTCTGTGCCCTCAAGCGCCCGCTGTCGGCTTTCCTCGAGGATCCCGAGTTCCTGGAGCGCTTCCTGCGCGAGGCGGAGATCGGCCGCACGCTGCACCACCCCAACATCATCCGGATCTTCGAGCGCGGAGACGTCGGCGGCGTGCCGTACTTCACCATGGAGCTGGTGCGCGGCGAAACCCTGCACGCGCGCATCCGTGCCGAGGGCGCCCTCGACGCGCGCACGGCCACCCATGTCGTGGCCCAGGTCGCGGAGGCCCTCGACTACGCGCACCTGAAGGGCGTCATCCACCGCGACCTCAAGCCGTCGAACATCATGATCCTCGAGGACGGGACGGTGAAGGTGATGGACTACGGGATCGCGCGGGCGCGACGCTTCGACGGCCTGACCCTCACCGGCGCTTTCCTGGGCACGCCCGACTACGTGGCGCCCGAGACCGCGGAGGGCAAGGGCGCGGACGCGCGCAGCGACCTCTATTCGCTGGGGATCGTGTTCTACGAGATCCTGACCGGCCAGAAGCCCTTCGTGGGCGACTCGCCCTTCGCGACCCTGCGCAAGCACGTCTCGGAGCCGCCCACGCCGCCTTCCGCGATTGCGCCCGGCGTGCCCCGCGAGCTGGAGGCGATCATCCTGAAGCTGCTCTCGAAGAGCCCGGACGACCGCTATCCGGGCGCGGAAGAGCTCGTGATCGCGCTCCGCGACTACCTCAATCGCGCGGCCTGACCTCTCGCCAAAAGTGCGGGCGGAGCCGTCGCACCGTCATCCTGCGTCACGGCCCGCTCGGGCAGGTCGGCATCCGCGTCCTTCCAGGCGCCCGCGGCGGCCGCGAGCTCGCGGCGCGCGGTGGGCTCGTCTCCGCGATGCCGGGCCACGAGCCCGAGCGCGAGGTGCGATCCGCCGTAGCGGGCGTCGTGCTCGATCATCTGCCCCGCGGTGTATTCGGCGAGGTCCCAGGCGCCCGCCTCCCGGGCGACGCGGGCGATCCCCTCCAGGCGGAACAGGGCCTGGATCCAGGCGTCGGGACCGGGAAGGGCGCGCAGCCGCTTCTCCACGTCCTGCAGGAGGACGCCGCCCTCCGCGGCCTTGCCCTCGCGCAGCAGGATCTCCCCGCGCAACGTGTCGACCCACGGATCGACGGTCCGCCGGGTGACGGTCAGGCCGGCGGCCAGGGTCGGGACCGCCCCGCGCGCGCTCTCCGCGGCGGCCAGGGCCGCCCGTGCCTCCGCCGCGCGGCCCAGGGCCAGCAGCGCGTGTCCCTCCAGCGCGCGCCCGGCCGCCCGCGCGGCGGCCGACCGTCCGGCGGCGAGCGTGTGCGCGGCGGCCAGGGCCTCGGCCGCGCGTCCGCGGTCGAGCAGGAAGGACGCGAGCGTCTTCTGGTTGAACTCGAGGTAGTCCGTGACCGGGGGAAGCGCGGCCATCTCACGGAGCCGCTCTTCGGCGAGGCGCATCTGGCCCTTGTACTGGTAGGCGGTGGCGAGGAGATCGAGGTTGTGGACGTGATGCCAGTCCATCTCGGGCGAGATCCCCTCCGCCGCGTAGTACGCCTTCTCGAGCGCGTCGGTGCGGAGGAAGGCCGCGATGGCGTCGTCGATGCGCCCGACCCGGCGGAGGTCGTGTCCCCACATGTGGTGCGAATGCGGAATGGCGGGCGCGAGCGCGGCGTAGGCCTCGCCGTGCGCGAGCGCCTCCGGGATCTTCCCGATGGTCTCGTAGGTGTGGGTCAGGTAGTGGTGCGCGGCTCCGTTGTCGGCCTGGAGCTGCAGGGCGCGCTTGTAGAACACGACCGAGCCCTCGCCACCGCGCTGGCCGCGGCCCGCGGCCGTCGGCTCCTCCGCGTTGCCGCGGATCAGCCACAGCTCGACGTCGTCGCCGTCCAATTCCAGCGCGTCGTCGATGGCCTTCTTGTAGGCCAGATGACGGGCGGGGTCGCCGAGATCGGCCATCGCGTCGAGCTGCGCCGCGCGCACCGCGATGCGCCGCCGCTCGCGCGGGGAGGCCTTCGCGGCCCGCGCTTGCGCCGCGGCCAGGGCGCCCTGCGCGTCCGCGGGCGCTTCCAGGCCCGAGTACACGCGGCTGAGCCCGACGTAGGCCATGGCCAGCCCGGGGTCGAGCCGCAGCGCCTGATTGAAGGACCGCGCGGCCTCGATCCAGACGTACCCGTGCAGGTAGTTCAGCCCCTGGACGTAGAAAGCGCGAGCCGGCGCCGAGGCGCTCGTCACCTCCTCCCGCGCGTTGCCCGTGCCCGGACGCAGGGGCAGGGGACGCGCCAGGATCTCGCGCGGCACCCAGCCCGCGGGCGCCGCGCAGGCCGCGTGCGGATCGTCCTGCAGCCCGCGGCCACCATCGTGGGTCTGTGGCTGCGCCGCGGCGATCGTCGCCGCCAGAGACAGCGCCACCAGGCACGAGGCCAGGCGCATCACGGCGTCAGGAGCGCGGAGGACGTCCCGCGGCCGGCTCCGCGGGCTCGGCGTAGCCTTCGTAGGCCTCGTAGCCGCCGTGGTAGTCGGAGTCCTCGGGTCGGCGGATCTGCGAATGGCTCACCACGCGGTCGCGGCGCAGGCCGCGGAAGTCCTCCAGCCGCCGCCATCCCTTGTCCGCGTTCTTCTCGAGGAACTCACCCATGCCCTTCACGAGCCGCTTGATGACGTTGGGCCCGACGGCATGGTCCAGCATCGCCGCCGTGCAGACCTGCACCGTGCCGCAGCCGAGCAGGAAGAAGTTCAAGGCATGCGAGAAGTCGGAGACGCCGCCGATCCCGGAGAAGCTCTTCTCCGGGAACGCCCGCGTCATCTGGGCCATCTTGGCCAGGGACAGGGGCAGGATGGCGGGGCCGCCGAGGCCGCCGCTCGACACCAGACCGTCGACGTTCATCTCGAAATCGAGGGTCTCGGGATCGATGAGGGGCAGCGACGGGAACGTGTTCGAGGAGACGACGGCATCCCCACCGCCCGCGAAGACCGCGCCCGCCTCCATCACGATGTCGGTGGTGGAGGGCGTGAGCTTGGCCCACACCGGGACCTTCGAGACCTTCTTCACGACCTGGGTGACGCGCGAGCAGAGCTTCTGGTCCTTGCCGATGTTCGAACCCATGTCGTCGCGGTCCATGTGCGGGCAGGAGAGGTTCAGCTCCAGGCCGTCGGCGCCCTGGTCCTGGCAGGCGCGGGCCAGCGTCTGCCAGGCGGCCAGCTCCTTGCGCCGTCGCGCCCCTTGTTCATGGAGAGCGTGCCCCCGCCATGGCTGCGGAGGAACTTCGTCTTGGGGCCGGCCACGTTCACGACGGGGTGAAGGCCGATCGTCTTGGTGACGACGCCGCCCCAGCCCGCCTCGAACGCGCGCAGGATGTTGCTCTCCGATTCCGTGGGCGGCGCCGACGAGAGCAGGAACGGGTTCTCGAAGCGGATGCCCGTGAAAGTCGTGGACAGATCCGGGGCCATGGGGCCGAGGATAGACCTTTTCCGGCGCTCCGAAAAGGGGGCCGGGCCCTGGTCAGGCGGCGGTCGCGACGGGCTCCCGGCGGCGGCCGCCCATGATGGCGCCGGTGATGGATCCGACGAGCATTCCGGGCAGGAGGGTGAGGCCGATCCAGAGCGTCATCTGCGGCAAGAGCCCGATCAGGAGCCAGGTCTGGACCGGACCCATGGCTGGGAAGTTCGGGGGCAGCGCGTCGTAGTGGGTGCCCCACTTACCGATGATCGCGGGCAGCATCAAGGCGGCCACGGGGACGCGGGCGGCCAGGGCGTACACGAACAGCGTCCGTCCGAGCGTGGGCCATCCCAGGCTGGCCACGAAGCCGGCCACCAGGGACACGATGCAGGCGATCAAGATCGTTCCCGTCAGGGAGACCCCGAGCTTGTTCGCGGCGAAAAGAGTCGCCGCGAAGATGGCGAAGCCGAGCACCGTCATTCCGATGGCCTTGCCCTTGCTGGCCGGCCCCTCGCCCGCACGGGCCAGGCGAAGCGCGAAGTAGACGCCGAACACGAAGGGCAGCCAGGAGATGCCGATGATGGCAAAGCCCCCTCCTCCCGTGCGGTTGAACAGCGCCGACGACCAGTGCTGCAGCTCGCCCACGAGGCGGAGGGCGGTGACGGCGAGGGTGATGATCGCGGGGACGAGGACGAGGTCACGGGTCGTGGGACGGGATGTGTCAGGCATGCCGGGAGTATAGACCCGCCGTCCAGCGATCAGGCCCGGTGCCGCGTCCGGCGGCGGACGACCAGGACCGTGATCCAGACCAGCAGTGCGATCACCGCCAGCGCGGAATTGGCGACATCGAGGGGAGTGCGCGGGGCAAGGGCGGCCTTCAAGGCCGACGGTCCGCGCGTGGCCAGGACGTAGACCGCGTCGAGAGCGACCGCGGTCCCCCAGAAGACCAGCATCCAGGCCACGAACATCAGCGGGCGGCCGACCACGTAGACGAGGAAGTCGCCCTGGCGCGCCGCTTCCGTCCGGCGAAGCTCGGCCACGCGCTCCTCGTGCTCGCTCAAGGCGTCTCCGTCGCGCGCGCGCGAACCCATCGCGTCTCGAACTCCACCGGCTCGCCGCCGTAGGGCAAGGGCATCGAGCGGAGGACGAGCTCGTCCTCGCCCAGCGCGACCAGCCGCGTCTGTTCCACGGCCGCCCAGTTCGGGAACAGGCTCGCCTCGATGTGGTGGGTGACAAACTGCTCGTCCGGGCTCACCGTGAAGCGTCCGAACCACGCGTGATACCCGTCCCAGGCGCGCCGCAGTTCCTCGGGCGTACCCGCCTCGAGGTCGTCCGACGCGAACCGCGGGCGATCGCCCTTCGCGATCTGCAGCGCGACGTGGCCGGCGCCGTCGTAGGTGAGGCGCCCGCACACGTCCGTCCCCCAGGGATGGAAGACGGTGCCCGACGCACGCCGCCCTTCCATCGCGACGAGGGCCCAGGTCCCGAGGAGACGATCGCGCAGCGCCGGGAAGCTCGTGGTCAGAAGTTACAGGGGTCGAAGGCCGGCTCCGCCTAGCGAGCCGGCGCCGGGCTCGCGGGTGGCCGCAATTCCTCGCCCGCATGCGCGTGGCCGCGATGGCACAGGAAGCAGTTCACGCTCGGCTTGTCGTCCTCGAGCGCCTTGATCTTCTTCAGGTAGTCCTCGTTGATGGCGCGCGTCATCGCCATCATGTCCCGCGTCACCTGCTTCTCTTCCTTGTCCTCGCTGTCCCATTGGTCCGCCACGTGACAGTGCGTGCACTTCGTCCCCAGCGACCGCGTGAAGGCCTGCATCGTGCGCAGGAGCCTCGTGGCGGGGACGTCACCCAGCGTCTTGAGGTTCTTGAAGACCTCCTTCGCGGGCAGGTCCTCCTTGCCTTTGATGGACGCCTGCAGCGCGGTCAGGTACTTCTCGTTCTCGGCGGCGTAGGGCGGAGCGGCGCCGGAGGGGGTCGCGGAGGGAGCGGCCGCCGGGGCCGGGGAAGGCGCGGGCGCCGGTGACTGGGCGGAGGCGACGGCAATCGAACAGGCGATCACGGCGACCGGGAGGCCGAGGCGCATGGGGGTCACTCTCCTTTTCGACATTCTAGGCCACGACCCGGGCGCGTCGCCGCTCAGGCGTACGGTAGATGTGTCTTGCCCGCGGCTGCCTCCGGGTTCAGCCACTCACCCCGCTGGTGGCCGCTTGCGGCAAGACCTGCGCCAGATGATGGTGGAGGTGGCGCACGTAATCCTCGGCCACGAACCGCAGCGTGACCGGGGCGCCTTCGCCGATCGTGCAGGGCGTGCCGAGGGCCCGGGGCTCGATGTGCGCGATCACGTGGGCGAGGTGGCGGTTGACCGCGGCCCAGAGGCCCACGAGGTCCGCCCATGACCTTTGCTGATACGCCTGGGTCGCGACCCAGGACTCCTGCGCGTAGCCGGGGAAGGCCAGGGACGTGCCGAGCTGCGCGCGCACGAACCGCTGCTGGTTGTTGAAGGCGGAATCGATGAGGTGCCCGATGACCTGCTTGCGCGACCACTTCCCGGGCGCGCGCGGCTCGCTCGCGCGCTCCTCGTCGATCGCGCCCAGCTTCGGGAGGTCGGCCTCGATCGTCGCGATGACGTCCCGGGCGATGCGCGCCGTCACGTCACTCGGATCGCTCATGGGGCGGGGCTCGGAGGGGCGGGCGGCCGGGTCGACTGCCAGGCCACGGCCTGCCAGCGGCCGTCTCCCTTCTTCACGTACACGTCCGTGTACAGGATCTGGAAGGGCGCGGGTCCCTTCCCCGCCGCGATCGACGCGAGCAGGCTCGCCTTCGTGTCCGCGACGCCGCTGGCGTGGGTGTAGGTGAGGTCGTCGGGCAGCAGGCGGCCGAGCGCATCGAGGTCGCTGCGCACCATGGCCTGAAGCCGCTCCTTCTGCGCGGCGAGGACGGCCGCCTCGTCGGGCCCGGCCGGCTGCGCCGAGGCCGCGGCGAGACACGCGACGGCGAGGCCGAGGGCGATCCTCATCTCGCCACGCCCGACTCTGGGATCGAATCTCATGCCGCCTCCTTGTGGTCGAGGCCAGTATCGTCCGGACCGCGTTCAGGCGCGAGGAGGGCGGCGCCGGCGCCGCGGCTTCGCGTGCTTCGCCGCGTAGCCGGAGGCACCGTGCAGGTGCAGCGACACGTAGGGCTCGTGGCCCACGACCCAGCTGTCGTGGCCAGGGGGTACGTAGAACACATCGCCCGGACCCAGCACCATCTCCTCGCCGTCGTCCATCTTGACCGCGGCCCGTCCGGAGAGGACGAGCCCGACGTGCTCGACCTCGCAGCTCTTCGTGCCCGCGATGGGGCCGACGTGCGTGGACCATCGCCAGCCGGGCTGGTACTCCGCGCGCCCGAGTTCCATGCCGCCGATAGTGACGAGCCGGAACAGGCCCTTCTCGAAACGCCGTTCCTCGTCCGGCTCCTCGAGGCGCTTGACGACGATGGGCTTGGGAGTCACTCGGCCCGCAACGCGGTTGTGGGATCGACCCGCGAAGCACGCTGCGCCGGAATCGCCGCTACTGCCAAGGCGACCGATGCAAACACTGCGGCGGCGAGGACATAGCTGATTGGATCACTGGGTGGCACCCCGAACAGGAGCGTCGAGACGACCTTCCGCAAGCCTAATGCCGCCGCCACGCCCAGGACAAGGCCCGCAAAGGTGAGCCGTGCGGCCTGTCCGAATACGGCCCCGAAAATGTCGCTGCGCGATGCGCCGAGCGCCAACCGAATGCCGATCTCGTGCGTACGCTGAGCCACGACATAGGCGATGAGGCCGTAGATTCCGATAGCGGCCAGGAACACGGCCAGCGCGGCAAATGACGCCACCAGCGAGGCGTACAGGCGTGGGCGGGCCAGCAGGTCGGCGAGATACTGCTCCATGGTTCTGGGGGCGGACACGGCCTGCGTCGGATCCACATCGCGGATGGCGCGGCGGACGGCGGACACCTGGGCCGCGGTGTCTCCGGTGGCGCGAACGATGAGGTTCGTGACATAGCCGGGCGTCTGCGTGTGCAGCAGGAAAACCGTGGGTGCAGGCTCCGATGTGCCATGCGGTCGCGACGATCGAACGGGCGCCCGTCCAGTATCGGTATGCCCATGGCGGCAAAGTAACCACGACTCACCAGCGAACACTCGGTTGATAGGGAGCTCGACAGGTCGCCGGCCTCCCCTTCCCGCCTGAAGCCGGTTCCGCAGTTCATCCCGGTCAAGGGCAGGAACTGGATCGTGCCCGCAGCCTTTACCCCTGGCAGCGCCTCGACCCTCTCGAGGATGTTCTCCACCAGTCCCACACGAGCCTCCGGCGGGCGAGCGCCGAGAAAGAGACCCATGGTGATGGTCTCGGCGGGCTGGAATCCGAGATCGACACCGATCAGCCGCGAGAAGCTGCGCAGGAGCAGACCCGCGCCCACGAGGAGCACCACCGCCAGCGCGACCTCGGTCACCACCAGCGCGCTCCTCATCCGATGATGCGATCGATCCGCCGTGCCCCCGCGCGTCCTCTCTTGCAGTGCCTTCTGCGGCTCGACGCGACTCGCCTGCCATGCGGGAAGGAGGCCGAAGAGCAGGGCGGTCAACGTGGAGACGGCCACGGTGAAGACCACACACACGGAGTCGAGACGGACGGGCTCGACATTTCCGAAGGTCAGCGTCACCGCCGTCAACATCACGAGAGCCCGCGTGGCCCAATGAGCCACCACGAACCCGGCGGCGCTCCCCAGGGAGGACAACACGAGACTCTCGATGACCAGCTGCCGGATCAGGCGTCCGCGACTGGCGCCGAGAGACGCACGCACGGCGAACTCACCGCGCCGGCGGAGTCCGCGCGCGAGCAGGAGACCGGCGAGGTTGGCACACGCGATGACCAGAACCATAGCGACGACCGCCATCAGGAGCCACAACGCCGGCCCTCCCTCCCGAACGAGGTAGTCGTGCAGCCCGGCCACGAACACGCCGAACCCGTTGTCCATCGGATACTGACGGGCGAGCGCGGATGCGATGGCCGCCATCTCCGCACGCGCCGCCTGGACACTGATCCCGGATTTCAACCGGGCGTAGCACTGGAATGAGCGCGCCCCGATGGCCTCCGGTTTCGCGGGGTCGATCTGCAAAGGCGTATAGGCGTCTGGCTCGATCAAGCCGATGCGGAGCCCAGGGGGCGCGACGCCGATGATCGTGAGCGAACCATCCCGGCCCGCCAGTCGTCGTCCGAGCACCGCCGGATCGCCCCCGAACGAGCGTTGCCAGAAGCCATGGCCGAGGAGGACGACCTCCTGATGCCCCGGTCGCGTCTCCTCCTGGGTGAACACGCGGCCCAACAAGGGAGCGACCCCGAACACGCGCAACAGGTCCGATGTCGTCTGGATCCTGACGATCTGTTCGGCGCCGTCGGCGCCGAACACGTTGAGCGGTACCGGCTGCACGAGCGCCATCGCCTCGAGCGAACTCGCGCGCGCCCTCCACTCGAGAAAATTCAGGGGGTGGACCCCCACCGTCTGCGGGGAGCCAAGCGGCTGCTCGCGCAGAACGATCAGGCGGTTCGAGCCGGGATACGGCAGGGGTCGCAAGAGGACGGCATTGACGAACGTGAAGATCGTGGTATTGGCGCCCGTGCCGAGAGCCAGGGACAGTATGGCGACGGCGGCAAATCCCGGATTCCTGCGAAGGCCGCGTAGCGCATGTCGGACATCCTGACGAAGGTCGTCGAAGAGAGCGAGGCCCCGCGCATCGCGGCACTCCTCCTTGTGCTGGTCGACACCGCCCATCTCGCGCAGGGCGGCGTAACGCGCTTCCTCTGGAGACATGCCCGCCGCCAGGTTCTGTTCGACCTGACTCTCCAGGTGATACCGCAACTCTTCGTCCAATTCCTGCTCGAGACGTCCCGCGTGGAAAAGGGAACGAACCCTGAGCCGAAGGATCCTGATCCAGCGCAGCATGGGTTCCTCCCCGATACCTACGCAGGCCTTACGACGAGCGAGATCGCTGCGGATAGCCGCTCCCACTCCGCCGTTTCGGTCGCGAGCCCCTTGCGTCCAGCCCTCGTGAGCGAGTAATACTTCGCCCGGCGGTTGTTCTCGCTCTCGCCCCACCGAGCCTCGATCCAGCCGTTGTGCTCGAGCTTGTGCAAGGCCGGATAGAGCGAGCCTTGGCCCACTCGCAGCTCATCGTTGGACATCTGCCGGATGCGCTGGGCGATGGCCCAGCCATGCATCGGCCTGAGCGCGACGACCTTCAAGATCAGCAGATCGAGTGTGCCTTGGACGAGATCGGTCGGTTTGCTCATCTCCCCTCGGTTACCTACAAGACTCTACGCCCTCTCTTGTCGGTAAACAAGGGGAGAGGTGGGCCAAGAGACTGGACGTATGGGGTTGCCGGTTACGGCCGATCCAGGATCGTGAGGTACTGGCGCCAAGGCCCGACCGCCTGGCGATACTGGCCCGCCATGACCCGCGCAACGCCGCGAAACGCTCGAGCAAGGCGCTCGTGGAGTGCCCGACCGACGCCGTGCGGAAGGCGAAGCGGTCGAACGGCGTGAAGGGCACCGCCTCGCCGTGGTCGAGGATGATCCTCATCCGCGGCACCCAGTCCGTCTCCTCGCCGTGGATCAGGTGGCCGATCACGTCGCGGGGACTGAACGTGTCCGGGCCTTCGTTGGCCAGCAGCCAGGAATCGGCCAGGCCTTCCAGCAGCGCCTGCAGCGCGGCCGGCGTGCGCTCGAGGACGGCAACGGCGTCGGCCGGGCTCAGCTCCACGTCTTCAGCGATCCTCGCCGATGCCGATGCCCACGATCCGCGACTTCCCGCGCCGAAGGGCGATGCCGACCGCGAGCAGCGCCGCCACGACGAGGCCGCCGATGGCGATGCCGATACCCACTGCCCGAGATACACCCATCGCCTGCCACAGGTCGAATCCCATGCACCCTCCTGCTGAGGGCTTGGACACCGGTGGCGGCGCGATGGGTCCTCTCCGTCATGCCGTCTGGCTGGCCCCTGGCGTCGGCTCCGGCACCACGGAAATGGACCCATCCACCTCGAGCACGGCCAGCCGGCAGTCCGCGATCGTGCAGCAGCCATGCGCGCGCAATGCTTGCATGAGGTCTTCGTGCGTCACGTGCTCCGAGCCGAGCGCGTCCGGGTGCACGTTGCCCCGCAGGACCAGGACGTGGGCCTTGCCGCGCAGCAGCTTCTCGACCTTCCGGTTGCGCGCGGCGGCCACGCCGAGGAGGTAGTTCAGGACGAGAAGCACCACCGCCGCGACGAGTCCGCCCAGCAGCGAGGTGTCCGGGCCCACCATCGCGTTCTGCACGGCGTTGGCGATGAGCAGGATGAGCGCGAAGTCGTAGGGGGCGAGCTGGCCCACTTCTCTCTTTCCAGAGATGCGGAAGCCCACCAGGATGACGAAGTAGACGATGACGGTGCGGAGCACGATCCAGGGGACGGCGGCCGGATTGCCGACGAGGTCACCCACGCGGGTTCTCCTCTCTCGTGGAGGGCTTCACTTCGGAGGGTTGCGCCGGACCTTGCCGCGGTACGCGCGGCCGCGCAGCTTGAGGCGCGAGATGGGAATGGCCTGCGGGCCGAAGGTGATGATGCGATGCGGCACGACGCGCCGGAGCAGACCCGGCTCCAGGGCGGCGGAGGCGGAGGCGGTCAGGAGGGCTTCCCCCGGCTCGGCCAGGTCTTCGCCGATCTTCGAGGCCAGGTTCACCTCCAGCCCGAACATGTCGTGGTCGGTGTCGAGGATTTCGCCGTAGCCGAGGCCGTAGCTGAAATGGACCTGCTCGTTCTCGGGGCGGCCGCGGTTGTAGGCCTGGAGGGCGTCGTCGAGCTCGAGCACGCTCCGAACGGCGGCGTTGGCGTCGTCGTAGCGCAGGAGAAGGCTGTCGCCTTCGACCTTGACCATCTCCCCGCCCGTCCGTCGGACCACCCTCTCGGCGATGGTGGTCACGGTGTCGAACACCATCAGGAAATGCAGGATGCCGTCGCGCGCGGTGCGGATCGTGAAGTCGGCGGTGTCCGTGAACACGACCGCCCGCTTGCGAAAGAGGTCGGGGAAGCTCTTGCAGTCCAGCTCCGGCCGCTTCTCCGCCCGGGTCTTCGTGCGCCGGCGGAGGAAGTCCGTCAGGCGGCGCGTCAGGCGGCCGGCCGGACGGAACATGCCCATCTAGACCTTCCCGCCGTCCGTGAAGGCCTGGTCGAGCATGTCCGCCGCCTGGTCCGCGTCCGCTTTGCCTACGTTGAGGGCGGGCGAGATGCGGAGGACGTTGCCGAAGAGGCCGCCCTTGCCGATGATGAGCCCGCGGTCCTTGGCCGCCTCCAGCACCGCCCCCGTCTGCTGTGGCGCCGGCTCCTTCGTCTCCCGGTCCTTCACCAGCTCCAGGCCCTGCATCAGGCCCATGCCGCGCACGTCGCCGATGACGCGGTGCTTCTCCTTGAGCTTGTCCAGGCGCGCGCGGAAGTGGCCGCCGACCTCGGTGGCGTTGTCCATGAGCTTCTCTTCGCGGATCGTGTCCACCACCGCCTTGGCCGCGGCCATGGTCACGGGATTGCCGCCGAAGGTCGCGATGGTGGCGCCCTTGAAGGAGTCCGCGACCTCCTGGCGGGCCATGGTGAGGCCGATGGGATGGCCGTTGCCCAGGCTCTTGGCGCTCACGATGAGGTCGGGCTTGACGCCGTACTGCTCGATGCCGAACCACTTGCCGCCGGTGCGGCCCCAGCCCGTCTGCACCTCGTCCGCGATGTAGAGGGCCTCGTACCGCTTCACGATCTCGGCCACGATCTTCGGGTACTCCTTCGGCGGCACGATGAACCCGCCCACGCCCATGATCGGCTCCGCGATGTAGGCGGCCGGGCGGCCGGAGGTCGTCGTGCGGATCACGTCCTCGACGTCGCTGGCGCAGGCGGTGCCGCAGCTCTCGGGCTTCATGCCCAGCGGACAGCGATAGCAGTACGGCGCCATGGCGTGGCGGATGGACGGATCCTGCACGCCGCCGAGCCGCCAGTTCGAATGCGCGGTGAGCGACATCGAGAGCATGCTGCGCCCGTGGTAGCCGTGACGCAGGGCGATCACCTCGGTGCGCTGGGTGTGCAGGCGCGCGGTGAGGATGGCGGTCTCGATGGCCTCGGTGCCGCTGTTGGTGAAGAACATCTTGGCCGGGCGCTCGCCCGGGAAGATCTTCTCGAGGGTCTCCGCCAGCTCCACGATGGGGATGGTGGGGAAGAGGGTGGAGGCGTGCTGGAGCGTGCGCGCCTGCTTCTCGATCGCGTCCACCACCCGCGGATGGCAGTGGCCGAGGGAGACGGTCACGATCCCGCCGAAGAAATCCAGATAGCGGCGGCCGCTGGCATCGGTGAGCCACTTGCCCTCCCCCTTCACGAAGGGCAGCGGCTCCTTGTAGTACGTGGTCAGGCCGTAGAGGTACTTGCGATACTTGTCGTTGATCTCGCTGGTGTTCATCGCTGGAACTCCACTTTCACCACGCGGTCGGCGGCGGTGCCGCCGCATTCCACCACCGCCGTGTAGCTCAGGAGGCAGAAGTCCTTCTTCGTGCCCGTGATCGTCTCGCCGACCACGTCCAGGGTGCGGGCCATGAGCGTCGTGCCCTTCTCCAGCGATTCCACCAGCAGCTCGCGGGCGGGGGGCTCGATCTTGAACGTGCTCTTCTTGCCGTCCGCGCCGGCCAGCGTGACCTCGCGGGGGGTCTTGATCCGCTCCGTCTTGACCCCGGTGTCGCTCTCCGTGGACCGCATCGTCTCCGAGTAGGCGATGGTCAGGGTCTGGCCGGCGACGGGAAGCGCCTTCTTGCCTACGTAGAACTCCCAGGCCGGCTTGCGCGCGGTGGGCGCGAACAGGGGAGAGGTGCCCGGCTTGGCGATCCCGTACTCGTAGGACAGCGACCAGTTGTGCATGGGAACGCTCGTGCCGTCTTCGAGGGTCACCACGACGGTGCCCCGATCCGCGGGGGCATCGGCGCTCGCGAGCCCGGAGGGGCGCGCGAGCGCGAGCAGGACGGCGGCGAGGGCGCCGAGGCTCGTCCTCATCGGGTCAGTAGAGGCTTCCCTTGCGCGCCTGGCCCGTGTAGTCCACGTAGACCGACTTGACCTCCGTGAAGAACTCGAGCGCGGTCTCGCCCTGCTCGCGGGGTCCCACGCCGGTGCCCTTCATCCCGCCGAACGGCATCTGGGCCTCGCCCCCGGGGGTGCCGCTGTTGACATGCACGATCCCCGTCTCGATGTGGTCGACGAAGCGGAACAGCTTGGCCGGATCGCCGGTGAAGATCGACGAGGAGAGGCCGAACTGGACGCCGTTGGCGACCTGCATCGCTTCCTCGAAGCCCTTCACACGGATGACGGAGACCACGGGCCCGAAGATCTCCTCCTGGGCGATGCGCGTCGCGGCCTTGACGTGGTCGAACACCGTCGGCTCCACGAAGTGGCCGTGGGCGCGGTCGGTGTCCTTGAGGGGACGCCCGCCGCACACCAGCGTTCCCTCCTTGCCCCCGATCGCGATGTACTTGAGGTCGGTGTCGAGCTGGGACGAATCGACGGCCGGGCCCATGTCCACGCCGCTGTCGAGCCCGTTGCCCACGCGCACCTTGGCGGCGCGGGCGGCCAGGGCCTCCACGAACTTGTCCGCCACCTTTTCCTCGATGATCACGCGCGAGGTGGCCGTGCAGCGCTGCCCGGTCGAGCCGAAGGCGCCCTGCGCCGTCGATTCCACGGCCAGATCGAGGTCGGCATCGGCCAGCACGATGACGGGGTTCTTGCCGCCCATCTCCGCCTGCACCCGGATCATGCGCTTGGCCCCGCGGGCGTAGATCTCCGCCCCGACCTCGTTCGAGCCCGTGAAGCTGACCGCGCGCACGTCGTCGTGATCGACGAGGGCGTTGCCGACGGTGCCCCCCGAGCCCAGCACCATGTTGAGCACGCCCTTGGGGACGCCCGCGCGCTCGAAGATGGACACGACCGCGCTCGCCGTCTCCGGGGTGAGGGTGGCCGGCTTGAAGACCACGGTGTTGCCGGCGATGAGCGCGGGCGCGATCTTCCAGACCGGGATGGCGACGGGAAAGTTCCAGGGGGTGACGCAGGCGACGACGCCGAGGGGCTGGCGCAGCGTGTAGCAGAAGTTGTGGGGCAGCTCCGAGGGCACCGTGCTGCCGCCGATCCGCCGCCCCTCGCCCGCGGTGTACTCGAGGATGTTGATGGTGCGCTGGATCTCGCCCATCGACTCCTTGACCGTCTTGCCCTCCTCGCGCGTGAGGAGGCGCGCGAGCGCCTCCTTCTCCTGGTCCATGAGGGCCTGGACCTGGAAGAGGATGCGGCCGCGCACGGGCGCGGGCGTGTCGCGCCAGGCGGGGAAGGCGTCCCGCGCCGCCGCCACCGCCGCCCTCGTCTCGTCCACGGTGGAGAGGGGAACGTGGCCCAGGACCTCGCGCGTGTCCGCCGGATTGATGTTCGGCACCGAGCGGGCCGACTCCGAGCCGACCCACTGGCCGCCGACGAAGTTCCGATAGGTCTTGCCCTCGCCCTTGCGCCGCAGGGGATGCGCCTCGCCCGGCTTGGTGGGCTCGGCGCTCACGGCTGCACCAGCGCCGCGTACGCGTCCGGACGGCGGTCACGATAGAACTGCCACACCGAGCGCACCTCTTCGATCACGTCGAGGTTCAAGTCGGCGAACACGACCGCGTCCTTGTCGCGCGGACCTTCGGCCAGGAACTTGCCCCGGGGATCGCAGAAGTAGCTCTGCCCGTAGAACTCGCCGATGCGCCAGGGCGCTTCGGTGCCGACGCGGTTGATCGCGCCCACGAAGTAGCCGTTGGCCACCGCGTGCGCGGGCTGCTCCAGCTTCCAGAGATACTCGCTCAGGCCCGCGACCGTCGCCGACGGGTTGAACACGATCTCCGCTCCGCCCAGGCCCAGCGCGCGCGCCCCCTCGGGGAAGTGGCGGTCGTAGCAGATGTAGACGCCCACCTTCGCGTACGCCGTCTCGAAGACGGGATAGCCCAGATTGCCCGGCCGGAAGTAGAACTTCTCCCAGAAACCCGGCTTGCAATGCGGGATGTGCGTCTTGCGGTACTTGCCGAGGTACTTGCCGTCGGCGTCGATGACGGACGCGGTGTTGTAGTAGACGCCGGGCTGGTCCTCTTCGTAGATGGGAACCACGATCACCATGCGGTGCTTCTTCGCCAGCTTCATCATGAGCTGCGTGGTCGGGCCTTCCGGGATGCGCTCCGTCAGGTGGTACCACTTCGTCTCCTGCTCCGCGCAGAAGTACGGGCCGTAGAACAGCTCCTGCAGGCAGAGGATGCGCACCTTCTCTTTGGCTGCACGCTCGATGAGCTTGACGTGCTTCTCCACCATCGCCTTCTTGATGGCTTCGAGGCCGGCTTCCGGGCCCTTGACGTTCCGGGCCTGGATCAGGCCGCAGCGTACGACCCTGGGCATGCGGGGCTCCCTTCGAAAATGGGGCCCCATTATGCCATTCGAACCCCGTCTCCGTGCCCGTGCCCGTATCCGTCCGTTCA
>WNFI01399888.1_pt1 | contig 27137 bp, 17 predicted proteins | sample 5400471 | NCBI WGS metagenome assembly WNFI01 (sample SAMN13153348, study PRJNA577476) | soil metagenome | isolation source: 100 cm saprolite on Douglas fir-dominated hillslope | place: USA:California | collected 2013-09-17
AGCCGCTCTATACATTTCTGGTAGCCGATCCCCGGGATTTCCTTGACCTGACCATTTATCTGGTCGCCGCCACTATCACCGGGCAGTTGGCTTCCTTTGCACGCCGTCAACAACGGGATGCACAGCAGAGAGCCGAAGAGTTGAACATTCTTTACGAGGCAGCAACTGAATTTAACCATTTGACTGATAAGGAACAGGTTTATAGCGCCTTAGAGCAGATAGTGAAGCAGCGCCCATTTGTTGGCGAGGTTAATCTGGTTTCTGTTGCGCCGCCGACTTTTCCAGATACCCAGCTATACATACCGATCACTGTGAGTCGGAATACAGACCGTATCTTGCGAGTAATTTTCGATAAACCTCCCACGCCGCCCCTCCCACGACTAATCACGGCCTGTACCGCGCAGGCAGCAGTTGCGCTGCAACGAATTCAACTTATGCAGGATGTGCAGCAAAGCAAAACCTTCGAGGATGCAGATCGCCTGAAGACAGCGCTGCTACACTCTGTATCCCACGATCTGCGCACTCCGATCACTATTATTAAGACATCTGCCAGCAATTTGTCTCGCCTGAACAACAGCATGTCTGATTCCAGCCGTCTTGAGATGCTCAGCGGTATCGAAGCCGAAGCGGATCACCTCAACAAAATGGTGGGCAATCTTTTAGATATTTCGCGACTTAACGCAGGAGTTTTACCGATTAACAGCGCGTTAAACAGTCTGGAAGAGGTAGTCAATGACGTGGCAGCGCGGACCTGGCAAATTACACACGACGAGCGGCTGCAAATTGATTTTCCATCTGATATGCCGCTAGTTGCCTTTGATTATGGTTTGATCCTTCAGGCGTTGAGCAATCTGGTCGAAAATGCGTTGCGTTATGAGCCAGCCGAGTCACGTATTCGAATTGTGGGCAGTGCGCGGGGGAGAGAGGCGCAGATCGCCATCGTTAACCATGGCCCCAATATTTCGGCGGAGGACCGTGAAATTATCATGGAGCCTTTTTACCATGCTGAAGGGGGCAACACGGGTCTGGGATTGGCGATTGCAAAGGGTATCATTGAGGCACATCGTGGGCGGCTTTGGATTGAAGATACACCCGGCGGAGGGGCAACCTTCATTCTCGCCTTGCCGCTCAGCAATCCTGCACATGATGGGGCTAGCAAATTATCATGAAAATTCTCGTAGTGGACGATGAGGCACAAATCCGCAAGCTACTGCATACGGGTCTGGAAGGCTATGGCTATGAAGTTATTACCGAGGCCGACGGCAACTCGGCGCTTGTCGCTGTGGCACAGAAAAAACCCGATCTGGTCATCCTTGATATTGCTTTGGGTTCACCGCCGGATGGTATCGAAGTCTCCCGTAACCTTCGGACTTGGAGCAAAGTACCGATCATCATTCTCTCGGTTCGGGGTGAGGAAAAACAGAAAGTCATCGCTTTGAACGCTGGCGCAGATGATTACCTGACCAAGCCGTTCGGGATGGAAGAATTGAACGCCCGTATTCAGGCCGTCCTGCGCAGAACATCAACCACCAGTGATACTACGCCTATGGCAGAAATTCGTGCAAAGGGGCTGCGCATCGATCTCGTCAACCGACGTGTTACCCTTGATGGCGAAACGATCCATTTCACGCCTAAGGAATATGATCTGCTTTGCCTACTCACATCATCAGCGAACCCGGCATCGGCTATCGCTTCATTGATCCGGATGATTAGCTATCTGCGAGATCAAGCAGTCGTTGGGCAATCTCGCCTGCCGCATCAGGATGGCGTAATGCAGCGGCTGCCTTGTGCATGGCCTCTAGCCTGATGGGATCGCCAATAATCGAGCGTATCGTAGGCAGGAGTTTTTCGGTCAGTTGTTCATCATCAAGCCGGATCGCTGCGTCACGTGATGCCAGCCAATCGGCGTTGACTCGCTGGTAGCGCCACGCAAATGCCAACGGAATGAGGATCGAGGGCAGACCAAACTGCGGAAATTCGCCCAAACTGCTGGCCCCGGCGCGGCTCACCGCAAGGTCAGCGGCGGCAAGCGCCAGCCCCATGTCATCGTGCAGATAGGCAAACGGATGATAGTGCTCTTTCTGGTCAGTCGTAAGCGCTTCGTTACGACCCTGGACAGTAGGCCAATCCAGTTCTCCGGTAATATGGATGATTTGCACGCCGTCTGCGAGTAGGTCGGGCAAGATACCTGCTAACGCGTTATTGATGCTGCGTGCGCCCCGGCTTCCGCCGAACACCAGCAGCGTTTTTCGCAACGGATCGAGTTTGAAATGCTCCACTCCTACGGTCCGTGTAGCGTTGATCACCGTCGAACGCAGCGGATAACCAGTTCCGACCACCTGTGCATTATTGGTGAAATACGCCGCTGAGTCGCTTGTTGTCGCCATAATTACACGCGCCAGCCTGCTCATAACCTTGATCGCGCGCGCGGGTTCGACATCCGGCAGAAAGATAACGATGGGGACACGGCGCAACCAGGCGGCTAAAGCAGTAGGAAACGTGGCCCAACCGCCCGTCAGGAATAACAGCGCAGGGCGCATCTGTCCAATTAGACTCCACGCTTGAACAGTGCCTACCAATATTTTGAGGGCGCTCATTGCAGCCCTGAGAATGCCAACGCCATTCAATGGCCCGGAACGCACCTCATGATAACCAGAAAAAAGTTCGCGTGGTACGAGGCTGTGTTCCATGCCGCCAACTGCACCGACAAAATATAGCTTACGGGTAGGCGCGACACGACGCAGTGCCTCCACGACGGCAATTGCCGGGTAAACGCCGCCGCCTGTACCACCCGCAGAGATCAGAAGCGGGGCTGCATTCGCCATAAAAATCTCTTATTCTAGTGGGCGCTGCCGGACGCGCGAGAATGAGCCGCGCACACCGGGCAGGTTCAAAGTCTCATTTGTCTTACGTGTTACTGGCTTGGCAATGGCTGTAGACCGCGACCAATGGGATAACTGATGCCATAACCGCGATATTGAATAATGCCTCGACCACCAACAGAATCGTAATTCCGGCGGCGAGGAGTGAACCAAACAGATCAGGTGCATTGCGAGCGATACGAAAACCCCGAACTAGCAGCAGCACGAATAAGCCGATGATAAGCGCACAGCCAACCAGTCCGAGTTCCTCACCCACCACAGCAAAGATACTGTCGGTGTGCGGCGCGGGTAGATTGAAAAACTTCTGGTAGCCCTGACCAAATCCGACACCGGTAAGCCCGCCGTTCAGAAAGGCCGTGATGACACTCTGGGCGTGACTGGCATGAGACTGAATCGGGTCGCGCAGCAGATCGAGGAAGCTCTGGACACGGGCACGCGCATAGTCAATATTGTTGATGGCAACATAGCCTGCCCCAACGAAAACAACCGCTGTGATCCCCATCTGTATCCAGTCCGCGCCTGCGAGAAAGAACATAATGGCCGCCGTGATGAAGATCAGTGAGGCAGTTGACAGGTCCGGCTCTAGAATAATCAACCCGGCTACGATGCCAACCAAGGCAGCAAAAGGCAGCAAGCCATAGGTAACGGATCGCAGTTTTGTTTGTTTGGACGCCAACCACGCCGCCATGTAAACAACAACCGTAACCATCGCGATTTCGGACGGCTGGACTGCACCGTCGAAATAGGCGCGTCGGCTGCCAAAAATAGTCTTGACTCCAGGCAATACCAGCAGCCCTAGCAGCAGCACCACCGAGATACCCATCAGCGGGATTGAAAGCCTGCGCCAGATACGGTAATCAATGATGCTAAGCACCAACATCACAACGGTACCGAGGACAACATTGCGAAGCTGTTGCATAAAAATTGCCGATTGAGGATCGGACCAGAAAAATGTGGTGCTCCAGACCATCATGAGGCCAATGGCGATCAGCACTCCAACTGCCAGGACAAGGTACAGATCAATCGTTGCCGTGAATTGGCGACGCTTTTCTGCGACGCGTTCCCGTACAGCAAGCGCATCGTCATATTCATCTTCGACAAATCGGGGTAAGGCTGGGTTCGCCACAGGTCAGTTCCCCATTTATGACTTAATCTGTCAGCATTGTACTCGGAGTCGGCAAGCGTGACCAATTTCCGAAGCGGTTACTTCGTGGCAACGAGGCTAGCTAGAGGCTGACACCTTTTGCCAGCGCGGCCCTCAATTCCTCTTCGCGTGCAGCTAAGGATCCAAGTACCCCATTGATAAAACGCGATGTGCTCTCCGAGCCAAAATCTTTGGCTAGTTCAATCGCTTCATTGATTGCCACTTTAATCGGTGTCTGTTCGAGGATCGCAAACTCGTAGATCGCGATTCGCAAAATATTGCGGTCAATAATCGCCATCTGGCTGAGGGGCCACTCCGGCGCATATTCCTGAATTACGACATCGATCCGGTCTTTACTTTCAAGAATACCGTTAACCAGTCGATAGGCAAACTGGCGCTGGTCATCCGCCAGCGGTGTTTCTTCCAACCGTTCGGTCATTACATCGGCTACAGAGTGATTCGTACAATCAAGTTCGTAAAGGGCCTGGAGCGCTAGTTTGCGGGCCGGGCGTCGATTTTTGGCGGACACTTAGCTTGTGCGCTCCCGTTCATCAATCGCATCGAAAACAACGTCCTCAATGTGAACGTTGATATTGCCAATGTGCATCCCTACATTATCCTCAATATCGCGGGCCACCAGCTTTTGCACGTTCTGGCTGACCTCTCGCAAATTACATTCGGCATTGACCACGATATATACGTCAATTGTCACCGTCTGGTCGTCAATGAGCATTTGAATGCCGCGTTCGGCGGGCGTACGACGCAACCAACGGTTACTACAATACCCTTCAGGACACGTTCAAATACCGTTTGCGTATTATAATCCACTTACAAGCCAGCAACCACACGATTTGAGGCAAAACGGATACCACACTGATACGTTACCCTTCTGTTAGCCTTGCTGTATAATCACGGTATCGACTCAGCGATTGAGAATTTCGGAGGCCATCCAGTGGCTGTAACTCCTGCCATAAATTATGATGTCGAAGCATTGCGCGAACAGCAGTTTCCCCTCACGCGCGATACCGTTTATCTGAACCATGCCGGAATCTCACCGTTGCCCCGCCGCACTGTTGATGCGATGCGGAAGGCAACTGAATACATTATGCTAGACCCGGCAGAGAGCTTTGAACACTATTTCCTGCCACGACTGATGACCTTCGGAGAATCGATTCGAGAGCTGATTAACGCTCAAAGTGGTTCAGAGATAGTCGGCGTGTCCAGCACCTCGCTTGGCTTAAATCTCGCTGCACAGGCCCTTCCCTGGAAGCAGGGCGACAACATCGTGCTAACTGACGGCGAGTTCCCGAGCAATGTTTACCCCTGGCTGCGTTTGCAGGAGCAGTTTGGCGTCGAAATCAGAATGATCCCCAATCAGTCTGGCATGACACTCGACGGACTAACAGCATTCGTAGACGGCAAGACACGCCTGGTCGCAGTTAGCATGGTCCAGTTTTTTACAGGACACCGGACCGATCTGACTGCTATCGGCGCATTTTGTCGTGAACATCATATTCTGTTCGCCGTGGATGCTATCCAGGCCATCTGCCATTTGCCAATTGATGTTCAGGCGATGAACATTGATATTCTGGCAACCGGCGGGCAAAAATCGCTAATGGGACCGCCTGGACAAGGCTTTATGTATGTTCGTGAAGCCCTTGCCAATGAAATGCGACCAACGCTCGTGGGCGCGAATGCCGTTGTAGATTTTGAGCACTGGCTCAAGTATGATCTAACGTTTCAACCGGGCGCGGCCCGCTTTGGTCTGGGAACCCCCAGCATTATTGACATGGTTGGGTTGCTAGAAAGTATTTCTTTTCTGCGTGAACTTGGAATCGCGAATATTGGCGCACATACCACCGCGCTCGCTGATATGCTGATCGAGCGCCTGCGTGAGGTGGGTTATGCAGTGATAACGCCCGCTGTGCATGGCCCAATTGTCACCTTCCGGGCTGCCGAAACCCAGGAAGCCACCGTTGTATTACTCGAAAAGCTCAAGGCGCAGCGCATCTTTATCGCCAAGCATTGGGATGCGCAGGATGTCTCGCATTTGCGCGTTTCGTTTCACTGTTACAACAACCTGACAGATATTGATCGTTTGCTTAGTGTTTTGAAGGAGAACCGACAATGACCAACCCAGCCGCCCCTGCTGCCCAACAAGTACGTTCTGCTCCCCAACCACCCTGGCAGCCACCGCCGATGCGCAACATTGAGGACACCGGGCTAAACCTGATCACGATTGCTGATCTCGCGCTCAAAGTCATGTATTTCAGCGGCATCATGACCGGCTCCAGGGTCGCAGATATTATCAAATTGCCCTATACAGGTGTTGTCGATCAAGTGATGGAGTTCCTCAAGCGCGAAAAGTATATTGAGGTCAAAGGTCAGGGTGGTCTGGGTGAGGCATCATTCCAGTTTATTATCTCTGCGAAGGGAACTGAAAAGGCCAAAGAAATTCTGGAACGTAGCCAGTACGCCGGACCAGCACCTGTCACACTCGATCAGTACATCGCAGCGATGAAGGCGCAAAATCGGACTCGTGTTACGGCAACGCACGACGTCATGAAAAAAGCCCTCGGTCATCTCGTTATCTCAGAAACAATGTATGGCAAGATCGGTCCGGCGGTTAATTCCGGCAAATCGATCTTCCTTTACGGCCCGCCAGGAAACGGCAAGACGACGGTTTCTGAGGCTGTTGGTCGAGTGGTGCTCGGCTCGGATATCTGGATTCCGTATGCCTTTGACGTAGATGGGCAGGTTATCCGCGTCTTCGATAACGTCAACCACGAAATCCTGGAAACTGCCGAATCGGAAAGTGCGCAGCGCAGCACACAAACCGGCGTTAAGCGCGACCCTCGCTGGATCAAAATCCGCCGTCCCGTGATCATCGTCGGCGGTGAGTTGACGCTGGCTGGCTTGGACCTGATCTACGACAACGTGAATAAATTCTACGAAGCACCCTATCAGGTGAAGGCCAACGGCGGCATGTTCCTGATCGATGACTTCGGACGCCAGCAGGTCCGGCCTCGCGATCTGCTCAACCGCTGGATTGTGCCACTCGAAAAGGGTGTCGATTTTCTGACATTGGCAACCGGACGTAAGATCGAGATGCCTTTTAATGTGCTGATCGTGTTCTCGACCAATCTCGATCCTGCTGATCTTGTTGACGAGGCGTTCTTGCGCCGTATCCGCCACAAGATCGAGGTGGGTGATCCGTCCTTTGAGGAATTCAAGGAAATCTTCAAACGTGCCTGCGAGTCCAAGCGTGTTCCCTACGACGAAAAAGGGTTGGCCTACCTGTTGCAAGAATGGTACATCAAGCGGGACCGCAAGCTGCGCTCGGTGCATCCGCGTGACATCCTCGACCAGTTGCTCGATATTGCGCGCTACATGAACCGCCCGCCGCAATTGACGAAAGACCTGATTGACCGCGCCTGCGAGGCATATTTCGTCCAGTTGTAAAGCCGCCTGTTTCGGACAAGACAACACCCTTCTTTTCGCAGCCGAAGAGAAGGGGTTTTATTCAGTCATACGGATTCAAAATGATAGGCGACTCGCAGTTGATCTTCCCAATTGCCAAAACTATCATATGATACTAAATACGGGTGTACAATGGAAGGATGCCACCATTTCTAAAACTAGCACCACATTTGACGAATGAAGAACTGGAAGAACGCTACAGGCGGCAATACCGAGAGTCGCCTGGACAATGATCGGCGTCCAGGTGTTCGGGAAGACATGCAAGAATAAAATGCGGAGGGGTGATGCCCCAATCGAGCGAATGGCCGTCACATATTCCATCTGTTTAACAGAGAGCACACTGGCGCGAATCAGACGAGCGTAGACTGGAATGGACACGAGCGCAATTGCCAGCAAGGCATTTTCCAATCCCGGTCCCCGAATTGTGACAATGGTAATCGCCAGCAGCAGCGATGGAAAAGCCAGCACCACGTCCAAAATCCGCATGATTACGTTGTCAATCCAGCCGCCAGCATACCCGGCAAGGAGACCAATCAACGTTCCGCTGATCACCGCGATCAAAACGCTGCTAAAGCCAACGGTGAGCGAGGTTCGTGTTCCGTAAACGATACGGCTATACACATCTCGGGCATTCAGGTCGAGACCGAGAATATGCTGGGGTCCCTCGCAGCCAAATAGGGCGAAGCAAGGCGCTTTTCCAGGCAATTTACCTGTTTCACCGGGTTGTCCGATCATCGATTGGACGGGATCGAACGTTGCAACCTGAGGAGCAAAAATGGCAAGAAAAATAAAAAATGCAATGATCAATAGTCCGGCAACGGCAGAACGATTACGCAGTAAATTTCGTAGGGTTTCCGCGATGAGGTTATCTGAAGCAGCCCTGGCGGGAGAGGACGATAAGTTCAAAGTTTCAATTGCGCCGGACATAGTTACATCATCCTACTAACTCAAGCTGATGCGTGGGTCAAGGACGCCGTAAAATAGGTCAACGATCAGGTTGATTATCAGGAAGGCGACTGCCGTGACCAATGTTACGCCTTGCACGAGTGAATAATCACGGGCAGTGATTCCATCGTAAAGCATTGTGCCGATGCCTGCAAGCCCGAAAACCGTTTCTGTCAGGACAGCTCCTGCGACTAAGGCACCAAAATTCAAGCCGATAATCGTGACTACAGGTAACAAAGCATTTCTAACTGCATGAGTAACGACAACGTTGACTTCCCCAAGGCCTTTGGCGCGTGCCGTACGCACATAGTCCTGATTAAGCACTTCCAACACACTGGATCGCGTAATACGTGCGATGATAGCTAGCGGGATAGTCCCGACGGCGATGGCTGGCAAGATCATGTGGCGAAGCGCATCAACGAATTCTGCACCGTTTAATGTTAGTAATGAATTCAAAAAACTAAATCGCGAAAGGAAAACTAGTAAGCCACTCGCAGTTTCGGGGCTGGTTGCGAGGTTCCAGACCTGGTAAAAGGCAGGGTAATTTGCGCCAGGTGTCAGGCGACCTGACGGGGGTAGCGCCAGGAACGTGCCTTTGAATACAACACCGAACAGAAAAGCCAGCATCAGTCCGAGCCAGAACACGGGCATCGAGACGCCAGTATTGGCAATGATCATCGTGCCAACATCAACTATTGAATTACGGCGATAAGCGGAAATAATGCCTAATGGAATTCCCACAAGTAGTGCGAAGATAAGGGCGCAGAAAGCCAGTTCAATTGTGACTGGCAACCGTTCCACCAACATGGTCGTAACGGGTCGCCCAAAACGAATCGAGTCGCCCAAATCACCATGCAGGAAATTCCCAGCATAGATGGCAAATTGCTGCGGGAGCGGTTTGTTAAACCCGAAACGTTCAATGAAATCCGCACATACCGCCGGATTTGCCTTTTCGCCGAGCATAGCTTTGCATGGGTCGCCCGGAATGAGCCGTCCCAAAGCGAACGTGACAATTAGGATGCCAATGAGGACAGGGATAGAAAAGACCAGGCGGCGTAGTATGAAGGTTCCCATAAATGCCAGCTATCAGTAACCGCCACATTGATGTCGTTGGGCCGGAAAACTCCGGCCCAATCTGAATATCTACTTAGCCGAACTTGATATTAGCTTGCAGCAGTTGGCTTCGGTGGAGGATTCAAGAAACTACCGAAGAAACCACCGAAGTAATCGAATGCACCCGTGCGGCCCTTATGGAGTGGGCTTGCGGCATCCCATACTGCATCCCAGGAGGCAACAACGTCATTGGCCGTTACAGCCGTTCCGTCTGACCACTTGGCACCAGCGGCAAGCTTAAACGTATATTCCGTCGCATCCGCATTGACGGTGGGCATCGCCGCCAGTCCTGCCTGGACCTCTCCACCACCTGGTTTGAAGCTGAGCAGAGCCTCGTTGATTTGTTCGCAGGCTTCGAGTGTCTCGCCGTCGGTCTCATCATTGCAGTACAGACTCACCGGTTCAGCACTTTGCATCCACACGAGTTTGTCCGAACCATTGTCGAGTAAGGCAAATTGGATGGCTGAGAATGGATTGCCGTAAGCACCCTTCACTGCGGCCTTAAATGCCTGCGCACTGCCACCGTTGGCAACTGGCACCATGGGCACGAAGTCAGCAACTTCATCATTAGCCTGTTTGTAGAGCGCCAGACGCTGCGTTGGGTCCCCAATCTGTCCGGCTTTTGTCAGAAGGGCGGTCAGTTTGGGGTCTTTATCACCGAACTGATCACTTGAGCCTGCCCCGAAATGGTAATCCAGGAAATCGGTCGCATCCGGGAAGTCGGCACCCCAACCCAGCAGGTGCAGTTCGAGCTTTCCGGCTGACGCTGCATCCAGGAATGCGCCGGATTCCATGACCTTGATGGTCACGTTGATACCAATCGCCTTAAGCTGCGCCTGAATGTCCTGCGCAACGACACCCGGCTGCGGCAGATATGAACGCACCACATCACGATAAGACAGAGTTGTCTCGATGGGCAGTGTGACGCCGGAGTCCTTCAGCAGTTGCTTCGCCATATTCACGTCATAAGCGTTTGTCTTTGAATCTTTGGTGTAGCCAAAAATCGTCGGCGGCATGAACTGATCTGCAACCGTGGAACCGACGGGATAGAAGTTATCGACAATGCGTTTCTTGTCGATGGCATGGGCAATCGCCTGGCGCACCTTGATGTTATCGAACGGCTTTACCCGGTTGTTGATACCGAAATAAAAGATGTTTGCGGGTGGGACTGGATAGAGTTTGAAGTCCGCGTTGGCCTGAATGGCTGCGAAGTCGCCCGGTGCGGGGTATTCGATGCCATCAATAGTGCCTGCCTGCAATTCGTTCCAGCGGGCAGCGGCTTCCTTGTTCCACTTGATAACTACATTCTTGATTTTGGGTGCTGTACCCCGATAGTTTTCATTGGCAACCAGATCGATTTCGTTGCCATGATCCCACTTCACCAGCTTATAGGGACCTGTGCCGATGGGGTTGCTCAGCAATTCATCACCACCACCGCCCGTCTTCTGGAGTTGAGCGAGCTGGTGAATATCGAATGCTGAGAACGCGGCCTTCGATGGGAAAGCCGGATCAGGCGCACAGAAAGTAAATTTGACAGTCGATGCGTCCACCGCTTCGATGGACTTGATTTCTCCACCGTACTTACAATCGGGGGCTGAATATTTCAGCAAACTACCCTGACCCGCAGCGGGAGCGGCAAGCCCCACCACAAGCATTCCGGCAACAAAAACGACGAAGACTCGTAACATTTTTTTCATAACCCTTCTCCCCTCAAAAAAGGCGCATTCCACGAGTGTATAACCCGCGCGCGTGATAATACAATGTGGGGGCTAACGATGCAACATTCTCTTAACAAAATGGGTGTTTCACATTAAACCATAGATTTGGGGTTCCGACGGAGTCTAGCTTTCAGGTTCTGACCGCGAGTCAGGCTCCAAGGCCAGGGGAGTTTTGGCACTGCCGTTTTGGCCCGGCTGCGGCCCTTCCATCATACGGCGGATCATTTCTAATTCTTCCGGCGTCAGTTCGATGTTGGCTTTGCCGCTGCCAAATGCCTGCGTAAAGGCGACTGATTGGAAGCCCATACCCGCCATATTAAATACGGGCATCTCTATCGTAGAACGTTTTGTCAGATCGTCTGGACGAATGAGCAGCAAACTGGTGAGCAGGATGCCGACACCAACCCATTGAATGTTGGTCAGTTGATCGTGCAAAAAGATGTTGGACATAATCAACGCGACGGCAGTTTCAATGATCCCAACCAACACGGTTTGCAGCGGGCCAAGCCGTTTGACTCCTGCAAACAGCAGCAATCGTGCCGCAGCAGTGGTTACACCTAGCAGTAAAATAGCACCAATTGCGCCCGATGACTGCGGTATCCATTCCAAACGGTATACGACCCGCGCCATAACGACCACCACGGCCATTGTTGTTACAACGTACAGCGTTACCGTCGGCGCGGGCATCTCGTACAGAACACGCTGGCTCAGGATGATTGTTCCGGCAAATAAAATGGCGTTCCCGATAATCAGCCCAAAGCCAAGCCAGCTAAAATTTCCTGCAATGCCACCAGTTAGCAGGGTAATCGCCACCAGCGCCAGTAGTGCTCGAAATATGGTTCGTTGTGTAAGGCGATGTCCGCCCAGACGGGCCAGAATCACGACGAAGATCAGATAGGTTGCGTTTAGCAGTTGCACCACAGAGGCACTGAGATAATGTAGGCCGTTGTAGTAAAACAGCGATCCAATGCCGTTTACGGTGCCGACGACGACGCATCCTAGCAACCCGGCGGGATAAATGTAGATAAAACGGCGTCCAAAGAGCAGGAAGACGATCCAGAGGAAAACGGCAGCAACGACGGTCCGCGTAGCCGCAACCGTGAATGGATCAGCCCCACCTAAATACGCCAGTTTGCCAAGTACGGGAGCCATCCCCAGAAAAAATGGTGACAATAGCGCAGCCGTCAATCCGCCTGCGTTCTGAAGGCGCTCACTTTTCGTCATGATCTCATTAGTCCTAATTCGAACTTCCGTTAGGAGCAATGCGCCGTGGGCTGGTTATGCGTGCCTGTAGTGGAAGATCAATGTAGAAACTGCTACCCGGCAAATGCTCTTCGTCGCGTCCTGCGCTCTCCACCCAGATACGCCCGCCGTGTGCTTCGATAATACCTCGACAAATGGCTAATCCTAACCCTAAACCACCACCACGGAATGCAGTTTTGCTGGTGGAATGTAGCTGAGTGTCGCCCGCCGTGTAGAAGCGGTCAAATATGCGAACCTGGTCTTCTTTGTTGATACCAATCCCCGTATCCTGAACCGTGATCAGAACGTTGGTCACGCCAGTTTTGGCGATGACATTCAACACGCCGCCATCTGGTGTGTACTTGATGCCATTGCCAATGACATTTTGGATCGCCAATTTGAGCAGGTCAGTATCACCGTGGATCACTGTAGGCCACTGACTAGGGTTGTAGCTTATCAGTAGATTGCGCTTTTGAGTTACTTCCGCAAATTCATCGACAATATGCTTTATGGTGTCGGCAAGATTCGCTGGCCCAATCGCCAATTCGATTCGTCCTGTCGCGATGCGCGATACGGTAAGAATCTCATTGATGACCACCGACATTCGCTCAATCGAATCGATGAGACCCTTGATGAAGGCTTCAACCTCCGGACCGCCCTCTTTCATCTGCCGTACCACGGGCGAATCCTGCAACAGCCGACTGTAACCGTAGACCAGGGTGAGCGGCGTTCGCAGTTCGTGCGCCGTCAATTGAATAAAATCGTCCTTGATCTTGTCCAGGCGACGCAGTTCGGCGTTGTTTGATTCCAGTTCACGTATTTTGGCCTCAAGCCGCCCAACAATCTCTTGATTATAGGCTGTATGGGCTTGCATCATTAATTCAGTATCGACAGTATCACGCGCACCGTTCAGGTAGCGTTCAACCTGGCCGGGCAGTTTGTCAATATCAATCGGTTTCGTCAGGTAGCCTGTCGCGCCTGCGGCAATCGCCTTTTCGCGTTCGCCTGCCTGGCTAAGCGCGGTCAACGCAACAATCGGTGTTGCGCGGAAGCGATCATCACTGCGGAGTTTCGTCGTTACTTCGCGGCCTGAGAGATCGGGTAGGTTAATGTCCATGAGGATCAGATCAGGCAGGTTCTTGATTGCCATATCGAGGCCTTCAATACCTCTTGAGGCCACCACTACGTCAAAACCGGCAAATGAGAGGGTTCGCTGCACCAGAGTCTGGCTGCCAGGGTCATCCTCGATATAGAGAATTCTCGCTTTTTCGGGCATGAACCTTGTGTCCTTTATACGCTATGCAACGGTCAGAAACTACTGCTGGACTCGGCCCTTCGTTTTCTCTACCTCGTTACACTCACAGTGTAGGGGGATGTTGTTCCGCAGAAGCGCGGGGTGAGCGGATTATCCATTCAGTGTATCTACAATACTTTGCAGCAGGTCCTCATCCATGAATGAACCTTTTTGGAGCAGCTTGTTGATCTGACCACCCAGGCGCTCTCGTTCCTGCACCGTTAATTCTTTCGCCGTGAGCACGATGATTGGGATGTGACGGGTTTCATCGGCACCCTTGAGCGCGTCAATAACTTTGAAGCCGTCGATGTCGGGCATCATTAGGTCGGTGATGACGAGGTCGGGTTTGATACGCTCAACAAGCAAAATACCCTCGGCCCCACCGCCTGCCAGATGGACTTCATAGTTGCCGCGTGCCTGCAAAATTCGACTGATCAGGCGTCCTGCGGAGGGGTTGTCCTCAATGACAACCACCCGTCGGATCGTATCTTCCATCTGTTCCAGCGCGGAGAGTAGACCTTCTTCCGGTAGGAAGATACGTTCACTCTCCTGTGTTACGTCGACATTCTTCGCAAACCGATCACCCAGGATTTGCGTTTCAACCGGGAAGGTATGACCAGAACAGTTGATTACGACCACTTCATCAGGCTTGATGATGCCGCGCCTCGCCAGCTTGAATAATCCCGCGAAGGCGACGGCGGTAGCAGGCTCAACCGATAACCCCTCTGTACGCGCCAACAAACGGGTAGCATTGAATGCTTCTTCATCGGTAGCCGTTTCCATTGCACCGCCGTTTTGTCCAATCAAATCGTACAGCAGTTCATAGGCGCGGCCTGGATTGCCCGTAGATAGCGTAGCAATGATCGTCTGTGGATTTTCAACCGGCGTGGCGACGCGCTGCCCATTTTTGAAAGCCCTGACCATCGGGGCACAGCCATCGGACTGGATGACACCGAGCGCCGGGACTTTATCCACGACACCAAGCGCGATCATTTCCTCAAAGCCTTTGGCGACGCCGAGTGGTCCCATGCCACCGCTAACTGCCTGAATAAACCAATCGGGCGACTTCCAGCCCAACTGTTCCACAATCTCAAAGGCCATCGTTTTCATGCTTTCGATGGCGGCGACACTCTTGATGCCACGATCCAGAAACAGCCCTTTGCTATCGGCAAAACTTGACGCGACAACCTTTGCCTGGTCATACGTGCCAGTTACTTTGATGACTTCGCCGCCGTAGATGGCGGTCTCACGCATCTTTTCGCCGGGGACCATGCTCGTCAGGAACGTCCACATCTTGATCCCGGCGCGGGCTGCATAGGCAGAATAGGCGATTGCCACATTGCCGGTAGAGGCAACGACTGCTTCCGAAATTCCCTGTTCGCGCATCACTGAGATGGCAACCGATGCCTGCCGATCCTTGAAGGAAGCGGTTGGCCCCTGACGTTCATCCTTGATATATAAATTCTTCAGGCCGATCATCATCCCCAGATTGCGGGCATGGAGCAGCGGAGTCCAGCCCTCACCCAGGCTGACAATGTTGTCGGTATCATACAGCGGCAAAAGCTCGTGATACCGCCACAATCCCGGTTCGCGCTGAACTACCTTCTCGAACCAGTTAGCACGCCCTAACGCATCAAGGTCATAACGTGCCTTGAGGATATTTTCGCCGCAGCGTGGGCAGGCCGCCAGCGGCTTCTCGTACGGTGTGATGTAACCACAATGAATACATTCGAGGTCGATTCTCTTTGATGTCACAGTCACGATGAAAGGGTCCTATTAGCATTGAGCACCCGGAGTATGCCGGGTGCTCAAATAAATTACCACGTTAGTTGCGCCACCACATTTTCAAGCAAGTCCTTGGCGTCAACCGTCTGCTTGCGATACACGCATGTGTTCCCAAGTCGTGCGTGCTCCTCCTCGGTCAGGTCATCCGCAGTGACCACGATAACCGGGATGTTCTGCGCATCGGGAATTGCACGGATCTTATCCAACACCTCAAATCCGTCCATGTCTGGCATTCGGAGGTCGAGAATGATCAGGTCCGGCCAGTGATTGTTGATCATATCGAGACCCTGTTCACCGCCGATAGCCTCAATAATAACGAAGCGTTCATCCGCGCCAATCGCATCGCGCACCAACCGAATACTTTCAGGTTGATCGTCGATGATCAGCACTTTGCGGCGATCTCGCTCGATTTCGACACGTTTCACTGCCTCGACAAGTGTTTGCTCATCAATGGACTTGAGCAGATAGTCGGCAGCGCCAAGCCGGAAGGCACGTTCCTGGTCTGAATCGATGCTGCAAATAATCACGGGAATCTCGAAGGTTTCGTCACGATCTTTGAGGTGTGCAAGTACATCCCAGCCTGAACGATTGGGCATATTGATGTCAAGGAGGATCAAGCGAGGCTGATAGGCAATCGCCAGTTCCTCGGCCTCTTCAGGTGAGCCACCAATAACCTCATAGCCAGAGTTGGCAAGGTAACGGCGATACAAATTGACCATGCCTAGCTCGTCGTCAATCGCCAGAATGATGCGATGTACGTGTTGGGGTGCCTCTGCCTGCTCAATCGTTTCGGATACCTGACTGGCAAGCTGACTATCCAACGGCTGTTCTGGCGCTTCCTCGACAGGTTCGGGTGCATTGATAGGAATTGTGAAGCTGAAGGTCGAACCGATACCGACTTCACTGATGACGGATATAGTGCCACCCTGCATCTCGATCAGCGATTTGGCAATGGGCAAACCAAGACCCGTCCCCTCATACTGGCGAGCCGTCGTGTTTTCAGCTTGCTGGAACGCTTCAAACACCGCCCCCAGTTTGTCCTGTGGGATGCCAATACCTGTATCGGTGACAGATACCTGTACCATTTCACTATCATTCTCGTGAATACGGAAAGCAGAAACGGTTACACCGCCTTGCGCCGTAAACTTCGCTGCATTGGAGACGAGATTCAGGAGCACCTGCCGTGAACGGAATTCGTCGCCCCAGACCTGCGGCAAGTTGCCTTCAATTTCTTGATGCAGGCGGACTGGTTTGTCTTTGACCAGTCCGACAGCGGTGGACATCACACTCTTAACCAGTTCACCCATTGAGAAGAAACTGTAGGACAGTTCCATCTTCCCGGCCTCGATTTTGGCCTGATCAAGAATGTCGTTCACCAGGTTGAGCAAATGCTTACCACTTTCGTGGATGGTGCCGAGGTCTTGCTCCTGCATATCGGTCAGCGGGCCGTCGATTCCCTTGAGGATCACCCGCGAGAAGCCGATGATCGAATTCAGTGGTGTGCGCAGTTCATGTGACATATTCGCAAGGAACTGGCTCTTGAGCGCAAGTACGCCAATCGGTCTATCGGCGAAATTAAGGGGCACGACAATGGCGGCGGTCAGACCCGGTATCGGACTGACCGTGTGGGCCAGGTCATTAGCTATTAGCGCTTCGCCAGAATCCAGAACTTGCTTGAATACAGACCTTGCAGGATCAAGCAATTCGGTGGGTATTGGAAGGTCGCCGAATGAATAACTGGTGAACTTTGTTGCTGTCTCATCGAGCAGAAGCACCGCTGCCGCCGCCGCTTGAAGATTGTCCTTGATTTGTCGGGCGATATTCTTTAGCGCGGTCTCAGTTTCCTCAAGGGCGACAGTAGCGCTACGGGTCACATCGAACAGGAACTGCATTTCATCGACGCGCTGCTCGGAGACTTCAAATAGACGGGCATTGTCGATAGCCACCGCGATCTGGTCGGCGAGGTTGGACAGAACCCGTACGTCTTCCTCGGTGAACGCGCCAGGTGCGTTACTTTGCACGTCAAGCGCCCCCAAAATACGATTGCGCGCTTTTAGTGGGAGCGCCATTTCCGCGCGCGTATTGGGCAAATAGGGGTTTGGCTTGTGTACAGCGCGAGGATCGGCAGTATCACTGACGATCTGTGCGTTACCCGTCGATGTTACGCGACCAATGACTGATGACGAACCAACCAGCAGATGATGGCGAATCTCCAGAAGCTGCCTGCCAGGTTCGCCAGTCGAGGCCACTAACTGCGCATCCAGGCCATCAGCCGAGATAAGGAAAATCTGTGCATGGTCGTAACCGAAACCATCCTTGACGAGATACACAGTCTGGTTAAACAACTCATCCAGGTTCAGGATTGATGTAGCTGCCTGTGCGATCTGGGCGCTGATCTGCAACTGGCGAGCACGGCGTTCTGTCTGGCGCAACAACCGTCGGTTAACAATTGAAATGGCGGCCTGGTCTGCCAGTGACGAGAAAATACGGACTTCACGCTCTGTCCGCAACCATGGTTCCGAGGAACTGAACACCAGCGAACCGGCTGGTTTACCGCCCGTGGCGAGTGGGACACTGACCACGGCAACGATGCCCATGTTTTGATAAAGGTTGCGACTGGTCGCGTCCAACTCCGTGTTTGTCGCCACATCATCAATCCAGGTGATTTCCGGCGAAGCGATAACGTTCCAGGCAGGGTATTGATCTGGCGTCAACCGGGTTCCGGTCAGATTCGCTCCGCCATCTCGCTCCCAGTCGGCAGCAATCTCAATCGCGACATCGGGCGCATCCCACGAGTCAGTGGTCAGCGTGATTAAGCTGGCGCGATTGATATTCGGCGGCGCAGCATACTCGATGATCGCAGTCAGGACTTGGCTGAGATCGGGTGCGTCGGTGATGGCACGGCTCGACTGGTACAGCGTTGCGGTTTCATCCAGCGAGTCCTGGGTCTGCTGAACAAGCATGTTGTTATTGATGACAATCGCGGCCTGGTCGATGAGTGTCGTAATAAACTGGCGTTCAAGCCGACCAAACCTGTATGGTCGATTGAAGCTGACAACCAGACGCCCGATGGCAAGGCCGCCGACTACAAGCGACACGGCCGTCTGCGCTCTGAAGTCTTCCAACTCTGGCATCAGGTGCATCAACTGTAACTGCTCCGGGGTTGCAGTTCCCACATTGTCAACAAAGTACGGATCTGCCTGGATCACGGTTTCATCAACGGTTCTTGTGCTTGACAGTTCAACCCTGGAATGTGTGGACGGATCGTTTGCATTCCAATGAACGGCCCAGTCAATGCTCGTCGTGTCGTAGCGGGTCACTGCCAGAAAGATATCGATCTGGGTCGGCGCGAAGTATTTCACCTGATCGCGCATGATACCGAGGGCATCCTCGATGCTGGTTGCGCGGTTGATTGTGTAACTGGCTTCGTAAAGCAGGGTTGTTTCGGAAAGTGCTTGCGCCGTTTGCTCGGCCAGGCGCGCGTTTTCAACGGCCACAGCAGCCTGATCCGCGAGTGTTCCGACAAGGCGGCGTTCTTCCGGTGTCAGAGCACGTGGCTCGTCAAAGCCGATAATCAGCCAACCTACTGTCCGGCTGCGCACATTGAAAGGAAACGTGGCTACCGACTGGACGCCGAGCGCTGTAAGCTGCGGGTCATTGCTAAGTTCTGGATTCTGGAGAATATCACTTTCGGTAAAGATCTCACCCTTGACCAAAATCGAGGTCGGAAGGGGTGAGGTGCCTGTAATTTCGCTGATACCCTGATGATTCACCAGATCGGAACCAAAAGTTTGAATGATATTCCCATCGTCGTCGGCAAAATTTGCGTATACGCAGAATGGAGCGAACACCGCGATAATCTGGTTGGTAACGACATTTAAGATGCTAACCAGGTCTGTCTCTGCCGAAATGGCCCGCGTCGTTTCGTACAGGGAGGTCGTTTCGCGGAGGCTATCCTGCAACACATTTTCCAGTTCTCGCAGATCGCTCACGTCCTGGAAAACGGCCACAGCACTGATCACTTCGCCATTCTGGTCTGTAACGGGCGCGGCGTTTATCAGCAGGTCAATACGCTCTCCGTCATTCCGAATGACGGTCATATCTTCGGAAATGACAGGCTCAAGCGTTTTGAGCACGCGCACGGGTGGAAATTCATCAGGCTCGTAGGGTATATCATCTACGGCATGGACACGCTGATAAGGAGCGTCTTCATCCAGACCGAGTAAGGTACGCGCCAGTTCATTGGTCAGCGAGATATCGCCGGACTTGGCGTCGATAACAAGAACACCCGTGGGCAGCGAATCCAGCACAGCTTGCAGCGTTTGCCGTTCAGTTTCCGCACTGGCGAATAAACGACGGTTTTCGAGCACCACTGAAACCTGATTGGCTAGCGTAATCGCAAGCTGCACATCGCGGTCATCAAGGTCCGTCTGGTCAACATCGCGGCCTACCATGAGCGCCCCGACGATGGTATTTCCTACGGTAACCGGAACCGCGATATGTTTGCCGAACGCCCACATCTTTTCGCGGCTCAGCTTGCTGAGCGCATGGTGTTCGGTGGGATCGTTAACAAGAACCCATTCGCCAATGCGGACTGCTTCGGCAATGGTATTTTCATCGCTATCCAGGGCAATGCGCGCCATCGTGTGCAGCGGTGATCCTTCGCCAAAGTGCGAACTGACCCGGACTAGCGCGTTTTCTGGAGCGACCCCGACTAACTGACCAAACCACCAGCGATCATATTCTGCCGGTCCAGCAACGGCATGGAAAAGGTTGGTAACGCCAGTCTCAAACTCAATACCGATCTGGCTGGAGATCTGCGCAGCTTCGGCGAGTGCGCGGTTACGGCGGGCTTCTGTCTGAAGACCACCGAGCAGATATTGGTTCTCAAGAGTTGCAGTTATCTGGTCACCGAAAGCGCTCAAAAACTGGAGGAAGCTTTCGTTAAACGCATGAGGGCGATTGCTGTGACAGACTAAAACGCCAAACCAGCGATTGGTCGTTGCCAGCAACGCGACAGCACCACTCTGTACGCCCATCTTCTTTAGGGAACGGTGCAGGTCTGGGAAGTTGACAATTTCCGTGTCAATTTCAAAGGCAATTGCTCGTCTGTCCAGAGAAGCAAAGCTTGCCAGCGGGAACTGCTGGCGCGGAAGCTGTGATCCTGTTTTTAGTTGGTCGTCACCTGAAGGTTCACGTTCCCATAAGTGACCAATTTGCAGGTACGGTGCATCTGGCACAGGATCGGGCGCACTCATCGCGAAGATGATGCGATCCAGGAAATCAAAGTTGGTTAGCTGTGATACGGCGATCCGGTAGATATCCTGCAAGTCAGCGATACTACTGAATGTTCGGCTAGCCTGATAAAGCTGCTCCACCTTTGAAAGGGCGGTGCGGGTCTGCTGAACGAGGCGAGTGTTTTCAATTGCTAACGCGACGCGATCCGCGACTGCCTGCAAAATCGCGGTGTCGTCTTCGGAAAGCTCATTTGTCTGCACGCTCAGACTGCCGACTGTCTCGCCACGGACTTTGATGTCGGCACTCGCGCTTGCAGGTTGATCGTTCAGGGTGGCGGGCTTCACATTGAGTAAATCATAGTTGAAGCCGAGGTCAATCGGCTTTTCTTCCGCTATAAATTCATCCCAGGAAGAGCGCGTCAATTGTTGGTTCAGTTCAGCGACCTGCTGTAGGCGGCGATTTGATTCTTCGAGGAGGCGGGCATTGTCAATGGCAATGGCAAGTTGGTCAGCCAAAACCTCGAAAATCTGCGCGTGATCCTGAGTGAAAGCATCCGGCTCAATACTTTGCACATCCAGTGCGCCAATCACCTTTCCGCTCACGCGCATTGGCACCGCCATCTCGGATCGTGTGTCAGGCAGAATGGGATTGAAGCGATGCGGAACGTCGGAGCTTTTTGTATCGAGTGTGATAAAGGTGCGTGCTCGCGCTGTGGTCTGCCCAATAAGCGAATCAGAACCGACTGCCAGCTTGTGATTGCGCGCCAGGAGCGTCTTTCCCGCTTCACCTGTGCTTGTGATCAGTACGGCATCGTCCTCAGTGTCATTCAGCAAGAATACCTGAACGTGGTAGAAATTAAAGCGATCCTGAATCGCGTTCACCGCGCGCCACAGCAGTTCGTTGATGTCACGTATCGCTGCGGCGTCACGGCTGATTTCAGCGGCGATTTCGATGTTACGGGTACGTTCAGCAACGCGGCTTTCAAGCGATGTAACGACCTCGGAAAGCTGTTTGCCCATTGTGTTAAAGGCGGTGGCAAGCTGCCCAAATTCGTCACCGCTCAACGCCGGAATGTCTGACTGCAAGTTGCCCTGTGCGAGCCTGGTGGCTGCACGGGTCATGACCGCCAGAGGTTGAGTTACGGTGCGATTGAGATAATAGAGTGACCCGCTACCAATCAATATAAACACAATGATCAGCGTACCATACAGCGTTGTTCTGATATTATTTGCGCCTGCAAAAGCGGTATTTCGATCCTGACTAACGATCAAAGTCCAGGTATTCGCTGGCACATTGGAGGCATCGCCGACGGCAATGGCGTTGTACAAGACACCATTGACGTCTATCAGACCCTCGTTCGCCCCGCCAAGCAGCCGCGACGGAATCTGAAGTTTCGGTAGGGTGTCGGCTCCGAGGACGGCCACGCGTTGATTATTGCTTGGATCAGTGGCCGCGAGGATCGTTCCGGTCCGTTCGGCCAGTAAAGCTTGATAGGGTATTAAAGGAGAGGTGTCTAGCAGCCCATTCAAAAACTTGGCAGCATCATAACTGGCAACGACTGCACCAACCGCCGTTCCCGTCTGGTAAACGGGTACACCGATTTGAATTGATGGACGTTTATTGCTGGCGTCTGGCGAGGGCGCTGACAATGGCAGCACGAAGCTTTTGCCTGGAAGTTGTAACATGAGGCTGCGGAAATAAGGATTAACACCCTCTGAGTTAAGAGATTCTGGAGGGACAACCTTAGTTTCTACTCTCGACGCTGTACGCACTGCCGTAACAAGTGACAGTACTTCGCCGGTGTTTGAAAGGTAACGCAGACTATCATAGGGCATCTGATTAGACAGGTTGCCCTCGAAATTAAGATTGACCAGGACATTGGTAGGGGTTTGCCCCTGATCTTTGTTGGCGAGGGCACTGGCGAACTCCGTGACCGATGCGCTGTTCGCAAGATCAGCAACATTTTGTCCATAAGTGGTCAGGGCATGGGCGAGCCGATCACTGTAGATGTTATTCTGAACGGTGAACCCCTGCGCGATGGAGTTTTGTGTCAACGTATCAATAGGCGCTTGCACGCCTACTCCAATAACGCCCAATGCAAGCGCTCCTGCCAGGGCAATGGGGATCAGTACTTTTGCCCGGATCGGAAGCCTGCGCCAATAATTACGGGCATCAAACCGTGTTTTTGTCTGGTTCATGATTCTGGTTGCTCCGTCGCATCCGGGCTAGTTGCCAAACGAATCGAGGTTTGGGGAACGTGCAGCGCCTGTCCTACTTCTTTAACTGCAATTCTAAGGATTTCCGCCACATTTGTCTGTTGGGTTAACTTGCTGGCGATATCATTGACCAGCCGCTCACGCTGGGCGATGCGCTGTGCCTGGTCAAAGAGCCGCGCATTATCCGCGCTGACGGCAAGGCGTGCGGCCAGTTCACGAGCAAGCTGGCGATTGTCTTCGTTATAAAGTATCCGTGGAATATCCCATTCGACTGCACCGATCACCTGACCACGCAAGCTGACCGGAACAGCAAAAGTAACCGTTTCTTCAGTGACTTTTTCAACGATGTCTCTTGTCTGGATAGCCCGCCGCTGCAAGTCCGTCCACTGCTCTGGATCGCTGCTCCTGGTAGACGCGCCGAGTAAAGTATTGCGTCTGGCGGTGGAAAACTTTCGCCAGCCTTCACTGATCAATTGGCGATTAAGCGCCTCAATTTCATTGAGCCGTGATTGCGATTCCTCGAACAGCAAGGCGTTGTTCATCGCGGTGCCCAGTTGATCGGCAATCGTCTGATACAGTCGAATGTTAGCATCGGCAAAGGTATCGATACGTTCGCTTTGTAAATTCAGTACGCCCAGGACTGTACCGCCCGTCACTAAGGGTAAATCAAGCCCTGACCGCGCGCCGGGTTGCAACGTTTCCGATTGTCCTTGTCCGTGCAGCGTGACCACTGGCTGAACCTGCTGAATAGCAGCCGCAACGGAACTTTCTGTATCCAGCGATAGCCGCTCCTCAAGTAACCCGTTGTCTGTTGCAACTTGCGGCACTGCGAACTGTTGTCTTGCATCGACCAGGAACACCTGCGCATGGGTAATTTCCGGGAAGCGTTCGCGGATCAATGAGACGGCTGTCGTCATCAGCACATTCTGCTTGCGGATACCAGACAACGCCTGCCCGATGTCGCGTGTCGCTTCAATATCGTGTGTGCGCTGCGAGATACGATCTTCCAATGTTTTGATGTCATATTGGAGCCGCCCCGTGATGGCAATAAACGCCTCATACAGCTTTCCCAGTTCATCGCGCTGCTGGATAGGATCGGGGTCGTCGAAACCACGTCCCTGCACAGCCTGGTTTGCAATCTCCAGCAAGTATTCTACCGGGCTAACAACACTGCCGATGAGGAAATATGAAGCTACGCTGATGCAGATGATGCTCACAAATAACAACGCGAGCAGCGGTAACAGAAACTGCCGCGACTCGTTACTAACCCCGAATGGGGTGGTCAGAATCTCGCCTACCAGAGTCATTCCCGTTTTACCCACGGGGAGGCCAAAGCCTGTGGCGGGCCTGCCGCTAAATGGACTGGTGTAATCAAATGCGGCCTTGAGATTGGGATTGATCAACTTTGCCTGACTATCGTTGATCGCTGTAGTAGGTTCGGCAGGTTTGTCGGGTGAGGACGAGACAACCTTTCCATTCCGGTTAATTAGATAGAAAGTAACCGCGCCCAACGATGAGTCCACGGGTTCGATTGCTTTGTAAATGCTGGCGGCCTGTGGATTTGCACTACTGAAAGGGTCCACTTCCACAACGATATATGCCACCGGACGGTCAGCCGTCACGGTGATGCCCACAAAGTCCATTGAGGGGTTAACTGGATCGCCCAGATCACTTGCGTAGACATCATAGGATGGCTTACTCGGCAAGTGATCTTTCAAATCCCGGTAATAGGCCGCTTGAGTGTCGTCCAGGTTATCAGTCGGTGGAACCGCAGCAAGGACTTTGCCAGCTATGCTCACCACACGAATCTGACGAAATGTTGGTTGACCATTGAGGACCAGTTGGAACGCAGTTTCGGCAGACTGCCGTGACTCCGCGTCTTTACTGTTCGTCGCTATGTTGGTGTAATAGGCAATGTATTGCGGGTCGTTAGCCAGTTGGGCGGAAATATCAGAGGCATTATTTAACACCTGGTTCAGCGTTTGAAGCCGATCCCGCGTTATAGCCTCTACCATTGTGTGTACCGCAGGCGTGCCACTCTGACTGTACTGCACGATTGCAAAGATGGGCAAGGCAATCGTCGCCAGCGCGCCAACCATCAAGCCAATAACGAGCTTAATGCGCAGCGGAATGGAGGCCAGTCTAACGTAAAGGTTCATGCTTAGTGACTCCCGTTTCGCCCATTCTGAGCGGTTTGCTGCTCAGGAAAACCGAGCCGGATGTTTGTCCGAGTGGCACCGAGCGCTTGCTGGAATGTTTCGGCGGCGACGCTCACCAGCGTGTCCATATCGGTCTTAGTTTGAAGATCGGCGGCAATTTGATTAGCCAGTTGTTCGCGCGTCGCGACAATTTGCGCCTGTTCAAACAATCGCACGTTGTCAAGGGCCAGCGCCAACCGTTGCGAAATAACGCGGGCCAATTCAAGGCTGCGCTTGTTCCAGATGCGGTTGCTGGGTGCGCGAAACTCCATTGCGCCCAGGACCTGCCCACGAGAGATAATGGGCACACTGAGAATATGCTCATCGTTCTCCACGTAAAGCTCCGGTTCGCGGGAATTTAGGGTGCGTTCCAGGCCAGGATAGCCCTGCACATTCGAGATTAACGTACCCTGCTTCCAGTCATAGCCGATTACGCTTTCGCCACGTCCTGCCAGATAACGAGTCCATACGCGCTCGGTAACTTCCTGATTAAGTTGTTCAATTTCCTGTGCCGATCTTTTCAATTCTTCGGCAAGCCGCTTGCGTTCATCGCTGGCCTGCTGCAAATCGCTGAACTGCTGCGCATTGGCAATTGCAATGCCTAACTGAGCCGCGATGCTTTGTAAGACCTCAATATCGTCCTCAGTAAAGGGATCGGCGTTGATATCCTGGAGGTCCAGCACACCGAGGACCTGCTCGCCGCGCCGAAGCGGCAAGACCAATTGCGACTGCATCCCCGGCAGCATCTCAATGCGCCGCACTGCTGCGTCTGAGGCCGTAACCATCTGGAAGGTACCTGTCTGCACCGCCCGGTTGATCACGCCCGGATCATCGGGAGCAATACGCCGCTGCTGTGCTGACAATACATCGGTGCGTAGCGCTGTTCCAGCATGTAAAACCAGCAGATTGGTTTTCTCTTCCAGCAGGAATATGTGAACGTGGTAGTAGTCTAGTTGATCGCGGATAAGCGTGACGGTTTCATCGAGTAGCTCACCGAGGGCGTGAATGGCGGCAATGGTTTGTGAAATCGCTGCCGAACTTCGCAGGTCTTTGGCAAGACCCGAATTGTGCGCTACCAGAGCACGCTGCCCTCCGGCGAATACAAGCAGGAAAACACCGTCAATAGTCACAATTACCACACCGAATATAAGCGTTCCAAGCGAAGTCGGTGGCGCAGCACTTGCCGCCGGCAGCACACTCAGCTCATTCAAGACAGCGCTAATCGCCAGCGCTGCCAGAGTCAGGCCAATCATCACCAGCATTCCGCGCCGGTTCAGCAGTACACCCGCTGCGATAATTGGTATCGAGAATACTGCCACTAACAGGGGACTGTTGGTAAAGGCATACGCCAATGAGGTGCCGACGAATATTTCAATGATGAATAACAGGCTGGCGACAATGCTGGCTCCACGGTTAATGAGAAAGAGTACAACCGCGAAGCCAATAAGATCAACGGTGAAAATGCCCAGATAGATAGAATTCTGCACTGCCGTGCCAGAGCCGGTTTGCGTGTAAACCATCAGGGCGAGCCATATGAGGATGAGAATCCAGGTGATCCGCCACAGGCCGCGTGCCCGTAGCCGCTCAAACGGATCGGCATAGTCATGCTTTATGCGAAAGATCGAGAGCACGCGCGCAAACTGGCTCATAGTGTGGTCTCTTTCTGGTCGTTCTGCCCGGAGACTAATTCTTTTTGCAATCCGACTCCCAGACGAATAGAGGCTTGTTCTGCGCCGAGTGTGCGGCTCAGTTCGCTGATGGCAATCTTGATGAGATCATTCATTCCTGTCACACCTTGCAGTTTGGCGGAAATGGCATTTACTTCAAATTCTTGTTGGGCCAATTCCTGTGCCTGCTCAAACAGGCGGGCATTATCAATGCT
>WNFI01477266.1_pt1 | contig 27137 bp, 24 predicted proteins | sample 5400471 | NCBI WGS metagenome assembly WNFI01 (sample SAMN13153348, study PRJNA577476) | soil metagenome | isolation source: 100 cm saprolite on Douglas fir-dominated hillslope | place: USA:California | collected 2013-09-17
AGCAAGATCACCTCAGGACTCAAGCAAGCCCTTCAGGTAAGCACTGGCAACGCCGTCGCCCTCACCGGCAAGCCCGATGGCTTTCTGAAGAACGAAGCCATTAAGATCCTTCTTCCTCCAAGATTCGAAACCGTCGCCAAGGGCTTGCGCATGTTCGGCATGGGCAAACCTTTTGACGATCTTGAAGTCGGTATGAACCGCGCCGCCGAGAGTTCCACACCTCTCGCCAAACAGATTTTTCTCTCGGCCCTCAAGAAGATGACCTTTACCGACGCTCGCTACATTTTCACCGGCAACGACACAGCCGCCACCGACTACTTCAAACGCCAAAGCTCCGCCGACCTCACCACCGCCTTCACCCCCGTGGTCCACACCTCCATGGAAAACGTCGGATTAGTCCAGCAATACGACCGCCTCCTTAAAGACGCTCCCGAAGCCGCCGCAATCGCGCAGGAATTCGACCTCGATAAATACGTGGTCGGCAAAACCCTCGATGGCCTGTTCTACATGCTCGGGGAAGAAGAAAAGAAAATCCGCCATCACCCCATCGCGCAAACCACCGCTCTGCTGAAAGAAGTCTTCGGCAGAAAATAATAGTGGTTAGTTGCAATAGCCAACCTTTCCGAGCAAACTCGTCGCGCTCGGTAGCTACCACCCTGGCGATTTACGGCATGCTCGAACTCCGCACAGCCCGAGGATGGATGACCTCCGCGTGAGCGTCGGCAACAAACCCTTCCATGCCGGGATTCTTTTGATCCTCACCTCACCAGGGCTTATGATGTCGAGCCATGAGCCCACAACCAGAGAACAAGGGCGCGCCAGAGGCCGCAAGGCGCATTGAAGAGGCCCGACGGTCTAATTCTGGTTTCCTTGACCTGTCCGATCTCGAACTCACCGCCATCCCCGACTCTCTCACCCAGCTCGCCAATCTTCAGCTCCTCGATCTCAGCGGCAACCAGATCACCGCCATCCCCGACTCCCTCGCCCAGCTCGCCCATCTCCAGTCCCTCGTTCTCTTCGACAACCAGATCACCGCCATCCCCGACTCCCTCGCCCAGCTCACACATCTCCAGTACCTCTCTCTCGACGGCAACCCCCTCCCCGAGGAAGTCTTCGCCGCCCTGAAACGCGGAATCCCGAGTTTCTTCCGCTACTTGCAATCTACCGCAACGAGAAAGGTCTACCCCCGTACCGTCAAGCTGGTTCTGTTGGGCGAGCCCAAGTCAGGTAAGACCACGCTCCTTGAGGCCCTCAAAGGCAACAAGAGCCCTTGCGACGATTCACGCCAGGAAACCCTCGGCGTGGACGTGGTCAACATCGAAAAGTTGCACCCCACGGACCACCAGCCGATCTACCTTTCGGTCTGGGATTTCGCCGGGCAACACATCGAGCACGCCACCCACCAATTCTTCCTTACGGAAAACGCCATCTATCTTATCCTCTGGAACGCCCGTCAAGGCGCGGACTCCGGCAAGCACGACCTGTGGTACTGGCTGGAACTGCTGAAGATGCGCGTCCGCAATCCCCAGTTCCTCCTGGTCGCCACTCACATCGAGCACACGCCGCCCGATCTTAATCTCTCCGGGATCAAAGCCTCCTATCCCGGCTGCGAAGGGAACTTTCCGGTTGAACTGGAGAACCTGAAGGGTATGGATTCGCTCCAGACCAAGATCCTCGAACTCGCGGCCGGCTCACCATCGTTGCGCGCCGAATGGGCTCCAGAGTGGCTCTCCGTTCGCGATGAAGTCAGAAAAATCCGCAAGAAACAACCGCATATGACCCCGGCTGCCTTCCGCAATTTGATGAGGAAGAAACACGTAACCGGAAAAGTCGCGCAAGACGATCTAGCCGGACAGCTGCATAACCTCGGGGAGATCCTGTATTTCCAGGAACGCGACGAACTCTCCAGCCTCGTGATTCTTGATCCGGAGTGGGTGACGGAACTCATCGCGCTCGTGGTTCGCAGCAAGGAAGTGCGCGAACATAAAGGAATCCTGCGCTCACCTCATTCATCTGATGAATTGGTTCGATCTAACGTACTCCACCGGGGATCGGACAGACCTGGGCATCGTCGTAGAAGCGCTCCCCTACGCGACTCCGGAAGATATCGAGCGAATTTCCCTTCCTCAGGATCAGCCGCGCATGGAGATGATCTTCCGCTTCCCTTCTCTTCAGCGGCGACTGCCTCCGGGTATTCCCACCTGGGGCATCGCGCGCGCTCACCGCTTCTCGAAATGCAAACCGTGGCGCGATGCCGCGGCTTTCGAAGACAGCGACAGCAAGAGCCAGGCCCTCATACTGGCATCGGACACCGCGAAAGAAATCCGGCTCCGCGTTGCCGCCGACTATCCTCCATTCTTCTTCGGCGTGTTGGACAACATCTTGCGGGATACATTTCGACGCTACCCAAGGGCGCAACCCGAGCGCCGCCTGCCCTGCTCCTGCCAGCCAGGGTGCCCCTGGACCTACCGTTATGAAACCGTTGTCGCACGCCGGAGGGATCGTGAAAGCTACGTCAGTTGCGATGAATCAGGTCAGAACGTAGCCATCGACTCACTCCTGACGGGCTTCGCTCCACCCAAGACCGCAGAGGGCCTGCACGCGTTGCATTCCGAAATGCGCCGCCGTTTCACCGAGGAACGCCACGCCCGGAATGAGCAGATGGAGAAAACGCGCCCATCAGTATTCACGCTGCTCCCAAGTAAAGGCTTCAAGCAGCTGGAGACCTGGGCGGAGTCTGTTACAAAGGGAGAAGAACTCGATCTCACCCTTTACTGCGAGCACGATTCGGGCTGGCACACTACAAGTCACAGCGTCTACCGCTTTACGCCAGACCAGAACTGGTTTGATTTGTTGAAGGGATCGTGGAATCAGCTTGCGGGAATTACGAAGTACGTCGGCCCGCTGGCCAAGGCCTTTGGCAAGGTGACGCTCTCGCCCCTAACCGAAGCCGCAGGTCTTGGCATCGAAAAGCTGCCTGAGATCCCTCGCTCGGCGACTGGCGCACTTTCTCGGGGGTTGGGGGAAAAGGAAAAGCCTGAGTTCATCGACATTGACACCCGCCACCTGCTCGAGCAACTCATCGATTATGTCGATTCGCAACGCTCAGCGACTGAACCCAAAAGAGGCGGGTTGCATCCCTACTTGATCGAGGATGGCCGCTTGCTATGGCTCTGCCCGGAACACTTGAAGCAGTATAAGAAACGTTGACTTGTAGACAAATAAACTCGGCCACCCTTGCACAGACCGCATCCTTATGAACCACGTCGCCTGAAGACGAGTTGGGCGAAGTGTCCTGCAAGGAGCGCAGCGACGACGCCGGACAGTTCGTGGGCGAGCGGGCGGGGAGCGCCAGAGCCGCGGCGCAGAAGGAGCGAAGCGACGACCGCAGCCACGGCGAAGACGCAGCGACCACAGGCGTTATAAATAGAACGGGCCGCCCGCAGGCGGCCCTGGTTTCAACTAACGGCTAAGTGCCAATCGCTAAACAGCTAGTCTCCAGCTACCGGCTCGGCAACTTCCGCCTTCGGAGCAGGAGCGATGCCGCCGTTTGGTTTTAACAGCGCACCCAAAGGAATGAATCCATCCTGCGACTGCACCGGCTTTTCCTTCAGCACAACTTCGCGATACATGGACGCCATGCGCGCGTTATAGGCCTCGTCATTTTTCTGCGGCCCGCGATGCTCCGCCACAACCCCGTCCGCAACTTGCTTCGCATCCCGCGCCCGCTTCTTCTCTTCGCGCGCGTTCTTGGCTATGCCCAGGTTGTCGAGGTCATGCTGCAATTCCGTGGTGACCAGGTCATCCCGCAGCAGCAGGGTATGCGCCTCGTCTTCCATCTTCACTTTCTTGCCACCGGCGAAAATCTCGTGCCGACCGTGCTCTTCATACCACTTGGTGAGCGTGGCCGTCATGTGCATCTTCTCGATGATGTTCCGCCAGCCCACGCCCGTGTTGTAAGCGCAGAACGAAATTTCGCCTTCCTGCGTCGCATACGGAATGATGCATTGCTCCGTCCGCCGAAAGTCGTAGTTAAACAAATCCTGAAACCACATGCCCGCGATGAACAGGAAATTCCACCGGTCCTGCCGCCGCTTCATGACATCCTCTACGCTGCGATCCGGACCAACCTTGCCATAATTCTTTCCCGTCGCATTGAAGTTCTTGTCGAACTTGCGTAGCAAGTCCATCAACTTGAAATGCGTCGGCGCCTGGAACGGATCGTAGTTCTTCATCAAACACAAAGCCATTCCAACCACAGTCAAAAACTTCCCGCGCGCCGCATCATTCACCTTCGCAATATCCTTCGCGAGCTGATCCCCCTTCAAGAACGCCGTAACCGGCACAGCCTCCTTGGTTTCCTTATCAATCATCACCGCCATCCCAGTCCCACAGTTAGGGTGACAACCACAAGATAGTTGGCCCCAGTCGTTTTTTACGTCGTTTACGTGCATTAGATCTGCCCAGTCTGAGAATGTGCCCATGAAAGAAATGGGGAACCAGTCGCGGCTGGGTTCGCCTAGGCCGGTTTGATTTTTTACGTCGTGGGCCAGGTGGGACAGCGTGTAGCGTTGGGCTTCGCGGCGATCGTCGGTTACGGCTTCGTCGCGTCCGGTGAAGCTCACGGGTTGGAAGCTGAGGAAGCTGATCGTCCGCGGATTGTCGAGGGCGAACTTGATGATGCGTCCGACTTGTTCGTTGTTGATGCCGTTGACGATAGTTACTACGGGAACGATTTCAACTCCGGCGTTGTGCAGGTTCTCGATGGCTTTCAATTTCACATCGAACAAGTTGCCGACCAGACGATGCGCATTGGCAGCGTTACCGATGCCATCAAATTGCAGGTAGGCGTAGCGCATGCCAGCCTCGACTGCCTGCTGACAGAATTCAAAGCTCTTCGCAAACTCGATTCCGTTGGTCGCGGCCTGCACGGAGTTGTATCCGACTTTGCGGGCGTAGCGAACGGCGTCCAAAAAGTAGGGCGACAACGTGGGCTCGCCGCCGGAGAACTGCACGCTCATCTGACGACGCGGCTTAATGGTAATCGCGTTGTCAAGCATCGTCTTGATCTCTTCCCATGTGAGTTCGTGGACGAAGCCGACCTGGTTCGCATCCATGAAGCAGGGATCGCACATCATGTTGCAACGGTTGGACCGGGGAAGACATCTTCCAAGTGCTTCGAGAACTCGGTATCGATCGACATCACGTCTTCAAAGTGGCCGTGGATGGGGCAATCTTTCACCATCAAAATCTTGCCGTCGCGTTCGACGATGGTGGCCTTGATCTCGCCAACCTTTTCGTTCATCAGAACTTCGTGAGGCAGGTGGCCATCGAGAATCTGCTGACGAATTTCTGGGACACACTTCGGGCATAGCGAATCGGTGGAGCGGGGCCAGCCGAGCGGTGGCTTGGACTTTTCGTAGGACTTGAGCAGAGGCTTGTCGGACCATTTCGGGGTTGGGGACGGGTTGGGCTTGATACGGTTCAAGCTTTCGAATACAACCCACGCACCTTTGGCGGCGGCAACGGCTGCTTTTTCTACGTACTTAATCGGCTTGCGCATTTTAGCTTTTGGCTCCTGGCTTTTGGCTTTAGCTTCTTCGATGCCCTACGTTCAGTCTCGGCTCAATTTTGCCTTGCCTGAACGTTACTGTTAGAACCTGAAATCTTAGTTCAAAGACCCGCCCAGTTGTGGTTCTCCCAAGGAATGGAACCTGGTTCATACACCTTTCCCTAGGATTGGGCTTGCACCTATCCTATTGAAGGGATGAGGAATGGCGCATCCATATCCCAACGAACGGGGCAAAATGGGGGTTTAGCGGTGGTTTAGGGGATTGGATGGGGTTAAGTTGTTGAAAGGAAAGGGGACTTGCCGTCCCGTCGGGCGCGCTTCGCGCACAGAGTCTCTCCATTAATGTGAGCTGAGGGACAGTTGAGATTTCATGGTTCTCTTGATCGGGGCCGGGAGTAAAATTCCACTATGTCACCGGAACTCGATGAACTGATGAAGCAGGCGATGGCTCTCCCGCCGGAAGATCGCGAGATACTGGCCAATTCCCTTTTTGAGAGCTTGGATCAGACTGTTGATGAAGGCGTCGAAGCGGCGTGGCAGGAGGAAGTCGCGCGGCGAATGGATGATATCGACTCCGGTAAGGTTAAGACGGTTCCGTGGGAGCAAGTCCGCCGAAAGGGTCAGGAGATACTGCGGGGAAAGTAAGCCATGGGAGAGCTTCCGGTTGAGCTTCATCCCGAGGCCGAAGAAGAATATCTCAGTTCGTTGTCTTGGTATCGCGAGCGGAGTCTTTCCGCAGCCGAAAACTTTGAGAGAGTGTTCGACCGGGCATTCAAGAAATCTCAGACGCGCCTGAGCGCTGGCCGGTTTATTTTTCTCGCTTTCGAAAGTACACACTCCACCAGTTCCCTTTCATCATTGTGTATCGAAAAGAGCCTTCGAGGATATTTGTACTGGCGGTCGCGCATGGGCGACGAAGGCCTGGATATTGGAAGGCTCGGGCGTGATGGGTGATCAAGCGAGGCCCAATTCTCGCGGAATGCAATGCTGTTTCCGAATGGTGTCGTCGGCCTCCCGCAACTATCTGAGGCGATGCTTGCAGATCGGGCAATGAGCCTTTTCCGAGACGAAAATCACGCCGCTATAAACGCAATCTTTACAGATAAAGTGACTCTTCTCGCAAGTCTTGCCACCGCTGACATCCCTGTCTTTCCCACATACGTCGCAGGTTCTCCTTGACATAACATACTCCTCCTAGTTTTCTCGTTTCCGGCGTTGCCGATTTGTGCCTCACCATCTAGCGCGAAGTGCCGGCAAGGTCTCCCTGCACCAAAGTGGGCCCGGACAATTCATCCTGTTGGCCTATCAGCCTTCGGTAGTTCAAATATTGCATGATCCCTCCGCCGAACACACCGAGAAAAACAGCGGCTATTAAGCGCAAGGTAAGAACGAAGATGGCTACTCCTAGGCCGGCCACGCCGCTGAAGTGGTCTGAGACAGAAGATAAGACTTTCCATATCTTCCCACCGTAGTGCCAGCCAAAGAATGTCGCCGGAAAGAAGTAGGCATAGATCGCTGGCGCCGTAATCGCCAAAAGCCAATCCTTCTGAGATGCTGCTTGTGATGCTATCAGCAGTCCAACAAGGAACCCGAGGGCAGCGGCAATATATGCTTGGATCACCTTCTTACGAGCAAATCGGGCCCCACAGTCCAGGCAGACAGAACCGTGCCGCACAATCTCAACTGCACATTCGCCACAAAAACCGCTCTGGCAATCGACGCATCTGCCAACAACGGTAGCCTCCGGATGGTATCGGCAATTGTCCCCATCTTGGGCCATGGGCACTTTCATGGGAGCAGGGCCCGTTAGTTTCCCAACGCGTGGACCGGTCAATTCATTACCGCACTTGTTGCAAAAGCGAGATCCGATCGAAGCGGAATCCCCACATTGGCCGCAAACCGTCATTATGTACCTCCCTCATGTACTTCCCTCCGGACGTGTGATCTGTGGCTCATCTATTTGTCCTTGCTGCCCTCGCGGTACTTGTCACCCGCGTTCTTGTCTGCTTCCTGCCGAGTGTTGCCATAGCCGGTGTAGGTGTTGTCGCCCTTGCGGACGGTAGTCTCATGAACTTTCGTCCCCGGGATTGGCAGGAATGCGCCAAAGAAGGAGTTGTGGGTTATCGCGTCGGGGGCACTCTTTTTCGCCATTGTCTTTTCTCCTCATTCGTATCTACCTAGATCGAGTAGTCGGATCTCGTGTTGCGCTAGTACACTTTGGAAGGCTAAACTTGACAACTGGCAAGAGCTGACAGGAAACGACTTTTGCTGACAGGCGTTCTGGTTCCGCCCAACTTCCCTCCTGAACCACGTGCCCGACCCCGGGATTTCTTTGTCTTGCAGAGGTTTGATCAGCGGGTATGCCTAACGGCAACGGAAACGACGCTCGCCTGGATTCGTGGAAGGACATTGCTGCCTATTTGCGGCGGGATGTGCGGACGGCAATCCGGTGGGAAAAAGAGAAGGGGCTCCCGGTGCGACGCGTACCGGGCGGGCAGCGGCAGGCTGTATTTGCTTATGCGGCGGAGTTGGATGCGTGGTTGCGACGGGAGCAGGCGGATCCTCAGGCGCTAAAGCCCCGGACCGAAACGGGGCAAGGTATCGCAGCGCTGGAAGCGCTGCGCCACCCAAAAGGTGAGTCTGCCGACAATCTCGGCACGGCTGAAGCCGCGCCCTTCTCCCCAAGATCCATTCTTTCAATCAGTTCTGGTGGGCGGATGTGGAGGTATTACGTTCTAGCGGGTCTTGTCGTCGTCGGCGCATTGTTGGTTTTAGTATTCCGTGTCAGTTCTCACACAGCTAGTACGAATTTTCCTGTGCGCGTCGGCTTCACGCTGAATTCTGTGCAAGTCTTTAATGAGACAGACCATTTGCTTTGGAGCCATACGTTTTCCGGCGCGTTGGATCCGTCCCAATTCGGCGAACTCCGACCTCTCAGTTCTCTTGCACACATCGACGACTTCCGCGAGAAAGGAGACCGGGAAGCTCTGATCGTCGCTCCCGTAAAGACGAGTTTGCATTCCCAGGACCCTGCGCAGACTGAAGTCGACTTGTTTTCAAGCCGGGGGGAGCTTCTGTGGTCTTATGTTCCGCGAGGACGATTTCAGTTCGGCAAACACGATCTCAGTGGGCCTTGGGTCGCGATGGACTTGTTTGTATCGTCACACGAACAGAAAAAGCAAATCTGGGTTGCAGTCACCCACGCGGTCTGGGGTAACTCGTTCGTGGTGAATCTCGATCCTGCAACGGGCAAGGACACACTGCGATTCGTAAACACGGGAACCGTTTTTGCTCTGAACGAAATCAGGACGCAGCTGGGGGACTATTTGCTGGCAGGAGGCTTCAATAATGAGAGCGATACAGGAAGCCTGGCGGCGATCAATGAGGTAAAACCGTTTGCAGCGTCTCCGCAAAGTGTGGGCACACGGCATAAATGTTTGAGCTGCGCGGCAGGAGATCCGGATTATTATTTCGAATTCCCGCGATCGGAGATTAACCAGTTGGAGCAACTTCATGAAGATGGCGTCATACAAATCGCGGTCACCCACGATGAAGTTGAAATTCGAAAACACGAGCTGACCAGCTGGGCGGGGCCGCAAATGCTCTATCTGCTGAAAGCGGATCCCGGTTTTCGAGTTGTTTCGCTCCGATTCGAGTCGGCGTATGACATGCTGCATCGCAAATTCGAGCAAGAGGGCAAGTTACAGCATTCGTTGGAGGAGTGTCCGGAGCGGCTTCATCCCAGGCCAATCAGGGTGTGGACTCCGATGGGCAGGTGGAAGGAGATTCAGGTGGAACCGAGTCGGGCGAATGAGTGAGTGTAATCTCTCAATGATCGGTCGTGCTTATGTTCGCTTGTAGTAGGGATCTGGAGATCGAGAGCAGATTCCCTTCGGCTTCGCTCAGGGCAGGCTCTCACCGGGCTTGCGCCCGGTTCGGAGTGTCAGAGGGCGGTGGGTCGTGGTGGAAACCCCTTGCGGCGCATGTGCCGCAGCGAAGAGGTATAGGGTCCTTCGACTGCGCGTGAGATCGCTTTCGCGATCTCACTCTTCGCTCAGGATGACATCCCTAGATCTGGCGCTTCGCTGAAGGGGACAACCCCCAGGTAATGAAACCCTCGAGGACTATTGGTTCGGGGTAGACGGTTTCGTCGGCTACGGCGTGGATGGTGATGGGAGGGCGGCGGCTGGGGTCGGTGGGGTCGAGGTAGTGCCAGGCTTCGCGGTATTTTTCCAGGCGCATGCGTTTGGCTTTGCGGTGGGGATAGAAGCGAAGCATGGGCGCGGGGGTGCAGACTTCGACGGGGATGATGTACCAGATGTCGAGGGGAACGATCCTTCGACTTCGCTCAGGACAGGCTCAGGCGGCGATGAATTCGATGTCGTCGCGGGTATAGACGGCGCGGCGCTTGCCGACAGTGTAAGTCGCGCGGGTTTCGTAGGCGCGGGCGCGGATGGACTCGGTGCACTTGACCTGTATGCGGAGAAGTTCGGGGCCGTTGTCGACGATGAAGTCGTAGCGGTTGCTGTCTCCCCAGGGCTTGCAGAGGAAGAATCCGAGCTGGCTGGCGCGGAACAGGAATGCGGCCTCGGAGCGTTCTCCGACGCGTTTGGTGTTTTTGAGGTTGGGGCCGCGGCTGGAGCGCGGATTCTTTTCCTGCTTCTTGTTGCGGTCGTTCTTGTTGCGTCGATTTTTGTCTGGCATGGTGTACGCCTCTTGGTTCTCGGAGTTCTTTTGTTCGAAGTATTGGCAGAAATAAAAATGGCGGAGCCTGAGGCTCCGCCATTTGTCGTCGAGAGATGAACTCTCATATCTATTATATACCCTGTGTAAAGGGGGGCTTTTCGGGGATCGCTTTCAAGACTAAAGTCAAACGCAAGGTCAACGGTGGCGGGCGAGGGCACCCGCCCTACACAGACTGCGGTCAAAGGCTCCGATCAGTCTCCTAAGAATTTCTTTATTCGCGACGCGCGACAACAGCAGGTTCCTCCACTTCCGCTCGCTTCGCTGCGCTCCGGTCGGAATGACAGAATGGTCGGTGGATAGCGGCATGCTTTATGCTGGATACTCATGATTCGCACGCTGCGCGCTTTCGATCCGCAATCGATTAAGCTGGTGATCTTCGATTTGGATGGGACGCTGATCGATTCGCGCCTCGATCTGGTGCACTCGGTCAACGCGGCCTTACGGCATATTGAGCGTCCGGAGTTGCCTGACGATGTCATCGCCAGTTATGTGGGGGATGGCGCGCCGATCCTGATTCAGCGGGCTTTAGCGGGCGGGTTGGGCGGCGAAGCGATGGACGAAGCGATGGTCCGCAAAGGATTAGAGTATTTTCTGGCGTACTATCGCGCGCATAAACTGGATCACACGACGGTGTATGCGGGCATTCGCGAGGCGCTGGCTGCGGTGCGGAATAGTTCCGGGGGAAATGGAGCTTCACGGAAGTTGGCCGTGCTGTCGAACAAGCCGGTGGTTCCTTCGCGCGCGATTGTGGAGGCGCTGGGGCTGGGTCCATTTTTTGTGCAGGTGTATGGGGGAAACAGTTTCGTGACCAAGAAGCCCGAGCCGGAGGGCGCGCGCCGGTTGCTGGAAGAAAATGGTGTCCGACCGGAGCAGGCGGTGATGGTGGGCGATTCGCATGTCGATATCCGTACAGGGCAAAATGCGGGGATGCACACGATTGCGGTGACGTATGGGTTTGCGCCGCATACGTTGGAGGCGTGTCATCCGGATGTGTTTGTGGATGCGCCGGGGGAACTGGCTGAGGTATTGCGGTAGGGGCGTCTGCGTCGGCTCTTAAGAAGCAAGAGTAGATTCCCTTCGGCTTCGCTGAGGGCTGGCTCTCACTGGGCGTTCCATCCTGTTCGGAACGACAATGAGAAAATAGGGATCGTAAAACGAGGACCAATTCAAGTTGCGCGCCAACAAGAACGGAGTTTCTGATTCAGGTTTTACTGCCGCGGAACTGCGCAAGCTGCGCGGGATGAGGGACCCGCATGGGATTCAGAAGTTTCTGGATGCCATGCCCTATCACCTGGAGGATACGGCGTGGTCGCCGCGGAGGGTGCTGGCGGAGGAATCGTCGCACTGCATGGAGGGCGCGATTTTTGCGGCGGCGGCGCTGCGGGTGAACGGGTATCCGCCGCTGTTGTTGGACTTTGAGGCCGACCATGACACCGACCATGTCATTGCGGTGTATCGGCAGGATGGGTGCTGGGGTGCGGTGGCTAAATCGAACTATAGCGGCTGCCGGTGGCGCGAGCCTGTGTACCGCACGCTGCGCGAGCTGGCGCTGAGTTATTTCAATACCTATTTTAATTTGCGTCGCGAACGGACACTGCGGCGTTATTCCGTGCCGGTGAACTTGAAGCGATTCGACAAGCAGAATTGGATGACAACGGATAAGCCGGTGTGGTTCGTTGTATATCATCTGTTCGACATCAAACATTATTCGCTGATGACCAAAGCGCAGGAGAAGCGGCTGCATCGCGTGGATGAGCGGCTATTTCAGGCGGAGTGTTTGGGGAAGGCATTGAAAGAGCGGGATTGAGAACCACTTTCTGCGCACGCGCATCGATAAATTAAGAAGCGCTAACCCTTCAGTGGCGTTTAAGGCTTTGTGGCGGGACTGCCGATTAGCTAGTGGTCGAGGGAGCTTTGACTGCTTTTGAGGCGCGAATCGGGGTCGCCGAATCTGGAGTCGGGCACGGAGGGACGATTGAGGGCTTATGATAAGTCTCGAGCTGGACAGGCTTGCGATTTGGTGGACGCCCGCCGTCATCCCCGTTTCAAATTGCAAGTTGCCATCCGGATCTACCCGCGCAACAGTCCTGTGATCCGAGGGCGAACGGTCGACATCAGCGAGTCCGGCATCTCGGCCATGCTCCAGGTCGAGGTTCCGATCGGCGAGGTGGTGAGGTTGGAGTTTTCGCTGGACTTTGGTGCAGTCGAGCTACATGCGACGGTTCGTCAGAAAACTGCCTTCCGTTACGGCTTCCACTTTCTGGAGTTGGGAGACGCGCAGGATGTGATCCGGCGCACCTGCAACCACCTATCGATGCAGCAGTAGTCGTTCGAAACTGCTAAGACTGCCTAAAACTGGCTGCGCGAGTGACATGGAGAGTTGGACGCCTCCATATCAGGCCGCGAAAAAATCATGGCTGTCCGAGATATTGGTTCAGCAGAGCTTTGGCCAACGGATTCACTGCGAAGAGGATTTAACCTCAGCACTCCGCTTGCAGTAGAATGCACTTCGGGCGCGCCCGTAGCTCAACTGGATAGAGCATCTGCCTTCGGAGCAGAGGGTTGGGAGTTCGAGTCTCTCCGGGCGCACCATCCTCCGCGACCCATTGCTCCATCTTTCTCGATGTCAAACATTGACATCCGCCATTTCCAGAACTAAATTGATAAAAGTAGCAACGAGAACCCATATGGACCAGATGAACGTTTCCGTCACCGACCATCTTGCCGACTTTGTGCGCAAAAAAGTGAAGAGCGGGCGCTACAACAATGCCAGCGAGGTAGTCCGTGAGGCGCTGCGCCTTATGGAAGATGCGGACGCCCGTGCGCTGCGCCTAGCCAAGCCCACCGCCGAAGACATCCTGACCGATTTAACGGAGTTGCAGCTCGATGGCATCCGGCGGCGCGTTCACGCCGGCATTGAGGCGATTGAGGCCGGAGACTTCAGCGACTATGAAGGGCGCGAAGGCCTAACGACTCTCGCCGACGGGGTAAAAGCCAGAGGCCGCAAGGTGATCTCGCAATCGGCTCAGCGTTAATGCGCTATCGCGTAACCAAGGATGCCGAGCGTGATCTCGACGAGATTTTTATCTATTGGGCCACGCGGGCAAGTCTGGAAATTGCCGACCGCCTGATCGACGACATCACAGATCGCATCTGGTTGCTAGGAGCGCATCCCGAGGCAGGCCGCTCCTGCGATGATCTCGCCCTCGGAGTGAGGTGCTTCCCGGCCGGCAAATATCTGATCTACTACCGAATGAAGGGCCAAAGAACTGACATTCTCCACATCTTCCACGGTGCACGCGATCAACGGCAGCTCTTCAGCAAACAGACGAAGCGATAAAGTCCAAACCCCTCAGAGGCTAAAAGCCCGCGAATATAGCGACTCTTAACGGCACGACTTGAAGTCGTGCCCTTCCAAAGGTCTGTCCTCTGCTGTTAACGCTAAGACGCTTACCCGAACGCCAGTTCCTTTGCCCGCTGCGCCGCCTTGACCACCGCTTTAATAAGCGTGACGCGGAGCTTGCCTTCTTCCAGTTCCATGATCGCGTCGATGGTGCAGCCAGCCGGAGTGGTCACGGCGTCTTTTAGCAGCGCGGGATGATCGCCCGTCTCGAGCACTACGCGAGCCGCTCCCATTGTGGTCTGCGCGGCGAGTAGAGTCGCAATGTCGCGGGGCAGTCCAACTTTTACGCCAGCCTCCGCCAGCGATTCCAGAATAATGTAGATGTACGCCGGGCCGCTGGCTGAAAGCGCGGTGACAGCGTCCATGTGTTTTTCGTCGACCACGACCGTGCGCCCCACGATGTCGAACATATGGCAGGTCATGGCAACCTGCTCGGCGCTGGCGTGCTTGCCTTTGCAGATCGCAGTCATCCCCGCACCCACCAGGCACGGAGTGTTGGGCATGGCGCGAATCACCGGGACCATGGGTGGCAGATCTTTTTCGATCATCGCAGTCGGTACCGACGCCGCCACCGACACGATCACCTGCTTCGGCGTCATCTGGTCGCTGATCTCGCACATCACACTCTCCACCACCTGCGGCTTCACTCCAATCACAATAATGTCGGCGCCCTTTACGGCCTCGACGTTGCTGGTGGTCACCGAAATATTCAGCTTCGCCGCCAGCGCCTTGGCGCGATCTTCATGCGCGACCGTTGCGCAAGTCGTGGCGGGCGTCAGCAACCCGTGTTTCAGCATCGCCTGTAGAATGATGCCGCCCATCTTGCCTGCGCCCAAAAATGCAACGCGCTTCCCTGCCAGATCGTTTGCCATGGTTCCCTCGAAAGAGTTTGTATGATTGCCCGCGTTGGAGATGCATCGTTGGTCGTCGGTCGTTGGTCGTTCGCCGAAGCCTCCGCCTTGGCCGGATTCGCCACCAGCCGCGGAGGATCTCCTGCACGCCGCGGACTCATCTTATGAGGCACCGGCTTGCCGGTGACTTCCTCGACCGCGGTAAGCACTTCCCGCACCGAGTATCCGCTGCCCGAGCCCACATTCAGCGCAACGCTTTCATTCCCCGCCACCAGATAATCCAGCGCCTTCACATGCGCCGCCGCCAGATCGTTCACGTGAATGTAATCGCGAATGCAGGTGCCGTCCGGCGTCGGATAATCCGAGCCAAACACATTCAACTCCGGCCCCGTGCCTGCCGCTGCGCGCAGCGCCAGCGGAATCAAATGCGTCTCGGGATCGTGTAACTCGCCGATCTCGCCGCTGTCGTCCGCCCCCGCCGCATTGAAATAGCGCAGCGCAGCGAAACGAAATCCATAGGCGCGGTCGTAAGCTTCGAGGGCCTGCTCGAAAAACATCTTCGAAACCCCATAAGGATTCACGGGCTGCCGGGGAGTATTTTCTTCGATCGGAACTTTTGCGGGATCGCCATAGACGGCACATGTCGAAGAAAAAATAATCTTCTTCACCCCCGACTCCAGTGCGGCATTAAGCAAAGAAAGACCACCTTCGACATTATTGTGAAAATACTTTCTCGGATTGGTCACCGATTCGCCGACGTAGGCGTGCGCGGCGAAGTGCATAATGGCATCCGCCCGAGACAGAACCCGCGCCAGTGCGGCCGAGTCCAGCATATCGGCCTTGACCAACTCAAAGCCCGCCGCCAGGAACTCGTAGCCGGTGTATAAATTATCGAAAATGATGACTTCGTGTCCCGCGCGCTTCAACGCCCGAGCCGCGTGACTTCCGATGTATCCCGCCCCGCCGATAACCAGAACGACCACAACGTTTCCTTTCGTCTTTACGTCTTAATTCCTTCGCTTAGTCTTCAATTCGTTCTCTTTAACCCAACCGCACCCACACCTCAGCCGTGCGTCGCGGCATCTCCAGCAACTGCATGAATCGCTCAGATAAATCCCAGGACCGGGAGGTGGTGTAAGAGCAATTGTACAAGAAACGCCAAAAACAGCCTCCTATACAATCCTCCAATGCAATCAATGAGTTAAGCGGCTATTCCAGGGTGCAAAAAACTGCACATTGTCAGGCATGCAAGTTGCTGCTACTCTAACCATATTCGTTGGGCCTGATTTTCTCCTCCCTCGCCCAGCTCGGTCATTGGACCGAATCAATCGGATTGTGCGCATTACTTCGTCTGGTAAGACCAGTTGATAGTTTATGTGTTGTCCTCCCCTCGGGAATCAAGCTGAAAGACTGCAACTTAATCTAGTGAGGCGTCCCATGAATCAGCGAAAAACTCTTCTTGGCGTGATCGTTGTTTTGGCCTTTGTCTGCCTGGCTGGGAGCCAGTTGATCGTGCACGCTGCGGGCGGAAGCAACGTTCCGGCAATTCCTCCGGTCAGCTTCGCTCCCCCGGTCAACTATACGGTGGGAACTCTGCCGTTCGCCAACGCTGTCGCCGATTTTAATGGCGATCACATCCTCGACGTTGCAGTCGTGAACTACAACAGCAACAACGTAAGCGTTCTGTTTGGCAAGGGCGACGGAACCCTCGAGCCTGCGGTGAATTATGCGACCGGCACCGAGCCAAGCGCGATCACGGCCATTGATCTGAACAATGACGGCGTACCGGATCTCGCGATCGCAGATGAGATCGGCCAGACCATCTGCATCCTCATCAACAAGGCCGACGGCACTGGCACCTTCCAGCCCGCCGTGTTGTATCCCGCGGGTCAAGCGCCGCGCGGTATTGTGGGCGGAGATTTGCGCGGAATTGGCGTGATCGATCTGGTGGTCGCCAATAATCTGGGCGGCAATGCTTCGGTGTTCCTGGGCAACGGCGATGGTACCTTCCAGCCGTTCGTCAATTACAACGCCGACATCAATCCGAAATCGGTGGCTCTGGGATTACTGAACAACGACAATCACCTCGACCTGGTGGTAGCCAATCACAACACCAACGACGTGAGCGTGCTGATGGGCAATGGCGACGGAACTTTTCAGACGGCGGTGAATTACCCCGTCGGCGTCGATCCGCGGCATGTTCTGATCTACGACTTCAACAAAGATGGAAAAATGGATCTGATTACAGCCAATGGGGGTGAATTTACAGTAAGTGTTCTCTACGGCAATGGTGACGGCACCTTCCAGCCGCAGGTCAAGTACACAGTGAACGCCTCGCCGCGCTGGCTAGCGGTAGCGGATTACAACAACGACGGCTTTCTCGACGTCGCGACCTCGAATTATGATGGCGGGAACATAAGCATATTGCTCGGGACCGGCAGCTCGGTTTCGGGGCAGGCGTTCCTTACGCACCAGGATATTGCCGTGGGCAAGAACCCCACGGGGCTGGCGGCGGGCGATTTCAACGGCGATGGTTTACCCGACATCGCGGTGCCGATCGGCGGAACACCCACCGTGCCCAACACTCTCATGGCGGTGTTGTTGAACATTCCTGTCACCGTATCGCCTTCGTCACTGAGCTTCCCGACGCAGGTACTGGGTACGACGAGCGCTCCGCAAACGGTAACGCTGACTAATGGCGCGCCAAACTCGCTCACCATCTCCAGCATTTCGATTACTGGAACGAACTTGAACGACTTCGCGATTCAAAACAATACTTGCGGAACGGCTCTTTCCGGCAACGCCAGTTGCACAGTTCAGGTCGTATTCAAGCCGACTAGCGTGAATAACCGCACCGCGACTCTTACTTTCGTCGACAGCGCTCCGGGCGGAACGCAGACGGTTGCATTAACCGGCGTCGCAACGGCCGTAATGTTGGCGCCGAGCAGCTTAACCTTCGGTAATCAGACCGTAGGAACAACCAGCGCTTCGCAGGCGATCACACTGACCAACGAGAGCGGTGGAAGCACGGTCACCATCACGAGCCTCACCATTACGGGAACGAATCCAACCGATTTCGCGCAGACCAACAACTGCGGCACGTCTGTATTGCCGAAGCAGAGTTGCACGATCACAGTCACGTTCACGCCGACGGCGACTGGAGCGCGCAGCGCAACGGTGTCAGTAGCCGACAACGCAGGATCGAGTCCGCAAACTGCGGCATTGAGCGGAACCGGGACCTCTAACGTGACCGTAACGCCTATGGCCCTTACGTTTACAGCGCAGGTCCTGCAGACTACGAGCAATCCGCAAGTCGTAACCTTGAAAAACGGCGGAGCGACCACACTGACCATCTCAAGCATCGCCCTCTCGGGCACGAACCCGGGTGACTTCGCACAAACTAATACTTGCGGAACGTCGGTTGCAGGTGGGGCAAGTTGCACAATCAGCGTGACTTTCAAACCGACCAACATCAACCATCGCTCGGCGACGTTAACCATTACCGACAGCGCCGGCACTCAGACGGTATCGATTGCTGGAACGGGCACAGCAGCGTCGATTTCACCAAAGAGCCTCACCTTTGCAGCGCAAACGGTTGGGACTACCAGCGCTCCGCAAGTTATCACCTTCAAGAATGCCAGCGGCGGCAGCACCATCACCATCACTACTATAAAAATTGCCGGAGCAAACCCGACCGACTTCGCGCAAACGAACACCTGCGGGACTACGGTCCTGCCGTTGAAGAGCTGCACAATCTCGGTAACCTTTAGCCCTACGGTCACGGGGAACCGTGCGGCGTCGGTCTCCATTGCAGACAACGCTGGGGCGAGTCCGCAGATCGTTCCGCTTACTGGGGTCGGAAAGTAGTCAAAGAAGAAAGTTAGGAAGTCGGAAGTCTCAGGAGCGCGCGGAATAATCCGCGCGCTTTTCTGCGTCCACCTCTTGCGCGTCGTGAATAACCAAACACGCGTCCAATCTGCTTTACAAGCTGCCTGCTATCCCGTAAGCTTTCCAAGCTTTGCCTTCGTCCCCCCGCGATGCAAGCTAAAGCTCAAGCCTGTGGCGTCGCGACTTCCTGAATCAAGTTCATCGTACGAGTGATTCTCAAGCGCGAGAACCGCAGCGCAACCTACCACGATCGTTAAGAAAAGGACCAAAGAGTTATGTCATCTCTCCGCCGCAACCGCGCCATCACTCGAGTAATTCTGTCCGCTATCCTGGTTATCGCCAGCGCGCTTCTCGCCGCGGGCCAGGTCGCCGTAACCACCTATCACAACGACAACAATCGCACCGGCTGGAACAACCACGAAACCGTACTGACTCCCACGAACGTTGCCAGCACTTCGTTCGGACTACTGCATAGCGTTGTGCTGGATGATCAGGTCGACGGTCAACCTCTGCTGGTTCCCGGCGTCAACATTACCGCTGGCAGCAATCAGGGTAAGCATGACGTCGTTTATGTCGCAACCGAAGGAAATACCATCTATGCCATAGATGCCGAAAGCGGCACGATCCTGTTGAATCCAAATTTTGGGAAGCCCGTTCGCTTCCCTATCGGATGCACCAACAATGGCCCGAATGTCGGCATCAACTCCACGCCCGTGATCGACCTAACCAGCAACACCATGTACGTTACGGTCTACACCCACGACACGGCCGGACCTACCTACCGTATTCATGCCCTCGATCTGGGCAGCCTTACCGACAAAGTCACAGCTCAAGTGGTCGCAGCCTCTCACACCCTGAACGACGGCACAACATTTACCTTCAACGGCACCTATCAGCGGCAACGCCCCGGTTTGCTGCTGGCGAACGGAAACGTCTACGCCGGCTTTGGCAGCTTCTGTGATCTTGGCGCCAATCTTTCCCGCGGATGGCTTCTCGGCTGGTCCACCGGATCACTCACTCCGCTCCCAGGTAATCAGGTCTTCGACACACAAGCCACTTCTACCAACAGCTTCTTCCTTTCTTCGATCTGGATGTCAGGTTACGGTCCCGCCACCGATGATTCTGGCAACATCCTGTTCGTCACCGGAAATTCCGACTACTCCGGAACCACCTACGACGGCGTCAGCAATATTCAGGAAAGCGTGGTGAAAGTATCGCCCAACCTGACCACTGTCCTGGATTTGTTTACGCCTAGCAATCAAGCCAGCCTCGATCAGTCCGATGCTGATTACGGCTCCGGAGGCTTGTTGATGTTGCCGGACCAGCCGGGTTCCATCCCACACTTAGCGGTGGCTGCCGGCAAAGACGGCAACATGTATTTCATGAATGAAGACAATCTGGGCGGATACTCCACTACCAAGAACAATGTGCTCGGGACTTATGCAGTGGGCAGTTGCTGGTGTGGCCAGTCGTACTTCGTCGACGCCGATGGAGCTGCCCGCGTAGTCTCCAGTGGTGGAAGAAATGTCCGCGTCTGGAAACTTGCGACCTCGCCCAGTCCCTCGCTCACCAAGGTGAGTACTTCCCCGTTCGTTGCAGGAGGTCAATTCCCAGGATTTTTTACCTCGATCTCATCGAACGGATCATCCGGCCCAATCATCTGGGCGCTGGGTCATCCCTACTCGGCGAGTCAGCCGAGGATTTATCTTTACGCTTTTAACCCGGAAACGGGCAGCACCATGACTCAACTCTTCAAGGGTTTCGCCGGTTCCTGGCAAAACGTCGGGGGAAACTCGAATTTGGTTCCGGTCGTTGCTAATGGTGAAGTCTTCGTAGCCAGCAACAAACAACTTCAGATTTTCGGTTTGAAGTCAGGAAAGAAACTAAATAAATAAGCTCCGTTGCAGCGGCAAACTTTCGCTGTCTCCTGTCATCTCACTTGAAGCGCCCGGCGAAATCGGGCGCTTTCTTTTTCCAAACATGTTGCAGCACAAGCATCGCGATAATCACAAGTACCTTTCACTTTCAAAATGATTCCAGGCACGCAACTAGTTTTCGGTCCAAGTGTTCCTAGAGGAAAAGCTTTTTTCAATCGACGCCCTGTCACGATTTCGTGACTATCAAGTGCCCCTGTTACAACTCATGAAGGTAGCGGAAACATTGCCGAAGCGCGCGGAACTCGACACTCGGAACTCGCCGCGAACTTTTTATAAGAAAATAGATTTCGCCTATCCGCTCGTTATCATTTCTCTTCTGTTGCTGGCGGTCGGTTGCGGCGGAGGATCGAATTCCGCCCAGGTTCAACGGACGCCCGCCTTCAGCCTTTCGTCGGTGCCAGGGAATGTGGCCCTACAGCAAGGCGCTAGCGGATCAAGCACGATTGCAATTGCACCTGCCAATGGATTTTCGGGCTCGGTGAGCCTTGCCGCATCAGGACTGCCCACCGGCGTAACGGCAACATTCAGTCCCGCGAGCCCTACTTCGAAAAGCATCCTCACCCTGACAGTGGCGGCTTCGGCCGCCGCTGGAACATCGGCGGTTTCCGTCACCGGAACCTCCGGCAGCCTGACGTCGACAACATTAATCAACCTAACAGTCATCGTTCCGCCGCCCGCCGGCAGCCTGCCCGCCAGCTTCTTCGCTCTGAACAATGTCGATCCAACAGACGATCCCGCTGCCGATGGCATGAGCTACGGCGCAGTCGGTCATCCTATTCGCCTAGCGTGGCCTTACATTGAGACCTCTCGCGGCGTCTACGATTTTTCTTTCTATGACGAATACGCTTCTATCGCGCCTCGCGAGGGCAGCACCGGCAACATCGCCGTCATGGACCTCACTCTCGGCATGACGCCCGGTTGGGCGATCTCGAATCAGGCCAATTCGCTGTGCCGCAGTCTCAACGGTGGTGTTATCGGCTGCCAAGGCGCTCCCGACAATATTCAGGACTGGAAAGATTTCATCACCGCTCTATTGCAGCACTACAACGGATCCAGTCCGACTCAGCCTTACATCAAATATTACGAGATCTGGAATGAGTGGAATGTGCAGGACGATACCAACGGATTCTGGAACGGCACCATTGCGCAACTCGTCGATCTCGAGCAATCGGCATGCTCCATCATTCACGCGCAAGCCTCGGGATTTTCGCTGGTCGTCAGTCCGTCAACGGTTGGAGCCGCGTCCACCTCAGCCGATATGGCTCCCCAACAATTGCAGCAGTTCCTTCAAGCGGGCGGAGGCTCATGCATTGATGCCGTCTCGTTTCACGGCAATCTCGGCCTTATGAGTTTGAACCCTTTTCCTCTCCCCGGCGAAGGATGTACAACGCAAGGCTGCAACGGCACCATCGTACAAATCGCCAACAGCTACCGCGAAATATTGAACCTTAACGGACCGCTCAACGTTCCACTGCTCGACACCGAAGGCGGATTTGAATCCGCGAACATCACAGACATCGATCAACGCGCAGCGTGGCTGGCACAGTTCTACGTTCTGCAAGCCGGCCTCTTCAACTCCGACCAGTTGCAGTGGGTATCGTGGTTCACATGGGGAGCGCCCGGAGTCGCAGGCAATATTGAGACCGCAAACAAGACTCCTGATCCCGCAGGCATCGCTTACAACCAGGTTTACAGCTGGCTCTTTAGCCGTTTCCCGGCCCCCTGCGTTCAGGCGGGAACGTTATGGTCCTGCCCGATCACCGGGGCCTCCGGCTATCAAGCTGAAATTATCTGGGACGATTCCCAAACCTGCCTGAATGGCACCTGCGCCAGCGCAGCCCAAGTTAGTCCTACTTGGGCCGTCAAGTATCGAGATCTAACTGGTAAAGCGACTTCAATTACAGGCACAACTGTCCCGGTGAGCCTCAACCCGATCATCCTGGAGAATCAGTAGGTACATGTTGCAAGATTTTGCATACTCCACCTTCGCAAAATGCTGCGCTCAGGCTCCAAAAAGCTGTTTTATCGCAATATTTTGCACACCAAAAAAAAGAGACTTTCTTCTCGTTCCCAAGTGGACAAATCTCCGATATACTCCTTTGCAGCCAGTTGATTTCGGGCGTTGTACTCTCCCAACGACGCGCCGAGTTCCAATCCCCCCTAACACCTAAGGTTTCACCTTTTCGGAGGAGTTTCAATGCGCTCATTTTCTCTGCGCCATGCCGCCGTTGTGGCCGTCTGTGGCCTAGCTCTTCAACAGTTCGGATGGGCCGCAGCCTTCAAGGGGGCCTCCACCTTTCCGGCGCACCTGGCGCCTGATTCCATCGTCGTTGCGGACTTTAATGGCGACGGTAATCTCGACCTCGCGATTGCCAACCGGAGCAGCAATGACATCAGCGTGCTCATGGGCAAAGGTGATGGCACATTTATCACGGGAGTGAAATATTCTTCGGGTGCGGGCACTAACCCGTTCGGTATTGCAACCGCCGACGTTAACGGCGACGGCAAACCCGATTTGGTTGTCGCCAATGCGGGCAACAAGACCATCGCTGTGCTGATGAACACCGGAACTGGCACCTTCAACCCCGCCGTCGCATATACGGTTGGCAATGTCCCCAGCTCAGTTGCCGCCGCCGACATAACCGGCGACGGCGTCGCCGACATCGCTGTGACCAATTCCAGCGACAACACTGTGACGGTTCTGTTCAACAACGGATCGGGCACCTTCACCAAAGCTGGAACCTACGCCACCGATGCCGCCCCCCATTCAGTCGCCATCGCCGACTTTAACGGCGACGGTTCCAATGACTTGGTGGTCGCGAACCAGAACGGCAACGACGTCAGTGTTTTACTGAACCAGGGCGCGGGCGCTTTCAATGCCGCAGTGAATTATTGTGTCGTATCCACCACGGGGAACTGTAACGCAATTTCCGCCGTTTCTCCGGTGTCTGTCATCGCCGTGGATTTAACCGGCGACGGCAAGCCGGATCTCGCCGTGGCCAGCCTATCGAAATCCGTCGTCACCCTGGTGAACAACGGTTCCGGCGTGTTCACGCTGACTGCGCAGGCTCCCGACGCTCAGGTTCCGGAAGGTCTTGCTGCCGGAAACTTCAATACCGACACCCATCCCGACCTCGTCATCGCGGACAACGCCACCAACTCGTTTGAGATTATCAACGGCGCGGCCAACGGCGGATTCGGAGGCGCGGCCCGTTATCTTGCTGGCAAAGCTCCGATGGCCATTGCTGTCGGCGACTTCAACAAAGACGGCAAGCTCGACGTTGCCGTGGTTAACAATACCGACAACAACGTCTCGGTCGCTTTAGGTAACGGCGACGGCACATTCCAGGATATCCAGAGCTTCCTCGCCGGTTCCAACGTGCGCTCCGTAGTCGCCGGAGATTTCAACGGCGATGGCAAAACCGACTTCCTGGTAAATGCCACCAGCGGCTCGACCTTCTCCGTCGATCTTTTCATCGGCAACGCCAAAGGTGCCTTTCAGCTTTCCACCACTGTGCCGTTCGCCAGCGATGTCTATGACATCGCCACCGGCGACTTCGATCAGAACAAGAAACTCGATTTCGTCGTCGCCAACCAGACCAGTAACGAAGTATCCGTCGTCCTCGGAAACGGCACCGGCGGCTTTAGCTCCGCTGCCACGTACGCCACGGATGCCGGGCCTGTTTCTGCCGCCGTCGGCGATTTCAACCTTGACGGTTATCCCGACATCGTCACCGCCAACACTACAGCCGATGATGTCAGCGGTCTTCTCAACACCAAGACTTGCACCTTCAATGCTGCCGTCTTGATGAATAAGGGCGATGGCACCTTCGCGGCTGCCGTCACATATGCCGTCGGCAATGGCCCGACCGGAATCGCAGTCGCCGAGTTGAACGCCGATCTCTTCGCCGATCTTGTCATCACTAACAAGACCGACAACTCCATAAGCGTGTTGCTGGGAAATGGCGACGGAACCTTCCAAACCGCCGTGAATTATGTCGTCCCGACCTCCGCTCCGGTAGCTGTAACCGTTGCTGATATCACCGCGGACGGTATCCTGGACCTCGTAGTCGCGCAAAGTACCAATGCCGTGGGCGTTATGGCCGGTAAGGGCGACGGCACGTTCTCCGGTTCGGTCAACTACAAAGTTGGCGTGACACCGATCGCACTCGCCACCAACGATCTAAACGTTGACGGTAAAGTGGACGTGTTCGTCGCAAACGCAGGTGGCGGCGATGTTACGGTTCTGTTGAACCAGACTCCGGCCGCTGCAATGAGTGCGTCGGCCACCAAGCTGACCTACGGCAACGTCCAGGTCGGCAGCAGCAGTTCTTCGCAGACCGTGACGCTGACCAACAAAGGCAATACCACACTGACTATCGCCAGCATCGCCACCAGCGCGGATTATCCCATGACCACGAATTGTGGCGGCGCGCTGGGTTCGCTGGCCACTTGCACCATCACCATCACCTTCTCGCCAAGCTACATCGGCGCAATTAACGGCCAGCTCACCATCACCGGCAATGTCACGGGCAACTACTTAACCGTTCCACTCACCGGGACTGGACAAGTTCCCATGGTGGTTTCGCCGGTCACGCTAAGTCTCGGCACTGTCGCCGTGGGCAGTACCAGCGCGCCGCAGACCGTCACCGTCATTAACCAGACCAGTAGCACCATTACTTACACAATCTCCGCCACCAGCAACTACAACGCCGTCGGTTCCGGAACCACGCCCTGTAACGGCACACTCGCTGGCCTGGCGAAGTGTACGGTTTCTGTGACCATGACTCCAACCCAGGCCGGAGCTATCAACGGATCGTTCATCGTTAGTGGCTCCAGCTTCATGCCACAAATCACCAGTCTCAGTGGAACCGGAACCGGCGGACCAACATTGCCGGTTACATTCAACCCGACGAGCCTGCTCTTCGACAGTCCGGCGCTCGGCTTCTCCAGTTTGCCGAAGAATGTCACTGCGACGAATTCATCCAGTTCCACCGTAAATCTCACATTGACCGCGAGCACCGATTGGTCGGTGTCTGGCTCCGGAACCAAACCCTGCGGCGGAGCGCTCACCGCTGGGTCGAGTTGCACTTTCGCCGTAGTCTTCACCCCCAGCGTGCTCGGCTACTTCAACGGTTCCATCTCGGTCGCTACCGGCTCCGGCAATCCGATCATCTATGATCTCGAAGGTCTGGGCAATCTCGATTCCAGTTTCAGCCCGGGGAGCATGACCTTCGCTCCGCAGGCGGTCGGCACTACGAGTCCCGGTCAGGTCGTGAAGGTCTGGAACTTCGAGAACTCGAACATGACGCTGGTGAACTGGAGCAGCAGCGGCGATTTCCAGGCTCTGCCTGGCCCCAGCACCATGCAACCCTGTAGTCCCGGTGGCCAAGTGCCGCCGTTGTTAAAGCCCTACTGTACCCTGACCGTGTACTTCACTCCGACTAAGGTTGGTCCCATCACCGGCGCAATAACTGTTACGACCGGCTGGGCCACAGGTTCGGAGTCATTTGCCGTGACTGGAACTGGACAGTAAATTTGCTCCGCTGGCAGCGCAGCAGCTGAGATTCGCAGTCTTAAAGTTTTGGAGTCGTTGAGCTAATTGGGACCCTTAATGCATAATCTTCGCCGTATCTCCGTAGTTCTTTCCGCCTGCGTAGCGTGTGCGGTCGTCGTTTTTGTAGCATTCTCTTGCCCGACCGCGCACGTCCGCGGCGCTCGGCTGTTGAGAGCAACTCAACCTTCGGCAAACAACGTCTCCGCGACGCTTGAGAAGCAGGCTTCACCCGTGGCTCACGCTCGCGTGTCCGAAACTTACGGGAAGTTGCCGCTGACGTTTGAAGTGAATCAAGGTCAGAGCGACAAGCAGGTAAAGTTTCTTTCCCGCGGCGAAGGTTACACACTTTTTCTGACCGGCGACGAAGCGGTCCTGAGTCTGCGCCGCGCTCCGGCGGAGACCATGGACCGCAACCGGCTTGCCACCCTGAAGCCCGCAGCCTTCCGCCCACGCAATCAGGATTCAGCCGTTTTGCACATGAAGTTGCTCGGCGCGAATGCATCGGCACCTGTAGCAGGCGTCGACGAACAGGAAGGCAAGAGCAACTACTTCATCGGCAACGACCCCAGCCAGTGGCGGACCAACGTTTCCAACTTCGCCAAGGTCCGTTATCAGGACGCGTATCCAGGCGTCGATCTCGTTTACTACGGCAACCAGCAGCAACTGGAATACGATTTCGTAGTTGCCCCCGGCGCCGATCCCAGAACCATCGCTCTCGACATCGAAACGCAATCCGCGGTTGCCGGTAAACACACATTCGGAGCCCTTCACATCGCCGAGAACGGCGACCTGCTTGTTCCTACGGATGGCGGCGAAGTCCGTTTCCACAAGCCTGTGGTTTATCAGACGGAAAACTCGGACAATCCGCACAGTGTTGGCGGTAAACCCAACGCAGTTCTTGCGAAAAATTCCGTCGATGGCCGTTGGATCCTCAAGGGCGGTACCCAGGTTGGTTTTGAGATTGGTTCTTACGATTCTTCGCGACCCCTGGTCATCGATCCCGCACTCGCTTATTCCACCTATCTCGGCGGTACTGGAACCGATGGCGCATTTGGCGTCGCTATCGATTCCCAAGGCGATGCCTACGTCACCGGATTCACTACCTCGACCAACTTCCCGACGAAGAATCCGATCCAAAAAACACTCGCGGGCGGCGTCGACACTTTTGTATCGAAGCTGAACC
>WNFI01362486.1_pt3 | contig 27124 bp, 20 predicted proteins | sample 5400471 | NCBI WGS metagenome assembly WNFI01 (sample SAMN13153348, study PRJNA577476) | soil metagenome | isolation source: 100 cm saprolite on Douglas fir-dominated hillslope | place: USA:California | collected 2013-09-17
CAATTCATGGCGTAACTTCTTCTCTTCTCTTAACGAACGTCTTTCCTCGAATCCTACGCGTAGCCTTGAAGCTACTCGTGTTGCTCGGGTACGGGTTGAAAACCAACAACGACTGCATGCTTACCTTTCCACTCACTCCTGTGTTGATTGTGGTTGTTCTGACATTCGCGTTCTTGAGTTTGATCATGTGCGTGGTATTAAAGCCAATGGTGTAGGGAGAATCCTGACGTGTGCGGCCTCGTGGCCTACGATCGAAAAGGAAATCGCCAAATGCGCGGTTCGTTGCGCCAACTGCCATCGCATCCAAACCATAGAACGCGGCCAGTGGTGGCGTTTTGATCTTATGGAATAAGCCCCAGCATTTGCAGCCAACGCTGAGTATATCGACGTTGGCTACAAATGCCGAGGCTCAGTGTAATTTGGCAGATACGTTCGCCTGTTTTGTGAGGACAAACATCGGCAGAACACAATGGCGAGTACATGTGTCAAATTGCACTCCTCTTCAAGCTATTCAGTGGTGCTTTCACGGCTCTCATTCAGCAGACTAAAAAGATCCTGATGATATTTTCTATCAGTTGTGCTTGTCCCGTCTGGGAGTAGATACTTTTTGTCGTAGCCGGAAGAGTTTCTCAAGACCAGGCACTCAATAGGTGGGTGTACTTCCACGACCTGATGATAGGTTCCTCGTGGAAAGCCACAAAACTCGCGAGGCCCAATGGTCACGCGCTCCCCCTCAACCTCAACAATAAGAGCCCCTTGAAACACCAGAAAACATTCGTCACTTTCTTGATGAGCATGAGGTTGCAGATCGGCCCAAGCCTCCTTCGTATTGAAATAATTGATCTGCAAACGATCTGACCGAAAAGCGAGATCATTTGGTGGCGTGGGGCCTGAGAGGAGTGCAGAGAAATCAGGGAAATGACGATGATGAAACTTTGCCATACTTTCTTTGTCCTTTGCATCATTTGTGGGAAATTTCTCCTGGATGAGTGTTCAGCGTACCCAATTCTTGGAGAAAAAACAAGACGTTGACATATATTCCGGTTCTTAACACACTCTTGGAGATGGGTAGCATGAGAGAAAATATGGCTATGCTCAGAGTGAATAGGAGGAATGGCGAGATCACCTGCTTCTTCCCTTGAATTTTTCCTCTAACCTGACTATACTGATAAAAGCTTTTGTATTGTATAGTAGTGAATTTTGTAGTGTATGGTTGCTTAGGAAAGTAGGAGAGAGTGGCTGGACAACATGGGAAGCCCGACAAAGAAGGGGGGAAAGCTCGCCTGCTGGAGGCTGCGCGGCAACTGGTGCAGGCGCAATCCTTTGATGAGGTGACGATCGAGGAGATCATCAGGCGGGCCAGGTTGTCGCGTCCGGCTTTTTATTACCATTTTGCCGGTGGCAAAGAAGAATTGCGCGCCGAGCTTGTAGAACGCGGTGTCTTACCGGAAATGCCTATTCAGGACGTGCGCCAGGCCGTACTCAAGGCCGCCTTGCATGTCTATGCGCGTTCGGGCATTTCTGCGGCAACCCTGGATGATATTGCAACCGAGGCTGGCGTGACCAAGGGGGCGCTCTGCTGGCATTTTCACAGCAAAGAAGACCTGCTGGCCGCGTTGATCAGGCAATTTAGCCCGCATTCCTTCTTGAAGCCAGTTATTGAGCAGATCGAACAGGAATTGCAAGCTGGTATGGCGCTGGACGAGGAAACGATTTTCCGCCGCCTGGCCGAGGCATTCTATGATGCTTTCAACCAGCAGGGAGATCATACGCGCCTGGCCATTCTGCTCCTGTATACCCATCCTGAAGTTGCACAAATGTTGACTGAGCGGATGATCAAGGGGCGCAGGAGCATCACTGAGTATGTTCAGAGACGCCAGACAGAGGGTTATTTTCGCCAGGAGATCGATCCGAGCTTTTTCGTCCAGGTGATAGCAACGACCTTCGCGATGCGCGCGGTTGCTCGTGGACTCTATAAACAGGTAACGGCTAGCGATCTTCCGCGCGAGGTTATAGTGGAGCAACTGGTTTCGCTGCTCCTGTATGGGATTGTCCGCCGGGAACCGTCTGGAGACAAGCATGAGTGACGGCACGCTCTCTTGCTGTTCTTCAGCATTTTTCCGCTGGATATACCTGTTTTTGGGAGGGAATTTGAACGCATGCAAATAACCGCACAGGCGAAGCAGAGCGGTGGTGGACTAGACTACAAGTGGATTCTGGCCATGGTGATCATTTTGGGAGTCTTTATGAGTATCCTGGATCAAACCATCGTCAATATCGCCATTCCACGTCTGGAAACCGCCTTTGGCGCTGATATCCATAGTGTGCAGTGGGTGTTGACAGGCTATATTCTGGCACAGGGTGTCGCTACCCCGCTGGCGGCCTTCTTCGCTGACACTCTGGGTATCAAGCGCTTCTACATACTTTCGCTCACCGCCTTCACTCTGGGATCGGCGCTCTGTGGGATCGCCTGGAGCCTGCCTGTCCTGATCCTTTTCCGCGTGTTGCAAGGTCTGGGGGGCGCGGCCCTGTTCCCGCTCTCGATTACTCTGCTCTTCCGCGCCTTCCCGCCCGCAGAGCGTGGGATTGCTATGGGTGCTTTTGGGGTGCCAGCTTTGCTGGCTCCGGCAATTGGTCCTACTCTGGGCGGCTATCTCGTGACCTACGCTGGCTGGCAGTTGATCTTCTTTATCAATGTGCCAATTGGCATTGTGGCCGTTCTGCTCTCGGCGGTCTTCATCCGCGAATATCGCCCGGAGACGCGGCCCAGCTTTGACTTTCTGGGTTTTTTCTTCGTGGCCGTGGGCCTGGCAACCGTCCTCTACGCGCTCTCGTCGGCAAGTACCGATGGTTGGGGCTCGGGAACAGTGCTGGGCTTTCTCTGTGGTGGCTTGCTCTCCCTGATCCTCTTCGTGATTACTGAACTGGCACTTGCTCGACGCGGGGGATCTCCTCTGCTTGATTTGCGCCTGTTTGCCAATGGCATGTTCCGCGCTGGGGTGATCGCAAATATCTTTGTGATCTTCAGCCTCTTCGGTGGGATTTTTATTTTCCCCCTCTATCTGCAAAATCTGCGCCAGTTGAGTGCTTTCCAGGCCGGTCTGACCCTACTGCCGCAGGCGCTGGCCTCGATGGTCAGTGTGCTGATTGGCGGGCGATTGGTAGACCGGCTTGGGGTGCGCGCAGTGATGATTCCTGGTCTGCTCATTCTGGGCCTCGCCACCTGGCAACTGACGTTCCTGAATCTCTACACTCCCTATAGCTGGTTCCAGTTCTTGCTCATCTTGCGCGGTATAGCCCTGGGCCTGAGTGTTCAGCCGTTGACCGTGGCCATGATGACGGAGGTGAAGCCGCGCCAACTGGCCCAGGCCTCGGCAATTAGCACGGTGAGCCGAGCGGTTGCCAGTTCGCTCGGCATTGCCGTCCTGGCTACGCTGCTCCAGACGCAGAATACGGTGCATTATGATCACCTGGCGGAACAGGTTACTCCGTTCTCCAGGCTCGGAGGGTTGCTCTACGGCTTGCAAGCCTACTTTGTCGCCCATGGCGCTGGTGTCACTGCCGCTCATACCGCCGCTTTGCAGGAGATTGCTCGGTTTGTTCAGGGCGAGGGCTTTATCCTGGCTATGCAAGATGCTTTCAGATTTACTCTGATTACCGTGGTTCTGGCCCTGATCGCCGTTTTCTTTGTACGCAATAAGTCTAAGTCCAAAGCGCGGCCTGCTGCGCCCCCTCGTGGCACCTCTGCTGGGCCGGACGATGCTGGCGAAATGGCAGCCGCCGAGGCTATGATGGCTGGTTGAAAACGCGTTGTCGCCGAGGGAGAAAGATCCCTCTTACTTATAAAAGGAGTTTTGCACATGCTTCGCAGGATTATGAGTACGATCCTTATCTTTGTTGCCCTGGCCGCGATCGCTGGTGGCGTCGTCTACTGGGTCTACGATGGCTATATGTTCTACCGCACCGATGATGCTCAGGTGACTGGCCAGATTCTCAACGTCAGCGCACCGGCAGCCGGAACGTTAAGTTCGCTCAGTGTCTCGGTTGGCCAGACGGTGGGCGCTAATCAGGTGATCGGAACGATTACGATGCCCCCTACAGCAGGCGGTCCAGCTAGCGCGCCCGCGACTGTTAATCTGACCAGCCCCATTGATGGTACAATCGTCCAGGTGCCCGCGGTTCAGGGGCAGGCGGTTGCGCCGGGCCTTCAACTTGTCTCGTTGACAAACCTGAATACGCTGACGATCACTGCCTACGTCGATGAAAGTGCAATTACGAACGTCAGCGTTAACCAGGCAGCGGATATCAGCATCGACGCCTATAGCGGTACCAGCTTTGCCGGCCATGTCGCGCAGATTGTGCAGGCCACGGCGGGCCAGTTCTCGCTGTTGCCCAACGAGGACCCGACCAGCGGCAACTTTACCAAGGTTGGCCAGCGTATCCCCATACTGATTACGCTCGACAACAAAAATGGCAAAGATATTGTGCCCGGCATGAGCGCAGAGGTGACAATCCATCTGCATTGAGCGTGCATAGTCGCAAAGAATAGAGAAAAAATCTGTGAAAATGTATGGCCGCAATCCATACGCTTTCACACGTGTTGGAAAGGCAGAGCATTGTGAATATACTGATTACGGGTGGCCTCCTGGGCATTGCCGTGCTGGCCATCCTTGGCGCGATCTTGTTGGGAATAGGTGAGGATCGCGCGGGGAAAGCGCAGAAGGCGAAAGCCAATGGCGCCCCTGCCGCGCTTCTTCCCCAACAATCGCAGTCCCGGCAATTGCCGGATCGGGGTCCTCTAACTCCGGCTGTCCCTGCTACGCCGAATTTAACCCATCCGACGGGCCAGTTGTCCGCGCTTACAGGGCATGAGCTACTGACCAGCCTGGATGGTCAGGCGCGCGAAATTACCCGCGAGTTGCGTGCTCTGGCGCAGCACGCAGGTGAACTTGAGCAACGCCTGAGCCATTTGAGCGAGTTGCTTGAGCGTCACCAGCAGCGCCAGCCCGCTAGCCCTGGCCCGCTCTATGCACCTGAGGCGGATACGCAAGCACTGTAATGTTGACGGGTCGTTGTGGTGTTGGAGTGAATTTGGCGGGCTGCGCCCGCCAAATTCACTCCAACACCACAACGACCCGTCCTCTGAAGGGCTGACGGCTAGTTTTTCGGCGATCTTAGAGCATGGTAAAAGCGGATTCATGCTATAATCTCTCTATAAACTATTCTCAACATTTTGCCATTCACTAGAGAATGGATGAGAAGCCGAGATCATAGCGAAGGAGACGCTTCATGCCTACCCCCGCCCAGCGCGTGGCCACTTTTGGCACAACAATATTTACCGAGATGAACCAGCTTGCTCAGGAATGCCAGGCGATCAACCTTGGCCAGGGCAAGCCCGATTTTGATACATCCCCAGAGGTCCTTGATCAGCTCAAACACTTTCTCTCGACAGGCCAGCACAATCAGTACGCGCCCGGCCCTGGCACACTCTCACTGCGCCAGGCAGTCGCCGATCATGCAAAGCGTTTCTATGATCTGAGCATCGATCCAAATGCTGGGGTAATCGTGACTTCTGGCGCGACAGAGGGCATCTTCGCCGCCATCCTGGGGTTGGTTGACGCGGACGATGAAGTAATCGTGATCGAGCCGTTTTACGATTCGTACGTGCCCAACATCCTGATGGCCAACGCTCGTCCCGTTTATGTGCCGCTGCATCAACCTGATTGGGCCTTCGATCCCGCTGAACTGCGGGCCGCATTCAGCAAACGCACCCGCGCCCTCATCCTGAACACGCCACACAATCCCACCGGGCGCGTTTTCACGCGCGAAGAGCTTGAGTATATCGCGCGGCTTTGTATAGAGTATGATGTCACTGTCATCGCTGACGAGGTCTATGAACACCTGTCTTTTGCGCCTGCTATACATATCCCGATTGCCACGCTACCCGGCATGTTTGAGCGCACCGTAACCGTGAGCAGCGCCGGCAAACTCTTCAGTGCCACTGGTTGGAAGATCGGGTGGGTCTACGGGCCTCCGGACCTGGTGGCTGGCGTCGGGCGCGCTCACCAGTTTATTACCTTTGCTGTGCACCATCCCACGCAGGAAGCCATTGCTTACGCCCTCAACCTGCCTGATTCCTACTATAGCGAATTTCAAACCATGTATACCGCCAAACGCCAGCTCATGATGAGCGCTCTCGATGCCGCTGGCCTGACCTATCACGTGCCCGCAGGCACTTATTTCCTGCTGGCCGACTATTCCGCAGTTTTTCAGGGGACCCCGACTGAATTCACGCGCTATCTCACCCGCGAGATTGGCGTCGCCTGTATCCCGCCCGAATCCTTCTACAGCCCGGATCACGTATACCTCAGCCAGGGCTATGTACGCTTCGCCTACTGCAAGAGCGATGCAATGCTTATGGAAGCACATAAGCGTTTAGAAAAATTGAAACCCTAGATTATATCTTCCAACTCTCCTGAGGATATTCGCTGGATATGGTATGCAGGTTTATTCTATAAATTTGCATACCATATCCAGCGAATATCTCTATTCTTCATTCTCCTCCGGACTGGCAGCTAAAAGGATGTTGAGTTCCTCAAGCTCTCCGGCTATTCCTGGGCTGGTTCGCTTTTCATTTCGCATGTTGAAGTGTCGAATAGCGTGGCAGTTAGCACACAAGACAATGCATTTCTCGATTTCTTTCTTGATTCTATCCAGACTGATCCCGTCACGGACTGCGTCGCCAATGTTAAACATCTTGTTCTCTGAGTTTAGATGGTGAAATTGTAATGTTGCGGGATGTCGCTGACCGCAATCTACGCAGCATAAGTGAATTTTGATATCCTGGATATACTCGTAGATGGCTGCTCTTCTCTCGTAGTTCTTGGCGAGCCGCTTCGTTCTATGGCGTTGGTGCCAACTGCGCTGATAGTTTCGCTGGTATTCCTTCCACTCCTCGGACTGATATCGATCTTTGTCTTTGAAAGGCATCAGTTTCCTCCAGTTAGAACCTTAAGAGGTTCCGGGTAATGAAGTAATTGTACAAGAGCGATGGATTAAAAGGGCTGAAGAAAAGTAATTTTTGGACTATACAATATAGGTCAGCCAAGGTCTTGTCAATGGCTTTGTAGCATGATATAATCGCAACGTGCTTACGGTTCAGTAGGCTGATCTATAATCGGGTGTGGCCAAGCGGTAAGGCAGTGGTCTTTGGAACCACGATCCCAAGTTCGAATCTTGGCACCCGAGCTTTGTTGCTGAATGGCGAACCTCATCTGAGGCGAGTGTGAAATCGACTCTTTTCTTCTGGAAAAGAGCGTCGCTCAAGGATCGCCATTCAGCTTTTTTATACTGTGATGCGGGATCATCGTTAAAAGGTTGAAACGCCTAACTTATGAATATGATATATGCAACTGTTGTCCTTGCTGCCGGGAAGGGAACCCGTATGCGTTCGCAGCTTCCCAAGGTGCTGCATCAGATCGCGGGCTTGCCTCTACTGGCCTATGTTCTGAACGCGATCGAGGAAATTCCCGACGCACCCGCGTTTGCTCCACTTCAATCCTCGCTCTCCGGGCATCGTCCGGTGGTAGTGGTTGGCTATGGCGCCGATCACGTTGCCGCGAACTTCGGCGAGCGCTGCCACTATGCCATGCAGGACGAGCAACTGGGCACCGGGCACGCGGTCCTCATGGCTCAAGGCGAGGTAGACGCGCTTGAACCATTGCCTGACACCATTCTGGTCTGTTATGGCGATACCCCTTTGATTACGGGTGAGACGCTGGCGCGTGTTCTGGCCGAACACCATGCCCGCCAGGCTACCATCACTTTCCTCACGGGCATGGCCGATCTTCCTTCGGACTTTGGTCGCATTATGCGCGATGGCGAAGGACGTGTGCGCGAGATCGTGGAGGTCAAGCGAGCAACGCCTGAGCAAATGCAGATCCGCGAGGTCAATTCCGGCGTTTATTGCTTTGAACGCACCTGGCTCTGGTCGGCGCTGGCGAATCTGCCGCGCAATCCTGTTGGAGAATATTATCTCACCGATCTCGTTCGCATCGCCGCTTCTCAGGGACGAACCGTCGCCACGGTTACGGGCTCGCTGGATGAGACGGTGGGTATCAATAATCGCGTGCAACTGGCGGAGGTCGAGCAATTACTGCGTCGGCGTATCCTCGAACAACATATGTATGCCGGTGTCACGATCATCGATCCCGCGACCACCTATATCGGCGCCGAAGTCGAGATTGGTAGCGACACCGTCATCTTGCCAGGCACGATGCTAAGCGGCTCGACGCGCATCGGCTCCGCTTGCCGCATTGGACCAGCCACGACCATTGAAAATTCCACCATTGGAGATGGGTGTAATGTTCGCCAGTCGGTGCTGGAAGAGGCGACCCTTGAGGAGGGCGTGAGTATCGGTCCTTTCAGTCACTGTCGCCCTGGAGCGTATCTCGCACGTAATGTTCGTATAGGGAATTTTGGTGAGGTCAAGAATTCCTACATTGGTCCGGACACGGATATGCACCATTTTAGCTATATTGGTGATGCCACTCTGGGAGAACATGTAAATGTTGGAGCAGGGACCGTTACCTGTAATTATGATGGTAAACGGAAAAATCGTACAATTATTGGTACTGGCGCATTCATCGGAAGTGATACAATGTTAGTAGCTCCGGTTACGGTAGGCGACCAGGCGGCGACAGGAGCTGGTTCTGTCGTTACGCATAATGTTCCTTCCGGAGCAGTCGTTGCAGGCGTGCCCGCACGTCTCCTGCGTTCTTCCCAGCCGACGGATTCTCCGATGACCGGCGGCGGTAAGAAGGAGTAAAGAAAGACTTATGGACGGCGGTGGCCTAACCGAGGCGGCCTTAACGGTCGCCCGTGCCACAAGCAGTTTTCAATGGCCACAATTCGATACAGCAGCGTGGTTCCAGTTAATCCTGCTTGTTATTATGCTGATTTTATGTGCTCTCGCTTCTGCTTCTGAGACGGCTCTGACCTCGATTAGCCGTATCAAGCTGAGGAATCTGGTCGAGGAAGGCGATAAAAAAGCCACCGAGATTGAGCAGCTTTTGGCCAACCCCAATGTTTTTCTCTCGACGATCCTGGTCGTCAATAGCGTGGCGACGATCGTCGCTTCGAGTTTAGCAACGCTCCTCGCCTTGCGTTTCTCCCAAACCTGGGGGGACCTGGTTGAAACTCTTCTCCTTTCTCTGGTGGTCCTGATTTTCTGTGAAATTACTCCCAAAACCGCTGCGGTGCAAAATCCTCTGCGCTGGGCGCGCGTACTGGTTGACCCTGTGCGTGGTGCCGCGTGGCTCCTGCGCCCGATTATCTGGACATTAAGCAGAATTACCAATAGCCTGGTCCACCTGCTCGGCGGCCAGGCCGTGCGTCATGGCCCGTTTGTGACAGAGGAAGAGTTGCGCTTGCTAGTGACGGTTGGTGAAGAAGAAGGGGTGCTAGAAGAGGCAGAGACTGACATGATCCACAGCATCTTCGAGTTTGCCGATACCCCTGTGCGCGAAGTGATGATCCCGCGCATCGATATTGTGGCCCTGGCAAGTGATTTGACGGTAGAGCAAGCGGTGGATCAGGCTCTGGAAGGCGGCTTTTCGCGCATTCCTGTCTATGAGGCGACGCTCGATAATATCGTTGGCGTCCTCTATACCAAGGATATGCTTAAGCAAATGCGCGAAGGGCACGATGCTCAGCCAATCCGCAATCTGGTGCGCCCTGCCTACTTTGTGCCTGAAACGAAAAAACTGGATGATCTCTTGCGCGAAATCCGCCAGAAGCGGGTGCATATGATGATGGTCATTGATGAGTATGGCTCGGTTTCTGGCCTGGTTACGATTGAGGATCTGATGGAAGAGATCGTGGGCGATATTCAGGATGAGTATGACCACGAAGAGATGCTCTATGAGCAAGTCAACGATCACGAGTATATCTTCTCAGCCAGGATCAGCATCGATGATTTCAATGAGTTGATGGAGACGAAGCTGGAGAATGAGGAGTATGATACCCTGGGGGGGTTTCTCTATGCTCAGCTTGATAAAATCCCCGTGGCAGGCGATACGATCACCTTTGGACACCACCGCTTTACCATCCTGACGACTCGTGGTCGGCGCATTGTTAAGGTGCAGGTGGAGAAACTGCCCAACCTTGATCTACCCCAACCAACGCAACAGGAACAGGATCACTCAGGACCTCTTCTCTTGTCAGAGGCTAAATCTGTCAGAGTTGGGGAGGCAGGTGAACATGAGCTTCATCAGCAGAAGCAGTCGCATATTTCGAATTAAGAAGGGGCAGGGAGACGCATGGCACTTTCGCTAACGCTGCCACAATCAGTGCGGATTGTCGAGGTTGGGCCGCGCGATGGTTTGCAGAACGAGAAAGCTCTGGTTCCAACCGCGCAAAAGATCGCATTTATCCAACTACTGGCCGAGGCTGGTTTGCCAGTGGTCGAGGCGACCTCGTTTGTCAGCCCACGCGCTATTCCTCAATTGAGCGATGCCAGCGAAGTGATGGCGAGCCTCTCGCGCCTACCCACGACGAGTTACCCGGTGCTGGTCCCAAACCTCAAGGGTATGGAACGCGCCCTGGCCGCCGAAGTGCGTTCCATTGCTGTGTTTACTGCGGCCAGCGAGAGCTTCACGCATCACAATATTAACGCCACTATTGCTGAGAGCCTGGCCAATTTTCGTCCGGTCATTGCCCAGGCCCAGCAGGCTGGCGTCCCTGTGCGCGGCTATATTTCCACAGTTTTTGGCTGCCCCTATGAAGGTGCCGTAGACCCGCGCCAGGTACTGCGTGTAGCCCGCGAACTGCTAGAGATGGGTGTTAATGAGCTGTCACTGGGGGATACCATCGGCGTAGCCACGCCCAATCAGGTCGTAGAGGTGCTCAACCTGCTGCTCAACGAGGGACAGATCCCCATTGAGCAACTGGCTGTACATTTCCACGATACGCGCGGCACAGCCCTGGCTAATGTTCTGATAGCGCTGCAAATGGGCATCACCATCGTCGATTCCTCTGCCGGTGGCCTGGGCGGTTGCCCCTACGCGCCAGGGGCCGCAGGCAATCTGGCAACCGAAGACCTGCTCTATATGCTCCACGGTCTGGGAATCTCGACCGGCGTGGACCTGGAAAAAGTCGTGGCCGCCACGCGTTTTATCGCGCCATATCTCAATCATCTCCCGACGAGCAAGTACTATCAAGCCGCAACCGCTGTGTGCTAGCATTTGTAGGAACTTGCTTTTCCGTTCGAGAGACAGAGCTGCCAAATTTGCTATATAGAGAAGCACTCATGAGGGGCAATGTGCGAGTTACGCTCGCACATTGCCCCTCATACTCATCTTCCATCTGCCTATCCTCAATGGCTCTCCAGATACTTGATTGCCGCAATCAATTGCACATCATTACTCTTCATGATTTGCGCCAGGGTCATGTTGGATTGACTCAGAACATCAGGGGTCAGGATGTTATTCGGGTCCATTGGTATGTTATAACCCGTATTTGGCTGGATCTTATCCTTGCGGATAAAGTGCCCCTTGGGAGTTAGCCATTCATCGACGCCAATCAGGACTGCTGAGCCATCTGAAAGGGGGAACTCTTGTAGTACTGTGCCAGTGCCAAAGGTCGCAGTGCCCATGACAATTGCGCGACCATTATCTTGCAAGGCCCCAGAGACGATCTCCGCCGCGCTGGCGGTGTTACCGTTCACCAGCACAATCATCGGTATCCCTGTATCGACCGCCTGGCCGGTTACCTGATATTTGGTTTGATGGCCCGAACTATCCTGCTCGATCAGCACAGTGCCGCTGGCCATGAATTCACTGGCCGTGTTGATTGCCTCTTGTAGATAGCCGCCGGGATTGCCGCGCAGATCGAGAACAATTTTGGTCGCGCCATCTTTTTTCGCCTGGAGGATGGCCGTTTTAAGCTGGTCAGAGACGCCAGTGGCGAACTGCACAATCTGGATATCCGCGATATGGTTCTCCGTGATATAGTGTATGGTTACATTGGGCACTGTGATTTGCTCGCGTGGGATGTTAAAGGTCAAGACCTGGTTAGTTGAGGGGCGCCTGATCGTAATCGAGACGGTTGTACCCGCTTTCCCTTCGATCATTGGTTGCACAACACTGAAATCCATACCGACCACGTTCTTGCCGTTGACCTCGGTAATAATATCACCGTGCTTCAGCCCGGCCTTTTCAGCAGGTGCACCTGGAATGGTTGAGGAAATGGTAATATCTTTGGTTTTGGGATCCTGCTGGATATAGACGCCAATGCCCGCGAAAGACCCGCTCAACTGCTGCTGTTCCGCCTTCACATCCTGGGGTGTCAGGAAACGCGTGTGTCCGGTGTCGCCCAGGTCGGTGAGCATGCTGCGAATCGCGTCATATGACATCTTCTGGTAATTCACCGCTTTACGATCGACATAATTCTGGTCAATAATACCCCATGCTTGCTGAATCAGGCCAGCGTATTTTTGCGACTGGCTATCGGGTGAGTAGACAGGGGAGAAGGTCTGGCGCGCGAACCAGCCGCCGAGGAAAGCAATCGCCATAAAAGCGATCGTCACGACCACCTGGGTCATGATACGCCGGTTACGCTGCTCCCTTTCATCAAGGACAGGCCGCACGCTGCTGCTGGTGTCTGGCTGATTTGACTCGTCAGGCGGAATGAAATATGGATCTGGCGCAAAGCCTTGTTGTTCATTTTTCTCTGGTTGCTCGTACCAGCGCGGATCATCGTAACTCACCTGGGCCTCCCCTATATATGCTTTGTCCACGACACCCTTGCGCCTGGCACGGTGGCTCATGGACATTCCTGCATTTCGAATATTGAAGAAATTTGTATTTATTTAAATCAATCACTCTGATAAGAAGAAAAACAGGGGTGCAGTTTTAAAAACTACACCCCTGTCTGTTTGCATCCTCTCTCTGCCTCGCGTCTGACCACACAGGTCAGGTGAACGGAGGGCGGGCAAGGAGAAACACTAGTTCTCGGTCGCACTCGTTGCCGTTTCACTACTCTCTGTCACGAGGGCAGGCTTAGGAGGTGTGGTCGAGCCGGCTGTTGGGGCCGCTTCGGTCTCTTCGGTCGCTTTGCCATTAGGCGTCGTGGCTGAGCGTGATTTCTCTTTCTCTGAAAGGGCGGTCTGTTTTTTCGGTGGCTCCCAGCCCGGCGCGCGCGAAACAGTCATGGACATCATGCGGCCTTCCATGCTCGGAGATCGCTCGATCACTGCTGATCCCTTGAGTACTTCCGCGATGCCGTCGAGCAGTTTCCGGCCAATATCCGGATGGCGCATTTCTGCGCCGCGAAACTGCACACTGACGCGCACTCTGTCGCCTTCAGCCAGAAACTCCTGGATCTTGCGTGTCTTGACTTCAACATCATGGTCATCAGTACGCGGGCGCATGCGAATCTCTTTCAGCGCAATCGTCTTTTGATTCTTCCGCGCTTCATTTTCCTTCTTGGCCTGCTCATACTTAAAGCGGCCATAGTCCATGAGTTTACAGACTGGTGGAATGGCATTAGGTGATATTTCAACCAGATCCAGATTGCGCTCACGGGCAATATCTAGCGCTCGTACTGGGGGCATCACTCCGATCATCTCGCCGTTTTCATCGATCAAACGTACTTCACGCGCACGTATGCGCTCATTCACCCGCGTCTCTCGCGGACGGTCGTTCCCCCGAAAATCCCTGTTAATAGGCCGGACCTCCTTTTTTCATGTGAAACTGGCTAGCATACTTTTCGTCCAGGCATAAAAATTACCTGACGAACCTCGTAAAGTGTAGCATACTCGCCTATCCAAGTCAAATTGTATCCGTGCAAGAGCTTGTCTCATTACCTCTGCAATTCATCTGGCAGGCATGTATGTTTCTCTCTCTATTATACGTTTCTTCCATGCTCAAAGATCACAGCTTTTTTACCCTTTTACTGGCGGATATTTCTATCGAACTTTCCGGAGAGACATCCTACCTCATTTTGTTTGTTCAATCGGCAAAGGACAATCTAAGCTGTAGTCGTTTGCAGCATCCTGGTCAGAGCGCCGACAATATCATAGCGACCATACGATGGCCCCAGATAGACGCCCTGGATCAGTGGACGGGCCTCGACCAGCAATTCCTGGGCAAGCAGCAGACCTTCATCATGTCCATGGTCGCCAGCCAGGCGCATGCGCTCGCGTACGCGATCCGGGACGGCGAAACCGGGTACCTCGTTATGCAGATATTCGGCATGGCGTGAACTGTGTAGCGGAATGCAGCCGAGAATGAGCGGAATAGGCGGCTTGCCAACGCGATTCAGGAAACGTAAAAGCGGCGCTAGCTCGTAGATAGGCTGCGTCATGATGAATTGCGCCCCGGCCTGGAGTTTCCGCTGATATTTCTCGATTTCGTGATCTACCTGTTCGTCGGTCATATTCAAGTCAAGCCCGGTCCCAATACAGAAGGAACTTTTTGCTCCAATGGAAGAGCCAGCAGCGTCGTGTCCCTCGTTCATGCCACGGATCATCGAGATCAGGCCTACCGAATCCACGTCCCAGATGCCTGTGGTATTAGGATAGGCACCAGCGCGCACCGGATCGCCAGTAATTGCTAGAACATTGCGAATGCCCAGAGCGTGTGCGCCGAGCAGTTCGGATTGCAGAGCCATCAGGTTGCGGTCGCGTGGTGTGAAATGAATAATGGTTTCCATGCCCAGATGATCTTGAATCAGGCGAGCCATTGCGATACAACCCATCCTGACGCGCGCCATCGGGCTATCACCGATATTGATAAAATCGGCCCCGGCCTCTTTCATCAGGGCCGCGCCCGCGAGAATCTTGGTTGGGTTCAGTCCCTTGGGCGGATCAAGCTCGACGCTAATGACGAACTTGCCCGTCGCCAATTTCTCTTGTAACTGGGTAGTGTAGCCCTCCTGTGGCAGGATAACCTCTTCCTCCAGAAGCCTGACCATGCTTGTCTGCCCATTAGTTGCGGCTGTGATCTTCTCGTTCTCTGCTGTGGAACCCACAACCTGTGTCAGCGTGCCATATTGTTCGTCGAGCGCCTTGCGCATGGCCGCGATATGGCGCGGCGTTGTGCCACAGCAGCCGCCGATCAGGCGCACACCAGCCTGAGCGAATTGCCGGGCGTAATCGGCGAAATAGTCGGGCGTGGAAACATAAAAGAAGCGGTTGTCAATGCGTGTGGGCAGGCCCGCGTTGGGTTGCGCGGAGAACAATTGAGCGGGCTGGGCCTCATCCGTCTCGCGCCTGGACTCCGCGATCATCTCTTGTAGCACGTCCAGCGTGGCCGCCGGACCGACGCTGCAATTGGCTCCAATTACGTCAACACCCAGGTCGCGCAGAACCGTGGACACGCGTGCCGCTGATTGGCCGGAGAGCGTATGGCCATCCTCATAGAAGCTCATCTGCGCTACAATAGGCAGCCCGCCAATCTCTTGCGCGGCTAGCACGGCCTGGCGTAATTCGGGCAGGCTGGTGAAGGTTTCCAGGACCAGGAGGTCAGCGCCTCCTTCTTGCAATCCCTCAATCTGTTCGCGAAAGATTGCGCGTAATTCGCGCAAGCGGTGTTCGTCGGGCGCTTGCAGGGGAAGCCCTGTGGGACCAACGGCTCCAGCAATAAAGACCTGTTTCCCGGTGACATCGCGTGCCTCTTGCACCAGGCGGGATGCGCGATGATTGATTTTGCGAACCTGCGACTCCAGGTTGTAGTTCGCCAACCTGATGCGGTTCGCGCCAAAAGAATTCGTCTCGACGATCTCCGCGCCAGCGTTGATATATTCCCGGTGAATGCTGCTGATAAGCTCAGGTTTGCTGAGATTCAGCTCGTCAAAACACTGCTCATATGGTATGCCGCGCGCGTAGAGAAGCGTGCCCATCGCTCCATCGCAGAGCATAGGGCGTTCTCGCAAGAGTTGGAGGAATCGATGCTCCATGAAAACTCGCTTTCCCAATAGATAGACCCATCATATTCTTCTTCTATTGTATCTGTTTTTGCTTGATTCGGGAAGCTTTTTTTCATGAAAGCCGGCCAGAATTTGCCTATAGTCGGATAAGTGATTCTCTGCTATACTAGGAGACAATTCCAGGGCACGCTGATATTGGGGATCTCTCGTCAGGCAAGAGCACATTCCCAAAAATGCGGTGCACGCCTGGCAACGGTCCCGATGCTGCGATCGTACAGAGAACTGTGGGCAGATTGAGAGGGATCGCATGAAGCGGTAGAGTATGCAAGGAAACATTGGGATTCGACAGCCATTAATTGTCGCGGTCTGTGGTGATAGCGGTTCGGGCAAAACAACGCTGACAGATGGGATGGTGCGGGTTTTTGGGCAAGAGCGTATTCAGCATATTTGTCTTGACGACTACCATCTCCTTGATCGCGCTGCTCGCCTGCGCGCTGGTATTAGCGCTCTGCACCCTGATGCCAATAACCTGACCTTAATGACAGAGCAGCTCCAACGTCTTGCCGCTGGGGAGTCAGTCGTCAAACCGGTCTATGATCACACAACCGGTACGTTCTCCGCGCCCGAAGTGGTCCATCCTACTGAAATTATTATTGTGCATGGCCTGCACCCTCTCTTTACACCTGCCTTGCGCCAGATAGCCCATGTACGCATCTACCTCGACCCTGAGTACGCACTGCTGCAGCAATGGAAGATCATTCGCGACAGCACGCTGCGTGGCTACACCGTTGACCAGGTGCGTCAGCAGATCGCCGATCGTCGGCGCGACAGCTATCTTTATATTCAGCCGCAGAAGCGCTTTGCTGACATGATTGTGCGTTTCTCGCGCAGCCATCGCTACTATCAGACGCGTAGCCTGGCTCATCTGGGTGTGCGCATGATCCAGCCAGCGCACGCTCCCCGGATCGATCTCTCTGATGTTATCGAAGCCTCTGCTAATGGCGTGCGACCAGCTCTGCGCCTCTTCCTGGAAACGTATAATGACATCCCGTGTAGTGCCCTGGAAATCGATGCCGAGATCAGTCACGAAAAGGCCTGTGAGCTGGAAGACTGCATCTGGGCGCATATGGCGGAGGCAAGCGAACTGCGCCCAGACCGCCTTGACCAGCTTGGCCTCTTCTATGTCGGCAACGACCTGCGCCAGAGTGATTCACTTGCCCTCACGCAACTCATCCTCCTTTACCACGTCATCAGCGCCCGCCATCGCCTGCAAAACGGTGAAACCCTCACGCGCCCGCAATAGCAGACTGTTCCAGGACTGGCTTGCAGGCTCCACATCTGCTACAATACTTCTCATAAGCGCCCCTTTGTCGGCTGTCATTTCCGAGAGACCAAAGGACTGGGCAAGATGGTCAAGCGTGACACTTCGTTTCTCCTGCTCTTCTGGCTGCGCAGATGCGCCGGAATATTTTTGCTGCTCTGGGCCCTGGTGCTGATCGCGCTCCTCTTCTGGTCCTGGACCTCCTCCGCGGCCCCGCAAAAGTTTGCTCTCCTCTTCCTTATCGTATGGTGCTTTCCTATAGCCTCCTCCATTCTGCGTGCCCCTCGACAGCATCAGCGCGTCGAGTCCCTGCGCATGAGTATGGAAGAGGTACCGTTGTTCCAGAAACAGCCCGCGTACGACGTAGTGGATCTGCCGGTGCCGGTGACGTTGACGCTGAAGCTATCACGAGGCACGTACCTCTTCTTCGCGGTGTTCTGGCTGCTCATGTTGGGGATCGTCCTTGTCTTTCAGACGTCCTCTTTTCTGGCCTGGCAGATTCTCTGGCAGTTCATTGCTGGCTGGCTGATGCTTGGCGCGCTGGTCCTTGGCCTGTGCGTGCTCGCTTTCTATCAGCGCATCGAAGTCACTGGCGAATCTCTGATGGTGCAGCATGGCTGGAAGCGCGGGAGCATCCCCTGGACGGAGGCACGCCTGTTCGCGGTTATCAATCTGGATGAGCAAGAGCTTTCCAGGGCCAATGCCTACGAATTGTCAAGTGCGCGCACCATCCTGCGCTGGACTCATGCAGCCGTTGGAGCTGGCTTCTCTCTATCCCCAGGCGATCGCGAGGAATACAAACGGCTCCTGGAAGAGCTACGCGCGTTTATCCGTATCAAGACAGGCCTGATGGTGCGTGACTTGCAGTAACCGTTTCTGATAGAAGTTTCGTGAAATCCTCACCTAACAATTGCTCAAGGTAAGGCGTGACGTGCCAGAAGTCTTTCAACTCCTTGTATTCCTGTACGAATTTCGGGTCCCCAACTTTGAGGGATTTCACCGCGCGAATCATCAGATTTTTTGCAGTATGCTCGCTTGAGACAAACTGGACGACATCTGTCTGGTAGCCCATAATCCGCAGAATTAAGGCGCGGAACGTATCGGTTAAGATATCGCCCAGACGCTCTTTCAAGATGTTATGTCTTTCTACCGGCGCAAACGGACTGGGCGCGGGCAGATGATCGAGCTGATTTTGCAGGTGATGCTGACAACACGGCGCGCTAATGATTAATTTACTCTGCCACCCTATCCCCTGGGCCAGCGCCTCATCGGTCGCGGTATCACAGGCGTGGAGAGCCAGCACAATACCTGGTTGCGTCAGTGGCTGAAAATCGATAATCCTGCTCGTTTGAAAGGTGAGGTCCACCCAGCCTAAATTCGCGCTTTTCTCAGCATGTCTCGCTAAGAGTTCGCTGTTGACATCGATCCCCGTCAGGTGAGTTGGCATCTTGAGCACGTTGTTGAGGTAATCAAAGAAAGCGAACGTCAGATAGGCATTGCCACAACCGCAGTCCACCACATGCAGGGGAGATGCATTGAATTTCTCCAACTCTCCAGTTTGCTGGACAAGCTTTAAGAACTCATTGATTTGCCGGAACTTACTCTGCATATCCGCTTTGATTTTGCCAGCTGCGGTCATGATGCCGACAGCTTTCAAGAAAGGCGCAGCCTCGGCGCTTGTCAGGAGCACTGCTTTCTGGCGATCATGAGATAGATTCGCTTCGCGTGGCTGACTCGCAGATCTGGTCGTGTGGATGAGAGCTTTCCCTTTATGGGTAAGTGTAACTGCGACGGTCTCATGAGTGGTTTGCACATGGATGTTTCTGAACTCGCGCGCGAGCAGTTGCTCAAGCATTCCAACGCTTTCGTCACCCTGGTAATTCTTTGTGATATCCTTTTTCGCGTCGAAGTACGAAAACTGAGTATGCTTAGTACCCCGCACGAGCACCGGGCGGACGATTACCTTGATCCAAGGCACCGTTCGATCCCGGCACTGACCACTAAACGTGGCCTTTATAAAGTCCTCATCGCGAAGGATGCTGTCCCTGATTATCTGTTTATGGTCAGCATTTACCACTCTGTTACTCATCTATTTTTACCCGGCCTATTTCTTAACGCATTCTCCTTCAGGCTCCTCTGATATTACCACTTTTGCGCTCTGTGGGTATATTATTTCTCCAGAACAGGCTATTTCTCAGATAAGGGTGCGCAAAAATCTTTGCCTTCCCATGGACTACGCGATTTGCACTAAAGCCTGAGCGGAGTATCACTTGTTGACTTGGAGGGGTGGAGGAGATAGATTTGCCAGAGAACTACCCACAGATCAAGGAAAAAGCTATACTATTGATATAGGATATTTTAGAGAAGGAAAGGGAGGCAAAGCTTTTATGCCACAGGCAAAAATAGGGGTGATCGGCGGGAGCGGGCTGTATCGCATGGAGGGCATGACCGAGGTGAAGGAGGTCGATGTTGAGACACCGTTTGGTAAACCCAGCGATAGGATTACCGTTGGCAATGTAGAGGGAGTCGCAATGGCGTTTCTGCCGCGCCACGGGCGCGGCCATCGTATTTCACCGAGCGATGTGCCCGCGCGGGCCAATATCTGGGCATTGAAAAGCCTGGGCGTCGAATGGATCATCTCCGTGAGCGCCGTGGGCAGCCTGCGCGAACATATTGCCCCGCGCGATCTGCTCATACCCGATCAGCTTTTTGACCGCACAAAGAGCCGCGTCAATAGCTTCTTCGAGCGCGGCCTGGTTGTTCACTGCACCTTCGCCGAGCCGTTCTGCCCGACCCTGAGCACGCTGCTGGTAGAGGCTGCGGGCGAGCTGGGCGACGTCAAAGTGCACAGTGGCGGCACGTTTGTTTGCATGGAAGGACCACTTTTCTCGACCAAAGCGGAGTCGCGGGCCTATCGCAGTTGGGGCATGGACATCATCGGCATGACCGCGCTGCCCGAAGCTAAGCTGGCGCGCGAGGCCGAGATCTGCTATGCCACCATTGCGTGCATCACCGACTACGATTGCTGGCACGAGTCCGAGGAGTCGGTGACGGTGGAGATGGTAATCAACAATCTGAGCGCGAACGTGGCCAGCGCCCAGCGCATCCTGCGAGCCGTTGCGCAGAAGATCCCCGCCGATCGTTCCGCCAATGCCTGTGAGTGCCCCTCGGCGCTCTCCACGGCCATCCTTACCGATCGCGCCAGCATTCCCGCAGATGTCAAAGAGAAGTATGATCTGCTGATCGGCAAATATCTTTAGATTTTCGCCGACAATGCAGTTTTTTCTAAGATGAAGCATAGATGAAAAGCGGCATTTGGGGTTGCCCCAAATGCCGCTTTTCATCTATGCTTCATCTAGACCAGATCCATCGGAATCGTAGAATAGCCAGTTGCCCCATTGGGAACGGTGCCCTGTTTCTGGCTGGTTTGCGTCTGGCCGGTGCCATCGGTGGCGCGGGCGAGCAGCGTGTAGTGTCCACGGGCAGTTGGCTGCCACTGGTAGGTCCAGAGCACCCAGCTATCCTGGGAGAGCGGCGGAGCAAGTTGCGCGTCGTGCCAGGTTGTGCCGTCATCGGTGCTGACCTCGACCCGTTGGATGCCGCGATAGCCAGCGAAGGCGATGCCGCCGATTTCGATCGTGGACTGGAAAGCTACACGACCATGCGGGCGATCAATGCGCGTCATCGTGTGTAGTGGCCCGTTGTACCAGTCCTGATCGGAATAGAGGCCGCCCACAAACTGATCAGTCAGCTCGACCCGCGTCACCCACTTGGGATTCTCTTCACCAAAATGGCCAGGAATTAGCACGCGCACCGGATAGCCGTGCCGCGTGGGGATCTCCGCCCCGTTCATGCGAAAGGCGAGCAGCGCATCAGCCCTCAGCACCTCTTCCAATGGTTGACTGACAGTATAGCCATCGACGCTGTAGAAAGCCACATACTTCGCACTGGATTGCGCCCCACCGTGGGCTGCCAGTAGCGAGCGAAACGTCACACCCTGCCAGATGGCCGTGCTAATCAAGTGATCACCAACACCGTTGGCAATACACTCCAGAGTCACCGCGCGAGAGATGGAGGGCAGGCTGGTAAATTCTTCGTAGGTATAGCTGCCAGCATTGCCGACCAGGCCAGTGATCTCCAGTCGCCAGACATTGAGCGAGGGCGTGGGATCGATAGGATTCTGCGTCACAACATAGTGCGCGCTATTAGGCGTAATGGGCGAAGTTACGTTCCCTGGTGGATAATATTTCATTCCATCGTAAGATGCGTAATTACGCGCATATTCGCGCGCCAGCCCGAATGTGCCACCAGCCGCGCCGAGGCCGAGAACTGCCACGCCGGTACGGGTCAGCAATGCGCGCCGGCTTTGTGCAGTTGCGCTCGTACTCGTGCGCGCTTGTTTGGGCAGGAGCGCGCGATAGCACCAGCCCAGGACGAGCGCGTAGATCACAAAGTCGAGTAGCAAGCCAAGTGAGGAGGCCACGCGGGACCAAACGATGGGCAGACCCAGGAAATTCTGGCGAATCTCGGTCCAGAAAAGCGCGGTTCCCACGGCGGCTAACACCACGCCCAAAATCAGCATGGTCAGCCATTCGCGTCGTCCAGGACGGTACCCGCGTATAGGGATATGCAGGCGCGCCAGGGGAGCATAGAGCAGTCCAAGCAAGGCACCGAGCGCAATCATAGCCAGCATGGTCAGACCAAGCGGCGCGAGCTTTGAGTTCGGACTAAACAAGGCCAGCATATCGACGAATCTGGGCGCGGGAATTCTCTTCAGGATAAAATCCCCGAACAGTTCGACGGGCGTGGGAACACCTGCGGCCAGGCGCAAGACGAGCATACAAACAACGCTGACAAGGCCAGCCACGAGTCCCGCGCCCAGGGCGCAGAGCAGCGTTACGATTGTTTTTTTTATCCGACCCCACTCTGGTGGAGTCGGCGGCACATCCTTTTCAAGGATGGGTGTCGATTGGTTATTTCGCACGAGCGGTTCCTTTCTGCCGTAGGGCAAGGAGACGATAGAGCAGGTAGCATAGAGCAGCCAGAATCAGCTCAACCGTGAGTGGATTATAGACCGCGAGATAATACAGAGGCCAATTTTGTAGATAGCCCATGATAGAGATAGCAGTGAAGAGCCAGAGCGCGACCAGGGCCAGTAAGCGAGCCACCAGTAGGAGAATCGGCATGCGCACTCCGCGCGCGGGCAACAGCAGGGCAATCCAGGGCAGAAGCGTCGTTGTGTACCAGGGGAAGACATGGGACGAAACCGCGAGTACCAGTCCAAAGAGTATCAGAGTGCCTGCTTCCAGGCTGAGGCGGTTGGACTGACGCAGGAGAAAAATGGCTAGCGCAACGCCGGCCATCAGTAGCAAAGCCACTATATGTTCGAGTGAGATTGTAGTTGGCAAAGACAGGTGCTGCCCACGACCCAAATCGCCCAGTAGCCGCTGGATAATGCCTGCGTTCTGTCCCTGTTCATTGGCATACGTGCCGAAGAAGCCGAAAATCTGGCCGTGCCCCTGGATAAAGAAAGGCAAATAACCCACGACAATCGTCAGCAGACACGTCACGATCAGCAACCAGTCGCGCCGCCAATCGCGCAAACGCACCACCGTGGCCAGCATCACAATAGGGTAGATTTTGGTCAGCGTGCCCATACCAATGAAAAAGCCGGTTAGTCCACGCCCACGCCAACTCTTATCGCTGGCAGTCAACGCGGCCAGTAGGACAAACGTGATGGTCAGGACATCGACATGCCCTTGCAAAGCAAATTCGACAATAGGCAGCGGGCACCAGGCGTAGAGCAGCATGCGCGCCGGGTCCAGCCCCTTGCGCTCCAGCAGGATTGCCAGCACCACGCAGCTTACCAGATCAAAGAGCAGAAAGACGCCTTTGAGAAAGTACAGGCTGCTGGGAACCAGTAAATAGCTAAGAATATAGATATATTGTGCGCCTGGCGGATAGAGCGATGGGGCGGTGCGAAAACGGCTATTGAGATAAATAAAGTCTTGCAGGGGTTTCAGTGTCTTATCTTCTGGTATCATGACATACGGACTATAGCCATGCAAGAAAACACGCGCATCCCAGACATAGCGCCAGGAATCGTGTGAAAGATTGGGCGGTAGCGGTAGCAGGATCGCTCGCAAGAGTAGCGCTCCAACCAGGATCAGCCCGATCTCGACCCAGCGCCAGCGTCCACGCGTTGGCCCGCTCAGGAAAATCAGCGCGCAGGCCGCCGCGTAGGGCAGGAACAGTATCGCCCAGACCTGGAGAAACGGCGTGAGCGGAGCCGCGCTATTCGGATTTAACGGAGTGACGTTCTTCAGGCTGAAAGAAATCACCAACGAGATTGCCAGAAGTACGCCCAAAACGAATGTGCGTAACCAGGGAAAGCGGGTGGTAAAATGCTTAACAGAGACATCTACAAGACGAGGCGCTTGCAATACAGACATGAAGCCTTAACCTTTCCAACCTAACCCCTGCGGGGTACGGTCAAACCCTTGGCATTAAACCTACCTTGCGGTGTAAGGTGCCCCTTGCGACTGTTCAATGGGTTTGTCATGATGCAGACACCTTCAGCTTTCACTTACCCTTAATCTGCATCCACAGAGCGAGGGACTGGAACAACATCCCAGGGTGTGATCGCCCATCAAACTGCTGCTTCCGAAGAAGCCCGCTGGTAGCTCCATGAACCAAACGCAAGCATGCGCTCGTTTTTAGGAACTATGTACACGACAAGACCAGTACAGATATGTACACGACAAAACTGGGTTGCTTTTGCAAAAGAGAGGGAGAGAATGAACGAGAGAAAAAATCGCTTCACCGCCAGCGAAATCAGCTTTATCCACCGCCAGCGCGTCGCTCGCCTGGCAACCTCGGACGCGGATGGCCATCCGACCCTTGTGCCCGTCTGTTATGCCTTCGATGGCGAACGCTTCTACAGTCCGCTGGACGAAAAGCCGAAAAGCATTGATGCCCGCAAACTCAAACGCGTGCGCAATATCGAAGCTCGCCACGAAGCCTCGCTGCTCATCGACCACTACGCCGACGACTGGTCACAACTCGGCTATATCTTAATTCACGGACGGGCGGAGCTCGTTCCGCCCGGTCATCCATTGCATGCCGTGGCTCTCCCGCTGTTACGCGTGCGCTATATCCAATATCAAACGATGGCGCTAGAGAAGCTGCCAGTGATTGTGATTACGCCGGAAAGCGTGAGTAAGTGGGGACCAGCGGTTGTGCTGGAATAAACCTGTACTGTCGAGCAAGGTCATGTGCAAGTCTGTAGTTTGCGAACACAGCATGCAAGGTGGTCTTTCTATTGTGGCTCTTCATCTAGCGCATCTTTGGGAAAGATAACGCTCAGATAGATCACATCTATCGGTATTTGCACATCCAAATTGGTTAAATCTACCTCCTCACCTGGGCCATAAATTTGTAAAAGCCATTGCCTCTCATCTGATCTCCGTCTGTACACTTCCACAAGTGGACGTTCTGTGCGTACAAAGACGATCTCTTGAATACTTGGAAAGAATTCAAATACATTAGTTATAGAGAAATCTTACATTTCCCTGACAAGCTCTTTAAATTCCCGCATTAGAGTGGAACTAGTAAACTAAAAGAGATGACTAAAATCACTCGTTCATCTTTTGCAAGACATTATGGAAAGAGAGCCTGTTTCGTTATGCCAACAATGGAATTACCAACGCCCACACCTGTGCCAGGCCAGGTACGCGACGCCGATCCACCCCTCTTGCTGAAACATAGGGGACCGCGCCGGGCACGCTGGCAATTTTTGCGGTTTAGTCTGGTCGGCTGCCTGAATACGCTGATTGATATACTCATGCTGAACTGTCTGCTCTGGCTCTGGCCCACGCAGAACTTATCTCAATTGCTCCTTGACAATTCGCTCGCCTATGCCGTGGGTGCGTTCAATAGCTTTCTCTTGAACAGATCCTGGACATTCCAGCTCAGCGGGCGCACCAATGCGCGAGAAGTTGCCCGCTTTGTTATGACGACCCTGGCTGGTGTTGTCTGCAACGACCTTATCCTGTGGTGCATGAGCAGAGCTTTGCAACCAACGCAACTCAATCCGATGCTCTGGACGAATGTCGCCAAAGTGCTGGCCATCAGCGGCACCCTGCTGGTTTCGTATCTGAGCATGCGCCTGTGGGTTTTTGTGCACGCTCCCCACGAACGACTACTATTCTCCGGCGCTTTCCCGCAAGAAGATGGTTGGCAAACTGGACCGAAGCCAGCACCAGCGCACGCACTCAACTATCAATCTCAGCATATTGTTGCTGGTCTACCGCTCACCACACACAGCCTTTCGGTCGTGCTGCCCGCCTATAACGAGGAGCAGGTCATCGCCGCGACGGTCGAGCAGGTTGTACGCGTGCTGGCAGGCTGGGTCAGGGATTTCGAGGTAATTGTGGTCGACGATGGCAGCACCGATCACACAGGGTCCCTGCTCGCCAGCATCAGTAGAGCCGATGCGCGCGTCAGGGTGGTTACACACGAGCGCAACCAGGGCTATGGCGCGACGCTGGCCGATGGCTTTGCCGCCGCGACCAAAGAGCTGACGTTTTTTATGGATTCAGATGGCCAGTTCGCGATCCACGATCTACAGCGCTTCTTGCCGTTGATCGATACCTGTGACGCGGTCATCGGTTATCGTCAGCAGCGCCGGGATACGTGGATGCGCAAACTCAACGCCTGGGGTTGGAAACAGGTTGTCAGGCTGGCTCTGGGCGTGCGTGTGCGCGATATCGACTGCGCCTTCAAACTCCTACGCACTAGCTTTTTGCGGCACCACCCACTCGAAACGCGCGGTGCCATGATCAATGCCGAGTTGCTCTACAAGCTCAAGCGGGCTGATTGCAACATCAGAGAGGTTGGCGTGCACCACCTGCCACGCCAGGGCGGGCGCGCCACGGGCGCGAACCTGCGTGTGATTGGCCGCGCCTTTCGCGAGCTATTTCTCTCTACGCGCAAATGGCGGCGCGAAGAATTATACGCTGAACAATATTTGCGGAAAGAAAGTACAAATACCATGATAGATACACAGAACAGAGCGGTAGTAAATCAGCTGGCATCCTGGCGCGATCAGGGCAGCGGCCTACCGCGCCTCTGGCACAAACTGGCGTTAGGCGCGGTGATGCTCACGTCAATTTTTATGAATTTCTACCAGCTTGGACAGAATGGCTTCGGCAACCTGTTCTACGCCGCTGGCGTCAGGAGCATGGCCGATAGTTTTCACAACTTCTTCTTTGTCGCGTATGATCCGGGCGGTTTCGTGACAATCGATAAGCCGCCGCTGGGCTTCTGGTTGCAGGGGATCAGCGTCAAGCTCTTTGGCTTCACGCCGTTCAGTCTCTTTTTGCCCCAGGCTCTTGCCGGTGTGCTGGCTGTCCTGGTACTCTTTTTCCTGGTACGCCGCCATTTTGGGGTCGCGGCTGGCTTGCTTGCGGCCCTGGCCCTGGCGCTCAGCCCGCTCAGCGTGGTCACGGCCCGCAACAATACGATTGACAGCACGCTGGCTTTCACTCTACTGTTGGGGACCTGGGCGATTCTACGGGCTGCGGAAACAGGCAAATGGCGCTGGCTGCTGCTCAGCGCGGCGCTGGTGGGGCTTGGCTTTAACGTAAAAATGCTCGAAGCCTATCTGGTCGTGCCAGCCTTTGGCCTGCTCTACCTGCTGGCCGCTCCGCGCCGTTTCCGCGTGCGCATCGGGCAACTCCTGGTAGCTCTGCTCTTTCTGCTGGCAGTCTCACTCTCCTGGGCTATGGTAGTCGACCTGACGCCTGCCTCGCAGCGTCCTTATGTCGGTTCGAGCCAGGATAATTCGGAGATCAACCTGGCCCGTGGCTATAATGG
>WNFI01518577.1_pt1 | contig 27104 bp, 27 predicted proteins | sample 5400471 | NCBI WGS metagenome assembly WNFI01 (sample SAMN13153348, study PRJNA577476) | soil metagenome | isolation source: 100 cm saprolite on Douglas fir-dominated hillslope | place: USA:California | collected 2013-09-17
TTAGGACCATCGTCTTGCGGGCCGATGAGACGGCCGAGGACGGGATGGAGGCCCACCACGTCAAAATAGGAGCCGTCAACGACGCCGGCGCGAACTTCCCGGGGTTCGCCGAGGCCGATCATGGTGAAACCGACCGTGGAGAACTCGCCGAAGGAGCTGAGGGTTTTGACGCTTGCGCGCAGGTCTTGAATTTCCGGCACGGAGAATGGGACGCCCCCGGGGCTGATGCCAGGCGCGCTTTGTTGGATGTAGATCAGCCGGTCTTCGTCGCGGTTGACGAGCGGCCGCAGAAGCACACCGCGAACCAGGCTGAAGATCGCCGCGTTCGCCCCAATGCCCAGCGCCAGTGTGATCACCACGGTGAACGCCAGCCCTTTGGTCCGCCCCAGCGAGCGGACCGCGAACCTCACGTCACGCAAGAACGTCATGACGGGCTCGAAAAGTTGCGAATCTTCCGGGTGGCTCTTGCTCATGGGTTACTCCTTTGATTCCGTTGCCACGTAGGCTGCGAGACGCTCCAGGCTCTGCGTCCAGCCCGCTTCCATCCCCGCGAGGTACGGGGCGGCTTGGGGAGTCTTCTTGATAACGCGCGCCCGCAAGATTTGTTTCGTCTTGCCACTTTCTTCGGCGAAGGTCACGGTCGCCAGCACCTCAAACATCGGGTTGCCGTCCAAATCCAGGGCCGCGCTAGTAAAAAGGAGCCGCTCGGGCTCGACGACCTCCTGGTAGACCCCCGTCATGGGATAGACAGTACCGTCGGGGCCGCGCATGTGAATAAGAATGGCTCCGCCGGGCCGTAAGTCCAACTCGCAGACCGGGTTAGTAAATCCGTGGGGACCCCACCACCGCGCAACGTGCTTTGGATCGGTCCACAACTTGAACACGAGTTCCCGTGGCGCGTCAAACACACGAGTCAGCACCAACTCCTGCTCTTCATTTGCCATGATGCTTCCTGTGGCCATGGTTTTTCTCCTTTTTCTGGACGTCGCGCAAATAGTCATCCAGACGATCAAAGCTCTCTGTCCAGAACCGCCGGTAGTGCGCCACCCAATCGGCGACGTCCTTCAGCGGCGCGGCCGTGATCCGGCAGGGCCGCCACTGCGCCTCTCGCCCGCGTGTAATCAAACCGGCATGTTCCAGCACCTTGAGGTGCCGGGAGACGGCGGGCATGCTCATCGCAAAGGGCGCAGCCAGCTCCGTGACGGTGGCCTGGCCGGTGGCCAGGCGCGCGAGGATGGCGCGGCGAGTCGGGTCGGAGAGCGCGGCTAGCGTGGTGCTTAGGTGGTCAGGTACCATGAGCTATTAAACACCCCTGTTAAATAACACGCCTGTTAAATACTACAGGATTTGCGAACTGTCAAGAGTTCTTGTGAGGCTCTGCCGGGAAGTCGAGGATGTCTGGGAACGCTGAGTAGAGACGGAAAAAGATTCTTGGGTTGACCGATTGCTGATTCAAGTCAAGAATGCTTAGATCATGGCGCAAAAACTATCGGACAAAAAACTGGCTGTCCTGGGCACAGGAAAACTCGGCGGGATTTTGCTGCGAGCTTACCTGAAACAGGAGCTCTTCTCGCCGAAGCGCGTTACGGCCACGGTAAAGCACGGCGAAAAGGCCTCGGTGCTGACGAAGGAACTGGGCGTGAGCGTGACGACCGAAAACCGCAAGGCGGTGCACGGCGCGGACATCGTGCTCCTCGCCGTGAAGCCGCAAGTGGTGGGCGAAGTGTTGAAAGAGATCGCGCCGGAGCTGAATGAGAAGACGCTGGTCATTTCCGTTGCCGCGTCGGTGCCCACGAGCTACATCGAGCAGCGGCTCGGGAGAAAAGTCCCCGTGGTGCGCGCGATGCCCAATACGCCTTCGGCCGTGGGATGCGGAATGACGGGCATTTGCCGCGGCGCGCATGCAGGGGCGGAGCACCTGGAGATGGCACGGGCGATGTTCAACGCCGTCGGACGCACGGTGGTCGTTGACGAGAAAAACATGGACGCAGTGACCGGGCTTTCGGCGAGCGGCCCGGCGTATGCCTACATCATTCTCGAGTCGCTCGCGGAAGCCGGCGTCAAGGTGGGTCTCCCGCGCGACGTAGCGACGCTGCTCGCAGCGCAGACCATGAAAGGCGCGGCGAGCGTGGTTCTGGAAACGGGCGATCACCCCGCTTTGCTGAAGGATGCCGTGACGACGCCCGCGGGATGCACCATCGACGGAATCATGGAATTGGAAGAAGGCAAGCTCCGCGTGACGCTCATCAAGGCGGTTGTGAAGGCCACCAGCCGCGCCGGAGAGCTGCTATTCGAGAAGTAAGCCGGCCCGAAATTGACAATGGTGGTAGGATGCTGCGTGAGAGGGAATGATGCAGAGCGCGTACATTCCTGTGTTGATTTATGCGGCGTTGGTGGTGGCGTTTCCCGCGGTAACACTGGTCCTAGCAAAGTTCATTCGGCCGGCATCGACGTCCTTCGGCGCTAAGCTCAAGCCTTATGAATGCGGGATCCCTCCGGAGAGCGATGCGCGCGGACGGTATTCGGTGCGGTTTTACATCGTGGCCATGCTATTTGTGATTTTCGACGTGGAGACGATGTTCCTCATTCCGTGGGCGATTTTGTACAAAGGGTTGGTCGCGGCGCACCAGGGCCTATTCGCTCTCGTTTCAATGATGCTGTTTCTCGGAATCTTGCTCGTCGGGTATTTGTGGCTGTACAAGAAGGGCGCTCTTGAGTGGGTGTGAGTTGTAATTCTCCTTCTCACCCAAACCTCAACATCCCGTTCGCAAGTTGTTCTGATTGACTCAGTTTGCACCGTGTGTTAGAAACGCGGCGATTGAATTCCCGGCTGCTCTCCTGTTGCAGATTGTGAACGGCAAGCGGTTCACCGCAGCCTGTCTTACTCTGGGTCCATGGCCGACGATCCCAAGGAACCTAAACCGCCTCAAGTCCTCACGGGCGAAAAGCCCGCAAGCATTACATCCCCTGTGTCAACTCCCCCTGCCAATCCTGTGGACGCAAGTCCGCCCGCTGCTCCTCCGAAACCGGTGGCTCCCGCCCCTCCCAAACCGCCCGTGGTGCTGCAGACTCCGCTCGACAACGAATTCGTCGCACGATTTCGTGCCAAGTTCGGTGCGGCGCTTTTGGAAGCGACGGAGGACCGCAAGCAGGCTATTCTCACCCTGGAGCGCGCCCGGCTGGTGGAATTGGCGCTGCACCTGCGCGACGAAGAAAAATTCGACATGCTCGCCAACTTGACGGCGGTGGATTGGCCAAAGCGCGAGAAGCGGTTTGACGTGGTTCTCAACCTGTACTCCTTCGCGAAGAACGAGCGGCTGAGGCTGAAAGTGTGGGCGGCGGACGGTGAGGAAGTGCCGAGCGTCGTGGCCGTCTGGCCCGCGGCCAATTGGCAGGAACGCGAAGTTTTTGACATGTTCGGAATTATTTTTTCCGGGCACCCAAATTTGAAACGCATTCTGTTGCCAGACGAGTGGCAAGGCTATCCGCTGCGGAAAGACTATGACATCTTGCAGCAGGATTCGGCCTGGGTCCGGGAAAATCTCGGAATTGAGAGCGGGCAGTGAAGCGATTCCAGCCGTAAAGGGAAGACGACCCTGAGTATTGATACCACAAACGATCGCAAGACGCTGTTGGGCGCGGATGAGCTGATCATCAACATGGGGCCGCAGCATCCGTCCACGCATGGGGTGTTGCGCGTCAAATTGAAGCTCGATGGCGAGCGCGTGATCGGGTCGGAGTGCATCATCGGGTATTTGCACCGGGGCGTTGAGAAAATCGCGGAGAACCGCACGTATCAGCAATTTGCTCCTTATGTCGACCGCATGGACTATGTCGCGGCCGTCAGCAGCGGCCTGGGATATTGCGAGGCCGTGGAAAAATTGCTGGTGGCGGAAGCTCCACCGCGGGCGCGCGTGATTCGAACCATCTTGACGGAGCTGCAGAGAATCGCCAGCCACCTCCTCTGGCTCGGCACGCATGCTTTGGACATTGGCGCCCTGACTCCGCTCTTCTACTGCTTCCGCGAGCGCGAAGAAATTCTGAAGATTTTTGAAAAGTACTGCGGAGCGCGCCTGACGACGCATGCGTTTCGAATTGGCGGGCTGCAATACGAGGCCTACGACACTTTCGAGAAGGACGTTGAACGGTTCTGCAAGGATTTTGAATCGCGCATCGTTGAATACGAGACGTTGCTCACGCAAAATCGCATCTGGATTGGCCGTACGAAGGGCGTGGGGATTCTGACCGCGGCAGATGCAATCGCGTTTGGGGTGACCGGGCCGGTGCTCCGGGCCAGCGGCGTGAAATGGGATATCCGCAAGGCCATGCCTTACGCGGCGTACGATCAATATAAGTTCGAGATTCCTGTCGGCACAACTGGAGACACGTACGATCGTTATCTGGTCCGGATGGAGGAGATGCGGCAATCGCGGCTGATTTGCCTGCAAGCCATCGAGAATATTCCCAGCGGGCCGATTATGGCGAAAGTGGGGAAGGTACTGAAGCCGCCGCCGGGCGAGGTCTATCACGCGATTGAAGCACCAAAGGGCGAAATCGGCTATTACATCGTGAGCGACGGCACGGTACAGCCGTATCGCGTGCACATCCGGCCGCCTTCCTTCATAAATTTGCAGGCGTTCGACCGCATGGTGCGGGGACACCTGGTGGCCGATGTAGTGGCTATCATCGGAACGATTGATATCGTGCTGGGAGAAGTGGACCGTTGATGAATGCCGTATTCCAGGCAACGATCGAGTTCTTGAGGCTCTACTGGGCGCCGCTGCTCTGTGGCGTGGCCGTCGTCGCCATCCTGCCGCTGATCGTCGGCTACATCGTGCTGGTGGAACGCAAAATCATGGCGGACATGCAAGCGCGGCTTGGCCCCATGCGCGTTGGGCCGCACGGTTTGCTGCAGCCGATCGCCGACGCGGTGAAACTGCTCATCAAAGAAGACATCATCCCGGACAATGCCGACAAACTCGTCTTCTGGCTCGCACCGATGGGCCTCGAACAGCCACTATTCGCTGATGGGGGCGCTGCGCAGTTCGGCGCAGTTGGTGAGTTACGAGACCGCCGCGGGGATGGCGCTGGTGAGCGCGCTCTTACTTACGGGCACGCTGAATATCAAATCGATTGTGGAAGCGCAGAGCAAGGAGGGCATCTGGTTCGTGCTGCTTGCGCCGGTGGCCTTCTTTACCTATCTTGTCGCCTCCATCGCGGAAACCAACCGGGCGCCGTTCGATTTGCCGGAAGCCGAGTCCGAGCTTGTTGCTGGATACATGACGGAGTTCAGCGGATTCCGCTGGTCGCTCTATTTTCTCGCGGAATACACGAACATGATCGTGGTGGCTTCCGTGGCGACGACATTGTTTCTGGGGGGCTGGCTCAGGCCCTTCGCCAGCGTCGCCTGGCTGAATGTTCTGGATTTTGCCCCGCCGCTTTTGATGGTGGTCATCGGCGCCTATTGCGTTCTGCGTGTACCAAATCAGCCGACGCGCGTGCAGCAGATGTTCATGCTGGCTGTAGCGGGTCTCTGTTTTGTGATTGCGCTGGTGCTCGCGGCGCCGGTCGTTTTGCCGCTAATCAAGCCGTCGCTCCGCGCAGCCGTGGCGCCTTTTTACGCGCTGCCGCGGTACCGGTTTGACCAGTTGATGCGCCTGGGATGGCATTTCCTGATCCCCCTATCCATCATCAACGTTTTGCTGGTTGGCGTGGCCTTGATCGCCGGAGCGTACTTTCATTTGCAAGGATGGGGACTGCTTCTGGTTACAACTCCCGCGGCCGTGATTGCGCTTGTCGTCGCGTTTCTTATTTTGGCCGTCGAAAAAGAACGCGGCGCGCGGCAGGATCAAACCGCCGCTTCGGATTTTTATGCTGGATAAGGTCCTATTTTATTTCTTCGCCGGCATCGCCGTGGCGAGCGCAGTGCTCATGGTGACGCGTCGAAACGTAGTGCACAGCGCCATCTTTCTGATCACCGCGCTGCTCGCCACCGCAGGCATTTTCTTGCAGTTGCGCGCGGAGTTTTTGTTTATCGTCCAAATCATTCTGTATGTCGGCGGCATCATGGTGCTGTTTGTTTTCGTGATCATGCTGGTCAATTTGGACGTGGCGCTGCAGCAGATCCAGTTCGCGCGGCAGAAGTGGGTGGCACTCCTCGTCGCTCTGGCACTGGCTGGCCAGGTCGGCCTCATGTTCTGGTCTTCCGGGAAAATGCCGGGGCAGGGGGTGCCGGTGCTGAGCGATGCTTCCGATAGGGCATTACCTGTTCCTGAGTCTCGCGCTCTTCATCATTGGCGTGATCGGAGTCGTCACGCGGCGCAACGTAATCGTCGTGCTCATGTCCATCGAGCTGATTCTAAATGCCGTGAACATCAACCTGGTGGCATTTTCTCGCTTGTACGGTGATGTGGCGGGGCAGGTCTTCGCGCTTTTCATCATTGCCGATGCGGCTGCGGAGGCCGCCGTGGGTCTCGGAATCATCATCGCCTTTTTCCGGAACCGTGAAACGGTGTTGGCGGACGAAATGGATTTGCTGAAGTGGTAGCGTGACGACATGACAGAAGAAACCAAAACGGCATGACGCCCACGGGCTACTTTCTCGATCATCTCTGGATGATCCCGCTGTTTCCGCTGGCAACGGCGGCGCTCATGCTCTTTGTGGGCAAGCGCCTGCCGAAAAGCTCGGTGAGCCTGCTGTGTGTCGGCAGTGTCGGATTGTCATTCATGTATGCGGTGGGATCGGTGAAGCAGCTGCTCGCCGCCGATCCGGAGCACCGCGTCGCTCAACAAGTCCTGTTCGAATGGCTGACGCCGGGGCCGATGCAAATGACTGGTGGACACGCCATACGGTTTGTGGCGGACTGGGGATTCCTTCTGGATCCGCTTTCCTGTGTCATGGTTCTGGTTGTCACCGGCGTCGGCTTCCTGATTCACGTCTACTCCGTCGGGTACATGGCGCACGAAGGCGGGTACTACCGCTTCTTCGGCTACATGAATCTCTTTATGTTCGCCATGCTGATGCTGGTCCTGGCGAACAACATGTTGCTCATGTTCGTGGGCTGGGAAGGCGTCGGCCTGTGCAGCTACTTGCTGATCGGTTTCTATTTCTTGAAAAAGTCGGCTTCCGATGCGGGGAAAAAAGCGTTCATCGTGAATCGCATCGGGGATGCAGGCTTTATCCTCGGGATTCTCCTGACGGCGGTGACTTTGGGAACCATCCGGTTTACCTCACAGGGTTTGCCGGACGCGGAAGGCGCTTCAGGAATTCTGCAGACGCTGAAGGCCGCTATGGACTCACATGCATTGGCCTATGGCGCGCCGGTGCTGACCGGCATCGCGCTCTTGTTGTTTGTCGGAGCGATTGGGAAATCGGCGCAGATTCCCCTGTACGTTTGGCTCCCGGATGCGATGGAAGGCCCGACGCCCGTGAGTGCGCTGATTCACGCCGCAACCATGGTGACCGCGGGGGTTTACATGGTCGTGCGCATGAATGCCGTCTACCAGCTTGCGCCATTCGCCATGGACGTCGTGGCGGTGGTGGGAGCCGTAACCGCGATTTTTGCGGCGTCCATGGCGCTGGTGCAGAACGACATCAAGAAGGTGCTGGCCTATTCCACCATCAGCCAGCTTGGGTACATGTTTCTTGCGCTGGGAGTCGGCGCGTTCGCGGCGGGAATTTTTCACTTGATGACCCATGCGTTCTTCAAAGCACTGCTATTCCTCGGTGCCGGGAGCGTGATTCACGCCATGTCCGGGGAGCAGGACCTGCAGAAGATGGGCGGCCTGTGGAACAAGATTCCGATCACCGCAAAGACGTTCCTGATCGCAACGCTGGCCATCGCTGGAATTTTCCCGCTGGCCGGATTTTTCAGCAAAGACGAGATCCTCGGCCAAGCATTCGACCGCTATTTTTCCTTGTGGCTCGTCGGTTTCATCACCGCGGGAATGACGGCTTTTTACATGTTCCGGCTGCTCTTCCTTACATTCTTCGGCTACTCCCGCGCCGATGAGCGCGTTGAGAAGCATATCCACGAATCGCCGCCGGCGATGACCGTTCCGCTCATGATTCTCGCCGGACTTTCTATCATTGGCGGGTGGATTGGATGGCCGGGCTCGCTGGGAGGAGAGAACCGTTTCGAGCGGTTTCTCGAACCCGTCTTGTCTGGTGTTGTGACTGAGACGGGAGCGGTCAAGATCGCGCATCATGCTGCGGCAAAAGAGATTTTCTTGATGGTGGCGTCTCTCTCGATGGCCGGCGCTGGAATCTGGCTGGCGTACCAGTTCTACCGGACCAAGAGAATCGCGCCGGAACTGGTTGCCGGAAAATGGCCGAAACTCTATGAGATGCTCTTCCACAAATACTATGTGGACGAGATCTATGATGCGTTGGTCGTCAACCGAACGAAAGACCTGGGAAGCGCGCTCGGTGTCTTCGACGCGAAAGTGATCGATGGCGCGGGCGTCGATGGCACCGGCTGGCTGGCGCGCTTCGGATCAACTCTATCGATGTGGTGGGACAAGTGGATTATTGATGGGCTGCTGAATTTCAGCGCGAAGATGATGCAGCTTTTCAGTTATCCGGTGCGCCTGCTGCAAACCGGACTTTTTTCGAGTTACGCGATGCTGATATTGGTCGGGCTGGTCGTTCTTCTGGCGTATTACGGGCACCATGTGCAGGTATTGCTGCGCAGCGTGCGCTGAGAGGCAAAGAGCATGCACTTTTTTGGACAACACATCTTGAGCGCGGTCCTGTTCACGCCGCTCGTGGGCGCCTTGCTTCTGCTCTTCATTCCTCGCGAAAACGAGCACGCGCACAAGATCGCGGGAAACCTATTTGGCGCGCTTGGTTTTCTTGTTTCGCTTCCCCTGCTTCGCTGGTTTAAGCCGGAATGGGGCGGCTTTACGTTTGAGGAAACCGCCGATTGGATCCCTTCCATCGGCGCGAAATACCATCTCGGCATCGACGGCATCAGCCTGCTGCTTGTCATGCTCACCACGTTTCTCGGGATGATCGCCATCCTCTCGTCGTGGAGCGCGATTCATCAGCGGACCAAGGAATATTACATCCTGCTTCTCCTGCTGCAGACTGGGATGATCGGCGTTTTCGTTTCCCTGGATTTCTTCCTCTTTTACGTGTTCTGGGAAGTGATGCTCGTCCCGATGTACTTCCTGATCGGCGTTTGGGGAAGCGACCGGCGCCTCTACGCGGCCATCAAGTTTTTCCTGTACACCCTGGCCGGTTCCGTAGTCATGCTGTTGGCGATCCTGGCGCTCTACTTCTATGCGCCCGTGCTGGCCGGCGGGACACGCACCTTCGATGTCCCGACGCTGCTCGCGGCCGCGCAGCACTTCTCTGACCCACTGAAGGTGTGGCTCTTCTGGGGCTTCTTCTTCGCGTTTGCCATCAAGGTTCCCATGTTCCCGTTCCACACGTGGCTTCCTGACGCGCACACCGAAGCGCCCACGGCCGGCTCCGTCATCCTCGCCGGCGTTCTCTTGAAAATGGGCACGTACGGTTTCATCCGCTTCTCGCTCCCGCTCCTGCCCGCGGATGCCGCAATGCGCGCGCGAATCATTCATATCGTCATCGTGCTCTCCTTGATCGGCATCATTTACGGCGCTCTCGTCTGCCTCATGCAGAAGGACATGAAGCGCCTGATTGCCTACAGCTCGGTCAGCCATCTTGGCTTCTGCACACTGGGCATTTTTGCGCTCACGCCGAACGGCCTCGCTGGCAGCGTGCTCCAGCAAATCAACCACGGCATATCTACCGGCGCGCTGTTCTTGATCGTGGGCGTGCTCTACGAACGGCGTCACACGCGCCTGATTTCGGAGTTCGGCGGCCTGGCGACGCCAATGCCCAATTTTGCGGCGATCTACCTCATCATCAGCCTCAGCTCGCTGGGAATGCCGCTGCTGAACGGCTTCATCGGAGAGTTCACGATCTTGCAGGGCGCTTTTCAGGTGAGCAAGGCCTGGGCCGCTTGGGGCTCGTTGGGGGTTGTGCTGGGCGCGGCGTACCTGCTGTGGCTCTACCAGCGAGTGATGTTCGGCCCGGTCACGCAATTTGCCAATGAAGATTTGCCGGACTTGAACCTGCGCGAATACGCTACGCTCGTGCCGCTCGTGATTCTGGCGTTCTGGATCGGCATCTACCCGAAGCCGTTCTTCGCCCTCATCGAAAGCCCCGTGCAGAAAATTGTCGAGCAGGTGAATCCAAATTTCTATCAAGCGGATCATACAAAATTGCCTCCGGCGGAACTCCACGCCGCTGCGGCGGAGTCGAAATAGCCGCCCGCATGAACATCCCGTTGATCAACGCGATTCTCAGCTATCTCCAGGGCGACGGCGCCGTCATCCTTCCGGAGATGGAACTCGTCCTCTTCGGACTGGGGATCTTGCTGATCGATTTCTGGATCGAGCAGAAAGATAAATACTGGAATGCCGGGCTGGCGCTGGCGGGCACTCTTTTCAGCGCCTTCACGCTATGGAGACTCCGTGGAGCGATCTCGGCAAGGGGTGACCTCTTTGGATTCCACGACTCTGCGGTCATCGATCCGTTCTTTGTCTTCTTCGCCGCGCTCTTCTTGGCCGCTACCGCGCTCGTGATTCTCCTGTCCGTGAGGTACCTGGAGATCGAAAAGGAGCAAGAGGGCGAATACTACGCGCTTCTGCTGTTTGCCTGCGTCGGAATGATGCTGATGGCATCAGGCGTAGACCTGATCGTGATGTTTCTCGGCCTGGAGACGATGGCCCTCAGTTTTTACGTGCTGACCGGTTTCTTGCGCCGCGAAAAGCGTTCGAATGAAGCCGCTCTAAAGTATGTCCTGCTCGGCGCGTTCAGCTCCGGAATCCTGGCGTATGGCTTTTCGCTCTTGTATGGCATGAGCGACTCCACGAACATCGGCAGGATCGGCATGATGCTGGGCCGCCGCAACGATTTTGTGCAGTCCCTTGCCCGCGGTCCGCAGCCTGCCACAGCACATTTCGATCCCGTCGTTCTCCAGCTTCTTCCGATCCTCGCCTTCGTTCTGGTCGCGGTCGGATTGTTTTTCAAAGTTGCCGCCGTGCCGTTTCATCAGTGGGCTCCCGACGTGTACGAGGGAGCTCCGACGCCCGTCAGTGCCTATGTTAGCGTGGCGTCCAAGACGGCCAGCTTCGCGTTGCTCCTGCGATTGTTCTTTTCGGTGTTCGCGGTTTCGCGGGATACGTGGATACCTCTCGTCGCGGGCGTCGCCGTTGCATCGCTCACCTGGGGAAACTTGGCCGCGCTGACGCAGACCAACGTGAAACGCCTTCTGGCCTACTCTTCGATATCTCATGTGGGCTTTATCCTGCTCGCGCTCGTCGCCAGTAACGAAACCGCCTTTACGGGAATTGCCTACTACTTGCTCTCCTACGTCTTCATGACCGCAGGCGCATTCGCGGTAATCATCGTGCTGCGCCAAAAGGGGCTGATCGGCGAAGAACTCGAGGATTTGAATGGCCTGTACCAGCGCAGCCCCGCCGCCGCAGTGCTGCTGCTGATCTTCATGCTCTCGCTTGCGGGCATCCCGCCCACGGCCGGCTTCATGGGCAAGTATTTCATTTTCCTCTCGCTGATCGAAACGCATCATCCGGTGCTTGCTGTCTTTGCCGTTCTGTACATCGTCCCCGCGCTCTACTATTACTTCCGCATCGTCGTGCACGCCTGGCTCAAGCAACCGGGCGAAGCGCCGCGTCCCGTCATGACCAGCGCGCAGGCCGTGGCCCTCGGCGTCGCCGTGTTTGTCACGCTCGCCGCGGGGTTGTATCCTGAGCCGTTCACGCGGCTCGCCCAATATGCCTTCGGACAATAAGTCGGAAAACTCCGAATCACCCTCGCCTGTGACGGAGAAGGTGAAAGGCGTTTCCAGCCAGGCTGCCATCGCTATGGAACTGCCCTTCGTTCTCGTTTCGGCCGTGGTTGTGGGGGGGCTACTCGGTTATTTTCTCGACCACTGGCTCCACACCAAGCCGGTTTTCATGCTCGTGCTTGGCGGCATCGGTTTTTATGCAGGCGTGCGCGACGTTCTCCGGCGGCTTGGGGGAAGCGGCGATGGCATCTAGCGTAGCTGATTCTCCGTCAGCTGCCGTGACCGAACGGCGCATCTCCTGGCTGACCCTCCTGATTGGCTTGGTGGCCGCTCTCTTGTTCGCCTTGCTTCGCGACCGTTTATGGGGCGCGGGCCTGGCGATTGGCGCTGCATTAGCGTGGTTGAATTTTCGCTGGCTCAGGCGGGGCTTGGACGCTTTGGTGCTGGCCTCCACTGCACAAGCCGGCAAAGAGAAACCCATTGTCCCGATCGCCAGCTACTTCGGCATGCTCTTCCGCTACGGGTTGATAGCCCTCGCCGTGTATGTTATTTTTGAATATCTGAGAGTTCCCCTCGCGAGCATGGTGGTGGGGTTGTGTGCTCTGGGAGCCGCAACAGTTGCGGCGAGTGTGTACGAAATCTTACATCCTGTGGACTGACGAATGGCTGAACACGTTACCGGACTGACGGAGTTTGTGAATCACTACCTCGGGCAATTTGCCCTGGCGTTGCTCTCCTGGCTCCACATCAAGCCGGAGAACCGGGAGATTCCCATCCCGGAGCACGTTGTGATGGGCTTCCTCGTATTGATCATCGGTACGCTGCTGGCGTTTTTGCTTCGTTCGCGGCTTTCCGTGGAGCGCCCTGGCGGCTTTCAACAGGTCGCGGAATTGTTGCTTACCAACCCTCTTGGATTCGGGATCAAGGATTTGCTGGAAGAAAACGTGGGGCACGCGGGGTTGAAATACGTGCCCTGGATTGGTTCGATTTCCGTATTCATTCTGTTGGCCAATCTTTTTAGCGTTTTTCCACTTTTCGCGGCGCCGACGGCAAACGTCAGTGTCCCTCTCGCTTGTGCGATACTTACCTTCCTTTATTTTAACTGGCAGGGAATCCGGCATCACGGCCATATCGCCTACCTTAAACATTTCGCCGGGCCTGTCCCGCTGCTTTCCCCGCTGATTTTTCCCGTCGAGATCATCAGTACCTGCGCCCGTGTGCTCTCACTGACTGTGCGTCTATGGGCCAATATTTTTGCCAGCGATCTGCTGTACTCGATCTTTTTGAGCCTGCTGCTCGCCCCTGCGCTTTGGGGATGGAACAAGGCACCGGTTCTCGGGATAGTGCTGGCAGTTTTTCCCGCCCTCATTCCTCTTCTATTTATCGGCCTGCATATTTTTGTGGCTATCATTCAGACCTACATATTTACGGTGCTCCCGTCTGTGTACCTGGGCATCGCGACGGGGGAGGAACACTAGACGGGTTCCTCAGGTTTTTCTGGGCCAAGTCTGTTGTTGTGCCGTTTCAGTGTGAGCCCGGCTGCACGGTGTCCGGGAACCACCCCCTGGCGGCGATTCATAAGGAGGAAGTGATGAAGAAGTGGACGATGGTGTTGGTGGCGCTCGCGGCGGTGATGTTGATTGCTCCGTCCGCGTTCGCGCAGGACGCAGCAGGTGCGGCAGCTGGAGGAAAGGGCCTGATGGCAATTGCAGCGGGCTTCGGCATGGCTCTGGCGGCCTTTGGCGGCGCGCTGGGGCAGGGCCGCATCGCCTCGGCGGCTTGCGAAGGCATGGCCCGCAATCCCGGAGCGGCAGCGGCTATCCGCGCGGCGATGATTCTCGGTCTGGTGTTCGTCGAGACGCTCGCGCTCTTCACCCTGGTTATCATCTTCGTGAAGATCTAAGGCCAGCAAAAAGGCTTTTCAAACGGCCCGGCGGCGCAAGCCTCCGGGCCGTTTTCAGTTCAGATGGTTGTCATTCGATGTGGGGCGGACTTCAGTCCACCTTTTTTGGGAATTGCGATGTCAGTGCCCGAGAAGGCTTGGCTGAAGAATGTAGAGGCCGGACTTTAGTCCGGCCTTCTTCTCCGCGATTGCAATATCAGTGCCCGAGAAGCGTTGGTTGAAGAATGAAGTTCAGCACCTGGTTGGGAAAAAGCCCGAAGTACAGCGTGCCCACCACCGTGAAGGCCAAAACAAAATTCACCGTAAGCGGAAATCCTACGGGAGCGGCCGACGTGGCCTCCGCGCTGGACTCGCGCATGTACATCACCACAATGACGCGCAGGTAGTAGTAAGCCCCGATCACGCTGTTAATCGCCATGAGCACCGCGAGCCACAGCAGGTGCGAATTCACCGCCGCCTTGAAGATGTAGAACTTCCCGAAAAAGCCCGCCGTAACCGGTAACCCGAGGAGCGAAAGCAGGTAAACGCTGAGCGCCGCAGCCACCCACGGCTGCCGCTGTGAAAGCCCCGCGTAATCGTCCAGCGAAAGATTCTTTTCCCCCGCGCCGCCGAGTTGCGAAACGATCGTGAACGCCCCCAGCTTCACCAGCGCGTAGCTGAGCAGATAAAAGAGCACCGCCGCATACGCAGGCGCTGCTTCCGCCGATCCGCTGCGGGCCATGGAGGTAACGGCCGCAAAAGCCACCAAAATATATCCGGCGTGCGCGATGGAGCTATACGCTAGCAGCCGCTTGACGTTTGTCTGCACCAGCGCGCCCAGGTTCCCGACAAACATCGTGAGCGCCGCGAGCGCCCAGAAAGCCCAGAACCAGAAGTGCCTGGCGGCGGGAACCGTCGCAAAGATGCGCAGCAACAAAGCAAACGCCGCGGCCTTCGGTCCCGCGGAAAACAGGGCAGTGACCGGCGTGGGCGCGCCTTCGTAGACGTCCGGCGTCCACACTTGGAACGGCGCCGCAGCCACCTTGAAGCCCAGCCCGATCAGGATCATCGCGAGCCCCAACTCGAAAAACGTGCTGTGGAGTAGATCCTCGGACCCCATCTTGATCAGCATGGTCGTGCCGCTCGAGCCGTACACCAGCGCGATCCCGTAGAGAAAGAAAGCCGTCGCAAACGAGCCCAGCAGAAAATACTTCATCGCCGATTCGCTGGACTTCAGCGCGTCGCGCCGGTACCCAGCCAGGACGTAGCTGGAGATCGAACTCATCTCCAGGCCGATGAAGGCGGTGAGCAGTTCCTGCGCCGAAGCAAGCACGCCCATGCCAGCCGTGGCAAAAAACAGCAGCGCGTAAAACTCCGCGAAGGGAAGCCGTTCTCGCTCCAGGTACGGCCCCGCCGCCAGCACGACCAGAAACGCCACCGTGCCCACCAGCAGCCGAAAGAAAAAACTGAACGAATCGGACTGCACCAGCCCGCCGAAACCGGGGCCCGCATGCATTGCCGCGGTGACGGATGCTGCCGTTCCCGCCAGCGTGCCGATCAGCGCAAGAAACGTAAAAAAATGGCGGCTGCGCACGAACGGCTGCATCAGCATCACCAGCACGCCGAAGCCGCACCACATCAGTTCCGGAAGCACGCGATAAATGTCGATGGTGCGGGGAAGCATTTAGCGGATTCCCAGCCTTTCACTTGAGATGGCTTTCAGCGCGTTTGAGGCATCGCGCTTTGCCTGCGGCGTGGCCCCACCCGGCGTGGCCACGCTCGGCGCCGCGGCCTCATACGGCCCCTGTGGTTCGACCTGATCAATCACATCTTGCGCGGCAGCGGCCGTTCGCGCCGTGATAAACGTCGAGCCAATACCCATCCACAGCGTCACGACCGCCATGGTCACCAGAATCCACTTCTCTCTCGCTGAGGCATCGGGGAGCGCGCGGTTTTTCTCCTGCGTAATCTCGCCAAAAAACACCCGCTGATACGACCACAGCAGGTAGCAGGCGGAGAGGATCACGCCGAGCGCAGCCCACGAAGCCCATTGCCAGTGCCTCTGGTACGTGCCGAGCAGGACCAGGTATTCCCCGACAAAACCATTGAGCATCGGCAGGCCCAGCGACGAGAGTGCGACAAACAGAAAGAACGCCGCCAGCTTCGGCATGGGCGTGGAAAGCCCGCCGTACTCGCTGATTTCAAACGTATGGCGCCTGTCGTAGAGCATGCCCACGAGCAAGAAGAGCGCGCCTGTGGAGATACCATGCGCCAGCATCTGGTACACCGCGCCTTGCATGGAAATGTTATGGAACGCGAAAATGCCCAGCACCACGAAGCCGAGGTGGCTGACCGACGAATACGCGACCAGTTTCTTCAGGTTCGGCTGCACCATCGCCACCAGCGCGCCGTAAATAATGCCGATGATCGCCAGCGCGGCCACCCAGCCTGCCGCGCGGCGCGAGGCCTGCGGGAAAAGCGGCAGGCAGAACCGGATCATGCCGTACGTACCCATCTTCAGCAGCACACCCGCCAGCATCACCGAGCCGGCCGTGGGCGCTTCCACGTGCGCATCCGGCAGCCAGGTGTGCAGCGGGAAGAGCGGCACCTTAATCGCAAACGCGACAAAGAACGCCAGGAAGAGCAGCATCTCCGTCGTCGTCGAAAGCTCCAAGCCGCCTTGCGCCGCAGGAGTATGCAGCAGCGTCTGAATCGTCGGCAGGTCGAATGTTCCCGTGGCGTTGTACAGCCAGATGATGCCGACCAGCATCAGGATCGAGCCCGCCATGGTGTACAGCACGAACTTCACGGCTGCGTACACGCGCCGCTCGTGGCCCCAGATGCCGATCAGGAACGCCATGGGAATCAGCATCACTTCCCAGAAGAGAAAGAAGAGGAAAAGGTCTAGCGAAAGAAAAACGCCCACAACGCCGACTTCCAGCATCAGCAGCATCACGAAAAACTCTTTGACGCGGTGCTCGATGCTCTTCCAAGACGCCAAGACGGAGATGGGCGTAAGAAACGTCGTCAGGATGACGAGGAACAAACTGATTCCATCAACGCCTAAGTGATAATTGATCGGCGGTTGGTTGATCCACTTGTGGTACTCCTCGAGGTGATAGCCAGTGGCGCCGACAGGGACTGCCCGGATCATCAAGAGTGAGAACAGAAATTCGGCCAGGGAAACGATCAGCGCGATGATCCGGATGAATTTCTGATCGTCGCCGCGCAGCAGCAAGAGCGCCAGCGTGCCCACGGCAGGGAAGAAAATCACTACCGAAAGCAAATGTCCGCCCGGCAGCATCAGCGCACCATCCCGAGGACCGGTTTTCCGCCGGACGGCCAGAAGAAGATGACCGCCATCACCAGCACCGCTCCGACGACCACCCAGACTGCGTAGCTGCGCGTGTTCCCAGATTGCGTATGGCGAACTCCGTCGCCGATAGCGCTCGCGCCTTCAGCAATACCGTTCACTGCTCCGTCGATGCCGGCCACATCGGCCGCTTTCCACAGCACATTTGTCGAAATCCACAGCAGAGGCTTGACCACCACCTCGGCGTAGATCTCATCCACGTAATACTTGTTCAGAAGAGTTGTGTATGCCGGCTTCAATGACTTGGCAAGTCCGTCTGGCTTCTCAGGTCTCTTGAGATACAGCCAATAGGCCACGACGGCGCCGGCAAGCGCGATCATGACAGCGACGCCGGCCAGCCATACCTCGAGCGAGTGAGCTTCGGCTTCCGCTCCCGCCGTTTCCACGCCGCTGAAAACCGGCTGCAGAAACTTTGCGAAATAATCCGTTCCGCCTGGCAGGAAAGCAGGTGCAGCGAACCAGCCGCCCACGATCGAGAGCACCGCCAGGATCATCAGCGGCACCAGCATGTTGTTCGGCGATTCATGCACGTGAACGTGATGCTCGTCGTAGCGCTGCTTGCCATGAAACGTCAGGAATATCAGCCGGAACATGTAGAACGCCGTCAGCAGCGCCGTGGCCAGGCCGAACGCATAGAGCGCGTATCCGACGTTCCGCCCCCCGTATTCGTTTTGGAAGGCGCTGAGCAGAATCGAGTCCTTGCTGAAGAACCCCGCAAACGGCGGAAATCCCGCGATTGCCAGAGTGGCCGTCAGCATCGTTAGGTACGTCCACCGAATCTTTTTGTGCAGCCCGCCCATGCGGTTCATGTCCTGCTCGCCGCCCATGGCGTGAATCACGCTGCCCGCAGCGAGGAAGAGAAGCGCCTTGAAAAACGCATGCGTCATCAAGTGAAAGATGCCCGCCGAAAATGCGCCAACCCCGCAAGCGAGAAACATGTAGCCCAACTGGCTGACCGTGGAGTATGCCAGCACGCGCTTGATGTCCGTCTGCACCAGTCCGATGGTCGCAGCGAAGAACGCTGTGGCGCAGCCGACGATGGCGACGACCAGCATGGCCGTCGGCGCATGCGCAAAAAGAATGTGCGAGCGCGCCACAACATAAACGCCCGCAGTCACCATCGTCGCCGCGTGAATCAATGCGCTAACTGGCGTCGGCCCTTCCATCGCGTCCGGCAGCCAGACGTACAGCGGCAGTTGCGCCGATTTTCCGCACGCCCCCATGAAAAGTAACAGGCAGGCGATCGTGAACGTCCCAAGATGTCCCATTGCATCCGCCGGCCAGGGATCGGCCTTAGCGAAAAGCTGCACGAAATCCAGCGTCCCGAATGTGCGGAACAGCAAAAACATCCCCAGCATGAAGCCAAAGTCGCCGATGCGGTTGACGATGAACGCTTTCTTGCCTGCGTCGGAAGCCGACTTTTTCAGAAAATAGAATCCGATCAGCAGGTAGCTCGAAAGCCCCACGCCCTCCCAACCAACGAAGAGCAGCACGTAATTCGCAGCCAGCACCAGGATCAGCATGAAAAACATGAACAAGTTGAGGTACGAAAAGAAGCGGTAGTACCCGCCCTCATGCGCCATGTATCCGGTCGCGTAGATGTGAATGAGCCAGCCCACTCCGGTCACCACCAGCACCATCACGACGGTGAGCTGGTCCATCTGCAGATCGAACCCGCCGCGGAAATTGCCCGCCGCAATCCAGGTGAAGAATTCTTTGTGGATGGGAACCTGGCCTGACTCGAAAAACTCGCGCACCGCTTCGAGCGCGCAGAGAAACGACAGTCCCGTCGAGCCGATCGCCACGCCGTTAACGATTTTATTCGGCCATTTTGCGCCAAAAAGTCCATTCACCGCCGAGCCCAGCAGCGGCAGCAGCGGAACAATCCACAGGTATTCGAGCATCGGGTGTGTCGGCATTAGAGTTTGAGCAGGTCCACGCGCTCGACGTTCAGCGTTTGCCGGTTGCGCGCAATCAAGATGATAATTCCCAGTCCTACGGCCGCTTCCGCCGCCGCCACCACAATCACGAACAACACAAAAACCTGCCCATCCAGTTTCCCCAGCGCCTGGCTGAACGCCACGAACGCCAGATTAACTGCATTCAGCATCAACTCGATGGACATGAAAATCGTAATGACGTTGCGCTTGAAAATAAACGCAAACACGCCCAGCCCGAACAGGATCGCGCTCAGAATCACGTAATAGTTCGTCGGCACCATCTCAACTCTTCTCCCGCTGGGCCAGCACCGTGGCTCCCAGGACCGCCACGAGAATCAGGAACGATGTCAGCTCGAACGGATAGACGAAGTCCTTGAAGATCATGTTTGAAATCCCGAGTGTCGAAGCAATCTCTCCGGTTTGCGGCGTGGCCTGTACGCTCTCCGTCGACCTTGCGATGGTGGCCGCCACGAAGCCCGCCAGCGCGATAACCAGCAGCAAACCCGGCGCTCCCGCCATCTTTGAAATGCTGGTGTGCTCCTCGATGCCCGCATTCAAAAGCATGATCACGAACACGAACAGCACCATGATCGCGCCGCCATAAACAATGATCTGCACGGCAGCAACGAATTCCGCGCCCAGCAGCAGATAAAGCCCCGCCAGCGCAATCATAACCACGATCAGCGACAGCGCGCTATGAATCGGGTGCTTTTGCAGGATCAAGCTGACCGCGCCGATCACCGCGAGGGCCGCCAGCACGAAGAAAACCGCGAGCGGCGCCGTCATTTCGCACCCCACCACTGCATCTTCGCCAGGATCGCAAAGCTGGTGAGGATTACGTTCACGATCGACAGCGGCAGCAGTAATTTCCACCCGAACGCCATCAGTTGGTCATAGCGGAAACGCGGCAACGTCCCCCGCATCCATACGTACACAAACAGAAAAACAAAAATCTTGGACAGCAGCCAGAATGGCCCCTGAATGAATTCATTCACGTTCGGCAGCAATACAAATACCGCGCCGAGCGCCGTGAATGCCGTGCCCACGCCCGGCAGTATGATTCGGCCAAAAATCGTCTCATACCGGATCCCATCCCAGATGACCCACAATCCGAACGGAATCAGGATCGCCGACGGCAAATAATGTGTGAACGTCCATGAACCAGGGAAGGGAGACAGCCAGCCGCCGAAGAACATAATCGCGCACAGGCATGAAACCGTGATCATGCTGGTGTACTCCGCGATAAAGAACATCGCGAACTTGAAGCTGGCGTACTCCGTGTGGAAGCCCGCGACCAGCTCCGACTCCGCTTCGGGCAGATCGAACGGCACGCGATTCGTCTCCGCGACCGCCGCAACGAAAAAACAAAAGAAGCCCAGAATCTGCGGCCAGACATTCCAGCCCAATATTCCCCACTCGGGATGGTGCGCCTGCGCCTCAATGATTTTTTTCAAGTTAAAACTGCCCGCCATCAGCAGCACGCCGACCACGGACATCGTCAGCGCCAGCTCATAACTGATCATCTGCGCCGAGCTGCGCAGCCCGCCGAGCAGCGGATACACGTCAGCGCCAGCGCCAAGGCCAGCAGCGGCGCAAGATAGTAGACAAATTTATCCACGCCCGCCGGCGTCGGGTCCTCTTTGAAAAGAAATTTCACGCCGTCCGCCAGCGGCTGCAGCAATCCGTGCGGGCCCACGCGGTGCGGCCCCCAGCGCGACTGCATGTGCGCCACGACTTTTCGTTCGAACCACGTCAGATACGCATTTACCGTCAGCACGATGAACAGCAGCAGCACGATCTTGACGACCGTGATAAACAGCTCAGCGTTTGACGACACGAGAGTGTACAGGAAAGAAATCACGGCTCGGTCTTGGCCTCCGGCAGGGATTCCATCATCGTGCAGAAGCGCCCGAGCGTCCCGCTCGTAAACAAAGTGTCCTTTGCGGATCGGATGAGTCCCACCGGCACGTCGTACGGCGCGTGTCCGTTTCTCGCAAAGTCCACGCGCGTCGGCTCCGCGCCGCCGGTCAGTAGCCCCGCCGGCTGAACGTTGTAGCCGCTCACCGCCTTGCGAATTTCTTCAAACACCGCGGCCGGCGTCTTGTAATGAAACGCTTTCCCCAACCCCAGCTTTTCCAATTGATGCGACAGGATTCTCAGCAGATCGAAATCGCTCCGCGGCCCCATCACTTCCGCGCCCTTGTGCAGCATTTGAATTTCGCCCGAAGTGTTTGTGACCGTGCCGTCCTTTTCGTACGCTGAAGCCGCCGGAAATACGATGTCCGCCACCTTCGCCGTTTCCGTCAGGAACATCTCGTGCACGATCAGCAGTTCGAGATCGCCGCGCCCCAAGCTAGGAGTCCCGAAATGTGCCAGCGGATTCGCGCCCACCACGTACAGCGCTTTCAGCTTGCCGGCCTGCGCAGCTTCCACCATTTGCGGCGCCGTCTGCCCCGCCTTCGAAGGAATCACGCCGCCCGAAAGTTTTTCAAGCCCCTCGCGCGCGCCCGCATTGTCGACGTACGCGTATCCCGGCAAGCGATCTGGTAACACGCCCATATCCGCCGCGCCGCGCGAATTGGCGTAATCGCCCAGCGCCATGTACCGCGTCTTGCCTGGAAGCTTCGAACCGAAAGCCACCAGCTGCGCGATCGCCGCGCCGGATACTTCCGCGCCAAAAACAACCGCAACATCGCTCTCTGCCTCGAGCCCGGCCTTCAGTTGCACCAGTTGTTCGACCAGCGCCGGCGAGAGTTGTCCTTCCTCATGCGCCAGCCACCGCAGCGCGGCCTCTTCCTGGCCCGCCGCCACTTTCACATACTGCGTGGCCTTGCGCTTCAGTTTGATCTCGTTCGCATTGATGACGAATAGCTTCGTGCCGTGATGGCGGATGCCGCTGCGAATCTGCCACCCAACGAGCGGGTTCTGATTCGTCGGATCGTTCCCCACCAGCAAGACCGCCTTCGACTGATACAACTGCTCCATCGTGAGCAGGGAATCGCCTGCGCCATCGCCCAGCGCAGTTACCAATCCCGTGTAATCCGCCGTGCGGTGGTGATCGATGTTGTTCGTTCCAAACGTCGCGCGCGCCATCCGCTGCAGCAAATAATTCTCTTCATTCGAAGTGCGGTTCGAACCGATGAAGCCAATGGCATCCGCGCCGCCCGCGTCGTAAACCGCCTTTAGCTTCGCCGCCGCTGTCTGCGCGGCTTCTTCCCATGACACGGGATAAAGCTTGTCGCCCTTGCGCACCATCGGCTGTTTAATTCGTTCCGCGTGCTTCGTGAAGTCAAATCCAAACCGCCCCTTCACGCACAGAAAATCCTTGTTGATTCCGCTCAGGTCGCGATTATTCGAACGCAAAATCTCGTGGTTGCGGACGCTAAGCGTCGTCTTGCATCCATTCGAACAGTGCGTGCACACCGTCGAAACATACGCCATCTCCCACGGCCGCGTCTTATATCGATAAGTCCCACTCGTCAGCGCTCCCACCGGGCAAATATCGATGCACATCCCGCACTCTTCGCACTCCAAATGATCCTGGCGATTCGGAATGATCACGCTGTTCGCCCCGCGCATCCCCACTCCCAGCGCCTTCACGTCCATCCCTTCATCGCACACGCGCACACACCGGAAGCACAAAATGCATCGCGGCGCATCGTAATAAACCAGCTCCGACCATTTTTCTTCCGGCCGGTGAATCTTCTCTTCCACAAAGCGGCTCGTGTCCGCGCCGTAGCGGAACACCATGTCCTGCAATTCGCACTCGCCGCCTTTGTCGCACACCGGGCAATCCAGCGGATGATTCGTCAGCAAAAACTCCAGCATGTATTTCCGCGCTTGCCGCACCTGCTCCGTGTCCGTTCGAACGATCATGCCTTCCGTCGCCACCAGCGTGCACGCAGTCTGCAGCTTCGGCGCTTTCTCCACTTCCACCAGGCACATCCGGCATGCCGCTTGCAGCGACAGTCCGGGGTAGTAGCAGAACGACGGAACTTCTGTCCCGATGCGCCGCGTCGCTTCAATCACCAGCGTCCCCTGCGGCACCTGCACTTCGCGTTCATTAATTTTCAGCTTGATCAGTTTCTGTTCGGCCATGGATTCCTAGCGCGATCCAACCAGCGCTTCCGCGGATTTGGACGCGCAGCGTCCCTTCAAATGTCAGAACGTCCGCCCCAGCATGTTCTTCGCCAGGTCCGCAATCATGTCGATGTCTTCCGGACGGCCCATGCCGGCATGGAAGCGCTCCAGCGTCTTCCGCAGCCAGGTCGTTCCTTCGCGGCAGGGGATGCACCACCCGCAGGATTCATGCGCGTAGAAATGCATAATCCGCCGGGCCATGTCCACCATGCAAGTGTCTTCGTCCATGATCACCATGCCGCCGGAGCCCAGCATGGATCCCGCCTTTGCCACCGAATCGTAGTCCATCGGAATATCAATCTCATCCGCTGTCAGCAGCGGGCAGGAGCTTCCTCCGGGAATCACCGCCTTCAGCTTTTTCCCGTTCGGGATTCCTCCGGCCACTTCGTAGATGAACTTTTTCATGTTCATCCCCAGCGGCACTTCATAAATTCCCGGCTTGTTGATATGTCCCGCGATGCACAGCATCCGCGTGCCGCCATTCTTCGGCGTGCCGCGATTCGCATACGCCTCGCCACCCTCCCGGATGATCGATGGCACCGCGCTCAGCGTTTCCACGTTATTGATGATCGTCGGGCATCCGTACAATCCCACCACGGCAGGGAAGGGCGGCTTGATGCGCGGATACCCGCGCTTGCCTTCCAGCGATTCCATCAGCGCGGACTCTTCGCCGCATTCGTAGGCGCCGGCTCCAGTGTGCGACAGCAAATCGAAATCAAATCCCGAGCCGAGAATATTCTTCCCCAGGTACCCCCGCGCATACGCTTCGGCAATCGCCCCATCCACGATATCCAGCACGTACCGGTATTCTCCGCGGATATAAATGAATCCCTGGTGCGATCCGATCGCCCGCCCCGCAATCACCATTCCCTCGATCAATTGGTGCGGGTCCATCTCCATCAGTGGCCGGTCCTTGCAGGTGCCCGGTTCGGATTCATCCGCGTTGCAAATTACGTACTTCGGCTTCGGCGAATCCTTCGGCACGAACGACCACTTCATCCCCGTCGGAAATCCCGCGCCCCCGCGTCCGCGCAGATTCGATTTCTTCACTTCGTCGATCACGCTTTCGGGCGTCATCTCCTTTAGCGCTTTCTCCAGCGCCTGATAGCCGCCCTGCATCAGGTAAACGTCGATCTTGTGCGAGTCCTTCATACCCCATCGCCGGCTGATGAGGGGCGTCTCTAGCGCATGCCGTTCGTGCAGCGCGCCGGATATCACCGGCTCCGGCGTGGGGCGTCTGCCTGCATCGAGATCCTCAATGATGCGGTCGAACTTGAGCGCCGTAAGTCTTTCGTAGAAATCGTAGTTGACCTGCATGGCCGGCGCGCCCGTGCACGCGCCGATGCATTCCACTTCTTCCAGCGAAAAAACACCATCCTCGGTCGTTTCCTTGTGCCCGATCTCCAGCCGCTTCTTCGCGCGCTCCAACAGCTCGTTCCCGCCCTTCAGCATGCACGCCACGTTCGTGCAAATCTGTACGTGATGCTTGCCCCACGGCTTCCGATGCAGCATCGAGTAATACGCCAGCGTCTCCTCGATCTGCACGTTGTTCAGGTCCAGCCGCCGCCCGATCTCCGCGATCATTTCATCGCTAACGCAGCCGTTAGTTCCATAATCTCTTGAAGCCCTGCCCCTGAATCCCCGAACCTAATCTCTTCTCTGTGTGCTCTGCGTTCTCTGCGCTCTCTGTGTTAAGTCTTTTCTCTTAAACTCTCCACTAGCCACTCGCCACTTCCTCATCTACCGGTCCACTTCCCCCAGCACGATATCAATCGTCCCGATGCAGGCAATCACATCGGAAATCAACTGCCCCTCAATTAGCTTCGGCAGCGCCTGCAAATTGATATACGAAGGGCCACGGAAGTGGACGCGCAGCGGCTTAGGCGAACCGTCGCTGGCGATGAAACAGCCCAGCTCTCCGCGCGGCGATTCAACGGTAACAAATACTTCGCCAGGAGCAGGCGAAAATCCTTCCGTGAAAATCTTGAAGTGATAGATGAGCGCTTCCATCTCCGTCTTCATCTTTTCGCGCTGCGGCGGGATGATGCCCGGAGCTTCCGCCTTGATCGGCCCTTCATTCGAAATCTTGTCGAGCGCCTGGCGGATGATCTTCAGGCTTTCGCGCATTTCCGCCACGCGCACCAGATACCGCGCGTAGCAATCCGATTCCGTCCGCGTCGGCACGTTGAAATCGAATTCCTCGTAGCTGGAATAAGGGAACAGCTTTCGGTTGTCGTACGCGACGCCCGCGGCACGCAGCGTCGGCCCGCTCATGCTTAAAGCAATCGCATCCTCGGGTGAGATATACCCGATGCCCTTCGTGCGCCCGATCCAGATGCGGTTTTCCGTCAGCAGCGTTTCGTACTCATCTACGCGGCTGGGCATCATCTTCAGGAATCGTTCAACTGGCTGCCGCCAGCCCGCCGGCGGATCCAGCGCGACGCCGCCGATTCGAATGTAGCTGGTCATCATCCGCTGCCCGGTAAACAATTCGAAAATCTTCAAAATCTCTTCGCGCTCCCGGAAGCAGTAGAGAAAAACGGTCATCGCCCCCAGGTCAATCGCATGCGTCCCGAGCCACACCAGGTGCGAAGAAATCCTCTGCAGCTCCACCATCATCACGCGGATGTACTGCGCGCGCTTCGGCACTTCCAGCCCCAGCAGTTTTTCCACCGCCAGGCAGTACACCAGGTTGTTCCCCAGCGGATTCAGGTAATCCATCCGGTCCGTGAGCGTGATGGCCTGAGAATAGGTCTTGTCCTCGCAGGATTTCTCGATTCCCGTGTGCAAATACCCCAGATCCGGAATCGCCTTCACCACCGTTTCGCCGTCGAGTTCCAGCAGAATCCGCAGCACCCCGTGCGTCGACGGGTGCTGCGGCCCCATGTTGAGGACCATCGTTTTTGCTGTTCCGACCGCGGTTTCAACGGTTGTCATGGTGTGCTGCTCTTCCTGAATAGTTCTCCCGTGTTCGGCACGTCTCGATAGCCCTCCACGGGATAATCTCTGCGCAAGGGATGGCCTTCCCAGTCATCGGGAAGCAGAATGCGCCGCAGGTCGGGGTGCCCGGTAAAGCGAATCCCAAAGAGATCAAAAATTTCCCGCTCCAGCCAATTGGCGCCCGGCCAGACCGGAACCAGCGAATCGACAACCGGATCGTTGCCGCCCAGCCACACCCGCAATCGCACCTTTTCACGCCGCGGGATGGAAACCAGGTGATAGTTCAATTCGAATCGCGGCTCGGCAGGGTAGCGGTCCACGCAGGTGGCGTCGGTCAGGAAGTTGTACTGCAGCTTGGCGTCTTCGCGACAACGCACTGCCGCGGCTCGGAGGAGTTCGCGCGGCACGACGATCGTGGTCTCGCCCCGGAATTCAATCACTTCCACAACGGCTCTGGGGTTCCACGAACGCAGGCATTCGGCTACAACATTAGCGTTTTTACTGGAAGACTCCGTCACGATTTCGAATCCCACGTGCGCCGGCTATTTATGCCAGTCCAGCGCGCCCTTTTTCCAGAGATACAGATAGCCAACCAACAGGATGGCGATATAGAGCATCATCTCCCCGAAGCCGTACCACCGCAAACTGCGAAAGATGTAGGCCCAGGGGTACAGGAAGATGGCTTCCACGTCGAATAGAATGAAAACCATCGCTACGAGGTAGAACTTGACAGAGAAAGGCTCGCGCGCGTCGCCTGTGGGTTCCATCCCGCACTCGTACGGCTGCTGCTTGGCACGGCTCGGACGCCGCCACCCCACGAGAACGGAAACTGTGGTCAGCGCGCCCGCGAGCGCCGCGGCAATCAGCAGGTGTAAGAGAAGCGGAGCATATGTATGTAAACCGGAACCACTCATAGGCGAAGCGCTATAATAACGATTCAACTGCCAGTCGGTCAAATGCGGCAGAAAAATACTTGCGAGGCGATCTCAATC
>WNFI01000788.1_pt1 | contig 27100 bp, 29 predicted proteins | sample 5400471 | NCBI WGS metagenome assembly WNFI01 (sample SAMN13153348, study PRJNA577476) | soil metagenome | isolation source: 100 cm saprolite on Douglas fir-dominated hillslope | place: USA:California | collected 2013-09-17
CGACCCCCGAACCGATATTGCCGAGCCCGACGATCCCGAGCGTCTTGCCATGCAGATCATCGCCTACCGACAATTGCCAGCCGCCGCTTCGCACGGAAGTGTGTTCAGCAGGAAGATTACGCACCAGTGCGTGGATCAGTGCCCAAGTCAGTTCCACTGTGGCGGTCGACGAGTAACCCGTTCCGCACACAGTGATGCCGTGCTCTTTCGCCGCGGCGAGATCGATCGATGCGTTCCTCGGTGCGTTCGATGCGATCAGTTTGAGGTTCGGGAGTCGTTCGATGATTGAGCGTGGTAATGGTGTGCGTTCCCGCATGACGCTGATCACCTCGAAGGGTTTTAGGCGCTCGACCAGGGCGGCAGGATCAGAAACATGATCGTTGAACACGGTAACTTGCGACCTGCCCTGCAGGCGGGACCAATCGGCAAGTTTCAACGCCACGTTTTGGTAATCGTCCAGAATCGCGGTGTTGATGGGTGCTTGGGTAGAGGCCATGCAATATTTTCCATAAGAATTCAATCTCTTCAATGCCCACACTGCTTGAGGCTGCAGTTGATCAGGACGAACTCTCCTTGGGCCAGACGACCAATCTGGTCCAACGGCGAGGGTGTTGTTTATAACATATGATCGGCTCTGAGTATTTCTCGGGCGCGCCCGCCGATAATGACGCAGGGAGCCATCGTGTCGGGCCTTTCCTCTACGATGCTGCAACCGACGGCACGGACCAGCTCCGCCATCTGGTCGGTGCTGCACCGGCAAACCATGTTGACAGTAGCAACATATGGCTTAGTTTATCAGTGCTTTATCCCCTTCACAATTGCATCGCAGAAATATCAGTCTAACCAATTTATGAAAACGCCAGTCGTCTTAGTTACAGGTGCGTCCCGCGGGATTGGAGCGGCGATCGCCCAAAAATTTGTTCAAGCCGGCTATCAAGTCTTTGCTACGACACGGCAGTCTTCGCCCGTAGGGACAGTGGACCGCGTACTACGCCTCGATGTTCAGGATGACGAATCGGTTGAAGAATGCGTTAATGCCGTTCTGGCGCAGGCTGGAAGAATCGATTTCTTGATAAACAACGCCGGGATTAGCATCTACGGCGCAATCGAAGAAGTGAGCCTTGCCCAGATCAAAGCCGTTTTCGAAACTAATTTTTTCGGGGTTGTGAGGATGACGCAGGCCGTCCTCCCCACGATGCGCCGGCAAGCGAGTGGTCGGGTTATTAACATAGGTTCACTTGCTGGTTTTCTCCCGATGCCGTACCAAGCCGCCTATGCCGCGAGCAAGCATGCGCTGGCCGGCTGGACGGAAACATTAGACTTGGAAGTACGTCGGTTTGGGATCCGTGCGATCCTGATTCAGCCAGGATTTATCCGCACCGATATCGATCGAAACTCGACTACTGGCGCACTGCGGAAGGACATATACGGCGACGAGCGGAACCGTGTCATCGAAAAACTTCGAGTCAGCGTAGAGAGTGGTGACGACCCTGTGACGGTGGCAGATGCCGTTCTGCAAGCGGCAACAAAAAGAGCGCCGACGATAAAAGTGCTCGTCGGGCGAGGCGCCCGCCGGGTTCGAGTCTTGCGTACGCTGTTACCTCGAACCGTTTTTGAGCTTGGCTTGCGCCGGCAGTTTGAACTTGGCGATCCGCCAAAGCGTGTCCATCGCCACACAGAAAAATGAACTGGAGTTGGCCTAAGGGGCACTACGGGTGTGGCGGTGTGAGCGCGGCGGTCGATGGCAAGCGACGGGGTCTCGTGGATCATTGGCTGGATCCGATCCGTGAACTCTACCGCGAGCACCGCCGCGAGCTTGACCAATTCCAGGATTGGCGCGGTCGCCTCCGTCGCTTATGCGAACTAAACGTTATCCGGCAAGTGCGGAACGTCGCGTCTGACGTCTTTGTGCAGGAAGCATGGGGGCGCGGTCAGGACCTTTGCGTTCACGGCTGGATCTATTCTCTGGCCGACGGTTTGGTGACGGACCTCAATGTGACGGTCAGCCGGCCAAAGGATATCGTGCTAGACTAATAATATTGCGCTTTAGCTTTCGGTTTCTCAAACGCGCACGTTCACATCACCCCATGGTTCGCTTGAATCTTGAAATTGGGCGGGATGGACACATTGAAACTACATTGCCTGGGTGTATGCAGCTCGTTGCTCACCGCCAAGTAAATCCGTTCTTCTGGCCGAGTAGCGCCCAGGTTGAGACTCCAGGCCTTTTCAATCACTTCCGTTTCGGTCTTCGTCATCCGTTCTCGCTGTAGGAGGTGCTCGTTCCAGGAGGGAACAATCAGCTCTAGACGAAAAGTGTTGGAGCGGGTCAGGTCTTCATGCAACCGCCAACTGTATGCACCATTGCGTAGATGAATAAGGCGTACATCCCGCATCAGGCTTAGGAATTCCCGCCCTCGAGCGCAGTCGATCTTGAACTCCACGGTGATCGACATCGGACCGTCATACGGCTGCGGCGTGTAAACAAGCCTGTGGGAAAAGCTCGTGATCGGGGCAGGATCAAAATTGAGCCTGCCCGTAAAGTTGATCGATAGCGGGGCGGCCAGGCTCAGACTGATCAGAAACAAAATCGCCGCTCCAAGCAACGTATAACTGGCTCCAGCCTTCGTAGCCGCACAACCCCAGATCACCCCACCAAGAGCCATGGCCCCCTGCGAAACCATGATGATTGTGGCGTTCATGCGGCCTCGAGCCCAGCTTGGCATCGCCCGCTGCGCAGCTACCCAGAGTTCGGAAGCAGACAGGGTCCATCCAACGCCGGCCAGCGCTGCGACAACCAGGAAAAGCTCTGTCTGGCGAACCACTGCCATTAACACGTAAACCAACACAACCAGCAAATTCGCTAATACAATGAGGGTATTCGAAGAGTAGCGGGCTCTCAGCCACGGAATGATGAACGCAGCCGCGACAACCGAGCCTGCCCCCATGCTTGTGAATAAGAGTCCGAGATGGCAGGCACCGAGGTGTAGTGCTTTCAAGCCTACAACGGGCATCAATGCCGGAATCACTGAAATGAACAGAGCAAACAGGACATTTCGCGCCAGCACGATCTGCAACCCTGGCGCGTACCGGACATAGCGGATCGCTGTTATGAACGACTCGAAAAAGCTCTCCAGTGGAAGCTTTGTTTGCGCCGTTGCTCGCTTCCACTGCAGGATCGCCATGATCACCACGAGAAAACAGGCGGCATTTGCCACAAACACAGAGCTCGCTCCGATCAATGGTATTAGTAGACCACCCAGACCTGGGCCAATAATTCCCGAGATGTTCAGCTGCAACCCACTCAAGGTCACCGCGGCGGGAAGTTCTGTGTCCGAGACGATTTGAGGCACGATCGATATCCAGGCCGGCGCATTAAACGCGAAACCGACTCCGATCAGAAACACACAAACTAGAATGAGACCGGGATTTAGAAGATGCAGCCAGCCAAGAATCGCTAAGCCGGCGGCCGCAGCCGCCAGCCAAAGATTGATCATGCACAGTAACTTTTTGCGATCTACGATGTCGGCTAGGGCCCCGGCAGGCAACGTGAGCAGAAAGAAAGGCAGCGAAGCCACCGTCGACATCAGCGATATTAAAAACGGCGACGGACTCAGCGTATTCATCATCCAAGTTGCAGCGGTATCGTGAGCCGCCACGCAGGTCCCGGAGATCAGACTGGCAATCCACAATTTTCTGAAAACAGGATTCTGTAATACAGTCCAGCTCGAGGTCTTAGTCATGGTTTGGCCTAACGGCCGCAGCGTCATGGGCTGTAGCAGTGTCCAGACTTGCTAACCGCCCGGACCGGGGTCGTGGTTTCGAAAGATCTGACGGTCTATTCTTCAAACACCGGCCGGTGTCGTCTTAACTTCCCTTACTGAGAAACGACACGATTTATTCCCGATTTTCTAAGGACAAAGCGACGAGTGTATTGGTCGACGGGAGAACAAACGTTGCTGTCTGAAGAAATACTCCGAGCCGTTCCGCATGGAGCTACGATTGATGCCCTGGTTATGCGCGCACCGAGGATAACTTATCCGGAATAAATCAGGTTGTCGGCCGGTCTAAACGGGTGAGGCGAACACGTTGGTTCATAAAATGGGCTAACCCAAAACAACCAGACACGCAGTTTAGAATGTAAGAAAGCTTCGTTATGCCGAATGATAAGCAATTGAAAGACAACACCGAAGAATTCGTCAGTCCGAGCGGCATGCCGGTAGAGCTTTGTCCTAACAACCAGCAGCTGCCACCATCCTTGGGTTCTACCCATGAGTTCTCCGAACCGCACAACGACGTCGCTACGGCGAGCTTGATCGAGAACTGGATTGACGCATGACCAAATTAGCCAAACTTGAACGTTTGCGATTGTACGCGGAACTTTTGAGTGACCGGCAGACAGTAACCATCCTCAATGCCCTGTTGCATGATTCGATCGAAGCCAAACATCGTCTGGCGAAGCTGGTGGGCCTTTACGCCGGACTGGCTTCCGTTTCGGCGCCTAAATCAATCCCCGTTCCAGGCGGCGCTCCCGCGCACTCAGCGGCGCCGGTAGATCAGCTAAAAGCCAACAACTGACTTCCCCGAGACAGCTAGGCCCGCTAGGTCTGCAATTTATAAGGCTGAGCAGCCCTCGTACTGACGGCAAACCGGCCACCGCCGAACTCGCGAAGCAGATGTTGCACATGCCAGGAGTAGTCCATTCCCCTCCGCGACTTGCGGCAGATGCATCTCAAATGGCGAAAGCAGATGATGATGTTCATTGTGAGAGCCTCTACGATTCATTGTGGCGCTGCCCACGGCTTAGGCGTGCCGCTCTGTGGATTCCAATCTCCATCGCTTCGGTGAAATCAAAGCCGTTGCTCGATGAACGTCCAAAGAGCTTTCGCTGCGCGCCCCATCCCGCTTCCCGTGGGTTGGCCAATTTTGAGTTTGGAGTTGGGTTGTGCGCATCTCATCCACCACGTCGAAAACTCCCTGGAGTCTTCCCTGCGCCATCTGTAAGTCTACCATGAACAAAGCAAAAGGGTTCATTATATAAAGGTTCCATTGTTCACGATCACCACTTTTTTGTTCGCAAGCTTCCGGATTCACTCAACTGCCAAAGAGATCGTTAAATCCGGGACTCCGCGGTGGTTGGTAGCCACCGTCGCCCTGAAGATCCGAATTCTGCTGGGTAGTTACAACTGGGCTTACTAGTCTCGCGCTAATTCCCGTACCCGTTGAAGAACAACCTGTTGCCAGCGCAATAGTCGCTCCAAGTAATACTGCCGTTTTCACTACATGTTGATTCATTTTATTTTGATAACTTTACTATTAACTACTTTTGTTCGTTCTTATTTATTCCCGGAGAAGTCACCATCTGGCTGCGCCAAATCAATCGGTAGGGATGCGCTCCCGCGCGTCCGGGAACGTTTCACCGCGTCCTTCTGACTCAGCCTCTATCTATCTTAAGGGACGATCGCGGGCCGCAGGATTGTTCCTAACACGGACGTGCAGGCGCCGTAGTCCCACCCCTTTCGGCCCTGCGGGACTATGGCGCCCCTAAGTTCGAAGAAGCTCATAATCCTAAATGCAGCCGCGCCGTAGGCTTGCGAAGTCGGGAGCGCTTCCCGACCGATTTACAGGAATAAGATTCTCTGAAACCGGGTATTTCTAGTCATGGTCTTGCTTTCCGATTATGCGACATCGTGCGGCTATGCGGTCGACGATGAGAAGACCGGCCGCGGATGCGGGGTCATGGAGAGTGAGAGGACGGGCGACGAAATCATCATTGCCGTGGATGCCGATCACCGCGGGATGAATGATCAAGGCCGCCGCATACGCTTTGAAAATCAAATGCTGCCGCTCATGTCGGAAGCATACAACCTGGCCCGCTGGTTAATGAAAAACGAACCCGATGCCCGGGATGCCGTGCAAGACGCTTACTTGAAGGCCTTTCGCTATTTTGAGTCTTTTCACGGCGACTCCGGCCGTGCCTGGCTGCTTCGGATAGTCCGTAATGTTTGTTATGATGGTTTGCGGGCCAGGGACTCGCAGCGCAATATCATCTCGCTCGATGAAGAGACGGCTGCCGAAGTTCCTGATTCGAAGCCCAGCCCAAATGTTTTGGCGATCCAGAACTCAACGAAATTGCGAATCCGGGAGGCGCTTGAGGCTCTACCTTTGGAATTCAAAACCGTGATTATTCTCCGAGAATTTGATGGATTTTCCTACAAGGAGATCTCTGACATAGCGGGCGTGCCGGTCGGTACGGTGATGTCGCGCCTCTCCCGGGCGAGGCGGCAACTCGTCGCTCTGCTCCAAAAGGAAGGAGAGAACGAATGAATTGCGAAGAGATACTGACCTTGCTCGACGCCTACTTCGACAATGAGCTTGATCTGGCCAAAACCGTTGCGATCGAAGAGCACCTTCGCACTTGTGCCAGCTGCCGCTCCCAATATGAGCTTAGAGTAGCGCTGCGGAGGCAACTTGATGATCCGGATTTGCGCTACGCAGTCCCCAACGATTTCGCCCGCCAAATTCGCAAGAGACTGGCACTCTCGTCTCGCCCGATCAGAAAGATCCTTTCGTTTCCGGCGGCCGCTTGGATTCCGGCCGCGGTTGCTGCGGCTGCAGTATTCGGAGCGTTCGTATACGCGAATATCGGGCGGTTGCTTCCTGCCGAGACACCATCATTGGTAGCAGAAGTCGCATCAGATCACATTCGGTCGCTTATCGGTACGCATCTGGTGGATGTCGACTCAAGTGACCAGCATACCGTAAAGCCTTGGTTTGCCGGTAAAGTCGATTTCTCGCCACCCGTGCGCGACCTCGTCGATCAAGGTTTTAAGTTGGTCGGCGGCCGCCTTGACTATGTGAGAGGCAACAACGTCGCGGTTCTTGTTTATCGGTTTAAGGACCATTATGTGAGCCTGTTCATCTGCCGCGAACGGACTCCCGAGGCGGCCTCTAAGCAAAAATCATTCGATTATCAGGGCTACAATCTTGTCTATTGGAGCGCGAACGGCCTCGATTGTTGGGCCGTATCCGATGCTGCGCCCGGAGCACTGCTCGAGTTTGTCAAAATTCAGCAAGAAGAACACTCTTGAGGACCGGCGATCTTTTGAGAGTCGGTTGTCCTGCGGCTTGTTTTGGATGAGGCTGCCAATAGGGAAAGAGATCGCGCCACAGAATTCGGCGGTTCTCGGGAATAAATCATGGGCCCGACCAGTTTAGAATAGTAATGAATATTCTTGCATTTGGGATTGGGAATCTAGGTGGCCCGGATTTACTTATCATCCTCCTCATCGTGTTCGTCCTCTTCGGGGCGAAAAAATTGCCAGACCTCGCGCGGAGTCTGGGACAGAGCATGAATGAGTTCAGGAAAGCACGCCAGGACTTGGACGATCAGCTGCACAGCGCGGGGACTCAACCCATTCACCCGCCGCCCTGCCAACAGGTCGCATCGGTACCGGGCGCAGGGCAACTTAACTCGGCACCGCGAGTCCGAGAAAGTAGATAAGATGTCCCTGATCCCCCAGGAACTTGGCCACTATCAGCATGGGGACCACATGACCACGCAGGGGTGTGAGCCTGCAGGAATATTGCTCACGCCAGCTCCTTTGTCTGCTGCCACGGGTTGACGGGCCCTACCTCACACTGTGGATCCGATAGCGATCTGCCGCCTGCTGGTGGGAAAGGTTGGGACCGAGAGCGAGGCGAGCAGCGTCGAACCTCTGCCAGTCCGCGAGGTTCGGTAACGAGGGGATGGTAATCAGCTCGTGCTGATCAAGGCCAGCGAGCGATGCGTCAACCATTTCGTCGGCGGTCATGACGGTCTGCTCAGGAAGATGATGGACGGCAAGGCCGGCGCGATCCCAGAACTCGGTGCTGGTGGCGCCAGGGAGGACGGCCTGAACCTGTATTCCCTTGTTTCCTACCTCGTGATGGAGGGATTGAGTGAGGTTGACCACGTAGGCCTTGGTGCCGCTGTAGGTCCCGTTGAGGAGCTCCGGCGCGAGTGCAACGATGGAAGCGATGTTGATGATGAGACCCTGGGCGCGCTCGAGGAAGCCAGGAAGGACGGCAGCAGTAAGACGCGTAAGAGCGGTCACGTTGAGCTGAATCATATTCTCGAGCTCTTCAATTTTGGAATCGATAAGCTTGGAGGTCGCACCGAAGCCCGCGTTGTTGACGAGAGCGGTGACAGTATTGTCAGAGCGGAGACGTTGGCCAGGCGGTCGGCATAGACTGCGCCGATGCCGGAGGAGGCACCGGTGATGACGGCGGTGCCTTTAGTAATCTGAGCATTCATAATAGTCTCGGTTGGGTTGAAATCTGAACCAGAGCGATCGGTTCGTGGGTGAGATGGTTAGACTAGACCGGTCTATTAGCCGATGCAAGAATTCTTTTTTCCAATTTGCTGGCGGGAGCGGGAACCTACTTTTTGAGCAGAACCTTAAAGGCGAAGTGGATGAAGGTATCGAGTGGCCGATTACTCTTTTCCGCCTTAGACCGGACCAGAGCGCCCTCCCAGCTATTGAGGAGGAAGGAGGCCAGTTCGTCTGCTTTCGTGGATCGAGGCAGCTCACCCCGATCGACCGCTGAACGCAATAAAGCGGCGATCGCTTGTTGCCAGTCATCGAAAGCGCTGCTGAGCAGAGATTGAATGTCGGAACTATGCTCGGCAACTTCGACGCTCATCTGGCCGAGCAGACAACCGCTGATCGGACCTTTCTGGCCATACACCGAGACCAGTTCGTTGAAGTACTTACGCAGGCGTTTTAAGGGCGGCAGTTTTTCGTCACCGAGAATAGTTTCCCACCTCTGAGCTTCTCTGGATGCGTAGTGCTGCAGAACTTCCTGGGCGAAAGCCTCTTTGCTACGAAAGTAGTGATAGAAGGAACCCTTGGGAACTCCGGCCAGGTCAAGGATTTCCTGTACGCCGGTGGCGGCGTAGCCGATTTTGTGGATACGCTGAAGGCCGATCTCGATCAGATGTTCGCGGGTAGTCTGCACCGCCGTCTCTCCAATATGTCTGGTCCACTATACCATATCGCCAATAGACTGGTCCATTATACCTTGGCCGACATGGGTTAGAGCCGGCGAAGTCCACGCTCAAAAACGACCTGAGGTGGCAGCGCGGGCGAAGGCGTGAACCTGTCAACCATCTCGCCTGACCAGTATCTTCACGGGCGGATTTTTCTTTGTTGCCGCCCGCATTTGCCGAAGCTTCCAAACCGCGAGGGAACTTTCGTCGGACCGGTAGCAAACGGCTATTTCAGAGAGCCGCTAACAGCCCAAAACATACCAAGGGTACGCTCATATTCCGTAGTGATTCCGGCACATAAGCGACGCCAACGCCGCCGGCTACAAGTGCGATCATCGCCGTAAGGTTCGAAACCGACTGTGCTACACGTAATGGAAAGCCTCCCTTTGCGCAAGAGCCGAGACGTGATAGTGGATGGCTTTGGGTCTTCATAGCGATAGATAACGAAATCTGCGCTTCGCCAATCAGCGTACCATCTGGTTCCTCAAAAACATTCCGGAGTCTGGTCCTGGCGGTCTCTCGCTCTCCGATCAACAAACCAAGTGGGTACATAATATTAATTTGCCGGCACAGGCGTCCCATTCGAATATCATTCTTTGATCCGATGAAACCTTTTCACGATCCCCTTTCGATCTTCGGCCCTTGGTGTCATTCGCCGAAATCGGCAGAACCGGCGTGGTGAGAATCCAATTGAAAGTCCGCCGGGCAGTTGCGAATCGGGCGACCCATTAAGGGAGGACCCGAACGCTGAACCACTGATTGGTAACCCAGTCAGCGGCTCAGTTCGTAGGCAACCCAATCAGTGATTCAGTGCGTTCCAGCCCGGACTCCGGGTCGGCGTATAGAAGCCGTCCGCGTCATGGTCCCAATCGGCAGCAGATTTTTGCGGCTGCACGGTTTGCCGAGTTAGTTGATGGACAACTTTGACTGATGTTCTAGCCAAGCCCACCGTTGGGCTCAGTACCAGTGCCAGTGCGGCGGCCGCGCTTACCACCGGAGTTGTTAGTTTTGAGAACCTCTTGATCATTTTTTCCTATCCTCTTTCTGTTATACTATTGGTTATCTGGTCGACGCCTGCCAATAGAACGGACGCGCGAAATTAATAAGCTGCAGTTATTGCCGAAGTCCTGCTGCCCCGTCGGGTAGTTTTCTTCCTTCTGGTGCGCAAGCTCCGCTCCACCAGGAAAATTATTTGGCCCGACGCAATTCTTGGCGTAGCGCGCCCATTCGTCGGCGATCTGTTGAGGATGGCAAATAACTCGCTCTTATGGGTGACTACCAACCGATGGCCGAACATGCGCAACAAAACGGCTGACCGCCGGCGAGGCCTCAAGCTGACGAAATGCCAGCATCAGCGGAATGACTGCATCCGGAGAGCGGAGCGGTCGGTGCTCTCAAAATCACTCCGGTTTGGCGATCCTATGGACAGCGCCCGGCGCGCCGGACAAAACAGAAAGATAATTTCGCCCAAGACTTCCAGGCCGTTCAGGGGTGTTTATTCGACTGGCTCCAGTTCTTGCAAAATCGAATGACAAACGGCACAGACTTCGGATCCGTCGAAGATCCAATGTATCTGCAGCTCCGTGCTATTTAACGGAGGTTGCGAGATTTCTTCCCAACAATTAGTGCATCTCATATTTTCTCCTCTTCATACGGCGGTCAAGATAGCAACCCTCATCATTGACTTTCCGCACCCGCGCCGGAATGCAGAATGTTGCAGTTTGACTTTGTTCATTAGGTCAACTTGATGAACCGTTCGTTAACAGATTAGGCCTTAACTACAGATGGCGGCTACCGCCTGATTCTCACTATCTGCCACCAAGAAAATTCACCGGCCCCCAACCCGGATGCGGATCTCCTTCCAGAGAAGTGTCTTCGTTGGTTTGAGCTACCCCGACCCTGTTTTGATCACTCGGCTGTTGGGCTCCAGGTTGATTAGAAGGTTGGTGATATGAGACATGTTGTGTCGGCATCGATGGCGTCACTGATGATGCGCCCACCGGAGAGTCTAAAAACGCGCAGCTGGGAAAGCCGATAAGAACAGCGAACACACCCACGGCAGTCAAAGTGAGATGCAGCCATGTATCCTTTTTCATTGAAGCCTCCTAACTCGAGAACTTTGTCACTGAGCTCAGCGAGAATTGCTTGGTACTTAACCTAAGGACTGGATGCTTGAATTCTATTGCCTCAATGGGTGGTTTCTCATAGCCTGGCCGAGTGACGCCGGAATGCTCAATGGAGTTATAGGGAACACCTGCAGCCAGTTAGGTGGCGAAGTGCTGCCTGATCGAAGCGGGGAACCCTGCAGTTCGGCAATCGGCACAATCGCAAACCCTCACTTGCTGCCGGAAGTTAACCCTCAATCGGCGAAGCGGGTGGGTTTCTGTCTATTTTATGCTGCTTATCGAATCAGATTGCTTACCGCTAGGTCGATCAGCTCGTCGCCACGGCCATTGAGCACCGCTTTCAGCGCCCAGAGGTTGAACCCAACCGCCTGATCGATCTTAATCGTCGGCGGCATGGAAAGTTCTGTCCGGTTGACCACTGCGTCGATCAGCGCCGGTCCGTCGTGCTGAAACGCCTCGGTCACAGCTTTTTTCAAATCGGCCGGATCTTCCACCCGCACGCCGAACATGCCGGCCGAACGGGCCAGCGCGACAAAGTCTGGATTCACCAGTTCGGTTCCTTTCCCGAGAATACCCGCCGCCAGCATTTCCAATTCGACAAAGGCCAGCGCGCTATTACTAAAGACAACAATCTTCACCGGAAGCTTGTGCTGATGCAGCGACAGCAGGTCGCCCATCAGCATGGACAATCCGCCGTCACCGGAAAAGGTGACAACTTGCCGCCCCGGGAAGGCAAGCTGCGCTCCTATGGCCTGGGGCATGGCGTTAGCCATTGATCCATGATTAAACGAACCCAGTAGGCGTCGCTTCCCATTCATGGTGAGATAGCGCGCGGCCCAGACGGTGGGCGTGCCGACATCGCAGCAAAAGATCGCATCGTCGGCCGCAATCTCGTCGACAATTTTCGCGACATACTGCGGATGCATTGGTTTGTGGCCCGGACGCCCCACCGCGAGCTCATCCAGCCCTTTGCGCGTGTCCTGATAATGGTGGATGAACCGTTTCAGGTGGGTGTCATCTTTTTTCTCATCAAGAAGTGGCACCAGGGCGTTGAGCGTTGCCTTCACGTCGCCGATTATCCCGAGGTCCAGCCGCGTCCGGCGTCCGAGGTTCTCACCGCGGCGGTCGACTTGAATGATGGTTGCCTTCTCGGGATAAAACTGGGTGTAAGGAAAATCCGTACCGAGCATCAGCAGCGTGTCGGCCTGCATAATCGCGTGGTAGCCGGAGGAAAAGCCGATCAGGCCGGTCAGTCCCACGTCGTAGGGATTGTCGTACTGGATGTGTTCCTTACCGCGTAAGGCCGAGACGATGGGTGATTTGAGTTTGCCGGCCAATTGCATCAGTTCGGCGTGGGCTCCGGCACACCCAGCACCGCCCAGGATCGTAACCGCTTTCCCTAGGCTGAGTAGTGCGGCCAGCTGCTTGATCTCGTCCTCCGCAGGGACCACCGCGGGATGGCACGCTTTGATGGCAGCGCTCGGCCGGCGGTACTTTGCCTGCTTGAGAGCGATATCGCCCGGAATCGCCACGACGGCCACGCCCTTATTCGTTAACGCGCTTTGGATGGCGATCTCGAGCACGCGCGGGACTTGAGTCGTCTGTGAAATCAGTTCGCAGTAATGGCTACAATCGCGAAAAAGCTGGTCGGGATGGGTTTCCTGAAAGTAGTTGCTACCGATCTCCTGGCTCGGAATCTGCGCCGCAATGGCCAGCACCGGCACGCGGCTGCGGTGGCAGTCGTAGAGTCCGTTGATCAAGTGCATATTGCCGGGCCCGCAACTTCCGGCGCAAACCGCCAGTTCACCCGTCAAGTGGGCTTGGGCACCCGCGGCAAATGCCGCCGTCTCTTCGTGACGCACCCCAATCCACTCAATCTTCTTGCTCCGGCGCATCTCCTCCAGAATGCCGTTGAGCGAGTCGCCCACGACACCGTAAATCCGCATCACGCCTGCCGCGATCAGAGTTTCGATCAAGATTTCCGCCACGGTTTTTTCTGTCATATTTTGTTCCTTACTAGGGTTGAGGTTTGAGTTTTTACCGACAAAAAATGTTCACTCCAGACGGAGCGGTTGGGACTTAGCGGCAATTAGTGGTGCTATAGCGTTTGTGCCAATTGATTGCGCCACCGTCCATGAGAACGTCGATCTGGCGTTCGGAGAGAGTGTGGCGCAAGATTATCGTCCCGCCCTTTGCGATCTCTGCCTTTATGTCCCGGCCAGCTTTCAACGCACCGGCGACGCGGGCAATCCTGATTGTCGTTCCTTGCTTTAGACAGTCGGTCGATATGTCGTTCAAACCCACCACGTGTCGATCGACGGCGCCCAAAGGCTGGAAAGTCCGCATCAGTTGTGCGCGGCGATAACTGGGTTTTGCAAGACGTACTCGTACGGCGGCGGCATGCTGATTTCGCCGCGACTGCCCAGTTCAAAGCTCGCGTGCAACGGCCAGTACGGGTCATCCAACATCGCTCGCGCCAGGAAGATCAGTGTGGCCTGACCCTTCTGCAGGATCTCCTCCGCAACCTTCGACTTGGTAATCGAGCCGACCGCGGCGGTCGGCAATTCAGCCTCTTTAAGGACCCGCTCCGCAAACGGAACTTGATAGGCCGTGCGGGGGTCATAGCGGACGCCGGGCGCGATACCGCCGGAACTGCAATCAAACAGGTCCAGGCCCAACGGCCTCAACCTTTTCGCCAGTTCGACGGTCTGGTCAATGTCCCAACCGCCGGCAATCCAATCAGAGGCAGAGATCCGCATTGCCAGCGGCAGCGATACAGGCCAGACTGCTCGGACGCGCTTCGTCGTTTCTACCGCAAAGCGAATTCGATTTTCGAACGAACCGCCGTAGCGATCGGTGCGCTGGTTGGTAATCGGAGAGAGAAAACTGTGTCCCAGATAACCGTGGGCGAAATGCAGTTCGATCAACCGGAACCCAGCTCGCAGAGCGCGTTGGGCGGCCGCCACGAAAGCAGCCAGGATCTCTTCAATCCCTTCTTCGGTCAGTTCGTGAGGTATACGCCAGAGTTCGTTGTTCTGGCCACCGAAGGGAATCGGGCTCGGACCAACGGTTTCCCATCCCCCTTCTTCATCGGACAGAGAACGACCACCTTCCCACGGGCGCATGGCGCTGCCTTTGCGTCCAGCGTGGGCCAGCTGCAATCCAGCCACCGCTCCATAGGCGTGAATGAACTCGGTGATGCGTGACAACATCGGAATGTGTTCGTCAGACCAGACCCCGAGATCCCAGGGAGTAATCCGCCCGCGCGCCTCGACGGCGGCGGCTTCCGTCATCACGAGCCCGGCACCACCAACAGCCCGCGAGCCCAGGTGAACCAGATGCCAATCCGACGCGAATCCATCCTTTGCCCAATATTGGCACATCGGAGAGACCCCGATGCGGTTGCGCAGGTGAACATCCCTCAATTCCCACGGTGTAAAAAGCAATGGTTTCATAAATCATTTCTCCGTCTCACAATTCGTTTTAGAGCCACGCAGAGATTGAACTAATTGTTCACGCAGACCTTCAATTTCCACAACTCTCATCAGCAACCCTCAAAACGGCAGTGTCGGTTTGACCATGAAATAGAAGAGCAACGCGACCACGCATTCTGCGAACCCAAGGCCAGCGACCGTGGCAATGTAGTGCCCGCCCCCGGTCATCCTTTTTCGCAGATGGAAGGTCCGCCCGACCAGGATGACGAATGCAGGGACGATCCATTGCAGCCAAGCTAACGCGGGTGGCAGCTCGGCGTAAATCGTACCGTTCAGCAAGAGAAGAAAATGGAAGAGCAGCGTAATCTCGACGAAACCACGACCCAGTGCCGAGAAACGGCGAGCAAAGTAGACCGCGGCCACCGCAATACCGCCGGCAACAGCAAGCTCGGTCAACATTGCTGATCCAGCGAAGAACAACATGACCGCGGAAACGAATAACGGGATCGCGAGCAACAAAGGCGTGCGTAGAGAAGCCGTTTCGAATTCGTTGTGCAATACTAATCGGACGAGGAGGTAGCTAAAGAGGCTGGCGAAGAACCACAAGCCAAACACCGAGGGCGGCCAACCATTTTGGGCGATGGGTAGCAGAGTAACTGCGACGCCTAGAGTTGCGCTGGCCAGAGCCGAAATGTGTTGTGCGGCCAAGAAGCGAACGCTCCGGAGAAGCGCCGCGAATAAGAGTACGTACCCAATCCAGTGTTGGCTCTCGCGCGGCGGAAAAGGCCAGCCACCGTTTACCCAGGCGCAACTTGCGGCGAGGATGGCGGCGAGTAACCACCAGAGTGCGACTCGCAGTTGTTCGGGTTGGTTAACCAAGAGCCGGCCAAGGAAAATTGACCCAACAAAACCGGCGACTCCAACGGCCAGTAGAAAAGCCAGCTTCGAGATGACGAACGCGTCCATACTCCCGCTCCCTCGGCCGAGGTTAGTTATTTGCGGATGCCTTCGACCGCTACGGTCAACGTTACGTCGTCTCCCAACGCTGGCAAACCGTAATTCACGCCGTACTCGCTCCGGTTGATCGCGCAATGAATCGCGGCGATGTCGCGAATAAATAAAATGGCACCACATAGGCGTCGCTTGGGTGCACAGGCATCTTACATCCCGATTGTCAGAAAAGTTGATCCAAATTCCGTGTCTAGATCCGGAAGTCTCGCCGTCGATCAGTTTTTAGAGCTCGGCTCAGCATCGCCAACTAGAAATATTTCGAAAAACCAGAATCAATTGCGATATTTTGAAGGACCGGAGCGAAAAGTCAGTCGATATGTTAAACAGGGTGACAGATAGAGCGCTCCCCCTGGCGAAAGCTTCTAAAGGAAATATCCGACACAACTACAAGGAGACCGCCAACCACTGACCGTAAAATTCTTTGAGGCGCACCTCAATGGAGCGAGCAGAGATCGCCGAACTGTTTTATAACGCTCTCACTAGTTTGAACGATGTGGAAGAGCTGGATCGATTCCTGTCGGCCAGCGTTCAATGGAGCCTCTCGGCAGCTGATCCCCACACTATGGGTGAGGAATCCCCTCCGAATGCCATTACGTTTTCCGGGAAGGAAGGTTGCCGACAATTGGCGCGGTATTTCCAAGAGAGCTTAAAAGTGTTTGCCGGAGATCTCACCGGCTGTATTAGCCGCCATCAACTGGTTTTCGTATTCGGAACGATGCGATTGGGTGCGCCTGCCCCCGATCGGTTCGCAGAAACTAGCATCGCCGCCAGGCTCACATTTCATGGTTCTAAGATCATAAAAGGCCAGATACGGGTTTCCTGGCCGCTAGACTTTTAAACCTACGAGCAAGCTTTGAAAGACGAGTTTGACCAACGATGTTTGCCTACAGAGGTTCGACCGCGATGATCAGCGGCTCCTCCAAGGGATTGGGTGCGGCCTTTGCAAAAGAGCTTGCGGGCCGCGGCATGAACCTTGTTCTGGTCGCCCGATCGATCGATACGCTGCAAGATCTTGCCGACTCCCTTGGCGCTCAATATGGCGTGAGATGCGTCGTCCTGCAGGCCGATCTTGCCACATCGGGCGCCGTAAAGCGGAACGTGACGGAACTCGGGCGCCTGGATCTGAAGATCGATCTGCTGATCAACAGCCAAACGTCTCCTCCCGCACGAAGTTTGCCAGCCCCAGGGGGAACTGGGATCTTGATAGAGACCCTAAGATTTCCCAAGTGCGGCGAGACTCATGATGTTCTCCTCTGTTAATTGACAGCGTTGCAACTCACCTACGATAGTTCCATTTCGCATCACTAAGACACGATCCGAGATACTAATTATCTCCGGCAGGTCACTGGAGATGACCAGTAGCGCCAGGCCTTCGGCAGCTAACTCTCGGAATAGTGAGTAAATTTCGGCTTTCGTTCCTACGTCTACACCTCGCGTCGGCTCATCTACGATCAGCACCTTCGGCGAAGTTGCCAACCATTTGGCTAACACTACCTTTTGTTGATTACCCCCTGACAGGAATCCGACGGCTTGATCAATGCCGGCTGCTTTTACGTTGAGGCGATCAATGAACTTTGCCACCATCGTTCTTTCAACGTGTGACGCGATAATACCGACGCGGGTCAGTTTAGGTAGCGCTGCCAAACTCAAGTTATTACCAACACTATGCATCAGGCCGAGGCCTTGGCTCTTTCGGTCCTCCGGGACTAGGCCCACCCCGTTCTTAATTGCATCCCGCGGCGACCTTATTTTGATTAACTGTCCAGTGATGAGCACTTTCCCGCGGCTTGGCGAATGCTCGCCGAAGATTCCATGCGCCAGTTCGGAACGACCAGCACCCATCAATCCAGCGAGTCCCAAAATCTCGCCGCGGTGAAGCCTGAATGAGATATCGTGATACTTTTTATCATCCGACAATCCGCTAACTTCCAGCGCGGCCGTTCCCCGTTTTGCAAGATGGGGCGCCCGTTGAGATTCCAGAAGATTCCGACCCACCATCAGACGGACGACTTCATCTTCATTGGTCACAGCTACCGGCACAGTGTGGATATGCTTGCCGTCCCGCAAAACTGTAACGGTATCGCTGATTCGAAAGATTTCTGGAAGACGATGTGAGATATACAGAATAGTTACACCAGAGTTCTTAAGCCCCTTAATGAGTCTGAACAGCGTTTCAGCCTCTTGGTTAGTCAAACTGGAAGTCGGCTCGTCGAGGATCAGGATTCTCGGATTGCGCACCAGCGCTTTACAGATTTCGACAAGCTGCCGTTGCCCTAATGACAATTCTTCCACCGGCAGAGTTGGCTCAAGCAGAATCCCTAGGTCTTGCAGGATAGCCCGCGTTTTGCGGTCAACCTCATCGTGCTTGACCAGACCCCAAAACTCGTAGGGTTCAACGCCAAGGAAAATGTTCTCGGCGACCGTTAGGTTTGGCGGGAGATTTAGCTCTTGATACACGATCGCAATCCCGGCGGCTTGTGAAGCTGCCGGGTTTGCGAACACAACCGATTTACCATCGAGCAGAAGCTCACCCTCATCGGGCTTGTGGACTCCTGCGATGATGTGCATAAGCGTCGACTTTCCTGCACCGTTCTCACCGACGATCGAATGGACATGGCCACGCTCGATCCGGAAAGCGACACTTTGCAGCGCCTTAACACCAGGAAAAGCCTTGGAGACTGACCGGAGTTCTAAGATAGCGGTCACAGAAAGGAGACGTACATTCTATTTCTTAAGAAACTCGGCGACGTTTTCCGGCGTCACGATGTCGACTCCCGTATCGTAAGAATCCTGAATAGGATGGCGGTCGACGAGTTCGTTCAGAACGTCCACCGCTTTAGAACCCATAGCAGCCGGGCGTTGCCCGACCAGGACATTGGCGTATCCATCTTTCAGGAGTTCCAGTTGCGAGACCAAGTTGTCGAAAGAGACGATAACGAATTTCTTTGTCTTTATGTCGGGTGCATGGCTTCCGAGAGCCCTTATATAAGCTTCTCGAGCATACATGGGCCAACCTCCCGCAAAAAAGAGGCCGTCCAATTTTGGATTTCTTGTGAGAGTGTCCTGAACGAGTTGGATCGCCTTAGGTACATTATCGTCGCAGGTTAGAGGAGAACCCTGAATTTCTTGGTAACCATCTCCTAGTCCATCCTTAAACCCACGGATGCGTTCGTTTAGATTGATCGCAGCGAGATTCGCGGTCAGTACAGCATAGGTGCCGTTCTTGGGCATCAATTGTCGGAAGGCTTTCCCCGCCTCGACCCCGGCCTGGTAATTGTTTGTACCGATATAGCATTGGCGTTCGGACTTCGCCGAGTCGGAGTCGAGCGTCACGACCGGAATGCCTTTTGCGTGAGCATCGTTGATGGGACCCGTCATAGCTTCGCCGTTTAGACACGAGACCGCGATGCCGTCGGTTCCCTTGGTGATTAGATCTCGCATCATACGAATCTGCTCGGCTTCTTCTGCCGCATTGGGGCCAAGAACCGCACATTTAAGGCCTAGTTTCTTTGCCTCTTCCTGAGCGCCTCGTTCGATCTCAACACCAAATGGGTCACTGAGAAGTTTCACGAGTACGGTAACCTGGTGTGATTGGGCGCATAACTCGCCAATAGGAACCAGGGTCGCGATAGCAACGGCCATAACTAGTGTACGATGTAGTTTCATACGATGATTCTGGATTTCTGGGGTTTTAGTGGGATGAGGATGGGAAGACAGAGAGAAGAAGTTGCTTACCAACGAAGGCGGGAACCCTTGCGAAGGTTGTCAACGAGGACAGCGACTACGATAACCAGACCGACAAAGACGCTCTGCCAGTAAGGATCGACTCCCAACAGAAGCAGGCCGTTACGCAGGAGTTCAAGAATGACCGTGCCGATGACAACGCCCGGGACAGTACCCTGTCCGCCGGTCAGGTCTGTTCCGCCAATTACTGTCGCCGCAATCACGTTCAGTTCATTACCGGTTGCGAGGCTCGCGGTGACGCTAGACAGGTAGCTAGCTTCAACTATGCCAGCGAGCCCGGCGAGGAACGCCGAACTCAGGTAGACAAACATTTTTAGCTCACTCACTCTCAAGCCGGTCAGGCTAGCGGCTCTCTCGTTTCCGCCAATTGCATAGATGTAGCGACCCCAAATCGTTTTTTTCAGGAAGAACCAGACGGACAGTGCAATAACAGCAAAAATGACGACCGGGTTGGGTACTCCGAGAAGATTCCCTGCCCCGATCTGCAGAAATGTCTTTCCGTCCGGACCATAATTGAAAATCGGATGGCCACGCGTGATCACCAACGCAAGTCCGCGGGCAATACTGAGGGTAGCGAGCGTTGGGACAAATGGGGGCATTCGGAACCGCGTGATGCAAAAGCCGTTAAAGGCTCCAAAGCCAAGGGCTATGCTGAGACCGAGTGGAATCGCCACAACCGAGGGCCATCCGGCCTGCAGCATTGACGTCGTAGAGACAGCGGTTGCCCCCAGACACTTCCTACGGACAGATCGATGCCTCCGGTAATCATCACAAGAAGCATCCCCATCGCGACCATGCCAACGAACGCGAAGTTTCGAGTGATGTTTATCAGGTTGTCGACCGTGCGGAAGCCTGGCGCCAAAACGAGGAGGCAGACAACCATCGCAGTTAAGGCGAGGAATATGCCTAGTTCGCGAAAACGTCGGGAGGCTTTCACTTGGCTGGTCGAGGAGGGTCGCCTCTGGTCGCAGGCTGGATGCTCGCTCTGAGGTTCGGGGGGACTAATCATATGATCGGAAGGGCATCGGTGACCGGCTTAAATAGGCATCCGATGAGGCACTTCGTTAGGGTACTAAACAAACTAAGTCTAGTAAATTCTTTGGCCCAGTCAATCGTTTTTTAGCGAACTAGCCGAATCGGGTCAGACCCTGGGCGAGTCAGCGAATCCGAGACGGTCACACCGGGCACGGTGAAGAGGGAATCGTAGACCAGTGCTGCGCCGCCGACCGCGGAGCTGTTCTCTCCGAAAGACGAGATTTTTACTTGCAGGCGGTCGACGGTGGGAAACTCTCTGGCTTGAAGTTGGTCCACAACTTTTTCTGAGACAAACTCATACAGGCAGCAGAGCTGGCCAGAAAGAATAACCAGCGTCGGGTTATAAATATCGGCTATACTCCGAAGAGCGAGCACTAACCAGTCGGACCAGGTATCGACAATTGCTCTGACTCCAGCGTCCCCTTTCCGCAGAAGATCTAGAAGGTGTTGCAGATCCCGAATCTTCTTAACGCCACGTCCGTATCCGGAGAGAAGACCATCGCGACCTAAGACGCTTTCCAGGAATCCTCTCCGCTCTGGCGAGCCGGCTGATTCAAGCCTGAGATCCAAATGACCAATTTCCCCGGCGTAACCCTGTCCTCCGCGAAAAATTCTCCGATCAACGATCGTCCCGGCGCCCACGCCGATGTCCAGCATCAAGAGACATAGGTTGCGCTCCCCAGCGGAGCTCCCAAAATAGACTTCGGCTAAGGCCGCCGCATTAGCGTCATTCTCAATAAAGATTGGTATCGGGATTCGTTTTGTTAATTCTTCTCGGAAAGGGACGTCTTTCCATTTTAGGAGGGGCGCCAAGCGGACGATTCCATCTTGCGAAAGCATTCCCGGAATTGTGAAACCTGCTCCGCGAATTCTGGGCGAGTTTTTGAAGCGTTTTGTCGCGATCTCACTTACTATCTTCGCGGCTGCCCGAATTACCGCTGGGGCGTCAGCGGAGTTTTCCAGCGCTACCTTCCTCTGGGAGACGATTTGGCCTTGCAGATTAACCACCACAACACTCAGCCTTTCGACTTCGATTGCTACTCCCAGGAAAAAGGCGCCTTCCGGATTGAGTTTCAGCCCTTGCCCCGGACGTCCAGTTCCTTCGGTCACGAAGATCTCGCCAGTTTCAACGACCAGACCCTGCTGCAAGAGCTCCGACGTCACACTGGTGACCGTCGCCCGGGTTAGGTTGAGGGCGCGAGCAAACGCTGCTCGCGACAGAGTGCGATGTTCCTTCAGAAGGAGCAAGGCCCGCGATTGATTTATATCACGAACTAACCTCGGGCGCGCCATGCTTTGTCAGGCAACAGTTTCATGGGCCTTGGATACCACGTTCACCGGGTGATAAGCAACGCTCGACGCGCTACCTGCGTTTGGATGTCAGATGCATGCCTCCGTAAACCGCCGCCAACCGGCCCAGAGTCGCCCGCACAAACCTCGCAGAATTTGCCGGCTCCGGGGCTTGGAGTCGCGCGCGTATTAACTTGATCAGCTTTTCTATCGGATAGCCGGGCATCTCCATAATTCCACCTCCCAGGACGACCAATTCAGGATCGATCAAAGTGACGGCAGTCGCAATTGCCGTAGCTTGGTCTTGCAAGAAATACTCGAGCTGATCCGCTAGAGGCGGGATCTTTTCTGCGTCAACGAACAGGTGGCCAATCGGGACTGCGTATTGTTTTGACCAAGCAACGAGCAGCCGACCACTGGCGTAAGCTTCCAAGCAGTCGGTCTGCCCACAAACGCAACGTCGACCCTCGCTTCGCACGGCAATATGACCCAGCTCGACTCCAGTCGTGTTGCTGCGGACCGGCTCGCCATTAAATAGAAAACCTCCTCCCACGCCGGTGCCGCAGTAGACACCCAAGACGGTCCGTGCTCCACCGGCTGAACCAGCGAACCATTCGCCCATAAGTTGGAGGAGAATGTCGTGCTCGAGGATAACGCGTCCGGGGAAGCGTCGTTCCAGAATGCTCCGGAGTTCCAGTCCTTGCAGAGCCGGAATATTATTTGCCCTCAAAATGCGATCCAAATTCCGATCAAGCGTAGCTGGAACACCGATGACGACGTCAAACTTCTGCAGACCTTCCTCGGCCGCAAACCCACGAATCATTTTCTCAAGAGTCTCCACCGGATCGCCGGTTCGGAAGACATCGGTCGAGAATTGCCGCACCTCTCCCAGTGCAGTACCGGAGCGGGAACCACCGCATCGAACGTGGGTCCCTCCGATGTCGATAACCGCGACGCTTCCGGTCAACGTTGAACCGTCCGCCTCTATTTTTTGTTCTTGGGCCGACATGCTCGTCTATTTGATGTGCAATCGTCCGAAGTGAGGTATCGCTCCGCCGCTTGAACATTTTCTTCCAGGCCGGCACGATCGGTTTTCAAGATCAGCTTCGGCAATTCGATTGGATCTGAATCGGCTTTCAAACGCAAATAGAGATCGAAATTACGATTCGCCGCCAAGTGTGTGCCTTTGTCCTGGGCTATCCTTTTTTCGGCCGTCTCATCGGCGCACACGCACTCAATAACTTTCAGCCCGGTGCGAAAATGCTCAGCCGCCGCTTCAATTCTCTGAATCTGACTGCGTTTCGAAAATGTCCTACCATCGATAATAATGATCGAGCTCGGGTTTCTTTCCAGTATGTATCCGGCGGCCTGCAAGATAATCTCAACGCAAAAGTCATCCTGACTCGAGCTGTACTCGATGAACTCGGATGGGAAGAGAGTTGCTCTCACTTTGTCCTTTGATAACAAAACTGCGCCTAGTCTTGCACTGAGCTGGACCGCTATGGTGCTCTTTCCGGAAGCAGGCAAGCCTACCATTACAACCAGCATATGGAATTTCTCGCTATGATGAAGTCACAGGCCACGGATCCAGGAGGTGGTTTGCTGAAGATCTTGGCTTTTGAAGAGCAACGAGCCGGGAGTGATGATGTCGGTTCCTGCTTGCCGCAGTTTCGGTACTGTTTCAACCCGGATTCCACCGTCCGCCGAGATCTTGATCCGGTCGCTCGCTTTGTGTTCCGCCAATATTCGCTTAACGCTCTCGATTCTTCCCAACACCCTTTCATCAAGAGAAACACCTTTGATGCCCAGCAGGGTCCCCATCAGAACAACAAGCTGGATTCTGTTCAGGTACGGAATAAGATCGGAAACATCTGAATCCAACTGAATGGCGATTCCCGCCGAGGCGCCTGTCGCGTGGATTTTGTCAAGGCCTGATTCCAGATGTCTGCGATTCTCCAAATGCAGGGTCACGATATCCGCTCCAGCTCGAACGAAGTCTTCCACCAACTCTAGTGGTCGCTCGACCATCAAGTGCACATGGAATGGTTTCTCGGTACATGGCCGGATCGCCGCAACTAAATCAGGAAAGAACAATAGTCCCGGAACGAAATTCGCATCTGCTACATCGAGATGGAAAAGATCCGCGTAAGGCTCCATCCGGCGAACCTCCTGTGCTAGTGCGCCTAAGTCGGCTGACCATAGCGACGCATCAGCCAGGAGTCTCTGTTTCGGCAACTTGCTCCAAATATGATTCTCTGGCATTTCTTAGGTACCTCCGATCTTTGACGGTAAGTTCTCGAGATCGCTCCGCCATCCTAGTGACTCTGGATTGAGTACTTTTCGTGCCAGCCTTCGCCCAGGGTTGGAAGCGCTTCTTTCGGCAGCCTCTGCTGCAGAGGCGTAGCTAGAGAACTCGCGATGGCATTGAGTATTTTAAGGCGACCCACTGCGACCCGATTGAGAAATTGCTCGCGATCACATGGGTCAGCGTGGTCCATAGCATCCTGCCAAATAGCTCGACCGGCAAGAAATCCGCTGGCTCCAGCCTCACAAGCAAATTCGAATTGGCGCTGGAAGGTGGCGAAATCCGCACCCCCACTCAAAAGTACCCAAGGAACACGCGCTGTTTCTGAAAGCTCGACGTAGGCGTCTCGAATTTTGTGTTCGTCTTTTTCTCGTGCCACGTCGACAACAAACTCCGCCTTTAAGACGTCTACGCCGAGAGGCACCAAGCGGCGAGCCGATTCAATCACCAAACGGGAAAGAGAATCAGCGAATTCAGGTTTTTTCGGCCCCGCGGTAACGGGATAGACGATTGGCTCGAGAATTAGAGGAAGATCATTACGGCGGCACTCCTTCGCCACCTCCTCGACCAACCGCTCTTGACGTTCCGCCTCGGGTGCCCGTGGATTATAGAAAAGAAGCAACTTTACCGCGTCGCCCCCCGCACGCTTGATTGCTTCAATCGACCATCCGGGCTGCAAAACGGTGATTCGAGTATGGTTGACTTCCTCGTAGCCGGATTGCTCGCAAGCCACCAGTATTCCAACCGAAGGCGGGATCACGTCACGTTCGATTAACGGTCCAAGGCCGTAATTCGGATCAAGCAGAACTGCGCTGGAATGAGGCAAGAGAGCTTTGGCGAGGCGGACTTTTTCCGCAACGATATCTTGCCAGGAAGGATTCTCTGAACTGATACAACGTTTGAGCATGCTCTTTAGCGTACCGCGATGATCCAAAGCGGTGATCCGAAAAATTCCATACTCATCGGCGATCCTGGCGATCCCGCGCCGGCGCCCCAAACTAATGGTTTGATCGATTGGATTTAGCACACGTATGTTTGTTTAGTAACCGAACTAACATCGCGACCGAACATTTGGCAAGTTCCTTTCGCGCCGGCGGCAAAAAGGTTGGGATGGGTCATTAAGCCCAACTAGTCAATACCGAATGAAACCGAACAATCGGCGCCCTTTATGGCGCTGCCAATCCGCGTTTTCTTCGCCTTCCTTCCAATCGCCGTGCCCCCCGCCAGTGCTAAAATGACGAGCAACAGGCTCAGGCCTACTTCGAACGGTGCTTGAATGCACTGAACTAGCGGAGACCGATCGTCCGCTTACTGCAGTAGCAGGGGCAGTGCTTGGGTCGCCGGTAGAATGACCGCCCTTCGAGACACTCGATGAGCTACCGCTGTTCGAGCCACTCGGTGAATGACCACTGCTAGAGCTGCTTGCGGAATGACCGCCACCCGAGCCGTGACCGCCACTTGACCCACCCGAGCCGCTTGACCCACCCGAGCCGCTTGACCCGCCTGAGCTTGACCCACCTGAGCCATGACCCCCGCCATGTCCTGATGCAACGCTAACAAAAGTCGGCAGCGCACTGACCAGCGCAATCACAACGGCGCGCTTTAGAGAAGATTTCACATCCATGACCAATAAGACCTCTGATTGATCATACGGCGGGTTGGTTATGGATTCAAGGTAACGTCCCCAGTCTTCCGGATTTCGGTTGCGAGCTGGTATGCGTCCCGATCCCACAATCAAGCGTCGTCATCAGAGGGATAATGTTATAACGGATTCTTGGTGATCGTTATCCGCTGGATTGCGTTGAAATTAGAGCTGGCCATTGGACAAGGATTGCGGCACTTGGGACAAGAAACGGCCAAGATCGACTTACCTATCGCGATAATGCACGTTATTTCCAGAAAGTGATTGCCGAAACCAATGGACTTTCTAAAGCAGCCGATCTGCTGGAACGAGCTTTCGGACTTGCCAACGAAGACCAGCAGCTCTTCGCTCAATAGTCGATAGCAGGGTATTACGTTGTTCGCGTCGGCAAGCTTCGCTATCTCGGCGCGTCCTCGGGCTTTTGATCCTTCGAGGTGATCCGTTGCTACAAGAATTCGACCGCGATGTCCCTGTTAAACCAATTAGCCGCTACCTTGATAGAAAGGCTTCACCACCCGACCAGCTTGCACGCTCATTTGGCGGCAGACGGCGGCGAATAGACACAGCCGGGACTTACCTTTCCGTCTTTGATCTGCAACGGACTGCGGACGAGAACTGACCATATGAAAATGACGACCTGGTCGAATCGTTTTGCTTCCTGCGCCCTGCTTCTGAGCCTGACGTGGATGCTCTATTTATGGTCCATCGACAGCGCCTGGGCGCAGGATAAGTCCGGCGGTGTGGGCGGCGCTAACGCACGAGCGGAAGACTTTCTGGACTTACGAGGAGACGTGCCCAATCCCCGGCGAATCGACGCAGCCGAGCTGCACAAACTGCCCCGGACGGAATTGCGCACGACCGATCCTCATGACCCCAGCAGAGAGATTGTCTATTCCGGCACCCCCTTGGTGGAAGTGCTCAAGGCGGGCGGCCTCCAGCTCGATTCCGACACGGCGCATATCCGCAGGCGGTGACAGTTCGCAAAAACTGAAAACCGTCGCGGTTCTGCGGGTCCGGTCTCAGCGAATTTGGCAACAGGTGCCTTTTTCGACAGATCCAAACTCGCAATGGAGAGCGATCTTGGTAGTCGCGTGCTTATTGCAAGCATGCGGCGATCAAACCCCGATCCGCTACAACCGGCCCACGATGGCCTGGGCAAACTCCCTGGTAGACGCCGTGCCGCCCAGGTCGCCGGTGCGCATGTTACCTTCGTTCAGCGTCTGATGGATCGCCTTGCGCAGTTGATGCGCAAGCTCACTTCGGTCAACGTGATCAAGCATCATCGCGGCCGCGAGCAGCAAGGCGAGCGGATTGGCAATCCCCTTTCCCGCAAGATCCGGGGCAGAGCCGTGCACGGCTTCGAAAATCGAGGCGTCCACGCCGATATTGGCCGCAGGGGCCATACCCAACCCACCCACTAGGCCGGCCATTTCGTCCGACAGAATATCGCCAAAAAGGTTGGTCGTTACGATTAGATCAAACTGC
>WNFI01049717.1_pt1 | contig 27100 bp, 24 predicted proteins | sample 5400471 | NCBI WGS metagenome assembly WNFI01 (sample SAMN13153348, study PRJNA577476) | soil metagenome | isolation source: 100 cm saprolite on Douglas fir-dominated hillslope | place: USA:California | collected 2013-09-17
GGCAAACTTTATGTGGCGCTGCTCGAGGGCGAATTCACGGAGCCGGTCACGGTCAACCAGCCGCTCGGGCCTGATCCGACCGCCAACGTCACGGTGAAGTCGCGGGTTGTCGCGGGCGCGGGCTCGCAGGAGGCCGTGACGATTTTTCACCCGCTGCTGGTGCGGGGCGGCTTCACCCTGGCCGGAGTGGAATTGCTCACGGGCCGCAAGCACCAGATCAGGGCGCACGCCGAGTGGCTGCAGCACCGGGTGGTGGGGGATAAACTCTACGGCCCCGACCCGGGTCTGTATCTGGAGTTTGCGATCAACGGCTGGACGGAGCGCCACTCGGCGCTGCTGCCGCTGACGCGCCAGGCGCTGCACTGCGCCGCCATCGATCTGCGCCCGGCCGGACTGGATTACCTGCTGCGGGCACCCTGGCCGAAGGACCTGGCGCGCTTCGCGGAGCGCCGGATGCAATTGCCGGCCGAGGAAGCGCAGCGGCTGATCGACGGGTTTGTGGCAGAGAAGCTGCCCAAGGTTCACCCGGGCACTCTTTGACAGGATTGACAAGATTCACATGAACACACCTGTCGTATCAATAGCCTTGGCTACGTAATCCCGTTAATCCTGTCTATCTTTCATGTCCCAGGTTCGCGTCCGCTTCGCCCCCAGCCCCACCGGTTTCTTCCATATCGGCAGCGCCCGCACGGCGCTGTTCAACTGGCTCTACGCCCGCCACACCGGCGGCACGTTCATCCTGCGGATCGAGGACACGGACAAGGAGCGCAACAGTGAGGAGTTTCTCCGGCTCATCTACAACAGGCTAGCGGCCGGGCCTACGAGAAGGACGGCGCCGTCTGGTTCAAGCTGCTCGGCGAGCGCTACAAGGTTTTCGACGACCATCGCAAAAAGGAGGTCGAGAAGGTCAGGACCCCGCCGGTCGTCATCGACGACCAGATCCGCGGCAAGGTCGAGCGGCAGGAGGACGAGGACTTTGTGATCTTCCGCTCCGACGGCAATCCGGTGTTCCACTTCGTGAACGTCGTGGATGACATCACAATGAAGGTGACACATATCATCCGCGGCGAAGATCACCTGTCCAACACGAGCAAGCACATGTGGCTCTATGAGGGTTTCGACGAGGTCAAGATTCAGGACATCCCAAAATTCGCGCACATCCCGCTCATCCTGAAGTCACCCGAGATGGGGCAGGGCAAGATGAGCAAACGCGACAAAGGCGCCCTGATCGAGGAATACCAGCAGCGATTCTTCCTGCCCGAGGCGCTCGTCAATTATCTCGCCCTGCTCGGCTGGAATCCCGGCGACGACCGCGAGAAGATGTCCGTTGCCGAGATCGTGAAGCTCTTCGATCTGCCCGGCGTCAATCAGTCCAACGCCAAGTTCGACAGCAAAAAACTTGCGCACATGAACATGACCTATCTGCTGGAGCTGCCGGACGACCGGTTCGTGACCCTGGCCCGCGACTACCTCCGGCAACAGCCCAGCGGCACCACCGCATTGGTCAACGAGGCCTACTTCCGCGAGATCATGCTGCTGGCCCAGCCCAAGATCAAAGGCATCGAGGAGCTGGCCGCCTACACCGGTTATTTCTGGGGCGAGGATTATCCGATCGACGCCAAGGTGAAGGAGAAGGTGATGGCCAAGGGCGACCCGAAGGCCCGGCTCAACGAGCTGATCGCCGCGCTGCCGGCGATGGATTTCTCCAGCGACACGGCCATCGAGGCCGGCATCAAGTCGCTGGCCGAGAAGCACGGCCTCGGCTTCGGTGACTATCAGGCCGTGGCGCGGCTGGCGGTCACCGGCACCAACACCGGTCCCAGCATCACCAGCATCTTCCGGGTGCTGGGCAAGGAGCGGGTGCGAGCGCGGTTGCAGAAATTTTTGACTTAAGGGCAAATTTGGCCGTAACTGCGCCCATCCCCGGTCGTCTTTTCCTTTAACCAGTCACCTCAGTCACCTCCATGAAACATACTCTCCGTTACTGCTTCGTTCTCCTCGCCCTCGCCACGACCGGGCTTTTCGCCGAGGCCGCCGCCGAGCCGGTCGACACTGTCGCCACCGGCCACCACAAGACCCTCAAGATTGCCAAGAAGGGCGGCAAAAAAGCCGCCCACAAGAAGCACCGGAAGCACAAGAAGAAGTCCGCCAAGTAACCGGCTCCCACTTCCGTCCGTTCAGCCCGCGCCCTCCGGCGCGGGTTTTTATTTGGCCCAGTTGTCCTTGAGCGAGATGGTCCTGTTGAAGATCAGCTTGCCTGGGGCGCTGTCCTTCGGGTCCAACGCGAAGTAGCCGAGGCGCTCGAACTGGTAGCGGTCGGCGGGCTTCGCGGTGGCGAGCGAGGCTTCGAGCTTGGCGGTGACGACCTCAAGCGACTTCGGGTTCACGACCTTCAGGAAATCATCCTCGGCGGCAGGCTCGGCGACGTTGAAGAGCCGGTCATAGAGACGAACCTCGGCATCGACGCACTTGCTGGCGCTGACCCAGTGGATGGTGCCCTTGACCTTTTTGTCCACATTGGGGCCGCCCGCGCGGGTCGTGAGATCGGCGGTGCAGCGGAGTTCGGTGATGGCGCCGGCGGCGTCCTTCACCACCTCGTCGCACTTGATGATGCAGGCGTATTTGAGCCGCACCTCGCCGCCCGGCTTGAGGCGGAAGTATTTTGGCGGCGGCACCTCGGCGAAGTCGTCGGACTCGATGAACACCTCGCGGGTGAGGGCGATGGTGCGAGTCGTAGGGTTTTCATCCTGTGGATTGTCGGTGGCGGTGCATTCGAGGACCTCGCCGGCGGGAATGTTGGTGAGGACGAGCTTCACCGGCTTGAGGACGGCCAGCCGGCGCTGGGCGGCGGCGTTGAGGTCGTGGCGGACGGCGTTCTCAAAAACGGCGACCTCGGTGAGGGAGTCGAACTTGGTGACGCCCACGCCGGTGACAAAGGCGCGGACGGCAGTGGCGGGGATGCCGCGGCGGCGCAGGCCGGAGAGCGTGGGCATCCGCGGGTCGTCCCAGCCGGTGACAACCTTTTCGTTCACGAGGGTGAGGAGCTTGCGCTTGGAGACAATGGTGTAGCCGAGGTTGAGCTTCGCGAACTCGTATTGGTGCGGCAACGGGCGCGGCAGTTTGAGGTGGGCGAGGATCCAGTCGTAGAGCGGCCGGTGATCGACAAACTCCAGCGTGCAGATACTGTGCGTGACGCCCTCGAGATAATCGCTGAGGCAGTGCGCGTAGTCGTAGAGCGGGTAGAGGCACCACTTGTCGCCGGTGTGGTGGTGGGCGGTGTGGCGGATGCGGTAGAGCAGCGGGTCGCGCAGCCACATGTTGGGCGAAGCCATGTCGATCTTGCTGCGCAGCGAACGGGCGCCGTCGGGGAACTCGCCGGCCTTCATCCGCGCGAACAGGTCGAGGTTCTCCGCGACGGTGCGGTTGCGCCACGGGCTGTCCTTGCCGGGCCGGTCGGGCGCGCCGCGGTATTTGTCGGTGTCCTCCGGGCTCAGGTCGCAGACGTAGGCCGCGCCGCCCTGGATGAGTGTGACCGCGTAGTCGTAGAGCTGGTCGAAGTAGCTCGAAGCTGAAAAAGGCTCGCTGTTCGCGCCCGGTGCCACGGGCGCAAGATAGTAATCGGGCCGGCCATTGGACGTGACCCGGGCGGCGGTGGCGCCCTTGGGCTTGAAGCCGAGGCAGTGGCCGGCCCAGCCGGCGATGAGCCATTGCACATCGGCGGTGATGGAATCCACATACTCGGTCTCCTCCTTGGCCGGGTTGGTGTCGTCGAAGCGGAGGTTGCACTGGCCATCATGCTCCCGGGCGATGCCGAAGTTGAGGCAGATGGACTTGGCGTGGCCGATGTGCAGGTAGCCGTTGGGCTCGGGCGGAAAGCGCGTGACGATCTTCGTGTAACGCTTCGCGGCGACATCCGCCGCGACGATGTCGCGGATGAAGTCACTCGGGGCGGGCGCGGGAGGGTTGGGCTCAACGGGCATCCCGCCAAAAAAGGGGAATCCGCCCCCGCAAGGCAATGGCGCAATTCGCCTGCTTACGACTGGCGGAAAGGCGCGGCGGTCCGGCCCTTGGTGGCGGAGGGCGTGACGCCGTCGGCGGTCATCTCGCGCAGCAGGCTGGTCAGGTAGGGAACGAGCTGCTTCTTGCGGCTGACGACGCCCGGCAGGTCGAAGATCTCGTCCTGCTCGACGTGGGCATAGGAGATGCGGCGGATGAATTCGGGATCGCCCTTCACGAGCATCAGCGAGTTTTGCGTATTGATGTCGGTGACGAGCAGGCAGGCGAAGGCGAGTTTCTCATCGGCGCGGAGCTCGGAGAGCGCCTTGGCCATGGCCTTGGCGTGCGACCAGAAGTTGTCGAAGCCGAGTTCCTCGACCTGCGAGACGGCAAAGCGCACACCCTCCTCGTCGTAGACCTTGAAGTCGGAGCGCACGACCTTGTCGGGCGAAGTCGTGATGATGACCGAGCCCGAGCTGAAAATGAGCCTGGCCAGCGCCTTGCCCTTGATGTCGGCGTGCGACTCGAGCCAGGCGAGCACATCGGCATCCTTGGCCGTGGAAGTGGGGCTCTTGAGCAACAGCGTGTCGGAGATGAGGCCGGCCATCATGAGGCCGGCGAGGTCGGCGCCGGGCTTGAGGTGGTGGCGGCGGAACAGGTCGGCGACGATGGTGCAGGTGGAGCCGACGGGCTCGTTGAGGAAGAGGATGGGCTGCGGCGTGGCTATGGGCCCGAGGCGGTGGTGGTCGATGATCTCGGTGATGGTGACCTCGTCGGCGCCGGGCACGGCCTGCGTCAGCTCGTTGTGGTCCACGAGCACGAGGCGGGTGGGCACGGGCTTGAGGAGGTCGCTCTTGGTCAGGACGCCCTGCAGCGTGCCGTCCTCGCTGGTGATCATCATGGCGGAGGGCGAACCCTGGGCGAATTTCCGGCGGATTTCCGCGATGCGGGTGTCGGCGTTGAGCGCGGTGAACTCCCGCTCGACGAGGCGCTCGATGGTGGCGGCGGTGCGCACGAACCAGGCGGTCGTGGCGGTGTCGTGCGGACTGACGAAGATGCTGACGCGCTTCTTTTTCGCAAGGGCGACGATGGCGGGTTCGACCGGGAGGCTGCTGCTGATGATGAGCGCGCGGATGCCGAGCTCGATGGCGCGCTCCTGGACGTCGCGCCGGTCGCCGACGATGATGAGCGACTGGTCCGGCGGAATGTTTTCCTTCTCGGAGATTTTCCAGAACGTGCCGATGTCCATCGCGCCGACGCGGACGAAGAGCTCCTCGAGGCGGTCCTCATCCACGGTGTGGAGGACGGAAGCCGAGAGCGAATGGACGATGCGCGCGAGGCTGGTGCGCACCTGGCGCATGGCGCGGGGCTCGTCGAGGCGCGGGATGAAGAAATGGCCGAGCTGCGCGAGGGTGAGGGAGCCGAGGACTTTTTTCCGGGCTGTGACCACGGGGAGGAACGAGATCTCATGCCGGTCGAGGAGCTTGAGCGCCTCGGCGCAGGTGGCGCCGTCCTCCACCGCGAGGGGCTGCGGGACCATCAGGTCGCGCACGCGCGGCGAGACGTCGCTGAGATACAGCGGCAGCGGCGTGGAGAAGCGCTCGAGAATGGCGTCGATGCGGGCGTTGGAGTTGCCGCAGCGGGCGGCGATGTGGCCGCGTTCCCCTCGCGCCTCCTTGAAGGCGGCGTAGGCGATGGCCGAGCAGATGGAGTCCGCGTCGGGGTTCTTGTGGCCGATGACGTAAATGGGTGCGGTGGTGGCCATGGGTGGAGCGCGCCAGAATAGGTGGCGGGCGGCGCCAAGGTGAAGACATAAAACAAGCATTTCCCCCGGCGGTGACAAAAGGGTGGAGCGCGTTGCCTCAACGCGCTTCGGCGTCTTGGGGCCAAGCCGCCCGACCTCCGTCAGACTCAGGGCGCCTTCTCGGCCGGGGTGCCGGCGAGGCTGCCGACGCCGGCGGGCGGCGTGGCATAGACCCGGGGATTATTGGCCGCGTTGGTGTTGAAGGGCATGGCCTGGAGGAGGGAGCTGCCCTTGCGGCCGTTGTTGAGTGTCAGCTGGGTCGCAGCCTCGGTGAGGTTGGGATAGAACTGGATATTGCCACCGAGAAAGGCGATGTGGCCGCCGGTGTCCTTGTAGGCGCCGTTGTCCGCGCTCCAGGTGCCGGTGGCGAGCAGGCCGCGGGTGAAGGCGACAGGCGTGGTGGGCGGGTCGCTCATGCGCAGGCCGCCGACGAACTCGAAACTCAACACGCGGTTGGTGACGAAGCTGGGGTCGAGCACGCTGCGGTCGGCGGGGCCGACGAGGATGGCGGCGGGGTCGGGGAGGCGGTCGTTGTTGTCGGCGGCGTAGATCGTCGCGGCCTTCACGATCTCGCGGAGGTTGTTGGCGTCGACCGTGCGCTGGGCGGTCTCGCGGACCTTGCCGACGGTGGGAAAAATCAGGGCCGCCAGGATGCCGATGATGGCAATGACCGTGAGCAGCTCGATGAGCGTGAAGCCGGAGGGAACGGGACGTGTTTTCATGACAGGAAAAACTGCGGCCCGTGCGCAAAACAGTTTGGGCCAAGAACGACAAATACAAGCGCATTCTCCGATTACCGGACTGGACAACCGGCCCGGCTTTGCTGCAATACGCCCATCATGGTCGTATATCTTGACGGAAAGTATGTTGATTCCTCCGAGGCGAAGGTCTCGGTTTTCGATCACGGTCTGCTTTACGGCGACGGGGTGTTCGAGGGCATCCGCCTTTACAGCGGCAACGTCTACCGGCTCGACGACCACCTGGAGCGGCTGGAGCAGTCGTGCAAGGCCATCATGCTGGACGTTCCGCTCGCGCGCGCCGCGATGGTGGAGGCGGTGTGCGAGACCTGCCGGCGGAACAAGCTCACTTCCGGCTACATCCGGCTCGTCATCACCCGCGGAGTCGGCGACCTCGGACTGTCCCCGTGGCTGTGCGAGAAGCCGACCCTCTTCATCATCGCCAGCAAGGTGTCGCTCTACCCGCAGGAGCATTACGACAACGGCCTCAGCATCGTCACGGCGCCGACGCGCCGCATCGCGCCCGACGCGCTGCCGCCGACCATCAAGTCGCTCAACTACCTCAACAACATCCTCGCCAAGATCGAGGCCCGGCAGGCCGGCGCGCTCGAGGCCATCATGCTCAACGCCCAGGGGTACGTCGCGGAGTGCACCGCCGACAACGTCTTTGTCATCCACAAGGGCGAGATTCTGACGCCAGCCGCCTCGGCGGGCGCGCTCAAGGGCATCACCCGGGCCACCATCTTCGACATCGCCAGGGAACTCGGCATCCCGATGCGCGAGGCCGACCTCACCCGCCATGATGTCTGGTGCGCGGACGAGTGCTTCCTCACCGGCACCGGCGCCGAGGTCATTCCCGTCGTCAAGCTAGACAGCCGCGTCATCGGCAACGGCAAGCCCGGCCCGGTCACCGGACGCGTGCTGGCCAGTTTCCGCCAGCGGGTGCTCACCGAAGGCACGCGGATTTAGACCCTGCCGGCCCGCGTCCGCGCTTGCGTAAACCGCCGGAACCGGGTATGCCTTGCGCAGGGAAGAAGGGCTTTGCCCGGAGCGATTTGCGTTTCCGGCGCGGGGTGCTATCCTCCCGGCTTAGAAACAATCCATGGCCAACTCCCTCAAGTGCGACATCTGCTCCAAGCCCGCGACCGTCCACCTCACCCAGATCGTCAATAGCAAGATACACAAAGTCGATCTGTGCGAGGCCTGTGCGCAGGCCAAGGGCGTGACCGACCCCAGCGGCTTCTCGCTGGCCGACCTGCTGCTCAAGGCCTCGCTCAACCCCGAGCCCGCCGGCGACGCCCGGTGCGAGTCGTGCGGCTTCACCTCGCAGGATTTCAAGAAGACCGGCCGCTTCGGCTGCCCCTCCTGCTACGATCATTTCGGCGCCATCCTCGAGCCCATGCTTGAGACCATGCACAAGGGCAGTGCGCACACCGGCAAGGTTCCGCAGCGCGCGCTGGCCCGCAAGTCCCTCTACGAGCGCCTCACCCGGCTCGAGACCGACCTCGACTCGGCCATCAAGGCCGAGCGTTACGAGGATGCCGCGCGCTACCGCGATGAAATTTCCCAGGTCCGCTCGACCACCGATCGCAAGCCGGACGCCACATGAAAATCAACGAGCTCATCGAATCGCACTCCGAGCTGACGGACACCGCCGCCAGCAAGAGCGCCGTCGTGCTCATGACGCGCATCCGGCTTGCGCGCAACCTCGCGGGCAAGCCCTTCCCCGGCTGGGCCAAGGAGGCGCAGAAGCGCGAGATCCGCGACCAGTGCATGCAGGCCGTCGCCGCGCTGCCGCAGATGAAGCGCGGGCTTGCCCTGCCGGTCGAGAACCTCGACGAGTTGCAGAAGCAGATCCTCGTCGAGCGCCACCTCATCAGTCGCGAACTCTGCCACGCCAAGGCCGGCGCCGGCATCGTCATCAGCAAGGATCAGTCCTGCGTGGTGATGGTGAACGAGGAGGACCATCTCCGCATCCAGGTCCTGCGCGCCGGGTTCCAGTTCAAGAAAGTCTGGGCGGCCATCAACGCGCTCGACACCGACCTTGAGGAGCACATCGACTACGCCTTCTCGCCCAAGCTCGGCTATCTCTCCGCCTGCCCGACCAACCTCGGCACCGGCATCCGCGCCTCGGCCATGATGCACCTGCCCGCACTCGTCATCTCGAGCCAGATGGAAAAGGTCGTGCGCGCCGTCAACCAGCTCGGCATGGCCGTGCGCGGCCTGTTCGGCGAGGGCTCCGACGCCAGCGGCAGCATTTTCCAGATTTCCAACCAGACCACGCTCGGTGAAAGCGAGGAGGGCATCATCAAGCACCTGCACGGCGTGCTGACCACCATCGTGGACCAGGAGCTGAACGCCCGCGAGAAGCTGCTTGAGACCGACCCGAACAAGCTGTTCGACAAGATCGGCCGCGCCTTCGGCATCCTGCAGAACGGCTACCTGCTGAACTCCGGCGAGGCCATGAACCTGCTCTCGCTCATCCGTCTCGGCATCGACCTCGGCATCTTCGCTGACGGGCAGCGCGCCGTCATCGACCGGCTCTTCATCGAGTGCCAGCCGGGCCACGTGCAACACGCCGCCAAGGGCGCCTTCGAGCCCAGCCAGCGCGACGTCCTCCGCGCCGGGCGGCTGCGGTCTGAATTTGCCAAAGTGGCCCTGCCTGATTTCACTAACGCCGCCCGCTAGGACTTTAACAAACACCACATGGAACCAATGAACAACTTCACGCCGCGCGCCCAGCAGGTGCTCGCGCTGGCCCGCAAGGAAGCCGACCGCTTCCACCACAACTACGTCGGCACCGAGCACCTCCTGCTCGGGCTGATCAAGCTGGGGCAGGGCGTGGCCGTGAGCGTGCTCCAGAAGATGGGGCTCGACCTCGAGACCGTGCGCGGCGAGGTGGAGAAGCAGGTCGGCATCGGGCAGGAGTCCAAGACCCCCGTCGGCAGCATTCCCTACACGCCCCGCGTCAAGAAGGTCCTCGCGCTGGCCGGCAAGGAGGCGAAGGCGCTCAACCATTCCTACGTCGGCACCGAGCACATCCTGCTCGGCCTGCTCCGCGAGGGCGAGGGCGTGGCCGCCCGCGTGCTCAAGACGCTCGAGGTGGACATCGAGCGGACGCGTAACGAGATTTTGCGCGAGCTCGATCCCCAGTTTTCCTCCGGCCAGGGCGACAACCCGGCGGCGAGCAGCGTCGCGGGCGGCGGCGAGGAGGTCGCCCCGCGCGGCAGCAATCCCGAGGACAAGAAAGAGGTCAAGACGCCGGCGCTGAAGGCGTTCGGCCGCGACCTCACCGAGCTGGCCCGCAAGGGCGAGATGGACCCGGTCATCGGCCGCAAGAACGAGATCAGCCGCGTCATCCAGATTCTCTGCCGCCGCACCAAGAACAATCCCGTGCTCGTCGGCGAGGCCGGCGTGGGCAAGACCGCCATCGTCGAGGGCCTTGCGCAGGAGATCGCCAAGGGCAACGTGCCCGAGATCCTCGCGGACAAGAAGGTCATCACCCTCGACCTCGCGCTGATGGTCGCCGGCACCAAATACCGCGGCCAGTTCGAGGAGCGCATCAAGGCCGTGATGGACGAGATCAAGCGCTCGAAGAACGTCATCATCTTCATCGACGAGCTGCACACGATCGTCGGCGCCGGTGCCGCCGAGGGTGCGATGGACGCGTCGAACATCTTCAAGCCCGCGCTCTCCCGCGGCGAGCTGCAGTGCATCGGCGCGACCACGCTCAACGAATACCGCAAATACATCGAGAAGGACAGCGCGCTCGACCGCCGCTTCCAGAACGTGAAGGTCGAGGCCCCGTCGGTGGACGACACCATCCTCATCCTCAAGGGCATCCGCGGCAAATACGAGGAGCACCACAAGGCCACCTTCACCGACAAGGCGCTCGAGACCGCCGCCAAGCTCCCGCATCACCACCCTCAACCGCCCGCCGGACATCGAGGCGCTGGGCAAGGAGATCGAGGAGGTCTGCGCCCGCAAGGAGCAGGCCATCGCTGCGCAGCATTTCGAAGAAGCCGCCAAATACCGCGACCAGGAGAAGCAGCTCCGCACCAAGCAGGACGACCTCGTGGAGAACTGGAAGAAGACCCGCGACGAGCACCGCATCACCGTGGACGAGGAGCAGATGGTCCGCGTCGTCGCCGAGTGGACCGGCATCCCGCTCAGCCGTCTCGAGAAGAAGGAGAGCGAGAAGCTGCTCGCACTCGAGGGCGAGCTGCAGAAGGCCATCATCGGCCAGGACCCGGCCACCGTCGCCGTCGCCCGCGCCCTGCGCCGCTCGCGCGCCGACCTCAAGGATCCGCGCCGCCCCATCGGCTCGTTCATGTTCATGGGCCCGACCGGCGTCGGCAAGACCGAGCTGGCCAAGCAGCTCGCCGCGCAGATGTTCGGCTCGCAGGACGCCATCGTGCAGATCGACATGTCCGAATACATGGAGAAGTTCTCCGTCTCGCGCCTCATCGGCTCGCCCCCGGGCTACGTGGGCTACGAGGAGGGCGGCCAGCTGACCGAGAACGTCCGCCGCCGGCCGTATTCCGTCATTCTCTTCGACGAGATCGAGAAGGCGCACCCCGACGTCGTGCAGCTGCTGCTGCAGATCCTCGAGGACGGCCGCCTGACCGATTCGCTCGCCCGCACGGTGGATTTCCGCAACACCATCATCATCATGACGACCAACGTCGGCGCGCAGCTCATCCAGCGCCAGACGACGATGGGTTTCGCCGCGGCCGGCGGCTCGGACTTCCACGACATGGACAAGCTGAAGGAGAAGGTGCTTGAGGAGGCCAAGCGCATCTTCAAGCCCGAGTTCCTCAACCGCATCAACGACCTCGTGGTGTTCCGCCCGCTCAACCGGGAGGATCTGCTCAAGATCGTCGAGATCGAGGCCGGCAAGGTCGTCAAGCGGCTCGCCGCGCGCAACATTCACCTGGAGTTCTCGCCCGAGTCGAAGACCCTGCTCATCGAGAAGGGCTACGACGAAAAGTATGGCGCGCGCCCGCTGCGCCGCGCCGTCGAGCACTACCTCGAGGATCCGCTCGCCGAGGCCCTGCTGCGCGGCGAGGTGAAGGAAGGCGAGCCCATCCTGGTCGTGCGCAACGGCGAGAATCTCGAGTTCCGCGCCAAGTCGCCCACGGCCGAGAGCGGCGTCTCGCCGTAAAGCAGTCAGTTATTTCACGCCGCCGGGCGCCCCTGTCGCGCCGTAGCGCATCGCGAAGGTGGATTGCGTGCTGGCGGCGTTTTGTTTTGCTGGGGCGGTGCCGAAACGTTTCGCCCTCCTTGCGCTAATCTTGCTGTCGTGCCGGCTGGCGCGGGCCGAGGAAGCTGTCATCATCCCGCCGGAGGAATATGTCAGGGCGCCTTCGCCGGCGAGGATCGCCGCCTTGGTGGATTACGCGGCGTCACAGGGCTGGGGCGGTGCGGTGCCGGGCTTGCGGGCCGCGGCGCTGTCGTCCTACGAGGCGAACACCGGCTGCGCGCCGGCCTGGTATTACCTGTATCGCTGGGCCGATCTGCTCGCAACGCCTTACAACAAATCCATCCAGCAATGGATCGCCGCCGTCGAGAAGGCCGGGGTCGGCCATCAGAACATGGCGCGGAGTTACGAGCCGCGTCCCGGTTCGCTGTCGGCGCTGATGTCGCGGGAGCTGCAAATGGCCCTGCTGGGCAACGCGGCGTTTTCCCAGGAATTCTTCTCGCTGCAATCGCCGGTGGACAGTCCGCCCGAGGTGCTGGCCATCCTCCAGAAAATCCACCAGACGGAGCCGGCCCTGTTTGCCGACTACCAGAGTCTCGCGCTGGCCATCGCCGTGGTCTACGACGTGCCACCGCCGCCCAACTGGCCGCACGGGCAGGTGAACGCCACGGCGCTGCCGCGCAAGCTGCAGCCGCCCGAGCAGGCCTTTGCCTACTGGGCGAAGCTCGACCGAGCCAATGTGACGATGCAGCACCTGCGCCGGCTGCCGGCCAGCGAGTTGAAGTTCCTCGTCGATATCGCCGTGCCGTTCAGCGAGCTCGACTGGGCGCGCAAGCACGTGCCGCCGGGGTTGGCGGATTTCGCCAAGGCCTACGACATGATCAAATACCGGAAGGACCGGCTGGAGCAGAACAAATACCTCTGGGGAAAATCCGACTACCGGCTCGCGACCATCCTCACCGAAGGCGGCATCTGCGTGGACCAGGCGTATTTCGCCAGCACGGCCGGCAAGGCCAAGGGCATCCCGACGATGTTGTTTCGCGGCGCCGGGCTCGACGGGCGGCACGCGTGGTTCGGCTACCTGGATGGCAACCAGCGGTGGCAGCTCGATTGCGGGCGCTATGCCGAGCAGAAATTCGTCTCCGGCCTGGCCTGCGACCCGCAGACCTGGGGCGACATCAACGACCACGAGCTGCTCTTCATCACCGAGCGTTTCCGCGCGCTGCCGACCTACCAGCTTTCGGTCATGCACACCGCCTTTGCCACGGAGTATCTGCGCTCCGGCCAGCCCAAGCTGGCGCTCAAGGCGGCGTGCGAGGCGGTCAACCGCGACCGCCGCAACCTGGACGCCTGGAACGCGCTGATGAAGGCCCAGACGACCCTGGACAACGACCCCCGGGCGAGGGAGGGCGTATTGCGCGAGGCGATGCTGGCGTTCCAGAAATATCCCGACCTGGAGATCATGCTCTCCCGCCAGCTGGCGGAGGTGCTGCGGTCGCGGGGCGAGACCAGCCTGGCCAGCTTTGAGGAGCAGCGGCTGATGGAAAAATATCATTTCAACCGCGAGGACCTCAGCATCCAGCAGGCCGCCCAGATGCTGGAGCGGAGCGTGCAACAGGACGACCTGGCGACGCAAATCCGCAATTACGACAACATGCTCGATGCCTCCGGACACGGGGCGGGCCTCGATTTCTACGACAAGGTCGTGGTGCCCTTCATCAAGCACCTGGCCGATTCGGGACAAATCCCGGCTGCGCTCACCTGCCTCGACCGGGCCTGGCGCACGCTGCGGGTCGAGCCGGGCAGGCAATTGGACCTGGAGATGGCCGACCTCGCCGGCCGGCTTAAATCGGGGAAATTATAACAAAATCACATTGTTGATGAACCTTTTCCGGCTTGAGGGCGTCTAAGCAGCGACTTCACTCACTCACCTCACTTATGCTCGATATCTTCAAAGGCGCCGGCTACCTCATCTACCCCCTCGCTCTCTGCTCCCTCCTCGCCGTCTACATTCTCTGTGAACGCCTCTACGCCCTCCGCAAGGACGCCATCCTGCCCGACGACCTCGTGGACGCCATTGTCGAGGGCAAACCCGCCCAGGCCGGCCGGCATTCCGTGCTGGCGCGGATTGTCGAGTTTGCCGAGCGGCACAAGAGCGACCCCGAGGCGGTCAAGGCCTTCGCCCGCCTCGAGCTTAACCGGATGGAGCGCGGCATTCCCTACCTGGACGTCATCTACGCCGCCGCCCCGCTCATCGGCCTGACCGGCACGGTGACCGGCCTGCTGCAGGTTTTCGCGCAGATCTCGCCCGAGACGGGGCTGCCCGACCCCGCGGCCTTCACCAAGGGCGTGGCGCTGGCTCTCTCCGCCACGGTCATCGGCCTGACCATCGCCATTCCCTCGCTCGTCGGCTCGGGCTTCCTGCAGCGCCGGATCGAGAACTATGCCGCGAAGATCGACTTGCTGCTGGAGCGCGTGCTGTCGCGCAACGCCAGGTCATGAGCGGCCTCTACCAGAAGAAGCGCAAGCGGCCCGAGCTGAACCTCGTGCCGTTGATCGACGTGCTGGTGATGCTCATTTTCTTTGCCTTCGTCACGATGCAGTTCCGCTCGATCACCACGATGAACCTCACGCTGCCCAAGGCCGAGACGGCGGGCAAAAGCGAGTTGAAGGACTCGTTCACCATCAGCATCTCCAAGGAGGGGAAAATGGAGGTGAACGGCAAGCCGGCCACCATGGCAAACCTGGAGCAACTGGCCGGGGAGGTCGGCCGGGTCAGCAAGGACGTCACGGTGCTGGTTCGCTCGGATGAGACGGCCGAATTGCGCTATGCCCTCCAGGCAATGGACATTTGCCGCAAGTATGGCTTGAATAAAATCCGGCTGCAAACGCGGTAGAAATTCCCGGGACGCCGCTGATAGTTGGCCGCCGATGACACGGATTATCACGGATTGCCCACACCCGCATCCGTGTCTATTCGTGTAATCCGTGGCAAATTTTTCTGCCAGGAAAATCCTCATCACCGGTGTCACCCGCGGGCTGGGCCGCGCCCTGGCGGAATGGTACATCGCCAATGGGCATACCGTCATCGGTTGCGGCCGCAGCGCGGAAATTCTCAATCTGCGCTTCACGCATCCCGCGCCGCACGATTTCACCGCCCTCGACGTGACCGAGGAAAACAAGGTGGCGCTGTGGGCCGAGAAGGTGCTGGCCTTGCATGGCGCGCCCGACCTGCTCATCAACAATGCCGCGCTGACAAACACTCCGGCGCCGCTCTGGCAGGTGCCGGCGGCCGAGTTCAACAAGCTGATCGACGTGAACATCAAGGGCGTGGCGAACGTCATCCGGCATTTCGCGCCCGCCATGGTGGCGCGAAAGTCGGGCGTCATTGTCAACCTCAGCTCCAGCTGGGGACGCAGCACGTCGCCCGAGGTCGCCCCGTATTGCGCGAGCAAGTATGCCATCGAGGGACTCTCACATTCGCTGGCCCAGGAACTGCCCGCGGGCATGGCGGCGGTGCCGCTCAATCCCGGCGTGATCGACACCGACATGCTCCGCCAGGTGTGGAGCGACGGCGCCTCCAGTTATCCCAAGGCCGAGGCCTGGGCGAAGATCGCCGCGCCGTTCATCCTCAAGCTCGGCCCGAAGGACAACGGGAAGTCCATCAGCGTCCCTCATTTCTAGGATTGAGCCTACTCGCGCTGCTTGGAATCAATAATCAGGGTCACCGGGCCGTCGTTGACGAGCGCCACCTGCATCATCGCGCCGAATTCACCAGTGGCGACCGGCCGGCCTAGCGCGGCGGAGAGTTGGGCAACGAATTGCTCATAGAGCGGCTTGGCATGGGAGGGTTTGCCAGCTCGATGGAACGAGGGTCGCGTGCCTTTCTGCGTGCTGGCGTGCAGGGTGAACTGGCTGATGACCAGGATGCCTCCAACGATGTCCTGCACGGAGAGATTCATGTGGCCTTTGGTATCGGCAAAGATGCGGAGCTTGGTGATTTTCTGCGTGAGCCACTCGCCGTCGGCGGCGGTGTCGGCGTCCTCAACGCTGACGAGCACGAGCAGGCCGCGTTCGATGCGTCCGGCGACACGGCCGGCAATGGCCACGCTGGCCGAGGTAACACGCTGGAGAACAATTCTCACGGAGGAAAAATCTCAAAAGTCCAAACGCCAAAGTCCAAAAAAATTCGAAGCCCAAAGGCTGCGGCCAGCTCCGTACTTTGGAGTTTGGCCATTGGTGTTTGGGCTTTGCCGCTCAGCGTCAGCTGAGCGGTTGATGCGGCTCGACCTCGGCGTCGTAGTTCACGCCCGGCAGGCCGAAGCCGAAAAGGCGCAGAAACTCGCTGCGGTAGCCGGCGATGTCGGTGAGCTGGGCGAGGTTCTCGGTCGTGGCCTTGAGCCAGATCGCGGAAACGGCGTCCTGAATCTCCGGGCGCATCTCCCAGTCGTCCACGCGGACGCGGCCCTCGTGGTCGAATTTGGGCGAGTGACCGTTGTAGAGCTGGGTGGCGAACAGCCGCTGCATCTGCTCGATGCAGCCCTCGTGCGTGCCGGCGGCCTTCATGACCTTGTAGAGAATGGAAATGTAGAGCGGCACGACGGGGATGGCCGAACTGGCCTGGGTGACGAGCGCCTTGTTGACGGAGATGAAGGCGCGGCCGCCCCCGTGGGCCTTGAGTTTCGCGTTGATGGTGCGGGCGGCGCGCTCGAGGTCAACCTTGGCCAGGCCGATGGTGCCGTCCTTGTAGATGGGCCAGGTGTGGACGGGGCCGATGTAGGAATAGGCGACGGAGGTGGCGCCGGCGGCGAGCAGCTTGGCGCCGGCCAGGGCGTCGATCCACATCTCCCAATCCTCGCCGCCCATGACGGCGACCGTGTCGGCGGCCTCGGCCTCGGTGGCCGGCTCGATGGTGATCTCGCTGACGATGCCCTTGTCGGTATCGACGGTCTTGTTGGTGTAGGGCGCGCCGAGGGGTTTGAGGACGGACTTGTGCACGGCGCCGGTCTTCGGGTGCTGGCGGCGCGGCGAGGCGAGCGAGTAGACGACCAGGTCGACCGGGCCCATGTCGCGGGCGATCATGGCGAGAGCCTGCTGCTTGATGTCGTCGGAAAAGGCATCGCCGTTGATGTTCCCGGCGTAGAGGCCCGCGGCGCGGGCGGCGGTGGTTACGGCGATGGAATTATACCAGCCCGGCGTGGCGGAACGGCCCTCCTCGGAGGGACGCTCGAAGAAAATGCCCAGCGTGGCGGCGCCGGAGCCGAACGCCGCGGTGATGCGCGAGGCGAGGCCGTAGCCGGTGGAGGCGCCGATGACCAGGACCTTGCGCGGGCCGTGCTTGATCGGGCCCCTGGCCTTGACGTGGTCAATCTGCTGCGAGATGTGCGCGGCGCAACCGGTGGGGTGGGCGGTCACGCAGACGAAGCCGCGGACCTTCGGTTTGATTATCATGCGTCGTAAACTCTGCGTGAGCCTGCGGAAGGGTCGAGCCTGATTTGCTCGGGAGAAATTAAGCCTTGCTCTCGCGGACCGGATTATTTTCCGAGAAGAAAAATAGTTCCCTCGGGCTTCGGCACGCCGCCTTTCTTTTCGAGGCTGATGGCGAAAGCAGTCGCCTGCGCGACGGGCTGGTCGGGCTTGAAGGCGAGGACGACCCGGCCGCCGGCCGCGCCGTGGAAGACACCGGCGCTGACCGGATTGGGGTAAGCGGGATCGAAACCCCAAATCTGGTAATCCTGCGTATCGGCGATGGCGGGCAGCTTTTCCATCGTGAGCAGCCCGGCTTGCAGCTCGGGATCCCATACGGCGATGACCTGGGCCTCCGTGGGGTGGCCGGCGGGCGCAGCGAGGGCGGTGACCTTGAGCCGGGCGAGATCCTTGGCGCGGCGCAGTTCCCGACCGAGACTGTTGATCATGCCCTCCGCGAACAGCGTGCGTTCGGTGAGCTGGTTTTGCGCCAGATGGAAGGCAACCTCGGCCAGCTGGCGCTCGGTGCGGAATTTTGAATTCTCCTGCTGGAGCGAAACATTCTGCCGCGTGACCCACAGGGCGGCGACAGCCATGACGGCGGCGACGGTCCACGGGGCCAATCGAATCAGCGGGCTGGCGGCGGAGTGATTCACAACAGAAGCATCCCGATGAGGCCGAGCAGCACCAGCGCGGTGAGCACGACGAGGATGAATCTTTCCTGCTTGGTGACGGCGAGGGGCATGATCAGAGCCCGATGCGGGTGAGGTTGCTGACAATCTCGCGGACCAGTGCCTCGTCGGCGAGCCCGGCCCAGGGCTTGTTGCTGGAGATGCGGACGAAGAACTGGTCGCCCTGCTGGCGGAATCCGTATTGGAGCGCGATCGAGAAGAGCGCCGGCACGGAGTAGGGATCGCGGTAGTTGATGACCCGGCCGTCATAGATATGCCAGAACCAGACGTGCTCGGGGTGGCCTGCGCCGTTGCGAAACAGCCGGTGCTCGGCGGGCGCGATGCTCAACCCGGGGATCCCCGGGATCTCCCGGGCCTCGGGCAAGGGCTCGACCACCCAGCCGGAGCCCGGCCAGCAGGCGTCGGGTGTGTGCGAGGCCACGCGGCTGACCGAGGCCTGTCCCGGGGCCCAGTAGGCGACATAAACGGTGAGCCGGGTGAACAGATTGTTGCCAGCCGGGCGGACGTAGGTGCGCTCCATGAGGTGCTCGGTCTGGAGAATATCGGCAAATTGATGGAGGTCATTCGGGGTCATCACCTCCCAGCCCGCGGCGCGAGCCGGCAGCAGCGCGGCAAGGTTGGGCGGAGGCTGCCCCGACCGGCGGGCCGGCAGGGAATTGGAGAAATAAAATCCTGCGAGCACCAGTGTGCCGGCAATGGCGGTCCAGAAAAAGCGGAGCGACCAGCGGGGCAGCGAGGGGGGGAACGGGCTGGCCGTGACCCCCGCGGCGGCGGGGACCTTGGACTCGAGCAGGATGGCCAGACCGGCGAGGATGAGCGCCGTCACGCCGAGGATGGCAAAGCCGGTCGCGTCATGCCAGAAGCCGGCGATGTCCTTGCCGGAATTGGCGAGCAGCGTGAGGGTGAGGGAGCGCAGGAAATTCATTCCCAAGGCCAGCAAGGGCGCCGCCACGATCAGCACCAGACGACCCACCGGCCGGCGCACCAGCCAGGCGGCGAACACAAACCCGGCGAAGACGCACGAGATCAGGCTGCGAATGCCACTGCAGGCCTCCTCGACACCCACGGAGGTCGTGACCAGCTCGATGATGTTGCCATGCTGGCGGGCCGGGACACCGAGCAGATGCAGGGTTTGCAGCACGCCGCCGGTCACCCAGCCCTGCAGGCCGAGGGTGAGCCGCGTGTAGGTGCCCAGCGGCAGAGGGGTGACGAGCAGCCACACGAAAATGGCCGTGAGGCTGATCCAGTTGAAGGGCACGACGCGCAGCCGGGCGTCGGCGAGGATCAGCAGGCCCGCGAGCAGAAAGCAGCCGAGCGAGGCGGCGAGAAAGACGCAGACAACGGCGTGCGTCCAGGCCAGCGAGGCCGCAAAGACTCCGGCGAGGGCGAACAGAATGAAACCCAGCAGCAGCAGCCCCGTCTGGGCGGCGACGGGCAGGCGGCCGGCGGACACCCAGCGGGGCGTGCCGTGACGGCGGCTTTCCCAGACCAGCAAGAGAAAAACGACCGGAGCGAAGAAACCGTGCGAGAGATCGGGATTTCCCTTCCACTCCGGCCAGAGCAGAAAGGAGTAGGCGGCGGCGAGCCCCAGCAACGCCACAATCACCGCGAGCGCGTCCGCCGGCGGCCGGCCGGGCCGGCAGGGCGATCGGGGAATGATGTCGGGCGGGCTCATGGCGTGGCGGGGGCGACGGGTGTCCGGTTGAGAATCGCATAGACCATCTCAGTGGGCAGCTGCACTAGGGGCAGGATGCGCGAGAGCCGGGGGTCGGGCGCCTTGCTCTCGAGTAATTTCACCAGCCCGTGCAGAACCCGGGCGTCGGAGGCGGTGTATTTCATGATCAGGGCGGCGATGCGGTCGGCGCGGCCCGTATCGCGCGCCAGCGCGGCGACCAGGTAGGTGGATTGGTAGAGGGGGAGGGTATCACCATTGAGCGGCGGCCCCTCGCTGACAAACTTGTCGACATAGCCGGCGAGCAGCCGGGGATCGGGGTGATTGATCAAGTAGGCGCAAAACTGGGCGGCGACCCGCGGAGCCATCGGGTAATTGAGGAGGTTTTCATATTCGGAGGCGACCAGGTTGGACGAGCCCTTGGCCTGATAGATGCGCACGCGAAGAAAGGCGGCCTCGTCGGGCTGCAAGCGGTTGCCGTAGGCGTTGACGAGAGTGCCGGCCTGGTCGGGGCGCCCGTGCAGCAACAACCGGTCGATTTGGTAATAGGGAATGTAACTCGCCGCCGGCTGGCGGTAAACCTTGGTGAGCCGGGGCAGCGCGAGGTCGAGGTGCCCTTGCAACAGCAGCTGCTCGATGCCGATCAACTCGGTGCACCAGTCGGGCAGGTGGGGATTTTCCTGCAGCACCTGGCCGAGAAATACGCTGTCGCGGGTCTGGCGGGCCGAAAAAAGCAGTGCGTTGAGCCAGGCGCCGCGCTGCGCGGGATCCTCGCTGAGCATGGCCGTGGCCAGCGGCTTGATCCTGCTGTAGGCGGCGCGGGCCAGCAGCGTGCGGAACCAGATCTGGGCGGTCGGCAGGCGCTGTTCCGGCACATCGTGCATGAGTCGCTCATAAATATGCTCCGCCACCTCGGGCTGGCCGGCCACTTGCGTGAGGCTGGCGAGGGCGAGCCCGGCGGCATAGTTGCGCGGATTGAGCTGGGTGACCATCTCGAGCGAAAGCATCGCCTCCTGGTAGCTGCCGGCGATGAACGCCTGCTGGGCGCGGGCGGCGTAGAGACGTTCCTGGGCGCGGCGCAATTCGCCCCAGCGCGGCGGCCACACCAGGGCGAGATAGCTCGTGTCGTATTTCGCGGCCCGGAGAATGCCATAGAACACTCCCGCCCCGGCCAGATAGAAAACCAGCAGCGAGCCGGTGGCATACAGGACGGCGCGGCCCCAAAAAGGACGGACGGACTCGGCGGAGACCCCGCAGCGCCAGCCTTGGGGCGTCTCGGTGAGCAGCGGGCAGACGCGCCGGAACCGGGCCGGCTTGGTCCACTGGACGACCGCCTCGCAGCGCGAGTCCAGCGCATGGCCGGAATCGCTGTAGTTCTGGCACGGGCAGTCGTCGCGGTGCGCCCCGCGCAGGCGGAACCAGGTTTTGCGGGTGTTCCAGTAGAACAACGCCCACCAGAAGCGAAAAAAATCTCCAATCCATCCGGTCACGGTTTCAACCTACGGGAGCCGGGTCGCGCCGCAATGCACAATTGTCCCGCCGCCGGGGCGGAGACCGATGATTCCGGATTCCTCCCAACGAGGTTTTGACTACACCATTTTCGTGTGTTTGTTGTTCGCCAATTTCCCTCATGAAAACCCTGACAAAATTCCTCCTCGCGGGCGCCGCCTTCCTGGCGGCCCTGGCCATCGGGCACGCCGCCACGGCTGAAGTGGGCAAGGCCGCGCCTGATTTCACGCTGCCCGACATCACCGGCAAACAGCACTCCCTCTCCGATTTCAAGGGCAAGACCGTGGTGCTCGAATGGGTCAACCCCGAGTGCCCCTTCGTCATGAAACACTACGACAAGAGCGGCAACATCCCGAACCTGCAAAAGACAGCGACGGCCGATGGCGTGATCTGGCTGCAGATCAATTCCGCCTATCCCGGCGCGGAGGGTGATTACGACCCCGCCCAGGTGATGGAATGGCAGAAACGCATTCACTCCGCCTCGACCGCCTACCTCCGTGACCAGGCTGGCAAAGTCGGCAAGCTCTATGACGCCCGCACGACGCCGCACATGTATATCGTCGATGGCGGCGGTACGCTCGTCTATGCCGGCGGCATCGACAGCATCCGCTCCAGCAAGGTCGAGGACATCGCCCAGGCCACGAACTACGTGAAAGCGGCTCTCGCCGATCTCAAGGCTGGCAAACCGGTGCGCACGAAGAATTCCCAACCCTACGGCTGCAGCGTCAAATACGGCAACTGAGCCGGCGGAAATTTCCGCCGTCTTTTGCTCCAGCCGCCCTCCGGGGCGGCTTTTTGCCGGCCCACACGAGCACCGTAAGCATGCGCGGTGGCCGGGGTCAGACGCTGGTCGAAAAAATCTCGGCGTCCATCCGGCCCTCCGCCACCCGCGTGACCGGGCCCGTCATCCGGATGGCGAAGTCGGGCGCAATCTCGATGCCGATCCGGCCGCCCGGCATGTGCACCGTCACCTTGCTGTCCACCAGGCCGAGCTTGTGCGCCACGGCGGCCGAGGCGCTCGAGCTGCTGCCGGAGGCGAGAGTATAGCCGGCGCCGCGCTCCCAGATCTCGATCTGCACGTTCCGGCGGTCCAGCACCTTCAAGAACTGCACGTTGATGCGGTTGGGGAAACCGGGGTGCACCTCGATGGCGGGACCGTAGGTGGTGGCGAGGGCGGGCGAGATTTCCGGCAGGATGATGACGCAATGCGGATTTCCGATGCCGGCGGCGCAGTAGGTGAACTCGCGGCCGGCGATGGTGAATTTTTCGTTGAGCACGTCGCGCACCGGGCCGGCGACGGGGATCTGGTCGCTCTGGAAAGTCACCCGGCCCATCGCCACGGTGATGAGCTGGCCGGCGGGCAGGATTTGTGATTCCACCACGCCGCCGGGTGTCTCGATCGTGAAGGGTGTCGCGCCGACGAGTTTTTGGTCATGGAGATAGCGCGAGAAGATGCGCAGGCCGTTGCCGGACTTCTCGGCCTCGGAGCCGTCGGGGTTGAAAATGCGCAGGCCGAACTGGGCCTGGGTCGCCCGGAGCGGGCCCCACAGGATGCCGTCGGAGCCGACGCCGAAGTTGCGATGGCAGATGGCGCGAATCTGCTCGCGGGTGGGCGCGGTCCAGCCGGGGAAGTCCGCCGGGTTCAGCACCAGGTAGTCGTTGCCCAAGGCGTGGTATTTGTGGAAACGCATGAGGGATGAAGATGGTTAAACCACGGAATACACGGAATACACGGAAAAAATCCTGGGCGGTGGTGGAGGCGGGACCATCAGTCCCGCGAGGCGTCGCAGCTGGAAGACGCGGGACTGATGGTCCCGCCTCCGATCGTGTCAGACGGCGGCGGCCTGCGGCTTGGCGCCGTAGCCGAGCAGCTTGCGCTGTTTGATGATCTCGGCGACCTTGGTCGGCACCATCTTTTCCCAGGTGTCGTCGCCGGACTTGATGCGCTGGAGCACGTCGCGGGAAAAAATGTTCAGGTAGTCCGGGTTGCTGCCGATGATGCAGTCGAGATTGTGGTTCTCGAGCAGATGGGCGTAAAGGTTGCGGAGGCGGTCGGAGACCTGGAGATTCCGCGCGGTGATCATGACCGTGGAGGCGAAGGCGTGGCTGGTGCCGCTGGCGTGGGCGGCGGGGTGGCCGCTGGCGAGGTAGCGGTCATAGGCGTCCTGCCGCATCGGGTAGATGTAGAGCTTGACCGCGTGGCGGAACATGCGGCCCATGGACTCGAGGATGCCGCCCTCGAGTTCCTCGTAATATTTCTCGTTGAAGATCTCGAGGAGGTTGTTGATGCCCATGGGGACGCCGATCATTTCCTTGGTGTAGCGGCGGAAGTAGGAGACGAGCCGGTAGAACTCGGAATAATTCGAAATGAGCGTGGTGAACCCGATGTGGCCGAGCATGTCGACGCGGGCGAGGAAGTCCTTGGCGTCGAGATCGCCCTCCGAGAGCAGGTTGTTCATGGTGATTTCCATGAGGACGAGCATGTCCTTCCCCTGCACCATGGGCTCCTGCATGAACTGGGCCGTGGCGCAGGTGAGCATGTCGACGTTGACGTGCGTGACCGGCCGGAAGCTGCCGCGCTCGACGAGCACGGCCTTGTGGTGCAGCACCTCGGAGGGCTGGAGCACATCGCCGTTGGGGGCGAACATCACGGCGTTGGTCAGGCCGTATTGGACGAGGCGGAGCGAGAGCAGCCGGTTGTCGACGGAGGCGAAGACCGGGCCGCTGACCCGGAGCATGTCAATCTCGACGCGGTCAGTGCCGATGTTGTCGACAAGCGACTGGATGAGTTGGTTGGGATCGTTGGTGTAGTTGAAGGCGCCGTAGATGAGATTGGTGCCGACGATGCCGAGCGCCTGTTGCTGCAGGACGTTTTCCTTGTCCCACATGCGGACGTGGATGACGATGTCGTTGGGTTCCTCGAGCGGGTTGTGCTGGAAGCGGATGCCCAGCCAGCCGTGGCCGTCGTTCGGGCCCTTGAAGCTCTTCGCGACGACGGTGTCGGCAAAGACAAAGAACTTGGTGCGGTCGCCGCGCTTCTCGGAGAGGCGTTCCTTGAGCAGGCGGTATTCGTGGTCGAGCATCGTCTGCAGACGCTCTTGCGAAACATAGCGCGGGGCCTTGCCATAGATGGCGTCGCTGAAGGTCATGTCGTAGGCCGACATGGTCTTGGCGATGGAGCCGGACGCGCCCCCGACCTGGAAAAAGATGCGCGACACCTCCTGTCCGGCGCCGATCTCGGCAATGGTGCCATAGCGGGAGCCATCAAGGTTGATGGTCAGGGCCTTGCGGTTGGTGGTGAGCAGCTCTTTTTTCTCAGACATGGCCGGACTATAGGCCGGTTTGACCGCGAATGGGAAGTCTTAGGTGCGAAACAATTGGGCGGTAGCAGGGAAGATCAAGCATTCCGGCGTACCTTTTGTCCCGGCCTAATACCGCCGGGCCCCGGCCGGCGCCGGTCGACGCTTTTCGCTGGCGGAAGGGAGTGGGTTGCCTAGGTTCGCGCCTATGAAGAACTTCTTCACCTCTTTCTTTGCCACGCTAACCGCGCTGATCGTTTTCCTCATCGGCGGGTTCTTGATGTTTTTCCTGATTCTGGGCGCTCTTGCCGCTCTGGGCCAGAAGAAGCCCGTGGAAGTGCAAACCGGCTCCTACCTGGTATTCAACCTCTCGACCAACATCCAGGACTCGCCCTCGCAGGTGGAGGGGCTGGATGATTTCCTGGAGGCGTTTGGCGGCGGTTCCGCCCGCGCCCTGCAATTGCGCGAGGTCACCCGCGCCCTCCAGGCCGCCGCCAGGGACGGAGACATCAGGGGCCTCTATCTCACCGGGTCGGTGCTGCCGCAGGGCTACGGTTCCGGTTATGCCGCGCTCAAGGAAGTGCGCGAGGCCATCGAGGCCTTCAAGGCCTCGGGCAAACCCGTCAAGGCCTACCTGACCTACGCCGACACCCGCGATTTCTACCTGGCCTCCGCGGCCAGTGAACTCGTGCTCGATCCCTACGGCGCGGTGCTGATGCCCGGGCTGGCCTCGCAGCCGATGTTCTTCGCCGGCGCGTTCGAGAAATTTGGCATCGGCGTGCAGGTCACCCGGGTCGGGAAATACAAGAGCGCCGTCGAACCCTACACCCGCAAGGACATGAGCCCGGAGAACCGCGTGCAGATCCAGAAGCTGCTCGATGACGTCTGGGCGAACCTGACGGTCCCCATCGAGCAGGCACGCAAGCTGCCGGCGGGCGCGTTGCAAAAGGCCGTGGACGCAAAGGGCCTGATTCGCGCCGATGACGCCAAGCAGCTCAAGCTCGTCGACCGCGTGGCTTACGTGGACGAGGTGCTCGACGATTTGAAGGCGGCAACCGGCCGCAAGGGTTCCAGCGAACCTTTCAAACAGGTGGCGTTGAAGGATTATGCCAAGCTGGTTTCCAATCGCGGCTTGGTGGCCAAGCGGCAGAGCCAGGGCAAGATCGAGCTCGGCGGCGGTGGCCGCATCGCCATTGTCTATGCCGAGGGCGAGATCGTCGACGGCAACGGCAGTGACGAGGGCTATGTCTACGGGGCGAAGACCGCGCGTCTGCTCCGCCAGATCCGGCAGGATGACAAAGTCAAGGCCCTCGTTCTCCGGGTAAACAGCCCCGGCGGCAGCGTTTCCGCCTCGGAGGCCATCCAGCGTGAAGTGCGCCTCATCCAGCAGAAAATGCCGGTGATTGTCTCCATGGGCACCGTGGCCGCTTCGGGCGGCTACTGGATTTCCACCTACTCCGACCGGATCTTTGCCGAGCCCGCCACCATCACGGGCTCCATCGGCGTGTTTGGCATGTTCCTCAATTTCCAGGGCCTGGCGACCGACAAGCTCGGCCTGACCTTTGACACGGTGAAGACCGGGAAATTTGCCGACGCCGCCACCATCATCCGGCCCAAGACCGACGATGAGCTGGCGATTTTCCAGTCCACGGTCGACTGGGTCTATGACCAGTTCCTCAGTAGGGTCGTCGAATCACGCAAGCTCGACCGCAAGGCCGTCGAGGAGATCGCCCAGGGCCGGGTGTGGTCCGGCAGCGAGGCGTTGAAGCTCGGCCTCGTCGACGAAATCGGCGGGCTGGCCGATGCCGTCAAGTATGCCGCCGCGAAGGCGAAGCTCGGCGATGACTTCCCCGTGACCGAATATCCGCGCAAAAAGATGTTTGCGGAGGCCTTCGCCGAGGCGCTGGAAGGCAAGCGCCGCGAGCAGACGCTGAGCGGCCCGGTCGGCCTGCTGATCCGCGAGGCGACCGAGGAGCTGCAGTCATTGGCCAAGTTCAATGATCCCCGCGGCCTTTATATCCGGCTGCCCTTTGAGCTGAAGCTGCGGTGACGTGTGCTTCTAGCCAAGCAATCCCCCTTTCCTGTCATTCTGAGCGCAGCGTAAGAATCCATGTATCCGCAGATAATATCATGATCGATGCCGTGGATCCTTCGCTGCGCTCAGGATGACAATCCATTTTTAGCATACCCAAACACGACCAATGGCCCAGGAATATACTCTCGTTAAGGACTGCCCGGCGACCGTTATCCCGGCTGGCGACAAAGTCACGCTCAAGGCTGGCGAAAGCGTGCTCATCACCCAGACGCTCGGCGGCAACGTCACAGTCCGCACCGATCGAGGACTCTTTCGAATCGCGCGCGAGGACATCGGTGCCATCGGCGGCTACAAGCCCGCGGTCGAGATTCCTTCGACCGGCTCAGGGCAACCCGCCTTCTCGGAGGCGGCGGTTTGGGAGGCGCTCAAGAGCTGCTTCGACCCGGAGATTCCCGTCAACATCGTCGATCTCGGGCTGGTCTACGACCTGGCCATCGAGCCGACTCCCGCCGGCGGCAACACGGTGGAGGTGAAGATGACACTCACGGCGCCAGGTTGCGGCATGGGGCCGGTCATCGCCGAGGACGCACGGCAGAAGATCGCCGCACTGCCGACGGTGGAGTCGGCCAGGGTGCATATCGTCTGGGATCCGCAATGGACGCCGCAGATGATCTCCGAGACCGGCCGCAA
>WNFI01022961.1_pt1 | contig 27083 bp, 30 predicted proteins | sample 5400471 | NCBI WGS metagenome assembly WNFI01 (sample SAMN13153348, study PRJNA577476) | soil metagenome | isolation source: 100 cm saprolite on Douglas fir-dominated hillslope | place: USA:California | collected 2013-09-17
GGCGACCAGATCATCCAGTGGTGCCGTGCCGTCGGCCAGCTTGGCGATGGTCGATTCGAGGTCGGCGAGCAGGTCGTCGAAGACCGGCGCCTGACTCAAGTCGCGGTCGCGGCCACCCGGCCCAGGATGCCGTTCACAAAGCGACCCGACTCTTCGCCCGAAAAGGTCTTGGCGAGCTCGATCGACTCGTTGATCGCGGCCTTGGTCGGGACGTGGCGGTCGATCGCGATCTCATAAACGGCGATGCGCAGGATGACGCGGTCCACCTTTGCCATCTGTTCGAGCTTCCAGTGCTCGGACGTCTCGCTCAGGATCGCGTCGAGCTTTTCCTGATTCGCGAGCACGCCGTGCACAAGCTGTCCTGCGAAGCTCGCGATCTCCTCGGTGGCCGCACCCTCTGACGCGTGATAGCGCAGAACCTCGTCCGCATCGTCGCCGGTGCCTTCGAGCTGGAACAGGACCTTGAGCGCCAGCTCGCGCGCCTGGTGCCGCTTACCCATCCGGGCCGGCCGTCTTACGTTGCGAACGCGACGCTCGAGACGAAGACGTTCACCTCGCCGACCTCCAGGCCGAGCATCCGCTCCGTCGCTTCGACGACGTTTGCCTGCACAGCCGCGGCGACGTCCGCGAGCTTGGCCTCCGACGCGACGGTGATGAAAACCTCGAGATGGATCGAACGATCGCCCTCGATGTGCACACGGACTCCGCGATGTGCTGCCTGGCGACGGACCCAGTCACCGAAGTGGCGGGCCTACACGCCGCCGCCCGGCCGGACGTGGTGAAGCGGTTTAGGCGCGCTCCACGTACGAGTGATCTCGAGTGTCGACTCGGATCCGGTCCCCGGACTGTATGAACAGCGGCACCTGGATCGTGGCTCCGGTTTCCAGCTTCGCCGGCTTCGTCGCGCCCGACACGGTGTCGCCCTTGAAACCGGGGTCGGTGGACACCACCTTCAGGTCGACGTTGATCGGCAGCTCGACGCCGATGAGCCGGTCCTGGTAGCGCTGCAGGAAAACGGTGTCGCCCTCTTTCAGCAGTGGCAGGATGGACTCGAGCATGTCCTCGTCCAGGGGAACCTGGTCATACGTCTTCGTGTCCATGAAGTAGTAGTGAGTGCCATCGGTGTAGGAGTAGGTCGCCTCGGTGCTGTCGATGCGCACCGTCTTGTACTTGTCGCCGCTGCGGAAGCTCTGCTCGAAGATGGAGCCGGTCAGCACGTTGCGCAGCTTGGCCTTGATCACCGCCCCGGCGCGGGCCAGCTTGATGTGCTCGACGTTGACGATGGACAGCAGCTGGCCGTCCATCTCGAACATCGTCCCGTTCCGAAAATCGTTGCTAGAAATCATTCCTGTGCCGCCAAGTACTCCAGTGCCATCTCATATCCCGCAAAACCGAGCCCGGTAATCACGCCCCGGGCCGCGCGGGCGGTCACGCTTTTGGACCTGAACTCCTCGCGCGCGTGGATGTTCGAGAGGTGGACCTCCACGACCGGCAGCGCGAGCGCCTGTAGACAATCGTAGAGGGCGACGGAGTAGTGGGTCAGCGCGGCCGGGTTGATGACGATCCCGGCCGAACCGGGGGCGTGCTCCTGCAGGTAGTCGATGATCTCGCCCTCGTGGTTGCTCTGGTAGAAGCTCACCTCGAGGCCCAGGCTCTCGGCCTTCGACCTGACGGTGGCTTCGAGGTCCTGCAGCGAACGGGTGCCGTAGATGTGGGGCTCGCGTTTGCCGAGCAGGTTGAGATTGGGGCCGTTGACCACCACCACGCGTTTCATTCCAGCGACCTCGTCACCACGCGGCGGACGAGAGCGCTTGGGATGGCATGGCCGATCTCCGCGTGGCCGATCCGCCGCGGCATGACCCATGCGACCTTGCCCCGGCGCGCCTTCTTGTCGAACGCCATGGCGGCCAGGACTCGCTTCGGCTCGACGTGCGGTGGCTTGTCCGGCAGGCCGAAGGCCACCAGCAGCGCGTCCTGGGAGTCGACCAGGCGCTTGCTGCACAGCTCCCGCGACTGCGCGATCCGCGCCGCCACCCGCATGCCAAATGCCACGGCCCGTCCGTGGGTGATCCGGAAACCGGTCGCCGCCTCGAGGGCGTGGCCGGCGGTGTGGCCGTAGTTGAGGATGGCCCTCGGTCCTCGGTCGCGCTCGTCCTTCGCGACGATCAGCGCCTTGGCCGCGACGCAGCGGAAGACGATCCGCTCGAGCATCGAGGTGTCGCCCTCGAGCAGGCGCGGGCTGTTCCGCTGCAGCAGGTCGAAGAGCCCCCTGTCCATGGCGACGGCGTACTTTACAACCTCGGCGAACGCGTCCCGGAAGTTCGCGGCCGGGAGCGACTCGAGCGTCGATATGTCCGAGATGACCGCCGACGGCTGCCAGAACGTGCCGACCGCGTTCTTCGAGTGCCGCCCGTTGATCCCAGTCTTGCCGCCGATGCTGGAGTCGACCATCGCCAGCAGCGTCGTCGGCACGGCGACGAGGCGCACCCCCCGCTGCCAGACGGACGCCGCGAAGCCGGCCAGGTCGCCGACAGTGCCGCCACCCACCGCGATGACGCAGCCCCCTCGGTCGATCTGCTGCCGCTCGAGGTAGCCGAGCACGCTCTGGAGCTGGTCCATCGACTTCGAACGCTCGGCGGCCGGGATGGCGTGGATCGACGTCCGGAGGCCGGCGCGCTTGATCGCCTTGGCGACCTTGACCGCGTAGGGCCGGGCGTTGGTGTCCGTGACGATTGCCGCCCCGGTCGGGTCGAGCCGGGTGATCACGTTGCGGAGCTCGCGGTGGAGGTTCGCGCCGATCAGTACCGGGTAGCCGCCTGACGACGAGTCGAGGATCAGGCGAACCAAAGCTTCAACACCTCGTCAGCCATCGCCCCGGCCGGCTGAGTTCCGTCAACGCTGTGCATTGCCTCCTCGTATCGTGTCCGGCGGCTGTCGTACAGGGCTCGGACCTCCGACTCGGTGCGACTCGTGATCAGCGGGCGCCCCGGCAGATTGCGAATTCGGTCCCAGATCGTCTCGAAGGGTACGTCGAGGAAGACGGTCACTGCGCGGCTCGAGATGAGGCGCCAGTTGTCGTCGTCGAGGACCACACCTCCGCCAAGCGCGACGACCGAGTCCGGCTGGAGCACCGACGTCAGGGTCTCCTTCTCGAAAGCACGAAACGCCTCCTCGCTGTGAGTGGCGAAGATCTCGGCAATCGACATGCCGGCCTTGTCCTCGACCATATGGTCAAGGTCAAAAAACTGTGTGTTCGCGCGCTGCGCGGCAAGCGCGCCAACGAGGGTCTTGCCCGACCCCATGAAGCCGAGCAGGGCGAGCGGCTTGCGACCGGCTATAGGCCGCTCGGGTTGGTTGGAACCGCTGTCGACGGGGGCGCCGCCGGCGTGACGCCGCCTCGACGCCTCTCTGAGAGCGTGAAGACCTGGTCCCGGAAATCTCCGGGCTTGGGCAGGTGGTCCAGGATCTCCGCGCCCTGCGCCCCGGCGGCGTCGACCTCGACCCGGCCGTAGCCCAGTATGCGTCCGATCACCGATTGCTTCGTCGTGCAGTCCTGCACCCGGTCGATCGGGATGATCTTCTCCTGGCGTCCGAAGACGCCGGTCTCGATCTTGATTCGCTGGTCGGTCAGCGTGTACGTGATCGATTGCCACCGGATCCACACCACCACCAACCAGACGATTGCCAGGGCGATCACGCCCAGGGTGAGGTAGGTACGCAGCTTCGGAACGTAGAAGTTGTCAGGGCCGAGGAGGGTGAAGTCGGCCACCGCGACGACGATCACGAGCACCACCGGCACGACCAGGCTCTTGATGAGCGTGATCCAGTGCGGGTGATCTTTAAGGACCAGGTTCTCGCCGGGGAGGAGCTTGCTCATGGCCGCCTATTGTGAAGTATGAGAGGGAACCCAAATGGTTCCCTCTCATCGGCCGGGCGCTTCGCGCCGGGCCTGCTCTCTTTCCGGTATACGGTTGTGATTGTTTAGGTAGTCACTCGTAGCCGCGATTGGGCGGCGTGAGAGCCATAGTTGCGGCCGGGGTGAACCCGGCCGCCAATGCGAGGTCTGAGGTATGAGATGGAACCCAGATGGTTCCCTCTCATCGGCCGGGCGCTTCGCGCCGGGCCTGCTCTCTTTCCGGTATACGGTTGGGACTTGTTTGATTAGCCACTCGTAGCCGCGATTGGGCGGCGTGAGAGCCATAGTTGCGGCCGGGGTGAACCCGGCCGCGAATGCGATGTCTGAGGTATGAGAGGGAACCCATATGGTTCCCTCTCATCGGCCGGGCGCTTCGCGCCGGGCCTGCTCTCTTTCCGGTATAGGGTTGGGACTTGTCTAAGTAGCCACTCGTAGCAGCGATTGGGCGGCCTGGAAACCATAGTTGCGGCCGGAATAAATCCGGCCGCCAATGCAGCGTCGGTAAGGAACGCCATTGCGCTACTCCCGTGTGGGTCAGTTCAGGGGCTGTAGCAGCATCAGGATTGCGCCCGCCGACAGATACGGGCCGTAGGCGATCGTGCCCTTCAGCGAGCGGTGCGTGACGATGAAGGCGACCGCCCCGATCGCCGCCAGCAGCACGCCGTAGAACATGGCCGTCACGATGTACGGCCAGCCCAGCATCAGGCCCATGAATGCGGCCAGCTTGACGTCGCCGAAACCAAGCGCCTCGGCCTTGAAGATCGCAGAGCCGACGAGGGCGAGCAGAAGGAAAAGCAGCCCGGCCCCGAGCCCCGTCGCGAGCCCGGCCCACCAGACCTGGTGCCACAGCCCGTGGTAGCCGCCGATGAGGGGCGACAGGGTGACCAGCAGCGCCAGCGACATCGCGGGGAAGATCACGCGATCGAGGATGAGGTGATGCTCGAAGTCGAAGAAGATCACCTGGACGAGGACCAGCCCGAAGACGCTGCGCACGAGCAGCAACGGGAACGTACTGATCTCCAGTGCAAAGACGCCGAAGACTAGGGCGGCGAGCACGGGCGGCCCGTACTCCTGCCACCACCTGTGGCCAGACTCGAGACCCTCGAGCCCCGCGAGCTTGAGCGAGCCCCGCCTCGCCGCCCACCCGGCCCCCGCGCCGACGACGGCCCACAGGACCGCGATCAGGTACTGGTTCACGGCTGGAGAGTCTCGCGCATCGCGTCGATCGGTGCGCTGCGCCCGGTCCACAACAGGAACGAGATGACACTCTGGGCGAGCAGGATCTCCCATCCGTCGGCGACAGGCAGGCCGAACGACCGCGCCTTGCGCACGAGCGGCGTTCCCCCGGTGACGTAGACGAGGTCGATCACCGCTCCAGCCTTCGGCAGCGCCGCGGGGCGCAGCGGCATCTCCTCGTGCCGGCCGAGCGGCGTGGCGTTGACCAACAGGTCCGCGGATCGAGTGAGCGTCGCAACCGACGCATCGGTCCACGCGACGACCTTGCCCGGCACGTCCGCGTCCCGCGGGTGCCGCGCGATGAACGTGATGTGCGCACCTTCCAGGGCCGCCGCCGTCGCGCGCGCCGCGCCCCCGACGCCGAGGATGACCGCGTTCGCGCTGCGCGGCTCGACTCCGACCTGTTCAACGGCCTCGCGGATCGCGGGAATGTCGGTGTTGTGGCCGCCGAGCCGGCCGCCGTCGTTCACGATGGTGTTCACCGCGCGGGCGCGCAGCGCATCCGGGGCGATCGTGTCGAGCTGGTCCATCACCGCTTGCTTGTACGGGATGGTGACGTTGGCGCCGGCAACGTCCTGCGCCCGCAGACCCGCGATCGCCTGAGGGAGCTGGTCAGGTGGCACGTCGAGCAGGTCGTAGGTCCAGTCCATGTCGAGGGCGCGGAAGGCGGCGTTCTGCATGGCGGGACTCCGCGAGTAGGAGATCCCGTCACCGAGCAGAAAGAGCCTCAGCTGCCGCTGGTTCCGTACTTCGCCACATCGGCGTCGAAGTCACGCTGGTTGGTCTCGAAATGGGTCGTGCCAACCCGGTCCGTGAAGTAGAAGAGGTAGCTGGTCTTCGGCGGGTTGATGCACGCCTGGAGCGCGGCTCGGCCGGGGTTGCTGATCGCGCTCGGTGGCAGGCCGGCGTGCTTGCGCGTGTTGTACGAGTTGTCCATCGCGAGCTCGGTACCAGTCGGTTCGGGGGACAGGCGGCCGAGCCCATAGAGGAGCGTCGCGTCCACGCCCAACGGCATGTTGATGGCGAGGCGGTTGTAGTAGACACTGCACACGTTGCCGCGGTCGGTGGACGTCTTGTTGTTGGCCTCGCGGTCGACCATGGAGGCGAGGATCACGATCGAGCGGATGTCCTCCGCCGGCCGCGCGGCCGTCGCCTGGGCGATCTGCGCGCGCCAGTCGGCCGAGAAGACGGCGCTGAACTGGTCGAGCTGCTCTTTCACGAGACCCCTGGCCCCCGCCGCGGGATCGACCAGGTACGTGTCGGGAAAGAGGTATCCCTCGAATGGATAGTCAGGGTTGTTGGACTGCTTGGGCAGGAAGTCGTACAGCGACGCCCAGCCCTGATCGTGCGCGGCCTTCAGGTAATCGGCGCCGGTGATATAGCTGGGCGAAGTCCCGATCTGCTTCTGGTCGACGAGCTGTGCCTGGTAACGAATCGGGAATCCCTCGGGGAAGGTGATCGTCTTCTCGTCCGGCCGGCCGTGCTGCAGCGCCGACACGATCTGGCTCATTGACATGTTGGTGTTCAGCACGAACGAGCCGGCCTGGAACTTCGGACCGGCGCTCGTCACCCGGTCGTAGAGGTCCCACGCGATGGTGCTGCGGATGAGATGGAGGTTGTAGAGGTCGGTCCCGATCTGCGATGCGGTCTCGCCCGTGTCGATGTGAAACGGGACGGTGTGGCTCGTGCTCGAGATGGGCGTGTTGACGTTGAAGTTCCACCAGTCGATAGCGCGGGACGTGCCAAAGCCGAGCAGACCGAGGATCACAACGATCGCGATCACCCGACTCATTCGACGTTGTCCTCTTCGAGCGCCTGCATCACACGCTTGAACTCATCGCTGTCGACCGTCTCGAGGCCTCCCTCCGATTCGCGCAGCAGCAGCACACGATCGGGGTCGGTGACGTCCTCCACGAGGTAGTAGGAAACGCCTTCGAGCTCGAATGCGTCGTGCATCCGGAACCGGCGTTCGACCCCCGACTCATCGACCAGAGCGACTTCGTCAGCCATGCTTTCGATCGAGGTGTGACTGCAGGAGCAGTGCGGCCGCGACGCGGTCGACGCTCGCGCGGCGCTTTGCCCGTTTGTCGCCCGCGGCAAGCATCGAGCGTTCGGCCGCGACCGTGGTCAGGCGCTCGTCGACCAGCTCGACCGGAAGGCCCGAGGCCTTCCGCACCGCATCGCCCAGCTCACGGGCTGCCTTCGCCTCGGGGCCGTACGAGCCGTCCATGCGGCGTGGCAGGCCGACCACGATGCGGGTCACTTCGTTCTGCTTTGCGATCTCGGCCAGCCGGGCAGCCAGCGTCTCGGCCGGGTTGGCATCGACCGTGGTCAGCGCCTGCGCGATCGTCCCGCTCGGATCGCTCAGGGCGACGCCGACACGCTTCGATCCTGGATCAATCGCCAGGACGCGCCCGGGCACTAGGGGCTTGGCTTCGGCGACGGCGAGGGCTGCCCCTGCGCCGCGGCTGCGGCGGACGGGGCGTTCGATTCGACCACGTAGTGCATGGTGATCCGCCTGTCCAGCAGCGGCATCAACGGCAGCGCCAGGGGCTGCTCCTTGATCGCGACCGACTTGATCGGCAGCTTCTCGAGATAGAACCTCGCCTGTGCCACAGGACGCCCGACGATCGCGGCGCGGATCTTCGCCTCGTCGAGCTTCGGCGCCACGTACGCCGAGGCGGTGCCGACGAAGACCAGGTAGCCTCCCTTGGCGGAGCTCAAGAGCCGGTACTGGACCTGGATCGGGCTCTCGGTCAGGAGCTGCTGGTCGTTGGGCACCTTGACGGCGAGGTTGTTCTTGTAGGCCTGGATGACGTCGGCGTCGATGTAGAAGTCACCTTCGCCGGTGACTGTCATCGTGCCGGTGAAGGTCGGCACCTTGTCGTTCGGCTGGTGGTCGGTGGTGAACTGCGGCGGGCCGAAGATGATGGTCTCGGCAAGCTTCTCGCCCGCCTGTCCACCAGCCTGCAGCTGCTGGGCAATCGTCTGGTGGATCTCCTGCTCGAGCTGGGCTCGAGCCGCGTCGAAATCCGCCTCGGTCATCTGAGGTGTCGACGATAGGTCGGTCCCCCCGCCGGTCGCCTGCGGGTTGCTGACTGTGAGCTTGCTCGGATCGTACTGGCTGTCCTCGATCTGGGTGATCGTGTGATCGCCGACGTTGCCGGTGGATCCCGGCTTGACCGCGATGACGTTGGCCTGCACGGTGCCCGGGCCGGCTGAGGTCCTCCACGGCGCGACCACGTTCCCGCTCGTTTGCGCGAACTCGAGGCCGTTGGTGTTCATCAACCGTTGGCCGTTCGGAAACATGATCCCGGGTGAGTTGGAGTTGATCGGCTTGTTGAAGTCATTCGTATAGACAACGAGGCCGGTCGCGGGCGCCAGCGGCACGTCGATCGATCCCGTGACCTTGAATCCCTGTGAGTTGGAGTTGGAGATCGTGACGGGCCGGACCCTGATCGGGGGCTTGCCCGGCTGGGCCGGGATCTCGATGTCCTTCTGGCTGAATGGCGCCGCCTGCGCCACGAGAGTGATGGAGGCCGACGGCACGAACACGAAGGCGGCGAACAAGCCGACCAGGATCAGCGCGATCGCCGTCACATACAGAAGGAAGCGGCCGGGCTTGACCTCGGTCGCCGTCTTGGTCAGCAGCCGTGTCGGCGCGGCGATGCCGATGTGTGTGGTCGGCGCGGCGCGGCGCCCCTGCCACCACTTTCGGATCGGCGCCGGCGACTCCGGCTCGGACGCGATGCCCTCGCCCTGGGGACCGACCGCCCCATAGACGGGAAATCCGCTCTCCGAGGCCATCTTCTGCACCGCGGGGTCGTCGCAGACGACGGTCACGCGCTTGCCCAGACGGGCCGAGTAGTTGCGCAGCAGCTGGAAGTTGAAGCGGCTCTGACCGATGCGCGAACGCATCGGCAGGACGAGCATCGTGTCCTCGCCGTGGTACCGGCGAAGGCGCTCGACGAGCTCGGGAATCTCTTCCTCTGTTTCGACGTAAATCGGGTTTGTTGCCATGTCGTTCAGCGGTCTCCTTCGGCTCTGGTCAGACTTTTATAGCGCTTAGGACCCGTCTCATGACGGTGTTCACCGTGTCGCGCTCCTCGGCTTCAGTTCGCAGGGCGTGATTCGCCAGGCCCATCGGGGCGATGTCCTGGGGGCTCGAAAGCTGCCCGGTCGAGTCGGTCAGGTTGCGCACGTCGGACGGCACCAGGTGCCGGACGCGAGGCTCTCGCGGGAACGGCAGACCCGCGGCCCAGTTGTTCTTGACCATCTCGAGCGTCAGCTCGGGCAGGAGGCTTCCGCCTCCGCAAAGGTAGATGCTCGTGGGCAACCGCTCGCCGCGCGAGAGCTCCTTGATGCTGAGGGCGAGGCCCTGCAGCAGCACTTCGGCGTCCGCGCCCAGCAGCTCAGAGACCTGGCGGTGCTGGTCGGCGGACAGCAGGCCCTCGGAGTGGCGCAGCTTGCGCGCCTCGGCCTCCTCGTAGCTGAGGCCGAACGCCAGGGCCAGGCGTCGTGTGAAGGCGCGGCCCCCGAGGTTGAACATCCGCGTGCCCTCGACGCCGCCTTCGCGGATGAGGGCCACGTCCGTGGTCCCGCCGCCGACGTCGACGAATATGCCACCCTCGGCCCAGATCTCCTCATTGGCGCACGCGCGGGCCAGCGCGTAGGGCTGCGCGACGGCGGCTGCAAGCTCGAGGTCGAGCTCCTTCACGACGGTCTCGACTGCGTCGATGTGCGTCATCGGCGCGAACGTGTTGAAGACCGTGACCTCGAGGTTCTTCCCTGTGAAGCCGACTGGGTTGGTGACCGGGTAGCCGTCCACCCTGACGTTGGTGATCGCCGAGTGGACGAGCCGCGCCTCGAGCTGGCCGTAGCTCCGCTCCATCTCCAGGAGGTGCTGCGCCTCGCGAAGCGCTCGTCGCTGGACCATCTGGAGCATGGTCGACATCTCGCCAGACCGGACCCTTGATTTCGAGTTCTCCCGCGGGTACGCGATCGTGGAGGAAAAGCCCTTGATCAGCTCCCCCGCACTGCCGACAACGACCTGCCCGGGCACCGTCCGGGCCATGTCCTCCGCCGCCTCGAGCGCCCGGTTGCAGGACTGGATGACCGACTCGATGTCGGCGATCGCGCCGCCGGACATCGCGGCCGGCGCCTGGGGCTCGCGCCCGACCCCGAGCACCTCGCCGTCAGGACCCTCCCGGCGAACCACCAGGACCTTGATCAGGTCGGTCCCAATGTCCAGCACGGTGAAGTGCCGGTAGTAGTCGCTGCGCTTGCGCAGGAATTTGAACTTCGTCACTTCAAGGCTTCCTCGAGGCGCTTGAAGGCCTCGTCGGCCGGGACGGTCAGCTTGCCGCTGACGAGCTGGGGACGGCCCCCGCCGCGACCGAAGAGCTCTTTCAGGCGCGTGGCATCGAACTGCGGCACGAGGTCACTGGACACCTTGATGACAAACTTGTCGCCGGCGACAAGGGTTACGACGCCGGATTTGACCCGTTCCAGGTAGCGGTCGGCGTACGCCTTCAGCTCGTCGTCGCTCGAGGCGTCGACGGTCTGGGCCACGTAGTCCACGCGGCCGTGCTTGACCGCGAACCCGTCCGTGCCGCCGACCCGGGCCGCGCGGACCTGGTCGCGCAGCTTCTCGCGCTCCTTTTCGAGCTCTTTGAGCTGGGTCCTGAGGGCGTGGATTCGCTCGGGCAGCTGGTCTGGCGTGGCGTTGAACGACCTGGCGAGCTCAGCGAGCAGGTCGCGGTCCTTCTGCACCAGGCCGTCCGCGGCTTCCCCGACGACCATGTCGATGCGGCGCAGTCCCGAACCGATGCTCGACTCGGAGGTGATGACCGCGGTCCCGATGTCGGCGGTGTTGGTCACGTGCGTGCCGCCGCACAGCTCGCACGTCCAGTCGCCGAAACACACGACCCGCACCACGTCCCCGTACTTCTCCTCAAAGAGGTGCATCGCGCCCTGCGCGACCGCTTCCTTGTACGGCTTCTGGCTCTCGTGGAACGGCAGGGCCGCGCGGACCTTCTCCATGACGCGGCGGTTGATCCGGCCGAGCTCTTCTTTTGTGATGGCTCGATTCAGCGGGATGTCGAAGGTCGTGTGGTCAGAACCGACCCATGACCCCTTCTGGACCACTTGCTCGCCGAGCGTCTCGCGCAGCGCCTTGTGCAGGAGGTGAGTGGCCGAGTGGTGGCGCATGATCTGGCGCCGGCGCTGCTCGTCCACCGACGCGGTCGCCTTCTCCCCCACCCGAACCGTCCCGCTGACCACCGTGCCGAGGTGCGCGATCGCGCCCTCCATTGGCTTTTGCGTGTCCTCCACGCGGACTCGGCCGGCCGGCGTTTCGATGATTCCCGTGTCGCCGACCTGTCCGCCCGACTCGGCGTAAAAGGGAGTGCGACCGAGGAACACCTCGACCGCCTCGCCCTCGCTCGCCTCGTGCACCGCGGCACCTCCCTTTCTGATGCCCGCGACCTCGCTCTTCGCCGTGAGCTCTCGATAGCCGGTGAACTCCGACTTTGGAATGCCCTTCGCCATCGCCCACTGATGTTGCACCGTGCGACGGGACCGCTCGCGCTGCGCGGCCATCTCCGCGCGAAAGCCTTCTTCGTCGAGCTCGACACCTCTGTCGCGGGCCAGCTCGCGCGTCAGCTCGAGGGGAAAGCCGAAGGTGTCGTGCAGGCGAAACGCGTCCGCTCCGGAGACAGTCTTCGTCGCGCGTGACGCGACCTTTTCGAACTGCTCCATTCCTTGCTCGAGCGTCTTCTGAAATCGCTCCGACTCGCCGCGAACAACTTCTACGATCGCCGCCGTGCGCTGCTTCAACTCGGGATAGGGCTCCTCGAAAAGCCCGGTCGCAATGCCAACAGCGTCCGCGAGTGGACGCTTCATGCCGACCTTGCGCGCATGGACAAGCGCGCGGCGGATCACGCGACGCAGGACGTATCCACGTCCCTCGTTCGACGGCACCACGCCGTCGCCGATGATGAAAGTCATCGCGCGAATGTGATCGGTGATGATCCGCTCCGAGCGCAGATCTCTGCGAGCGCCATTGTCGCGGACGAATCCGATGATCGGAACGTAGAGGTCGGTGTCGAACACGTCCTGCACGTCCTGAAGTGCTGCCGCCGTGCGCTCGAGTCCGCTTCCGGTGTCGATGGCCGGCCGGGGCAGCGGCACCAGCGATCCGTCTTCCTGCTGGTCAAACTGCGGAAAGACGAGGTTCCAGATCTCGAGGTATCTGTCGCAGTGACCGGGCGAGCAGTCGAGCTGACCACAGCCGACCTCGCGCCCGAGGTCGTAGAAGATCTCGGAGTCCGGGCCGCACGGCCCGCGGCCGAGTCCCCACCAGTTGTCTTCGTCTTTGTGGATGCGATCCGCGGGGATGCCGATCGTATCGGACCAGATCTTCGACGCCTCATCGTCGGTCGGGTGCACAGTGATGCGGATGCGGTTCACGGGTAGCTCGAACTTTTCGTGGACCAGCTCCCACGCGAGAGGGATCGCGGTCTCCTTGAAGTAAGCGCCTGTGGGCGCGAAGTTGCCCATCATCTCGAACATCGTGGTGTGCGTCCGGTCGCCGACCTCGTCGATGTCAACGGTCCGGAAGCATTTCTGAACGGACGCGAGACGGGGCGCGGGTGGCTGGCTCAAGCCCAGGTAGTAGGGCTGAAGCGGCTGCATTCCGGCCGAGATGAAGAGCGTGCTCGGGTCGCCTTGCGGAACGAGCGGCGCGCTAGGCAAGACCAGATGCTCCCGACTCGCGAAATGCTCTAGAAAGCGTGTGCGGATCTCATTCCCGGTCACGGGGTAGACCAAGTTTAGGGCGATGGGCCCGCGAGGCCGGTTGGCGGATCGCATGACGGCGATTGCACCTCGCTGACGCCAAGGGAGTGTAATCGTCGACCTCGACACGCGCCGTTGGATACAACGGAGGCGAAATTGGCACTTCCCGGGCCAGGTCTTCTTACGGTGCGAGCCGTTCCATGCGCCAACCGCCCCGCTCGCGCACGACGTAGCGCAGACGGTCGTGGAGCCGGTCCTCGCGGCTCTCCCAGAACTCGATCCACGACGGCCGCAGCGAATAACCGCCCCACGCGCGAGGCAGCGGCACATCCTCAGGATGCAGCGCGGCCAGCTCGAGCACCTTGCGCTCGAGCACCCCACGCGAGCGGACCACGCGGCTCTGCGGCGACGCCAGGGCCGAGAGCTGCGCGCCTCGCGGCCTGGTCGCGAAGTATTCGGCGGATGCCTCGCGCTTGATCTTGTGCACGACGCCATACACCCTCACCTGGTGTCGCGTCTGAGGCCAGTAGAAGACCAGCGCGGCCCGGCGGTCGTGCGACAGGTCGCGTCCCTTCCTGCTGTCGTAGTTGGAGTAGAAGATGAACGAGCCTTTCTGCAGACCCTTGTAGAGGACCATGCGTGCTGACGGCCCCTCCTCGCCGACCGTCGCGAGCGTCATCGCGTCGGGCTGCGGGGTGCCGGCCTCGAGGGCTTCCGCGTACCACTTGCTGAACAGCTGGTAGGGATCCTCGGGCGCCGCATCCTCGAGCAGCGGCATCAGCCGGCGCTCTCCGTAGGCACGTACTTCCTGAGCTGTTCCAGCGCGGCGCGCTGCAGGCGCGAGACGTGCATCTGGCTGATCCCCAGACGGCGCGCGATCTCCGACTGCGACATCTGCTCGTAAAACCTCATCGCCATGATGGCGCGCTCACGTGGGGTAAGGTGCTCCATGGCGCGGTCGAGCACATCGCGCATCTCAACCCGTTCGAGCTCGGGGTCGGCGCCGCCGATCTGGTCCGCCACCGAGCGGTTGTCCTGGCCATCGCTCGAGCCGATCGGCTGATCCAGGGACAGCGGCACATAGGCCGGCCCCATCTCCATTGCCTCCGTCACGTCGTCTGGCGTGACGCCCAGACGATCCGCCAGCTCGGCCACCGACGGCTCGCGTCCGAGCTCGTTCTTCATCTGCTCGTTGACGCGGACGACCGATTGGTGGAGCTCCTGCAAGCGGCGCGGAAAACGGATAGCGGTGCCCTTGTCGCGAAAGTAACGCTTGATCTCGCCCGCGACCGTGAGGGTCGCGAAGGTCGTGAACTCATAGCCGAGGTCGGGATCGAAGCGCTCGATGGCCTTGATCAGGCCGAGATAGCCGACCTGGACGATGTCGTCCAACGGTTCGCCGCGGTTGACGAATTTCCGCGCCAGGAAGTAGACGAAGTCGTGGTAGGCGTCGACCAGCTGGGCGCGAATGCGGTCGCGCTCGGCAGGGTCCGTCGTTTCCTTGTACCGGCGATGGAGCGCCCGCAGCTCCTCGCGAGGTATCCGCCCCGATGATGCCACTGACTAATAGTTACGCGTTCGGCGAACTTTTAGCCGGCCAGGTGCTTGACCATCCGGAAGCTCACATGCCCGGTAAGCGGCTCGATGGTCGGTCGGAAGTCATCGACGAAGCAGCGGATCATCTCGTAGGCGAGCCGCTGCAGCTCGGGGTCGACCTGCGACACATGCTGGCCAGCCGGCAGAGGCAGCGCCGTGCCGATTGGCATCACGTCGACATCCACGACGAGCGCCCTGTTGGTGGCGAAATAGGTGAGCTTCAGGTCCGCGGGCATGCCCTGGTCCTCTGCCGCCGCGATCGCGCTGTCACACGCCTGCGTGAGCGCGATCGACAGCTCGTCGAGGTCCATCAGGCTGAGGCCGAGCTGGCCCCCGAGCGTCGTCGCGACGCGTTTGGCCACGGGGATGAACGCCGACGTGGCGGGGATCTTCAGCTCAGCCAGGTTTCGCTTCGCCATTGTGTGGGGCCTATTCCTCCAGGTTGGTCGACCGCTGCATCTTCCGCGCCGCAGTCGCCTCCAGCTCTTCGCGCTTGCGCTTGGCCGCTGCCACGCCGTCCTGGATGGCCTTGCCGACCGGGTGATCCGGGTCGGTGACCATCTGCCGCGCCCGCTGCGCGGCGTCGCGAGCGCGCTGGACCGGCTCGCTGCCGCTCAGCTCGATGGTCTTGTTGCGCAAGCCGTCGATCTGCTCCTTGCCCGGACCCGACGCGATGTACGCGCCGACGGCAAGACCGCCGAGACCGCCGATGATGAACCAGCCGAAAGCGCCGCCGCCGCCATTGTCATCAGCCACCGCTAACCTCCTTTAACCGAGCGAACAAGGCTCTTGCCTGCCTCCCCGACGCCGTGCACCGCGGCGCTGATGCCGCGGCCGACCGCGGCCAGCCCCTGGCCGCCGGTCCTGAGCCCGACGTTGACGCCGGACGTGATGTCATTCACGTTCTCGATCGTCTGTCTCACTTCGGGCAGTGTCTCTTTCATCTCTTCATTCGTCGTGTCGAGGAGCTCTTCGACCGCTCCCAGCGTTCCGCGCAACCGCAAGAGCACCGCCGCCAGGGCGAGCGCCACGATCAGCGCGGCCGCCCCGAACGCGATCCACATGAAGCTCTGGCTGTTCATCGAGTGAATACCCCCACCGCCCGCCGCGCAAACACAACCGCAATCTTAGTTGCGGCTCCCCTCGTTGCTCGAGCCGGCGTCTTTGGGTTCGCGCGAGGGCCGGGGGACGAAGCGCGCGAGCGGCTGGAGCAGTAGGGCGAAGCCTACGGCCGGCAAGAGGTTGGCCTGGCCCAGGCGCAGGGACGGCAGGCCGAGGTAGTCCCACAGCTGGCCGAGGCCGAAGCCGACCGCGGTCATCAAGAGGATCGGGACATAGGCACGGCGGCGGTACGGGAGGAAGGCGAAGCAGAGCTGGGAGACGATCAGCACGAGCAGGACGCCGACGACGATGCCGGGGGGGATGAGCTTCATCGGCCCCTGCGGAGCGTCGCGGCACCTCCCCCCTGGCGGTGAGTCCCCACCAGCCCCTCCGGCGCCTTCGGCGCCACCTCCCCATAAATGGGGAGGACTAGGCTCCCTCCGAGCAGCGGGGGGTGGGTTGTCCTGAGCATGCTCAGGTGGGTCCCCTGCCTCGGCTCTCCAAGTCCCGTTGAACCGGGCATGTGGTCGGCCTTGCGGACTCCGGGGTCCCTTTGTTCGAGTGTTGGGCAACGCGCACATGCCCGCGACCCTTCGGGAGCGCCGCCAATCCTACGACGGTGTTTTCCTGGGGGGAACCACCCGAATGTGAAGCTCCTCGAGCTGCGCGGGATCGACCTCCGAGGGTGCGCCTAGCATCAGGTCGGTCATCGATTGCGTCTTCGGGAAAGCGATGACATCCCTGATGTTGTCCGTCCCGCCGAGCATCATGACGATGCGGTCGATGCCGGGCGCGATGCCACCGTGTGGCGGAACTCCATAGGTGAATGCCTCCAGCAAGGTCCCGAAACGAGCCCGAATCATGTCGAGCGGCATGCCGAGCAGCTGAAACACGCGCTCCTGCATCGCAGGGTCGTAGATTCGCAAGCTCCCGCCGCCGAGCTCATAGCCGTTGCAGACGATGTCGTAAGCATGTGCTCGAACGTCGTACGGCCTCTCCTCGACGAACGCCATGTCCTCGTCGAATGGACGCGTGAACGGGTGATGCGCGTATGTGAGGTGGCCCTGGTCGTCCTCTTCGAATAGGTAGGTCGGATTGATCCAGAGAAATCGCCACTCGCCCTCCCGGATCAGGTGGCGCCGACGCGCGATCTCCTGCCGGATCAAGCCCATCACCGTCTCGGCCTTGCGCCTGCGGTCGGCCGCGATCAAGACAAGGTCTTCCGGTCCAGCGCTGGTGAGACGCTTGATCGCCGCGATCTCCTCCTCGGAGAGGAACTTGTCCAGCGGGCCGCCTGGCAGCCAGGCTAGGCCCTGCCCACCGGCGCCCTTGGCGACGGTGACGAGCTCGTCCAGCTCGCGCCGAGCCATCTCCTTCCCGCGCGGAACGGCCAGGCCGCGGACGACGCCTCCCGCGGCGAGTACCCTGCGAAAGACCTCCGCTTTGGTCTGAGCAAGGGAAGAACCCAGGTCGGCGATCTCCAGCTCGTAGCGCAGGTCGGGTTTGTCGGATCCGTACCGCAGGAACGAGTCCTTGATGTCCAGGCGAGGGAACGGCACCTCCAGGTCCACGCCGATCGTTTCGCGCCACAGCGTCGCGAAAAGACCTTCGATGAGCGCGAACACGTCCTCTTCGTCGCAGAACGACATCTCGAGGTCGAGCTGGGTGAATTCGGGCTGCCGGTCGGCGCGCAGGTTCTCATCGCGGAAGCAGCGCGCGATCTGGTAGTAGCGCTGGATGCCAGAGACCATCAACAGCTGCTTGAGCATCTGCGGAGCTTGCGGAAGCGCATAGAGCTCGCCTGCATGCAGACGCGACGGGACGAGAAAGTCGCGCGCGCCGGAGGGTGAGCTCCGGGTCAGGATCGGCGTCTCCACCTCGATGAACTCGCGCGCTTCCATGTAGTCGCGGATGATCCGGTTGACCTTGTTACGAAGCTCCAGCATCTTCGTCATGCGAGGTCTTCGTAGGTCGAGGTACCGATACTCGAGGCGCGTCTTCTCGTCAGGTTCGTCCGGGTCCTCGATGGGAAACGGAGTGGGCTGTGACTCACTGATGATTTCGACGTCGTCGGCGACGACCTCGACCTCGCCGGTGGCCATCCGGGGGTTGTCGGATCCGGTCGGCCGTCGCGACACCTCGCCGCGAACTCGAATCACTGACTCGAGCCTCAGTCTTGACGACAGTGCGTCCCCGGAGCGGATCACGACCTGCACCGTTCCCCATCGATCGCGCAGGTCGATGAAGATCACGCCGCCGTGGTCACGCCGGCGCGCGACCCAGCCGTAGAGGTCAACCTCGCGGCCCTCATCTGTCGTGCGAAGGGAGCCGCAGTGGGGCGCTGAGAATCCGCTCACGCTAGGCGGGTCGGCAGCTCGACCCAGTCCATCTCTTCCTGCTCGCCGCTCGACATGTCGCGCAGCTGCGCGGAGCGGCGTGCCGAGGAATCGGGCGTGAGGAGCACCACCCACTTCGCGCCAAGCTTGTTCGCCGCGCGCATCTTCGCGGCGAGGCTCTTCGACTCGTAGTCCACCGCGGTCGGTCTCACCGCCCGGCAGATGCGCGCCACCTCGGCGGCCTCGAGCGCCAGATCGCCATCGGGCACGACCACCACGTCGGCCGCCGGCCTTGTGATCACGTCCACCCCGCTCGCCGCCATCAGCTCGGTGACGCGGTCGAGCCCGCTGGCGAAACCGACCGCCGGCGTCGGCGGCCAGCCCTCGGCCTCGGCGAGTCCGTCGTACCTCCCTCCCCCGCCCAGCGCGTCCTGCTGTCCAGAGGCTCCGCTCGGAAAGAACTCGAAGACCGTGCGCGTGTAGTAGTCGAGGCCGCGAACGAGGTAGGGATTGAGCACGTACTCGACCTCCGCCGCGTCCAGCAAACGTCGCACCAGGGCCCAGTGCACGGCACACTCGTCGCACAGGTGGTCGATGATCTTCGGCGCACCTGATTTGAAAGGCGCGTCCTGCTCCGTCTTGCTGTCGAGCAGCCGCAGCGGGTTGCGCTCCAGACGCTGCTGCGAGTCCGGGCTCAGCCTTTCCTTCAGCGGCCGGTAGTAGGCCTGGAGGCGCTCGAGATAGGCCCAGTCGCGCGCCAGCTCGATGACCTCGGCGTCGAGCGCGCCCGCGGCGCTGCCGATCGCCTCGACGTCCAGCTGAAAGAACTGGCGGTAGCGACCCTTTTGCGGCCGGTCGTAGCGAAACATGGGACCGATCAGATAAACACGCGACGGCTGCGGGCCCTGGTTGAGCCCGCGCTCGAAGTAGGCCCGCACTACGCCCGCCGTGGCCTCGGGGCGCAGGGCCAGGGCGCGGTCGCCCCGGTCGACGAAGCGGTACAACTCCTTGGCGAATGCGTCGGTGTCCTCACCCGCGCGCTCGATGAGCTCGGCGTGCTCGAGGATCGGGGTGACGATCTCCTGGAAGCCGAAACGTCGCGCGACGGCCGTGGCACCTTGCTCGGCGGCTTGCCAGACGGGCAGTTCGGCGGGAAGGATGTCGCGAACCCCGCGGACCGCCTTGATTGGTTCGGAGCGAGGCATTGAGTGTTCGATTGTAAGAAGCACCGGGTTGACGGGGTAAACTCTCGCGCCGAGTGACTACCGCTTACGTGCAGATCGCGTCATCATCACGCAGCCCAGCGGCGTGGAGGCAGAGGGGCTCGGCGGGCTGATGGTGCTCGGCGGGATGATCGTGATCCTCGTCGTCTACCTCGAGCAGCGCGCCTCACGGCTCGCGTCGCACGAAGACCGGCTCGACAACCGATTGAGGAATTAGCTCGGCCCCTGCGGCCCTACAGGCCACCTCCCCATAAATAGGGAGGACCCTTACAAGCCGGCCCGCTCTCGGTTCGCCCGGTAGCCCACCGCCGTCTTCAGCGCGTCCGTCAGGTCGTTCAGGCGCACCGGTTTGCTCATGTAGTCGTCGAACCCGGCCCGCAGGCAGCGCTCCTGGTCGCCGGGGCCGGCCATCGCGGTCAGCGCGATAAGGCGGGGCCGGTTGCCGCGTGGCCACCTCCGGCAGATCGCCTCCGCAGCGACCAGGCCGTCCATCTCCGGCATGAGCACGTCCATCAGGACGGCGTCATAGGGCGTCTGCGCGACCGCGGCCACCGCTTCGCGGCCGTTAGACACCACGTCCACCGTGTGCCCGAGCTTGGCGACCAACCGTTTCAGAAGGTTCTGGTTCAGCGCGTTGTCGTCGGCGATCAATACGCGCAGCGCGCCCGGCTCGACGCTGGACTGGATCTCCTGCGGCTGGGCGCCGCGGCCGCCGACCTGGATCATCACGTCGTGCAGCGTGCGCGGCGGCACCGGCTTGGTCAGAGTCGCCTGGATCACGCCGCTGTCGGCAGCCTCGGTCTCCGACGGTCCTGGCGGGGCCGACGCGATCACCACGATCGGCATCTGTTCCGGGCGCCTTATCCCGCGCAGCGAGGCTGAGATCTGCAGCCCGTCGACGATCGGCGGGCGGTGCTCGATCAATGCGATGTCGAATGGGCGTCCCCCCTTCACGGCGGTGACCGCCTCGTCGGGTGACGTAGGGGTCGCGTTGGCGCCCCACTGCTCGACCTGCAGGGCGAGCAGCCGCTTCTCAGTCGGGTCGACGGCGACGACCAGGACGCGCATCCCTTCGAGGGTCAGCTGAGTCGTCGCGACTGACCCAGGCAGCGCCTCCGCCAGCACCGTGAAGTCGAAGACGGTGCCCGCGTCCGGGCCGGCCTCCACCCCACCCTGATCGACGCGCAGCTCGCCATCCATCATCTCGACTAGGCGCTTTGTCGTGCGCAGGCTCAAGATCGCGAGCCGGTCTCCGGCCTCGAGGCGGTCGTAGGGACCTGTGACGCCGTCCAGGCCGCCGCGGAGGATCCTCGCCGGCACGCCACGCCCTGTGTCGCGAATCTTGAAGGCCAGCGCGACGAGCCCGCCGCGGTCCTCCGACGCCAGCTCGACGCCGACGCCGCCGCGATACGTGCGGTCAACTGCGCCGTGCAGGAGCGTGAGCAGGATCTGCTCGAGCCGGCGGGAGTCGCCGATCACCACGCTGGGCACGTCGGACGCTGCATTAAAGGAAATGTCGAGGCCCTTGGCTCCCGCCGCCTCCGAGACGATCCCGAGGCAGCTCTCGACAGTTGACCGCACGTCGTACGGATGGAGCGCAAGCTCGAACGCGCCGCTGTCGATGCTGGCGGCGTCGAGCAGGTCATCGACGATACGCGCCACCTGCTCGGCCCCTGACTCTACGATCGCCGCGAGCTCGCGCTCCTCGCTGGTCTCCGCCCCGCTCGTCAGTAGTCCGGCAGCGCCCACCACCGCGTTGAGCTGGTTGCGCAGCTGGTGGCCGACATCGTCCAGGAGGTCGGCGTCGAAGTGGACCTGGTGGTGATGCCCGTCCGGGTTTTGCTCGGGCGGCTTGCCCGCCATCTCGCTGAACTCGCTCATCTAGTAAAGGTGCTCCATCGAGGGCTGGGTGGCCGGCTCGAACATCGAGCCCGGAAACTCCACGCCGTTGGACTTGAAGTGGGCGTCGAAGTTCGACCTCGTCCCGGTGGCGGTGTGGTAGCCCACCGCGCGTCCATCCGGCGTCACCGCGACCTGCCGAAACGTGAAGAGCTCCTGGAGTGCGATCTCTCCATCGACCATGCCCAGCACCTCCCCGACGCTCACAATCTTGCGCGCTCCCCCACGCAACCGTTCCGTCTGCACCACGACGTTTATCGCCGATGCGATCTGGCCGCGGATCGCCCGCGAAGGCAGCTCCGTCCCGGCCAGCAGAACGAGCGTCTCGAGTCGCGTGATCGCGTCGCGTGGATTGTTCGCGTGCAAAGTGCTCATCGAGCCGTCGTGGCCGGTGTTCATCGCCTGCAGCATGTCCAGCGCCTCACCGCCGCGAGCCTCGCCGACGATGATTCGGTCGGGCCGCATGCGCAGCGAGTTGCGGACCAGGTCCCGAATCGAGATCTGGCCGTGGCCCTCCACGTTCGCGGGCTTGGACTCCAGGCTGATTACGTGCACCTGGCGCAGGCGGAGCTCGGCCGCGTCCTCGCAAGTCACGATCCGCTCGTCGCCCGGGATGAACCCGGAGAGGACGTTGAGCAGAGTCGTTTTGCCGGAGCCGGTGCCGCCGGACACGATGATGTTGAGGCGCGTCTTCACCGCCGCGTCGAGGTACTCGAGGATCGCCTCGTTGGAACCGCCGGTGGCCACGATCTTCTCGGGGGTGAGGACTTCGCGGCCGAATTTGCGGATGGTGAGGCACGGCCCGTAGATCGCCACCGGTGGGATGACCACGTTGACGCGCGAGCCGTCCTTGAGGCGCGCGTCACACATGGGCTCCGACTCGTCGACCCTGCGCCCGATCGTCGAGACGATCCGGTCGATGACGCGGCGAAGGCTGGCCTCATCTTCAAACGCAAGGTTGGTCAGCTCGATCCGACCGCGACGCTCGACGAAGATCTGCTCTGGCCGGTTGACCATGATCTCCGTGATGTCCGGGTCGCGCAGCGGCGCCTCCAGCGGCCCGAGCCCGATGACCTCGTCGAACAGGATGTCGACGAGCCGCTCGCGATCCTCCGCCGTGACGAGGGCGGCCGGCGGCTTGGCGCGGAAATGGTCCTCGGTGAGCTGCGTGAGCAGCCGGCGGATGCCCGCCCGGTTCGTGATGTCGATGGCGGCGGCGTGCCGGCGCAGCAGCTCGCCGTGGATCTCGGCCTTTGCGGCAGCGAGCGCCGGGCTGAGCGTGGCGGACGTTCCGCCGGCGCGAACAGCCTCTACCGCCGGGTGGGGGGCGGTTCCGTCTCGAGGCACTGTCCGGCGCTCGACCGGGGCGATGGACTCGGCGCCGTCGAGCGCCTGTAGCGGCGCGGTCACGGGCTCCTGCGGAACCGTCACCTGCGTCTGCGTCGCCGTGGCGGGAGTCTGCTGGTAGCGGCGGTCGAACCGCTCGGAGAGCTTCATCGCGGCCCTCCCACGGCGCGCTTGAGCAGCCGGCGGTGGGCGCGCTCGGCCGCCTGTTTGACGCTCGGATCGGGGTCGGACTCGGCGAGGCGGTGAAGGCCGTCGGCCGCGGAGCGGTCGCCGATGGCGGCCAGCGCCTTGCACGCCGCCAGGCGCACCTGCCTCGGCCACCTTCTGTCGTGGGCGATGCCGAGGAGCGGCGAAACCCGCAGCACGTCGCGCCGCAGGCCGCACGCCAGGACCTCGTCGACGGCCCGGCGGCCGCCCAACTGGGCCAGCGAACGCACTGCGGCCTCCCTGACGCGCGGGTTCGAGTCCTTGACCATGTCGGAGAGCCAGAGCACCGAGTCGGTCATCCGGGCGGCGCCGCAGATCCTCGCGGCCGCGGCGCGGGTGACCGCGTTCGGGCTGGCCAGCGAGTTCACGAGCTCGTCGTAGAGCTGGGACCGGCGGAACAGCTCGTGCACCATCCAGTGCCCCATCACGCCCATTCCCGGCCGGTCAAGGGCCGCTTCGATGGTGCCCGCGACCGCCACGGGCTCGGCCAGGAGCTCGGCGGCGGTCACGTTGAGGACGGCCGCACGCTCCCCGGCGAGGGCAGTGTTAAGCACCCGATCAACGCGACCTGCCACCCGAGATCGCCCTGCGCCGCGGGTGGGGGCCTGTATCACCGGCTTTGTATTTGAGCCATTGCTGCGAAGCGGAGGGTCCATTTGGGGGGCGGTTGGTACAGTATCGGCGTTTTGAACGCCCGTGAGGTTCCCGAAACCTTACAGCGGGCGCGGGAGGAAGAGTTAGCCCAGGTGGCCGCTAGCGGCGGCGGACCCGGCGGTGACCAGGCGCCATCCGCACTCCAGATGCGGATGCGGATCCTGGAGATGTCGGCCGTGTTCTCGGAGCTGACCGACGGCGTCTTGCGTGCCGTCGCACGTCGCATGCGGCCGGTCGGCCTGGCCGCCCGCGACACCCTGCGCCTGGCTGGAGAGGGCGGCGACATCGTCGTCTTCCTGGCCTCCGGCCAGGTCGAGGAGTCGGTGACCGACACCGCCGGCAAGGTCCTCCTGACGCGCCGGCCGGCCCCGGGCGACCTCGTGATCCTCCCGGCCCCACGGACCGGCGAGCGGTACGTGACCAACATCTACGGCCTGACCGATGCGGTTCTCCTGACGCTCGACCGCGACGGTCTCCTCGAAGGCCTGGGCCCGAGCGTCGAGAAGGTCGCCGTCACGCTCGACAAGCTCTGGGAGCAAGAGGTCTCGGCCGCCGCCGCGATCCAGGCCCAGGTCTCCTCCCGCGACGCCGCCCCGATCGTGGCCTTCTTCTCCGCCAAGGGTGGAGCCGGCACCACCACGCTGGCGATCAACACGGCGGCCGCTCTGGCGCGCAAGTTTCCGCGCCAGGTCCTCCTGGTCGACCTGGCCGCGCCGTTCGGCCACGCGGCTCTGTTCGCCGACCTCATCGCGACCGGATCGGTGGCCAGCGCCTCGAGGGCGTCCTCGGCCGATTTCCAGACGGTCCTCCGCGGCAACATCGTCAACCACCGCACCGGCATGGGCGTGCTTCCGGGCACGGCGCGCCGAGTGCCTGGTCATCGTAGTGCCGCCCGAGATAGCGGCCATGACCGACGCGCGCCGGGCGCTGGCGATCTTCCGCGACATCATGAACGTCCCCGACAACCGCATGGAGCTGGTGCTGAACCAGCGCTCGCCCCACCCGCCCCTGGACCGCGCCGGCGTAGAAGCCATCCTCGGCCGCAAGATGGCAGTCGTCGTCGGTTTCGACGACTCCCGACCGGAGGACTCGACGCTGGCGGGCGGGCTCGTCCTCCAGCACGACCCCAACGCGATGGTCTCGCGCGGCGCGACCGAGATCGCGCGGGTGATCCTGGCCAGCCTCAAGCTCGATGGGTAGACGCCGAAACGGACTGCGAGGCCAGGCGCTGGTCGAGTTTGCCCTCGCCCTGCCGATCCTGATCGTCCTGGTCGCCGGCGTCCTCGAGATGGGCCGCGGCTACTCGTTCGCAGGTGCGACCTCGGACGCGGCGCGCGATGCCGCGAGGTACGTGGCCGGCAAGACCTCGACCACCAACGGGCCGGGTCTGACCGCGATGTGCAACCTGGTCAAGGGCGACCTCGCGGCGGTGGTGGCGGGCACGAACGTCACCTGCCCGACACAGGTCAACCACGCGCCGCCGTTCGTCGTGGGCGCGGACTACACCGCGCCGACTCCCGACCACGCGGTCGTTGCCGTCTATTGCGGCACGAGCGTGAACTGCACCGGCTCTGTGCAGACGCTCTACAACTCCGAGGTCGACGTCTACGTCTATTACGGTTTCAGCGACCTCAACGTGCTCGGAGGCGGGATCACGATCACGGGTTCGAGCCGCGCCACGACCGCGTGGTGATGCGTAACAGCCCCTCCGTCCGGCTGCGCCGGACACCTCCCCATGAATGGGGAGGAGCCGAGGCCCTCCTCTGGTGATACGTAGCAGCCCCTCCGTCCGGCTTCGCCGGACACCTCCCCATGAATGGGGAGGACCACAGGCCATGCCACGACCCCATAAATGGGGTGCGGCGCAGGCCCTTCTCGAGTTCGCGCTCATCGCGCCCATGCTCTTTCTGCTGATCGGCGCCACGGTCGACCTCGGTCGCGGCTTGCTGATCTACACCGCCCTCCAGGGCGCATCGCGCGACACGGCCCGCCAGGCCGTGCTCAGTTACTACAGCGGATCCAACACCCTGGCGCCGGACTGCACCGCCCTGGCCACCCCGTGCACCCTGGGCCCTCTGACCAACGGCGCCCACCAGCTCGACGCGCTCGGAATGTCGGTCGTGTATCTGGACTCCGGCGGACTCGGCGCGCCCCCTTCTTACGGCCTGTACGCGGTCAACGGCACGCAGCCGGGCACCATCACCTTGACGGGGGCGATCAACCCGAGCACCGTCTACGTCTTCATCTACGAGCTCGACCCGGCGACAGGCAGCACGCGCTGGAGCTGCTCGAGCTGCGGCCCGGGCCCCGTGCGCCTCGCCGGACACCAGCAAGTGGTCGTCGACCTGAAGCTGCAGTGGAAGCCGGTCCTGAACACCCTGCTCGGCATCCCCAGCACGATCACGTTCGACTCGCAGTCGGTGGGACGGCTGGAGTACTGATGCGAAAGTCCCAATCGGGACAGGTGATGATCATCGTCGCGGTGTGGCTGGTCGCCCTGATCGGCTCCGCGGCCCTGATCCTGCTCACCGGCTCGGTGGAGTGGCAGCGCAACCAGCTGCAGCAGCTGGCCGACCAATCTGCGCTCGACGCGGCCCTCAAGATAAATGTCGGATGCTCCGCGGGGTCCGCGAGCAACGTGATCAACGAGGCCGACAACTTCCTGAGGACGCAGCGCTCCACCCCTATGTCCTCGCCGATCCCTATCGCCGGCTCCTGCCCGGCCGGCTACAGCGCCACCGACAACTTCTCGGGCGGCCTCACCGCGACATATCACTACCCGTATCGCGGGCACCAACAGCAGGTTGAGGTGATCCTCACCCTTGGGCTGCCGATCTCGTTCGGCAACTACGTCGGCACGTCGACGACCAATGTGACGCGGCGCGCGGTCGCGCAGCAGCTGAGCGGCTCGACCACCGCCGTCTCGGCCGGGACGCTGTCTTGCACCGGGGGCCAGTTCAAGGTCGGCGGCAGCGTCGTCACGTCAAATGCGATCAGCCTCAGCGGAAGCTGTGCCGTGTACGCGCACCAGCGATACGACGCGGTTTCCGGCACTTACTCGGACCTGGGCAACGTTTCGGTTTACACGAGCGGGCAGACCTGGGTCGGCGGTGGGGGCAGTTGCATCGCGCCGACCAACGCCGTCTGCGCCGACGGTGACGAGGTGTCGGGCCACACCACGACGACCTGCGGGACCAGCGGTACGAGCGCCTTTCTCTCGGCCGGCGACGCGACGATCAATCCGAACCCGTGTGCAGGCGGCACAGCGACGCAGCCGGTGCCCCCGTTGTCGACGAACCTGCCACCCGAACCGGACACCGACCCGGCCGCCATCGCCACGCTGCGGGCCAGCGGCGGTGGTGCCCTTGGATCAGCCTGCACGCCGGGAGGCAGCTATGGCTCGGTCACAGCTGGGGGCACGGTTGTCGGCACCGGGCTGGGGCCATCGCCTGCGACCCCGGACGCGAGCGGCTTCTACCACTTCAAGCCGAGCTGCTACGGCTTCCTCGATCCCTCGCTCTCGAGTACCGGGAAAGCCGTCCTGGATCCAGGGTTCTACTACTTCAACGGTTCGGGTTTCGCGGGCGGGGGTGGGATCTGCCTGGGTGGTGGGGGGACTCTTCTGGCTCGTGACGTCACGCTGGAGTTCGTCAACCAGGCAGGCTTCTCCTCGGTAGCGTGCGCGCCCGGCGGTGGAACTTCTACGTACTGGCTCCAGGGGACCAACGGCTGTTCCGTGGAGTGTCAGCTGCAAACCACCGATCCAAACAC
>WNFI01668885.1_pt1 | contig 27061 bp, 39 predicted proteins | sample 5400471 | NCBI WGS metagenome assembly WNFI01 (sample SAMN13153348, study PRJNA577476) | soil metagenome | isolation source: 100 cm saprolite on Douglas fir-dominated hillslope | place: USA:California | collected 2013-09-17
GATGTGTGTATGCGACCAAACCGAATTTCGATTTTCCACCGGACACCTTCGCGGGGGCACGCCAGCCACGAAGTCTTGCCTAGTGCCGCCGTCCAGAGTCGTGAAGGACTGTCTGGATGCTGGCTTTGCAACCGCTTGTCCGGCGATAGCAGCGTAAAATCCCGACCAAAACGAAGATTCAGATGCGGCTCTCGGCAACGGGAGCCGTTTTTTATTTGGCCGTTGTCTTTTCAGCACGGTCATTACGTCGGCGAGGTCTTCACGTCGTTACCTCCTGACAGGCTTTGTCAGGACTTGGCTGATTTTCATTTCGGGCCTTCCTTCTTCGGCAGAGTCGTGCTTGGTAGCTAAGCAATGCGGTCGGTCCTGATTTTCCCGATGAAGAGCGAAATCTGGTAAGGCAGCTTGCGGACTTCCTCAACGGGCAATGGCAGAGGGCCAATCAACTCGCCGCAACGGAGTTGAAAGCTCTCGTCAGCCGCGCCGTTCTGCTGGAGAAGAAGCCGAAGGAAGCGGTTCAATTCGCGGGCGTTGCGTTCCATCTTCACGTCGTCTGTTTTTGACGTCCGAAACTCGTGGATCACAAGAATTGCCTTGGTGCTGCGCCGAAGCTCTGCTTCCAGCAGCGTGCCAGCCGTTGCGGTCAAAAGCTGGTAGGGCAAGTTGCGGATTTGATCGGATACGGTCTTGTGGCCTTCGCCGTTGAATGCAGGAAGCCCGAGCAATGAGCGGGTAAGCCAATCCAGTCGCTTAGGGAACGTCGTAACAGGTCGCTTCTCGGCATTCCGCAGTTCATCCGCGACAGTGGCACCGAAAGGCTCGTCTGCCTTAGCCTCAACGCAGATAGTGACGGCGGACTGGCCCTGCTCTGCGAAAAGCGCGAGATCGTGACAACGTGGTCCGTGCGTGCCAGGCGGTAGCGCGGTCTCATGTTCAGCAATTCCGCTGCGGATCACCGTGCCTCGGGTAGCGTCGTGCGAATTGAGAAGTCCTGCCAATACCGCTGGCACGGCGGGTTCTCCGCTGGCCGTCCAAATCCGGCCAAGCTCAAATGCGCTTCGCCCCTCTTGCCAGTGCTTCAGCTTGCGGTCGGGAGGTATCGCATACTTTTCCCAATCGCATAGCGAATGAATCGGCTGTCCTGCATAGCCTCGGATTTCGAGCGTTGCTGTCTTCACTTAATTCGCGTCCCATTTCCAGCGCCGAAACGCATGCTCAAGCGTGAACACTTTGAATTGCAACTTGCGCGGTTCCAGCCGCTTCCGTAAATCACTCTCGCGGTCCTCCCGCACAAACAGATGAATCTCGATGGGCCACTCCGCGATGTTGGGATACGCCTTGAAACCTGCCACCAATTGCCTGCGAACCTTCTCCCTCCCTTGTTCGTGAAGCTCCACCGCCTTCAACACAAAATTCCCCAAATTCTCTGCCGTCGTGACTTCCGCAATGATGACGCGCTTTTCTTCCAAGTCCAGCACCACGAAATCGGAACAGCGCCATTCGCCCTTCTCACCATCAGACCTACTAATCACATACTGCGGACAAACGAAGGGATGGTTGCGGGAGAGAAAGGCCCCAACGATCTCTTCGTAATGGTGCTCCATCCTACTTTCCTCCGATCTTGTGCATTCCAATCATTCCAATCACGCCTATCACTACGCCGACCATAAAGATGACCGCAGCCCAAACGTATCCCCACCGATTACGCGGCCATTTCATCTCCCGCGCTCCGGGTCTATTTTCACAACATCAGCCGCTTGTGGACCTTTCGGCCCCTGAACAATCTGGAATTCGACCGCCTCTCCTTCATTCAAAGTTCTGAAGCCGTCTCCCACAATCCCGCTGTAATGCACAAAAACATCCGCGCCGTCCTCACGCCCGATGAACCCATAGCCCTTAGTGTTGTTGAACCACTTGACCGTACCTTTCATTTCCGGTGCTACTTTCCGGAGACATTTGTGCTCGAATCATTTCTTGTCCGGTGAAACAGAAATCTCAAGGTGACAATGCGGCGTCATCAACTCAACTCTCTTTTCCTCTTCCTCCACGTATTGTGTGAGACGCTCGCGCTCGGTTGTGCTCTTTCGCTCTCCATAGGCGGGCTGTTGCAAGTACCGCAATGTCCCGAGGTCCATCGGGAAGAATCCGTGGTTCGGTTTTTCCATCGCCTCGACTTGCCGCTTATTTAATTCCCTCAACACCGCCGCGACCGGATGATCGTTTGTTGTGTCTGCGAGGGCGTTCCGTATCAATTCGTTTGCTTCCTTCATTTGCTGTAACCCGCCTTGCCGCATCGCCAACAACCGCTTAAAAGCGTCATCATCACTCTGGTCGTATGTACCGTCAGCGTAGAAAACTACACCGTACGTGATGTCCAGGTCGGAGCCACTGTTGATTCCGGTAAGAGTCATATCGCGGGTTTCGCCCGTCATGAAAATTCCAGTGCCAGCACTGGCGGGAAAAACGTCGTTCCCCATCTTTTGCTGCCGTATCCGTTCCGAGGCGGTCGGGTCTTTTGCCATTTGAGCAGTGATTAGCACGCTCAACATATCCGACGTGTTCTCTGTCCGGCTCCCTTTGTCCAGCGTCCCATCTGCGTTCTTATGCCGGATTATGATGGTGTACCCGGTGATGTCTTTGCCCGAATTGTTTAGGGCATGTAGGACAAGCACTTTGGGCTGCGCGTAATAATCCGAAGTGATTACCACGGGCTGCAACGTGTTCGGAAGTTGGCTTTGTTCCGTGGGGATAAGCGGAGTCGCGTGTCCGATGCCAGTGTCGTAAGTAGTTGTTTGGCCCTGGCCGGAAGCTCTTAACGTGAATGCAAGGCACATCACTGCAATTGCCCATCTCATGTTCGCTGGCACCTATTTAGCCATGTCCTTCATTCGCTCGATGGCTTCCTTGTTTTTGGCGACCAACATGAAAAACACGACGAACAATCCCACCGGAACAAGCTCGGTCACCGCCAACGCGATCCACAGGACGGTTTTGCCGGGCCATGACCGGGTAATGACAAGGCCAATGGCAGGGCATGTCGCGAACGCGGTCCACCACAGCACGTTATGCGTTGTCAGGTACGCGATCAGGTCAACGTCGGCCATCCCACCTCTGCGGAAAAGCGCACAGTACAGGAAGGCGATGGTGCCGAAAGAAAACAGCCAAATGCCGAGGAACGATCCTTTTATAATCCACATAAGGAATCCTCTTTTTCAAAAACCGAATAGGAGGAGATCGTCCCCAATCCCCTCCCATCCTTCCCCCGCGCCAAACCTATCGGAGACTGCTCGGCGGCGTCCTTTATTTGTTGGGATGAAGTCTCTGCAGTGCGTCTTTCGCAGCAGCCCTCACATCGGCGGGTTGATTGGGGTCATCTGCTAATCGTTGCAGAATGGGCTCCGCCTGCTGCAGGCCATCCTGCACTTGCATAAGGTTTTGTATGGCGGCGTTTTGAAGCTGCGGAGATCGGTAGTCTAAATACGCGATCTGTGTTTTGATGAATTCGTTGCGTGCTCGCTCGGACGAGCGTTCTACGGCTTTTTTTATCGTCTCTTTGAGACGGGGGTCAGGAATCCGGTCCTGCATTCGTGTCAACGACCTTCGAGCCTGTTCTCCAACATCATTATTGTAGTCCACCACAGACAACAGGACTTCGACAGCGTCAGGGTTGCCTATTCTTTCCAATCCAGCTATGGCCTTACTGTAAGTCAGAGTATTGGTGGTCAGTACTCTCGCCAAATAGGGAACGGCGATGGGGTCCTCGACATAGCTTAATGTGCGTGCAGGTTCCTGCGCCGCCTCCGCATTCGCCGCTGTTTCCACCTGTCTCGCGAGTTCCGCGCAGATTTTAGCCAGGCGTTCAGGGTCCCTCGGATTTATCAATAGCTGAGCCGTTTGGCTCTCGGCCTGAAAGTCCCCGTCCGCAGTCTCGATGTTCGAGGTCAACTTGCTGGTAAGGGAGTACGTCCCTTGACTCTCAAAGGGGAACCACTGATTCATCACCAGTGGTTCCTTATAGTCCGCGCCGGGTGCTACGATTACCTTGCCATCTCCAATAGTGACAATATCTACCTGGCCGTTAAAAGGGTCTTTGTGAAAGACTTTGCCGCTGGGCATTGTCAACGTCAAATCATAAAACTGCCTGGTTAGTGATCCAACTGTAAGGGTGATCGGCTGTTTCAGTCCGTTGTGAACTTCGAATAACAGCACAACGGGTTCGCGCAGCGTCACCGCGCTTTCTTGAAATCTGAATTGAACGTGGATTTGTTTTGACACTTTTGTCGGATGGCTCGCGGCGGCGACGGTAGCTATGACAAATAGCGAACGGCGCAGATATGTAATGCGCATAGCAGCCCTCCATTTTGTTCTCACGGTAAGGTCATCGAAGTTTCGTACGGATAATTGTTCGAATATTTCGTGATGTCGTAAGTCCAAGGCGGTGCGCCATTCGTGGACCTGACCAGCCTGGTTATGGGAATTTGCCCGCTTATAGGCATTAGCTGAGTCCACACGTTTGGCTGGTAATTGGTGCAAGTGAACTGATACACCTGGTCGGAACGACGACGTAAGGTGGAGAGCTAAAAGAATAGGGATTGGGACCCACATAGGTCACATACTCCTCGACTTGACAAGATGAAAGGTCTGCCAGATTTCCACTGGAAGAGTCCCATTTGTATTCGAAATGCAGTACTGCGCTGGGCTGTGCGCTGAAGGCGGTTTGTCGGTAATTTACAGGGATAGCGCCGTTGATGGGCGCGGTGACGGTAAAAATCATTGAGCCCACTATTACGGACCCGACCTTCGCATCTAATTCCATGTTATTGGACGTGCTGCTGGCTGTTATGCCTACGAGGGTAACAGAAGTTGTAGTGGTTATGGTCATGGTTGAATATCCATTTCCGAAAGTGGCGGAGCCCGTGCCGCTGGTCGTAGATATGGTCAACGTAATCGGAGTGGCGTTCGTTGATGGGTTGACCGTGGCCGTTGTTGATACGGGCTTTCCGACTGGCACTAACGGAGTATTACCAAAGGTGACGGTCGGATTGACGTTAGCGCCGCCACCGGGTCTGAAGTTCTGAATTGGGCACTGAAGACGGCGGTCATTACCGTTCACTTGGCCAAACGTAAGGGAGCTTGTCGCACCAACAGAAACTCCATTGTGGCGTCCATAGTAGTCTGCCGTGGCAATCGAAGTGTTAGCTGTGCTCCAAGAACCATAGAACACCGGGCTCAAGTCATCGACAAACCCTGCATTGCACATATCGGGTGCATCTACACCTTGAGGTGTGCCTGCGCCGAACGGGACACCGAGCGGATTGTACCAAACGTAGGGTTGAGCGTAACCGCAGCACAGGCCGCAGCCATACGCAACGTGGCCGTAGGTCTTATCGTAGATGACTTTACCCTCGAACAGAGTCCCGACGCCTTTGTTGGTAAGGTCGCGGAATTCATAGGAGCCCATCGCCAAATCCGGGGGAAGTGCTTTCCCATTCTTGTCCGGCACGTGTTCGCGGATCAATTTTCCGACATCGATCCACATCTGTTCGTCCGGCTGCAGGGCCTGCTCGATCTCGTATTTCTCCATCCCTTGATTATAGAAGATCGTGAAAGCAGCCTGCGTTGGTTTGGTTCCGCCATTGCCAGCGGTGATGATCGAACTATGATAGGGGTCATATTCCCACATACCACCTTCCCATTTGAAAGACAGTTGATCGGAAAAAGGTGTCTGTGCGCCGTACCGGAGCGTGCTGTCGTAACTGGCGGCAACCGCCATGACTTCATCGGGCGATCCGTTGGTCGTTAGCTTTACGGAGGTCCAATTCGCTTGCTTTGGGAGCACCCCCGCGTTTTGAAGTGCGGCAACGTCAACCACGCGGGTCTCATACGGATTCAATCGCAGAGCCGGACCAGTAGCTTTACCTGTTTGCTTCTCATCGCGCCAATTAAATTGCAGGGCGGCGTCGAGGGGCTTGCCCGTTGTGTTGCGAATGAAAAGTTGAGGGCGGAGCGCAGTGCTGGGCGGGAACGCGAGTGCGGGATCGGGAGTTGAAAGTGCCAGCATGGGCGCGCGCAACGTCCACACCGCTGTTTTGGCGTAGTCTCTTTCTTCGAGATTGCTGTTCGGATTATGGTCAAACATCTTCAAGACTGCCGAGAAGCCAGCGGTTTCATCGAAAAGAAAATGCAGAGTGTTGAGGGAGCCGGCGTGAGCGTTTGCGGCGATTTTTATTCCTCCGTACGAACCAGCCAGGCCCGCAGCCTGTACGAGCTTGCGGATGGAATATCGCGTTGTTTCACCGGAGCCGAGGAGGATTTTCTGTGTACTCATCTTGCCGCTCGCGTCGTAGAGCGACAGGTCCAGCGGAATGGTGTTCCCGCCCTGATTTGTCACAATCAAGTAGTCGCTGGCGGTATCATTCGGAAGCCACCAAATACCTTCACGGCCACCCACCTGAAGCTCCTGCGATTCTCCTATCGCGTCGATATGAAACGCTACTGGATGACCCGTCCTGCGGATCATCATGGCGGCGTACAGGCTTGCCAACGACCGAGAACGGTATCGAAGAACGACGGAGCCATAAGTTCCCACAAGGTGTGGTGCGGCAGCGGAGGCTATAGCCGTGTCAATGTCGATGGATTTGACTTCCTGCGGCTTAATCGTGACCGCCGCCAGCGTTGTTTCGGCTCCATCGGCCAGGCGCAGGGCAGGAGTGACCGTTAGGTTTTGACCAACAACATTGTTTCGGAGTTGCAATTCACTTTTCCAGCCAGTCTCCGTCGTCCAGTAGGAGACGAACTGTTCTTGATCCGCAAGACTCGGCAACCGTACTTGATGCGGTTGCGGCGAGTTCTGCCCTTGATTTTGAGGCAGGGCACTAAACGCATACAGAGAACACAAAATCAAAAACACCAAGCAGCGGGAAACCACGGCCAGAGTCGGAAGCATTCTTCTTATCATGTGGAACCTCCGTGCGGGTCCACGCTCCGAATTCGCTAACGGAGGCGTGGATTGTTACAGGGGCCTACCGAGGGAAGCTGCTGGCCTGATGCAGAACGGAACTCTGCAAAATGTCTTTACGGCGACGGTCGGAGCGCCGAACTTGCTTTTACTCCCGTCCTCGTACCGTGTCAAGAATAAAAATATCGAGCCGGGGACCGTACCTTTCTTTGTATGTGTGCTGCGACCTGCCACTCACCGCCAAAGCGAAATTCTCGAAAGATACTTTCGTTAGGCTTTCACCTCGAATTGTTCTCTCAGATGCGCTCGCAGTTTCGCGCCGTCGATCCCCGCTCCGTCACACGCCAGAAAAAACGCCTGCCGCGATTCCAAGAGAAGCCATAGCGCGCCGAGCGCGCGCTTGCTTTCCGGCTCCAACGTTGCATCGACGATGAGATCGACCAGCAATTGCGCGCGCGTGCCATCCACAATCCGACCGTCGAACGCGAACTTGCCTAATGGGTGCGGCAGTAGCGCGCTCATTGCAGCCCTCGGGGCGTGTGCATGCCGTTCGATCATGGCCGCTCCCTTCGTTTAGCGATCCAGCGTAGGCCGAATTGCACGACGGAGATTCGATTCCGCCACTTGACCGGCAAATTAAACACGATCATTTCGACAGTCGCAATCACAAGCAAAAGGCATGCGAAAAATAGCAGCGCCGGACCGTGGGGAGCGGCAGGAGAGTCGGGGGGGATGGGGAATTGAAACATTAGCGCCTCCGCACAAAGAATGTGCGGGACGCGCTTGAACAGACCGATGCTGTTACGACAGAATGCGTCTTAGCCATGTGGCCTCGTTACGGCGAGCCTATGGTTAGGGGCGCTTCGGTGTTACAAGCACCGGGGCGTCCCGCTACCAGCACGCTAATACCACGTACCGGCGAAGTCAACTAGCTAAAGATACTATCAGCGTTTTTTTTGTCGGGCCTTCCTGTTGGCCAGCACCAGCCGTCGCTTTGGCGGCAACACCTGCGAGTTCCAGAGCGTGGTCGGATGGGGACGGACGCTTAACACGCAGAGTGCTCGGCGGAGTACCTTCTCGTTGGAATCCGTGTGACAGTCGCTCTCCACTGTTCATGTCGTCAGTGAGGAACATCCGGGTTATACCAAGGCCCACCTGGACGCCACTGCGCACACTCATCCTTAGGCCAGTTCTTGCTTTTCACGCAACTACTATCCTCCGTTTGCCGCTGCCATTCTTTGTCTGCGACCGCTTTCTTCTGGCCTAAATAATCAAGCAAGTAAGCGCCTCCAATCAAAAGCCCGATCAGGACAAGGATAGTGGCAAGAATTCTACGCCCCACGCTAACAGCAACCACAGCAACACGCTCTGCGTCATTCTGACCAAGAGATTGCCATCTCTCTTTTGCCGCTTGCTTTTCTTGAGGGGTAGCCTCATCTAAATGCTTGGCGAATTTGAACAAACCACGCAATGCCATCAACCAATAAAAGGGATTCATAGGATGTCATCAACCTCTAAGTAATTTCCGCGCGGATTCAGCGTCATCAGTAACTACTTCACCCTACCTCTGAGGCTTTCCTAACGTTGCCGGTGCAAGCCCATACGAGCGCGGCAAACCAACCGAGGACAGTCCACCCTAGCGCAACATTCACCACGGCAATTGCCGTAATGTCATTGTGCTGTCGGTGCTTGGCCACCATCCACGGGGCGAAGTACAGTATCAATCCGCAGACGACGAGTATAAGCACAAGGAATTGTTCCATGACTATTTCACGGTGCCCCTTCCTGCATCGCCACAGGTCGGCGTTTGGATTCCATAGAAAACTGCATAGGTGCCATCGCCATTAGGGATCACATCGGCGTACACAATCGTAGACGTAGTCGGATTCACCGACCAAAGGCGGAAGCCGCCGCCAAGCGCATAGCTATGCTCTTGACCTTGAGCCAGAAACGTCATCGTGCTGACGCAGGATGAATTGCTGACGCTACCTGTTCCCGTGATTGTTCCGTCCGTTGCTTCGGTGATAGATGCAGTGACCGGAAAGACTTGGGCATTCACGCCCGAAGTGAGGGAGCCAGAATATGTGCCCGTCACTGGCTTGACCAAATTAGCGGTGAAATTGCCTGCATCGGGAGCGGTGCCATTGGTGTACGTGCTCGAATAGGTTCCGGTCATCGACTTGCCGTCGCTCGACAGCGTCCCGGTAACGGTGATGGTTCCTTGTTGAGTGTTGTTCACGTCGGCAGCGATAACCGCGATAGTGATGGTTACGACGCCGCCGCTGGCTACGCTCCCTTGAATCGTATAGCGACAGCAGATGCCGCTGGATTCTTGCGGGAGGTCTTCGATGCACTCGGGATGAAACTGTGCGCAGACTTGAGTATTCGTATTTGTCGAGAAGAATGTTCCGCTACCTTGGTCGGTCAGATTTGCGATGACAACGGACGTACCTGCTCCTTTCGTGGATGTGGCCATGCCGGTCCACGGACCCGCTACGACATTTGTTGCGGCTTGCGGTGTTCCGCCGCCCCCTACGGTCTGTCCACTCGAACAGCCCACCAGAAAGGCCGAAGAAAGAAACGCAATAACGCAGACAAACATGGCCCTCTTCATTTGAATCCTCCATTGATTTACTGGATATTGAGAGTAACGGTCGTCGCGTGCTGCAACTGATTGGAGCTTCCGGTCACTGTGATTGAGTAAGTCCCTACGGGTGTGCCGGGATTGTGTGGTCCGCTACTACCCCCGCCGCAAGAAGAGATAGGTACAACAAGGCAGATCAGCAACGCACATGACGCAATGGCAAAGCCGCGCTTCCTTCCCGAGTTCCGGGCGAAAATCGCCGTAGCTGCAAGAGTGAAAATCAGGCCGAGCCACAAGACGAAAATGCGAAGGTTTGGAATCCGAGGTTCGACAAGCGGAAAGTACGAAGAAGGCGCAGTCGTTGTTATCGTTAAGGTAGACGTAGCCGAGGGTGTCAGGCTTGGCGCTGACAAAGAACAAGACGCCAGTGACGGCGCGCCAGAGCAAGCGAGCGAGACTGGATTACTGAACGCTCCGAATTGCGAGCCTACGGATAGTGTGTAGGTCGCTGGCTGCCCTGCCTTCACGGTCGCCGTGGACTGCTGCGCTGCAACACTGAAATCGCTGACCGAAACATGCACAGTGCCCGTAGGAAGTGACGCTGTAGCACCTCCATTGCTCGCCCTCAGCGTTTCGGTGTTATTCCCAATGGGGCAGGTTAGGCTCGCGGTCGCCCCTGCCGCTGTGCCGCAACTGCCCGACCAACTCAAGGTCACAGGGCAACTGTCTGGATCGCTCGCCGAGCCGCTGAAATTTACGGTGACTCCGTTCGGTCCTGTCCCGGTAATTGTCTGATCTGACCCGGCTTTCACGGTGGGCAGAGTGGCCGTAATCGCGTTGAGCGCGTTTACAAGCCCGAAGCCCTCGATATTGTTTGGGACCGCCTGAGCTATTCCCGGCAATGGAGTGGCGGTACTCGTGATGAAATTCCGGAGATTCGCGCGAGCAGTAGCGGGTTTGTTTATGGTCGAACTACTCAGCAAGCACGCCGCTGATTGCAAAGTGAGCGCCGCAATCGCGGCAGCGTGGGGTGCTGCGGCAGAGGACCCAAAAAAATGACATCCCGGTGGAGATGGATTGTTCAGGGGGCAAGGCAACGAATTCAGTGTATCTGCGGTACCAAAGCCGCCAGCGCCTGTAACCGAGACCCCATCGGTCGCTGTGACATCTGGTTTTATGCGCGACGCAGCTTGAGGCGTTGCTTGCGTAGGTCCTTGGCTGCTGTATGGCTCGATCACGGTCGCTGGTTGATTGCCGCTGCCATCTGCTTGCGCGTCGGTCGCACCCACGGTTACTACGCTGACAGGCGAACCACCTGCGTCTGACTGTGCGAGGACGCTTCCTGGCTGTGTGTAGAAATTGGGACTTCCGACTCCGCTCCCTTGGACTATTCGGACGAACATATCGAAGTTGCGTGCTGCGGCTGCGTTGTTCACATTCACGATCACAATTCCGACTTGCTGCACGGCTCCGCTATTGTTGGCATAGATTAAAGTCTCAGTCGGTGGTTGCGTGCCGGTCTGCGGGTTGATGCTGCATTGCAAAGGCGAAATGAGACTATTGTTCTGTATTAGGTATAGAAAGAGATCGTAGTCGTTGCTTGAACCCGAGAAAGGATCATTCCAAGAGAGATCGACTCTCAGTGCCGAGCCGTTTGGAAGTGGAAGGAAATTAGCAATGCTCGGGCCGAAGTTAGTTGCGTCCTTCGTGTTGGCCGTAGCTTGCACAAGCTGCAGATGACCTGTTTCGGATAGACCGCCAAACTGAGACGCAGGACATGCAAGCGTGAGGTTCTGTGTAGAATCCGTCCAAGGCTCCCCCCAATGGTTGAGCGCCTGGTTCGCAACTGCCGTGAAGTATCCCCTGACCGGATTGGTGTCAGTGTTCAGATCCGTCGCAGTATTGGTTGAAACTGCGCTCGTGCCGTCAAATGGGGGGGTGAACAATCCTATGTCGTCCACGCCGACATCAGTGTTAGCAGCGATGTAATTGACCGCCTGCTCGAATTCGAGGCCGGTCCCGAAAGTCGCAAAATACAGTTGAGCGCCGGGAGCAATGTCGTGAACGATTTCCAGCATAGCTGTGCCCTCGGCACCTAATCCTGATGCTGTGTCGGTCGCAGGAGGTTCCAGATTGCTGTCAGAGCGAAAGGACTGAGCGATAATCCCTCCGCTCACTGAGGTAAGAATGCCGCTCGCATTGCGCGTGCCCGTCGCATTCGGTAGGTCGCCTGAATTGATCGGGCTTGGAGTCGCTGTCGTGGGGCCGCAAGTAGTGCATCCCGTGGCGAAGATGCCGCCGATTCCATCGGAGATGACGCCGACGCGAATGCCGTGTCCATCTACGCCAAATTGATTCCGGGCCACTGCCGCTCGCAAGACCGCATCGCCCTGCGTCGTAACAGAGCCGGTACTCTTGAAGCTGTAATCCGGAAGTCGGATGTATCGAACGAAGGGCAGCGCGCTGACTTGCGTAATCATCGTGATCGGCAACAAGCCCTGTACGGTCGGAACATTCGTCAGCACTTCGCCCTTGCCCTTGTCGGGCTGAGGCTTTCCGATGACCTGTACAGTGACGCCATAACTGCGTAGTTCATTAAAATTGGCGGCGTCAATCGCGTTCATCTCAATATAGACTTGGACTTCCCCGTTATTCGTGATGTGCATGTGGCCTACGCGAATGGCGTCTTGCAAGGACTTGGGAAGCGTTTCTTTCAAGAAGCCTGCTGGTGGTCTGACAGCTTCAGCCGCTACCGGACGCGACGTTTCCTGTTTTACGTGCGCGCCGAGTACGGAGAGCGGCGTGCTAAGTTTGGGATTCTTGCGAGGTTTGTGATCTTCGGCAGCCGAAACAGAAAGAAAGGCAGAGCAGCAAATAGCTAGAGCGAACCACGACGCATATCGATACAGAACATTCACAGGGCTGGCCTCCGGTGCAAATCACGCTAGGGCATCGCACCGGAGTCCGTCCATAGACCGTTAGTCACCGTGTGGCTAATTAGTCATTCTTTTAATGTGTGTCAGCAGATTTACGGAATCTTGCCCACGGTTGAGGGGAACGCACGGAACGAGGGACGGACCGCCTAATCACACCCTGATCGTCGTGTCAGAGGACACACAGCAGATCGCTGCTAACCGTATGCGTAATCGTTGCGGCACTATGGCGTGCGAGCTTCTGAGTGTAGGCCGCGTTCTCCGGCACAATTTGGGAACGGGGGCCACAAAATGGATATGGACCTAAATAAGATGGAAAGAGAAATCATACGGCTCAAGATCACAGTACAACATCTGATTGATACGCTTGCCCATTAACTCATCGCCAGGAGGGACAGGGAATCCTTCCGGCTTTCGACGAGATCGTGTTCTACGACAGACTGAAGGCGAAGCTGGCCCCGGAAGGTCTTAAACCCATCGCAGAGGATTTGAGCTAAGGTTCTGAAGCGGAATGGCCGTGGAGCAAAAATTAGGGGCGCGGGGGGCGAAGCAATGTCTCTGTTTTGGACAAAAAATGGAATCTATCGGTTGGCAAGCTATCAGAGCGAATCTGAATTAGAAGCGGCCATCAATCAGGTCAAAGGCGAACTGTTTGGCGCGCATCGCATCTATCTCGATGTCAAAAGAAAAATTGGAGCGAAAGCTGGATTGCGAAACATTCCAGACGGCTACCTCATCGACCTGAGCGGCCAGAAGCCCCGACTTTATGTGGTCGAAAACGAATTGGCGTCACATGAACCCCTACGGCACATAGCAGTTCAAATCTTGGAATTCTCACTTTCATTCGAGGCGGAGCCTAGAACGGTAAGGAATATCTTGTTCAACGCCCTGCGCGAACAGTCAGACGCCCTCGCAAAGTGTGAAGCATACGCAGCGTCCCACGGCTTTAGGAATCTCGATCATTTTCTGGACGTTCTGGTTTTTGAGACGCCATTTGCTGCCCTTGTTGTCATTGATGAGATACCGGAGAACCTCGAAAACGTCCTGGCGAAAAAGTTCCAATTCGGTGTCGAAGTCTTGCAGTTGGCCTGCTATTTCAATGGGAACGGAGAGCGAGTATTCCGTTTTGAACCTTTCCTCGCCGATTTAGCGGACGAGCCGGAAACGGTCGCCCCCACTGCCGATACTATTCCTCGCAGGCGAATTGATTCCAGCACAGTTGACACCGTCGTTGTTCCTGCAAGGGAGGAAGGGTTTCAAGAAACATTCTTGGGCGAAAATCGTTGGTATGCTGTGAAAATACATGGCACGATGCGACCGCAAATCAAATACATCGCCGCGTACCGCGTGGCCCCCGTCTCAGCAATAACTCATTTCGCTCCCGTTGGTTCCATTGAGCCGTGGAAAGATACAGGCAAGTTCGTCCTTAATTTCACCGAACCAGCCCGAGAAATTGGGCCTATCTCGTTGGTTAAAGGTAGCAAGGGAAAGGCCCTACAAAATCTTCGGTACACTAACCGTCAAACAATCGAGCAAGCCAAGACGCTTGACGACATCTGGTAGCAATCCAACGTGTCGGATTACCATTTCCAGCGTCGAAACGCATCTTCCAGTGTTACGATGTCGAACGGTATGCGTCCCTTAAGTTGTGCCTCTAGGTGATCCTTGCGATCTTCTCGCACGAACAGAAGAAGCCTAATCTGCCAGTGCGTTATGTTAGGGAATTCCTTTATCCCCGTCAGTTGATCCCGAACTTTCTCCTTGCCCTCGTCGTGAAGCTGTACGGCCTTCTCTACGAAATCCCTCAAATTCCACGCGGTCGTAACCTCTGCGAGAATTATCTGCTTCTCTTCGAAGTCCAACACTACGAAATCAGGACACCGCCAGTCCTGCTTGCCGCCATTTGATTTGATTGAGTATTGAGGACAGACGAACTTATTCCCCTGTGTGAGGTAGCCCAATACGATTCCCTCGTAAAGATATTCCATTGTGCCTTCCTTCTACCGAGATAAAGGTGCGGCTTGTTGAAGAACCCGCTCTCGCAACCATGTGACTGCTCGCGTTGCATAGGCCCGCTCGTCTTCACGTTCCGCCGTTTTCGACGCCTCGGAGAGCACATATTCCAAGTCCTTCCAGGTAAGTTGGCCGACAGCCTTCACATTGAGCAAGCCGTCCGGTCGATGTGCTTCGAGTCTTGCTTTCGGGATGGAGAGTTCTTTGTATTCGCGTATCCGCTTCACGCCCTCAGGGGAGTGAATATCTGACTGGATCAACAGACTGAAGAAGAATTGGCGCACGCCAGCGTAGTAACTACCGACATCGATATTCCGAAGGACTTGGTCGCGGTGTGGTCTTGTGGTCGTCCCCGTCGATATGTCGCTTCGATATTTGGCCTCGATGAACCACACCCAACTTGGAGCCTCAACAACAACGTCGATCTCCGAGTGACCCTCATCGCCGCCTGCAAGCAACCCAACTGGCGGTGAGACGCTTTCCCAGAGCTTCACCACGGCTTTAGCATCGGTCGGGAACGTCATCGACGGGAATGCACGTTCCCAGAGGGCCGGCAACCACGCCTCAGGTGTTATTTGACGCAGTGACCGGAAGACGTTCCAAGTGACAGCGTCTTCACTGTTGGCGCTCCGTAAGTGTTTTAGTTTGCTTGCGCGCATGTCCGCGAAAACTGGATCGTATCGATCAATGATTAGATTTGCCCTGAAGTCCGCCGCGATGAACACGCCGCTCGGTGACAACTGACCTTCATCAGAATTCATAGCTTCTTGCTCCTAATGAGGCTGACCAGAGAGAGGACACGCATCACGCGTAAATTTTGCGCCATTGCAATTCCGGCAAAGAACCTGGAATCCCTGAGGGTAGCCGTTCGCTCTCACCCATCTCCATAGTCGCGGACCGCCAGTTCCGAGATTGTTTGCTTTCCTGTGGGCTGCGCCGTCGCCGTTCACATGGTCCAACTGCAAGAACTCAATAAAAGTGGTTTTGCATCCGGGACATTGACAATGAGGTTCTCCTCCGCAGTACTGGCTGAAAATCTCATAACGGAGTTTGCCATTGTACGTCCGCGCTTGGATGGTCGCGGCAGGTATCATCTGTTTACTCGGCTCACTGCTTCGTAAGCGTGATGTTGCTGATGAGATTGTTGAACTGTATCGCGTTTGTGATACAAGGCGACTCCCCCGGAGTCGTGCCTTCCAGCGCCGTGTAGATAGTGATGGTCTGTCCCAGCGAATCGTTGCTGATGCCCCACACTTCCAATTCAGATTGCGTGAAGTTGTTGGTAATGAGATGGAAGTATCGCCCGTTCGACACGTCCTGACGGAGATTCACGCTGACTGCCGACGCGCATACGTTCGGTATAGCGCCTAGCGTGAAAACCCCGTTGGGACCGCTCGTGAGCGTAATGGGCACTTGCCCAGCAGTCCCGTAAGTGAACGTCCCCTTGTATGTCAAGCCGCCCGCAAACCCCGGATTCAAGTATTTTGCGAATGAGAACGTGCCCGATGTTTGGGACTGGAAGCAGCCAGCGAGGAATCCCGTGTTGGTGTACGTTCCGCTGAGAATAGAGTTGGTGGAATCAAATTGGCCCGTGAGCGTCAGGTTTTCGGTGCCAGCGGGGCTGTTACTGACGAGTTGCAACGGAAGAGATATAGCACCAGCGGCCTGACCATTCCCGTTCACCGTGCCACTGAGCGAAATGCTGGTATTGTTCAACTGCGAATTAGGAGAGACCTGTCCGCCGCTGACGGGACTCACGACAGGCTTGAGCCACAAATCGAGATTCATGCAGGGCAGCGAAAAATAAGGCGCAGCCTGATTGGTTTGAAGCGCAATGGGACCGAAGCCCACGTTTGTTGTCTGGTTGGAAGTGCCGAGCGCCGTTCCGTTCTGCGCCAAATGGAAGTCCAGCGGCATACTGGTGGCAGTTCCGCCTGCGGGCGTGACCGACCCATACCAGTCGCCCAAGTCAGCCTGCGTAGCACTGACTGTGATCGCCGCACTGTTAATCACCGTGGGCGTTTGCACCGAAGCAACTTGGACCGTCGCGGAGCCGCTAGCGGTTTCAGCCGTGAACAAACCGCTGCTGCTGACAGTGCCATTCCCAGCCACGCTCCACGTTACAGCCGTGCTGAAGTTTCCCGTGCCCGATACCGTCGCTGTGAATTGTTGCTGCTGTCCAGCGGCGACATTAGCCGACGACGGTGCGATGCTGATGGATGTGGCTTGTGGCTGCTGTGGCGGGGGCGGCGCTACCGCCGACCCTCCTCCTCCTCCGCAACCCGCGAGACCCAGAACGAGAAACAACCATCCCTTAGCTTTCATCGAAGGCTCCTCTTGGCGCGTGGCGACGGAAAGCTTTGCCCCACTTTTCGTTTTTTTTACTGTCCACCGCCACGGTAGGGCACAGTTCTGCCAACGGTCCATAGATCGTTCGTAACCCTGTTACTTAATAGTTATGTATGATGTGTGTTAAAGCGAGGGCGTGTGAATTTGTCCGATAGGCGTGACTACCATGCTCGCGCGAAAAGGGAACTCGGCTTGCATTTTCCATCCGCAGGGAATTACGGTCCGAGCAATTTCGTCCTGAAGTAGCGTATAGACATTGCCGTCGCTGCATCGCGCATTGACATGATGGCCGTCTGCGTTCCAAATCTCCACTGCATTCCTAATCGGCGGGTGCAGGTAAAATTCGACTAAGGCGAGGTCTGGCATAAAAATTCCCCCTTCACTGTTTCGCGGACTTCAATTCAACACCAATGACGCGCAGCTTCTTTTCTTTGTCGCCGTGCTGGACGTAAGCCCATTGCTTTTCGATCCGGAACTGGACAAGGTCGCCCACTGTAAAAGCATCTCTCCCGCTGCGCGCTTCCAGTTCATAGAATCGCGCTTCCGTTTCGATGCGATAGACTGGCAAATACGACACGTCTGAGCCGCCGCCGCCAATCTTACCGTTATAGTCGGTTCGCACTGGTGCTGTTTCCGTGTGCTCTGCAGTTCTCCTAGCGATGATCGTGCCGTGTTCGGGGTGGCTCTTCGGTTGCTTTTCCTTGGCTGTTGCAACCGAGCAGACGGCCAATATGAGTACCGCGCCCCACCAGAAGCAGCTCGACCTTCGTTCACTTGGCATTTGGATTTTCCCCTTGTGTTACCTCTATGCCTTTATAGCGTAAATGTCGATGTTCAATGCGCCGGTTAGTCTTCGCCTGTCCAGCTTTCCGTCATCAATGAGCTTTTGTAACTCCGCCTGTGAAAACGGAGTCGGGTACACGGTGTACGGTGCTCCCGGTCCTATGATTACGACTGCCAACTGCCAAAAAGCGAATCCGTGATTCGCTCCGTGATCCTTCAATGTCTGAATAATTTTCTGTGCCTTGTCAGCCATTGCTCCTCTTTTCAGCGTCGCAGCAGACTGTGATCTCTATGCCGCGTTTGCGCCCTGCGAGTTAATCGAAATTGCGACCAGATTCCGCAGAACGTCTGTAGCTATATCCTTGTTGTAGTCCCGAACCATGCCAGCCACTCGAAACAGATCGACAAACCACCAGACCATGAAGCCGCCGAACGTAAGCCAGAATACAAATTGCAAGCCCCACTTGCGAAGGTAGATGTAGTGCCAGCCGAGCAGAAGCCATAGGCCGTAAGCTGTGCCGCTGTCTTTGGCTTTGCGATTGAACTCCTCAAGGAACTCCTCTTGTTGCTGCGCCGGCAGTTTCGCCAATTGATTGCGCACCATCGAGGGCAACTTGTCTGCGACTTGAGCTGGGATCATGTCCATGCGAATTTGGCCTCTCTATCGCTCACAGTAGGGCACGGCTTTAGGTTGCGTCCATAGTCCGACCGTCATCGTGTAGCTCATTAGTTATTCTTTTAGTGTGTGCTAAATAAGAAGGGCGCGTTCACTTTCCGGCCAAACTACCTTTGCGCCTGTCCTTCCGACCGGGCACAACTAAGCGACTCACCGGAGAATGACAAACTCACCCATTGGACTTTGACGCGACAATTAACTCAGGCCCCAAGACAACCGCTCACCGAAAAGAGGAAAAGATGCGCACCAAAATCCTAGCCCTATTATTGTGTTTCGCAATCGTTCAGGTTTCAGCAGCCGTTGCAAAGGACGATGGCGGTTACGACGTGATGTATGACGGCGGATCGCTGCCCGGCTTGAAAGCCGGAAAGAAACTACGGATTTACATTGAATCGAGCCAAATCCGGATCATGGACGGCAAAACGCTGGTCACAACCCTTGTGCCTTCCACCGTGCAAGATATTAGTTACGGCCAGGACGTTCATCGACGTATCGGCGCAGCAATCGGCCTCGCGGTTGTCTCCTTGGGGATTGGTGGGTTGATGGCGCTCACGAAGTCGAAGAAGCACTACGTCGGCTTGACTTGGGCAGCGGGTGAAGCCAAAGGGGGCTTCGCCATGCAATGCGACAAAAACGATTATCGCGGCGTGATCGCCGGGTTGGAAGGCGTGACTGGCAAGAAGGCGGTCAATTCGGACGCAATGACGGTGAAGAACTAAGAATAGCGAAACCCAGGGATGAATAGGCGCGGCTCTTCGGGGCACCGCGCCTTGGAGTGCAGGGAGCGTGTTACATGGCAAGCAGCAGAACGCGAATCACAACCACCATTCGGAGTGATAACCCGGTACCGCGCCGCCGCAGCAAGAAAAGGGAATCCAGCATTGGTGTAGTCATCATCATTTTGATCGCATTATTTTTCTTTGCTCGTACCAATCGTCCGCATGGGCCGCAGCCGCAGCGCGTGATTGCGCCCCGCTGACGAGAAGGGTCAAAAGTGCAATGGATAATCCTCTCTCGAAACTTGAACTTGATTATTGGTACAAAGTGCTCATGGTCGTTTCGGTTGCGGTCTTACTGCTGACTGGCGCTGGCGCACTCAAAGCCTTTCCCACGGGAGCGAGCGCGCTTATCTCTCTTGGCTGTTTTTGCATCGGTTTGGCTGAGTGGATCAATCACCCTTTGCAGACTGGCTTTCTACCACCGAACGCTTACCAGCCGGGCGGCGTCCTTACCGGTCATCCCCGTCGTGCCAGTGCTGTAGGAAACCTGCTTCTATTGCTCGGCCTCATTTTGACTGTCTTCGGAATTGTTCGATTGTTTAGGTGAAACATGAAAGCGACTTTGGGCAAACTGCTTCTTTTGCTGTTAGCGTTGCCTGCCACTAATCACGATTCTCAGCACAGCGTCCTCGACCGTTCGCCAAACGGGAACATAACTGCGCATGGCAGTTGGGTTGAGGTATCAGAAAAGAAGATGCCAAACAGGGTCGTCGAAATAAACTGCGTAAAATCAACTATGCACTGCGATTGGGCCAGTGCTTCAGTCATCAATGGCCGCGCTTCTTTGGACGTTGGCGAGTTTGAAATTCTAAAGTGGGACAGGGCCGAACTGGTAGCTAAAGCGATTTTCGGCTCACGACTGGATTGCTACGCAGACACCCTCACAATAGATCTCCACACAAACGGCGTCATGCTCACAGAGGTCCCAAAACTCCCGGCAGACAAATCCTGTGCCTATATATTCAAGTCAGACTTTGTAAGAGACGTTGCGGATGCTAACGGCTCAAAAACAAACACCTACACCCTGAGAGCCACGCACTTTCCAAACCTTGCCGACCTTCAAAACTAAACACCAACCGCGAGTTTTTTAATTGGCGACAGCAATGGGAAGCTCATCAAACGCTTCCCCGCGAAATACCCACCCGTTCTGAATGAGACGATCCCGTTGAGCAAAATAGTCCTGCTCCGTAACGCCTTTGGGATTCCTAAAGCGCGTAACTTGAATGGAGGTACAACTCATGTTGAATATGGAAGAGGACTCGACGGATTCACACAGCGACGTGGGCCTATCATCTTTCTCTATCAGCAAAAACTTGAACTCTCCGTTTTTCTCGAATATGGATTTCCGGTAAAGGCTTTCCATCTTTCCTCGCTCGATGATGGCGTGCCGCCTCCTGATGGGGACATCGCCATTCACACAGATTCTATCACTGGCTTTCTTCACCGATAATCGCGTACTTCACTTCCTTGCCCTTTTCGCCAGGGATAAACATTTGGTCTTTGTTGATACGGCATTGGACCACTTTCCCACTGCTTAGATTGGCGTCCGGCTTGAGGCCGTGAGGCGCGAGTCCTTTCCGGGTGACTTTATAGACCGTGTTCCCGACCTGAATGTAGTAGACCAACTGATTGTATGTTGTGCCCTCAATATGCTCGCGCGGCTCGATAGCCCACTTCAAAATCTTTCCCTGTTGATAAGACTGCGCGAAGACAGCGGCAGCACACATCAGTACAGCAAACAGCAAACTCACCCGTCGCTTCATCTTCCAGTACCCTCGCTGAAAAGAGTACGCTAGCGCGCTTGTGTGGACTGTTGAATTGTTCTTGGGAGTTGCGCCAAAAGGAACAGACCCAAAATCGCTCGGCGGGATGAGCCGGAAGCACGCCACTTCTGTTTGACAGTTGCAAAGGAAGGGAGGAATAATTCGGGCCGCAGCAGAAGCCCCGGTGAGGTTTCCAGTCCCCTTGAAAAAGCGTCCAGCCAGATCGATTGCATGGGAAAAGTGGCTCAATAGCGAGGAAGGCGGACATTATTGGGGGACGCCGAACCCGGAAGCGAACATTGACTCGCCACCAGACGTGCCAGCCCTACTTTACACCGAGCAAGAGCGTTCGCGGCTGTGGCACGTATTCATGGCCGGATGGAGATGCGCGAAGGGGACTTGGAAAGAGACCTCACTGGTGGACGAAGCACTTACAGCGAGCTTTTCCATCGAGGACCCAAGAACCACCGACGCCAGATCGTGCTTCGACCCAAATAGCCACGTCCCATTGGAGATACGACAAAGCTGCGTTAGACGGTCGAAAGGTATTTGCGAACATTGTAAGAAACCATTGACGATGCGAGCTATGCGCTCGGATGCCTTCCCATGCTGGAAATGCGGACGGAAAACCACGGTAGAGGTGGGGTCCGAAACAGCAGAGGAACCGCTTCGGACGGCCTTCTTGGACGAGTCAAGAACACTTGAAACCAGTTACATCATGCAACATTGCTCCCACTGTGGAGCGAAAATAGGAGATCACTTCGTCGACGAAAGACTAATGGACTACCCCGAGGAGTTTTATGGTACGGAGTTCACTTACCACCTACACCACGTCAACTTCAACGGAAACGATCACAGGGAAGAAAATCTCATGGTAGTCCATCCCGAATGTCATAAAGAAATTCACACGGATGCAGTGAACAGTGAACCGCTCACCGTTCACAAGCCCGCGTCGTGAACTTGGCGATGCAGCGCGTGTTAGGAATCGTCTCACGCCGCGCGAGCATCATTTCATCGCGCCACAACAAATAGCACGCGGGCCAGATGCAGCAATCCCCAAATCGCAGCAAGAATGATGGCGAATTCCTCCAAGAGACCTTTGAACTCGCGGAGGATCGCTCTGACGGCGCGTATGTACCCACGGATTGACTTGCAGATTTGCTTGCGGCGGCTGGACATTGCTCCTCCACCTTTATCTGCTGCTATCATAGCTGCCATGAAAAGCGCCTCAAGAGTCGTCTGGCCTAAAACAGTAGAAAAGGAGCCGAATTCAAGGGGGTGTCGGCCTGAAATGGCTATTTTCGACACGGCAGATCACCCTTGGGGGCAAGAAGACCGCGTCCGTTGGGTGGAATGGAGGGTCCGCGAGTTGACTATCGAACGGGGTAAATACGTGGACGAGCGAGGGAAACTTCTGCTGGAGGAGAAAGCCGCTCGTGGACGAAAACTCGTGTGGGGAGATGCGGTAGCGGACTACGCCGTTTGGCTTCTGAAAGAGCGGGACGGTTTATCTTGGCACCAGATCGCGTACCGATTTTTCCCCGCCGCAACCGAGGACCACATCGAAACCTTCGAGTCAAGAGTGCGCCGAGCCTATGGCCGCGTGGAACGCAGTCATCCAGGGAGCAAACATTACAAACCCGCGCCGCTGTCCGAACACGATAAGCTCTTACTGCAAGCGGTGACGCTCGGCGCAACGATCATCTAGAGTGGTGCGCGTACCATCTAAGGATGCCGCCAAACGAACTGTCGAGGGCGAGTTTGCTCAATTTACGTTAACGGGCCTGGGGAGCTACCTTCTGATCTTCACGGCGTTCTGTGGGTAGCCGATAGCCAATGATCCGCACGAACAGTGGCGTTGACTTTTCATCCGGTGTAATTAGAGAATTCGCGGCTGAGTCCAATGTCAACATTTCCACCAGACTGGGTAGCTGACGTTGGCGCAGTCTCCGTAATCTTCCTTTTAATTTCCTCTTCCGTAAAATATGGGCGAGAATGGTTAGTAAGAACCAGGAAAGCGAGAGCCGAAAAGCAGGTTGAGCAGTTGCGCTTGACTTTGGTCAGTGAGGGACCATCAGACCAAGAGTTCTTCCAACAGATTCTTTCCACTTCAACTGCCCAGGCTCCAGCGGGTATCGCCGAGGGGCCAGCGTCCATAGCTCAGTTACGCCAGCAAATCTCCGACATCGAGCAGAAAATTCGGAATCACCGGAACGAAATAGTTGAGGTGAGTAAGATCGATCCGGTTCTTGAGGCGACGATCAAAGCCAGTATTGAGAATCTAACCAAACGGATCGAATTCCTGGAGAAAACGCGACTTGAAAAATGGGACGTTGCTATTGTGTTCTTCCAAGTGTTGAGCGCGCTTGGCGTCATCTCGGGAATCGTGTTTGCCATACTCAAATACGTTCATCCTTAAAACAAGTGCCCTTGATGAGCGGTGCGAACCGTGCCGATTTTTCGGAACAACTTCGGAACAATTCAAGAGCAAGACAAGTGGCCGCTTTTCCTGTAAGCGGTACCAGACGCGGCACTTAGAGTTTTCTTCTGCCTTCTTCGGGACCAGGAGGTCGTGCGGCCCTCTCGGTGGGAGTCTACTCGCGGAACTACGGCAGATCCCGCGTGTTGTGGTGAAATTTGGGGGCGTGGGCGGGTGTAGGTCCCGACGTGACGCTTGGAGCCTTTCTGACAGCCCCAATTCTGGGAGTAAGGAAGTTAAACACATATAAATCAATACCTTAGCAACTCCCAACTGTCTGGGAGCTGGGTGGGAGTTGGGACTCCCAACCTACTCCCAATACTCTTGGAGCTACTTTCCCCTTTGTTTTCAACCCCTTGACTCCCAAACTCCCGAAAGTCCCGTCTGTCAGCACTTCGATTTGACGTACCGATCTTGCTCGTAGGCTAGCAGACCCAAGCGGGCGCATTTCTTGACGAGGCGATCCAGACTAGTGTGCGGCACAAACTTCTCTCCCTCGCTAAACGTAAACGAGTTGGGCACGTTGTTCCAATGTTTCATCTCAGTTTTCGTGAGAACAAGTTCAACAAGCGCCGTATTCGGCGCGATCTCGAAACCTGCGTACACGTCGGCACCTACCTCAACCGAACGCATCACGGTTGGCGTCATGCTCTCGCCTCGGCGAAGTCCATTCAGAACTTTCGCTTCGCCGTGCTCATCAATGCCCAACCGCACGTCGCAGCGATTCAGCAAGTCCAGCGAGCCGCACACTTCCTCCAGCCAACCGCGCGGGTCCCCCAACAAATTACACCGTCCATTTTTCTTGTCGAATTTTCGCAAATTGAAAGTGCTCACGATTGTTGCGTGTGGAAACTTGGAAAGAATAGCCCGAAATCGGGAGTAGAGTTTGAGAATCTCGCCCGTCTTGAGTTTGTCGAGACGGAACAGCAACTCAGCGGGGTCAAGCAATACAAGAGCGTTTGGCTTTTTTGCGAGCGCCGCCCCTAGCAGAGTGAACTTCGCGCCATCCGTTGGAGACGCCAGGGCTGCGTGAAGTGTGGCAGTGTTCGGGCATTTCATGTCATCGAGGTAAAGGTACGGGTCTAGCTGCTGGTCAACTTGTGGAGGTGAAACACCCAGACGCGCTGAGATTCGTTCGATGTTGGCGCGGTAAGCGTTGCCGGGGGTTTCAAAGTCAAATGCGATCACGGGACGTTGTGACATCATTCGACTACACCAAGGAATCCCGTAGACGGAGTGAACAGTGAAATCCGCTAGCAGCGGCGATTTGCCCGCCGCATATGGTCCCGCCAAAGCGACTACTTGTTGTTCCCTGAACAATCCCTCGATGACTTCGGGCTTTGAGCCGTTGCCGAGGGCGTAGAAATCAACGAGGCAAGTTTCGCTCATGGGACGCGCTCCGGTTGTTTCCGTAGGTAGGTTCAGTTGGTTTGAACGTTTCAGTTTTGCGGATCAGAACGACGACGCCCGCCTCATATTTCAATTCGACTGCGCCGTAAAACGTCGAGCGGGCCAGTTCGGCGAGCACCTCCGGGATTGAGTCATTCTTCAATGAAGCCATTTTTGAGCCTCCGTCTTGACACGTTTGCGCGGTGATACGAGCCGTTCGCCGAAGTCCGCCAGCAACCGACGCAAGCCGTCTAAATTTGCATTAGGTAATTCTAAGAACATCGCTGCCCCCGATTCATGGAACGCGTAGCCGTACGTGTTTTGTCCAACTACCAAATTCCACTCGTCCCTGATTTCGGAGCGAGCTACGGGATTTAGCTCAAAGTTCGGGTCAAAACACTCAAGCAAAATCGTGGTGCTGAAATGCCCAGCCCACACGCAAATCCGCCCGCCGGGGAAATGACGAGTACGCCTCACAATTACCGGGCGCTGCATCATTGCTGTGCTCCACCACTGCTGGTACCCGTGGTCATACTTGTGTCGGCAGTCCCCATCGTGTCGTGATCCGTTTTTGCAAATAGTTCGAGAGCACGGCGAGGAATCAGCACGCGCCGTCCGATGCGACGTGTGGGTAGTTCGTGTGCGGTGAGAAGGTTATCAACCGTCCGCAAACTCACTCCCAACACTCGGGCCGCGTCCTTCTTGCTCAACAGAATCGAGTCCATTTTTCATTCCCCTAATTGAGTTCAAACAATGCGCGCACTAAGTAGTGCACAACCTGAGTGTCGCATCCCTGCAGTTTCCTGCCTAGGCAACAGTACTCGTTAAGGAATTTTCCACCGGACTTTGCGGGACTTTGCGTCCAGTGGAAAATCCGCTAAATCACTAAATCCACTGCATTACTGCAAAGTTTGTTGTTTGGGCACGGTTTCGCCAGAAAACTGCGAGGTTTCCCGCCAAAGCCCGTTGTAAATAACCTAGCGTTAGGTTACTGTGAGAGCATGAGTAAGGCAACTGAGGCAGCAAGGGAACTCGCAAAGCGGAGCATCGCAGCCCGGCGGCTCAAGTGGGGAGAAGCAGGTTTCCGTAAGAAGATGCAGGCTTGGGGCAAGCGCGGCGGGCGTCCTCGCGGCAAGAAAGGGAAGCGCAATGGAAACTGAAACTCTCGTTGTCACACGTCCAAAGGTTGCAAAGAAGAAGAGCCGGAATGTGCGGGGTGTTTTTGAGAAAGCTCCCGGTTCCGACATCTGGTGGATTCGCTTCATTGACGCGAAGGGCCGTTTTCGCCGGGAGAAGGCAGGCACAAAAGGAATGGCGATTGATCTATACCGCAAGCGCAAGGTGGAAGCCCTAGAAGGGAAGAAGCTCCCGGAGAGGCTCCGCCGTGCGACCGTGACGTTTGCTGAAATTGCCCGCGACGCCCAGACCTACTCGAAGGTCCACAAGGCGGGCACAACTTACCGCTGCGACGCGGGCCGCATGGAAGTAGTCCTCGGATGGTTCCGCGAGTATCCCGCTGAATCCATTACGGCTCAGGACATTGAGCGGCAGTTTCAGAAGCAGGAATGGGCACCAGCGACGGCCAACCGCTACCGTGCGCTGATTTCACTCACTTACAGGCTCGCAATTCGCAACGGCAGGGTGAAGGAGAATCCGGCCCGTCTTGTTCCGCATCGTCTTGAGGACAACGCCCGCATCCGGTTTCTGTCCGCCGACGAAGAAACGGCGCTTCGCAAGGCTATCGAGGCGAAGTGTCCTGAGCGCATACCGGAATTTGACCTCGCGCTCAACACTGGCCTTCGGCTGAGTGAGCAGTACGGTCTGCTCTGGGAGGATGTGTCGATTCCGCTCCGCAATCTCACGATCCGGCGCAGCAAGAACGGCGCTATGAGACACGTCTCGTTGAATCAGTCAGCCTGTAGGGCGCTCGAAACTCTCCGTATCCAGTATCCGGCATCGAAATTCGTCTGCGCGGGCGCGAGAGAGCCTCGGCGTTGGTTTGAGCCTGCCCTGAACGAGGCGAAGGTCGCAAATTTTAGTTGGCACTGCCTACGTCACACGTTCGCCAGCCGCCTCGTGATGAACGGGGTTGATATTCGCACCGTACAAGAGCTTCTCGGCCACAAGACCATTGGAATGACGGTGCGCTATTCTCACCTCGCTCCGAAGCATACGCTGGCCGCTGTCGAGCGGTTGGACGCACCTACAGCGACTCAGACCGACACCACTACCGACACCAGAGTCTTCGAGCAGCCAGCGGCTCAAGCAGTGGTGTTGCACTAAGTCGTGTGATTCGTTAAGTTTGTAATGCCGCTGCCCGGGTGGCGGAATGGCAGACGCTGAGGACTTAAAATC
>WNFI01349161.1_pt3 | contig 27053 bp, 29 predicted proteins | sample 5400471 | NCBI WGS metagenome assembly WNFI01 (sample SAMN13153348, study PRJNA577476) | soil metagenome | isolation source: 100 cm saprolite on Douglas fir-dominated hillslope | place: USA:California | collected 2013-09-17
GCTGCGCGCCTTTGACGATCCTTCCATCCCCCACGTGGGTGACATCAATCCACTGCGCGATGCCAAGACGGTGGACTTCGATCTGATCGTCAGCGATCTGGGACAGGTCGAGAAGCGCATGGAGCGCGTGGAAAAAGACATGAAGAAGATGAAGACCGCGGAACTGGAGCGCGAGTTCGACCTGCTCAAGCGAGCCAAAGCGCATCTGGAGAACGAACTGCCGCTGCGTGAAATGGAAATCTCCGACGACGACGAAAAACGCATTCGCGGCTTCATGTTTCTCAGTCAAAAACCCATGCTCTACGTGCTCAACATTAATGAGTCCACGAATCTGGGCGCCGATCTGGAACAGGCCGTCAGCAAGTACGGAATGACTGAAGTCGCCGCGCGCAAGAATGCGGGCGCGACGGCGATCTGCGGCAAAGTGGAAGCCGAGCTCGCCGACATGAATGACGCAGAGGCCCAGGAGTTTCTCTCCAGCTACGGACTCACGGAAAGCGGCCTGACGCGGCTGATCCGCAAAACGTATGAACTGCTCGGCGTGATTTCTTTCTTTACCATCGGCGAAGACGAGTGCCGCGCGTGGACCGTGCCCAAAAATTCGCGCGCCCAGGCTGCGGCTGGGGCCATCCACTCTGATCTGGAAAAGCATTTCATACGCGCGGAAACCATTCACTGGGACAAGCTGCTCGAAGCAGGCTCAGAGGCCAACGCGCGCTCGCAAGGCATTCTGCGGCTGGAAGGCAAAGACTACATTGTCCAGGATGGTGACGTCATGCATGTTCGCCACAGCGGCTGATTCCTGATATCCTCGCCCCTTACCCGATGAGCCCAATTGTCATCAGCGTGCTGCTCGGTCTGACCGCCGCGGCGGCTAACGGTTTTGGTGGCCTCGTGGTGGTCCAGAAAGAATGGGACCGCAACTACCTGCGCTATTTCATCGCGCTGGGCGCGGGTTTCATGCTGGGAACAGCTCTGCTTGAGATGGTGCCGGAGAGCGCGAATCTTGCCGGCAAGTATGCGCCGGTGTTGGTGCTCGCCGGATACCTGATGGTCCACCTCTTCGAGCACACCGTCAGCGGGCACTTTCATTTCGGCGAAGAGGTCCATGCGGAAGAGTTCGTCCACGCACACAAGGGTTACTCGGTGCTATTTGGGCTGGTCATCCACACCTTCTTTGACGGCGTTGCCATCGCTTCCGGCTTTCTGGTTTCCAATTGGCTGGGCTGGGTCATCTTCATTGCCGTGTTTCTGCACAAAATTCCCGAGGGCTTCACCGCGGCCTCGATCATGCTGGCCAGCGGCAGAACCAAACGTACGGCGTGGGCCGCGTCAGCCGTCTTGGGGTTGGCAACGCTGGCGGGGGTGCTGGCCATGGCCGCGTTCAGGACCTCGGTAAAGATTGGGCTACCGCTCTCCGCGGGCGTGACGCTCTACGTGGCGGCTTCTGACTTGGTGCCGGAAGTAAACCGTGAGCCGGGAATCAAAATGGCGGCGGTGGTATTTCTGGGAGTGGGCCTGCTGCTTTTGTTGCGGTATTTCTTTCAAGACGTTTAAAAAATTGGGTAATTGAGTAAGTTGGTAATTGGTTAATTGCCAAGCACTGGATTCCCGTTTTCCAAAATTACTCAATTACCAACTTACCCAATTACCCAATCTTTCACTTACCCAATTACCCAATCCTTCATTGAACTTCGGGTTTCGCTTTGTAGCCCTCGCGCGCGATGATCTGGTATTTCACGTCTTTGCCTTTTTCGTTTTTCAATTTTGCCGGCGTGCCGTCAGGATTCACCAGCTCCACCTTGATTTTTCTGAACGAACCATCCTGCGCGCGGTTCGTGGGATGGTAGGAGATGGTGTACTGGTTGCGGATCGTCTGCGCGATGTCAAGAAAAGCATCGCGAAACGACGCCTGAAACAGCGGCGCGTAGTACTTGCCGCCGGTCATTTTGGCAAACGTCTTCATCTGGTTGTCGGCCTGGAGATAAGTCGTGTTGCAACTGAAGTCCGTGATCGGGCACAGATAGCGCATGCCCCCATGACTTTCCAGATAATTGCGCAGCGCCTGCCCGGTGCTGACCGAGTAGATGGCGATGTCCTTGGATCCCTGGACTTTTTTCAGAATCTGATCGAGCGTCCTCTTACTGAAGGTGTCACGGCCGCTGGAGACGAGAATAATGTATTTGCGGCCTTCCACAGTTTCCAGACGGTCAATGGTGTCAAAAAGCGCGTCGAACAGGTTCGTTTCCGCCGACATCGCCATGCCTGGACGGATCCCCATGATACTTGCTTGGATGGCGCGCTTGTCCTGGGTGAAATCCTGCACAATGTGCGCCCGGATGTCATAGGTAATCAGACCAATCCAGTCTTCTTTTTTGAGCGTCTGGGCAAAGGTCCATGACGCCACCAGCGAGTCGTAGGAAAAGGCGTAGAAAAAATCGTTGTTGGCGAACTCCACCAGCATCACCGCCGTAATCGGCGCTTGCGTCTGATTGAAGCTGGAGATACTCTGGGGAACGCCATCCTCAAAAACGCGGAAGTTCTCCTGTTTCAACCCTGGGATGAACGTTCCGTCCTTGCTCAGCACTCCCACATCCACGGTCACCAGGTTGCTGGCGATGTGAAGGGTCGGAGTGTCAGGCATGCCCTCAATCTTCTTGGGTGGCTTGGGAATATCCTCGCGTTTGGGCTGCTCTTCCTTTTTCTTGGGGACGGCAATGGGGCCAATATCGCCCTGGGGCCCGCCGGCCTCCGGCGTCTGCTGGTTCTGTTTGTTCGGGTCCTGCGGTGCAGGCTGCTGTCCGGACTGCGGGTTTCCGGCCGGCTGGCTCTGGGCGAGAGAAACCGGCGCGGACAAGAGCAGCGCCGCCACGGCAAGTCCCAAGAGCAATTTGGACACCAAGCCTAAGGGGAAAGAACTAGATGTTTTTGCCCGATAAAATAAGAACATTTGTTGAATGCCTTTTTGCTTTTCTCTATTAGTATAGATGCACGAACTTAGGTTTTCAGAAGCATTTTTAGAACGCGTCTCCGGACGTGTGTGGTTCAAAGCATGAAAAAAGTTGTCTTCTTATTGATCGCCGTCAGCCTTTCGCTGGTTTCGGGGCAAGCTCAGCGTCGCCACTTAAAACACCCTGTCGCTCAAACCCAGGTAGCCACCACTCAGATCATGCCGCTCGATGACGTCCGGCCCGGCATGAAGGGCGTGGCCTACACCGTGTTCCAGGGCACCAAGCCGGAACCCATGGGCGTGGAAGTGCTGGGAGTCCTGCGCAATCTAAACGGCCCTCGCAGCAATATGATACTGGTGCGCCTCTTTGGGGAGAAAGCCGAGTACACCGGAGTAGTTGCAGGCATGAGCGGCAGCCCGGTTTATATCAACGGAAAACTGGTGGGCGCGCTGGGATTTAAGATCGGCTCCTTTTCCAAGGAACCCATTGGCGGCGTGACCCCGATTGCCGAGATGCTGGAGATCAACGAATTTGACCAGAGCTTCCCGCCTCCGTCTGTCACTTCGGCGAAGCGTGGAAGCATGGAAAAAACCAGCAGCCCCGGTGCTCCGGCGACCACCGATGTTCAAGGCTACGCACAATACTTGCAGCCCATTGATTCTCCTTTTGTCTTCAACGGCTTCACCGAGTCAACTCTCAAGCAGTTTTCCGGCCAGTTCTCAGCCGCTGGAATCACCCCGGTGATGGGCGTGGGCGCGTCCAGTTCGGAGCGCCAGCCCGATCCTCTGATTCCGGGCTCCGCAGTCAGCGCTATTCTGGTCCGCGGTGACATGGACGTGGCCGCCACTTGCACCGTCACCTACATGGATAAAGACCACCTCCTGGCCTGCGGCCATCCGTTGCTGCAATACGGCAAGGTGGACATGCCGATGACCAAAGCCAATGTCGTGGCTACCCTGGCTTCACCGCTGAACGCTTTCAAGATCATCAACACCACGGAGCCCGTCGGTGCTTTTGTTCAGGACCGCCATACCGGAATCCTGGGCCGCTTCGATCACGAGCCGCAGATGGTTCCTGTAACTCTGAGTATTCACGGCGCAGGCGCGCCGCGCGAATTTCACTACGAAGTGCTGAACAATCCCAAACTCACGCCCTTGATGATGATGGCCACGGTGTTCAACGCATTACAAGGGATGAACCAGTACGGCGAGGAAACCACGTATCACATGAACGGACGCATTCATGTGAACGGCTATCCTGACGTCCGGCTGGCCAACATGTTCTCTCCCGTGGACAGCCAGCCCACCGCTTTCGCGGTGGCCATGGCCCTGGGCGACCACTTCGGCCGCATTTACGATAATCCCTTCGAGACCCCGAAGATCCAGGGCGTGTCACTCGAGTTCGACCTCGAGTCCGACCGCCATTCCGCAGTCCTCGAGAGCGCGCGCACCGATGTTACGGAAGCGCGGCCCGGCGACGAAATCACGATTGAAGCCGTTCTCCGGCCCTATCGCGGTGAGCGAATTGTTCGTCAGGTGCCGGTGCGCATTCCAACCTCCGTTCCCAAAGGCAATTTGCGTATTCTAGTGAGCGACGCGGAAACCATCGATCGCGCGCGCCGTCTCAATCCGCAAGCCAGCCAGCGGCTCGATCTCCACTCGACCATCGCGCTGCTCAACAAAGAGCACCTCAACGACCATCTGTATGTCTCACTGCTGGAAGCCAATCCGCAGGCCACGGTGGAAGACAAGGTCATGCCCGCCGTTCCTCTCTCCGTCATGAACGTGATGGAGGGCATGCGGGCAACGCAGGAAATGGTGGTCTTCGGCGAGTCGGCCGTGAATGAGTCGTCTACCCCAGTGGGATACGTGGTGAACGGCTCGCTGGTCATCAGCATTACAATTAAGTAATTGCGTGGGCTATATTCGAACCATGAACACTGACCCAAAAGGCGCCGGACCGCGGTTCATGACCAGAGTGGTTCGCGGCAAGCCTGCGGACTGACAATTCGACATTGACTTCTGGCAGGCGCAAGGCGACGAAGCCATTTTCGACGCCATTTGGGAAATGATCGTCTTAGAAGAAGCCAAGCATGGCCGGCAGCCGGTATTTCAGCGAACTGTTACAAAAGTGATACGCGGAAAGAGTTGAGTAGCGGACTTCTTAGAGAAGCCGCTTTGAAGGTTGTTGGTCGTTAACCCCGCCATCCAGCAACTCTCCCATAATCAGCAACTGCTGCTAATCTAAATGCAATGATGAAAAAATCTGCCCTTATTCTGACCCTGATGACCGTAGGCCTGGCCGCTGCGCAAGGCACCCGCCTTTGGACCGAATCCAGCTACGACGATTTTGCTCGCGGCACCACCCGCGGCGTGGCGATCCGCAGCGGAGGAGGACTGGAACTTGCGCCCGCCTTCAAAGTCGTTTACACCAGTCCATCTAGTTACATCTGGTCCATTGCCGCGGACAAAGATGGCATCGTATACGCCGCTACTGGCGCGCCGGCGCGTGTCTACCGGATCACGCCCGACGGGAAAGCCGCGGCCATCTTCGAGCCGAAAGAGTTGCAGGTCCAGTCCATCGCTCTGGCCAGAGATGGCGCAATCTTTGCCGCGACCTCGCCCGACGGCAAGGTCTACAAGATCACGCGTCCTGCAAAGGCCGACAATCCGAGCGCGGCCGAGTTCACGTCCACGGTATTCTTCGATCCCAAGACGAAGTACATCTGGGACATGGCCTTTGACGCTGATGGCCGCCTCTACGTCGCGACCGGCGACAATGGTGAGATTTACCGGGTCGACAAGAATGGACAGGGCTCGGTCTTTTTCAAATCAGAGGAAGCCCACATCCGCGCCCTTACCTTTGATCCCAAAGGGAACCTGATTGCGGGATCCGACGGGAGCGGCCTTGTCTATCGCATCTCCCCCACCGGCGAGGGTTTCGTTCTTTATAGCGCGCCGAAAAAAGAAATCACAGCTCTAGCCGTTGATGCTGACGGCAATATCTATGCCGCGGGTGCGGGAGAAAAGCGCGGCGCATTGCCGACCGTCTCCGCCCCGATCCCAGTCACGGGTCCGCCGCCGGGCACCGTCACGGGTGTGGCGCCCGTGATTGGCGTCATGAGTCTTGCTGGCTCTGACATATACCTGATCGCGCCGGATGGCTCGCCCAGGAAGCTCTGGTCTTCACGGGAAGATGTGGTCTATGCGCTGGCTTTTGACGCCAAGGGGCGGCTCATTGCCGGAACCGGCAACAAAGGCAGGATCTACGAGATCGACAAGAACGGCGGGTTCGTTGACCTTTTGAAGGCCACCGCAAATCAAGTCACTGCCTTCAGCCGCGCGGCGAACGGCGGACTCTACTGCTCCAGCAGCAATCTGGGCAAAGTCTTCCTGATGGACAACGCTCCAGCCACCGACGGCACATTTGAAAGTGATGTACAGGATGTCCGCATTTTTTCGCGCTGGGGGCGCGCCGAAGTCCGCGGACATGGCAACTTCGAGCTCTTCGCCCGCAGCGGTAACGTTGATAATCCCGATCGCAATTGGAGCCCATGGTCCAGGATCGACCTCAACAAAGACGCACGGCTGGAGATTCCGCCGGCGCGCTTCGTGCAATGGCGTGCCGTACTGAAGCCGGGAGCACCGGCCGCCCGGATTGATGAAGTTGCAGTCAACTATCTGCCCAAAAACGTCGCGCCCGTCGTGGACGATGTCTATGTGCAGGCAGGCGCCAGGTTTCCATCCGCTTCGCATGCTTCGGGCCCGGAGACCATCACCGTGGGTCCCGGCTTTTCCCAGCCCGCGGCCCCTCGCATCGAGGCGGCTCCGGTGGCGCAACGCGACCGCGCGTATATCGGCGTCCGCTGGATTGCCCACGACGAAAACGACGATGACCTGGTTTACTCGCTCTACTATCGCGGAGAGAAGGAGCAGGAATGGAAGCTGCTCAAAGCCGGGCTGACGGAAAAGTACTACTCGTTTGAGTCTGGCCTGCTGCCCGACGGCGGCTATGTAATGAAAGTCATCGCCAGTGACGCGCCCTCGCACACCCCAGAAGATGCGCTCTCGGCCGAAAAGCAGAGCCAGCGCTTTGATGTGGACAACACCGCTCCGCGCGTCGATAGCCTCACAGCCAAAGCCGAAGGACCGCAGTTGCATGTGACGTTTCACGCCATCGATGACTTTTCGCCCATCAAACGCGCCGAATACTCGGTGGACGCGGGCGAGTGGCAATTCATAGCGCCAGTCGGACAGCTTTCCGATTCCAAAAGCGAGAACTACGATTTCAACGTGCTGCTGCCGGAAGCGCCGGCGCCCACAGAAGAGCAACCGAGCGACCAGAAGCGCGGGCGCAAAGCGAAAAGCGCGCCAACGTCAGAACATGTCGTGGTAGTGCGGATCTACGATCGTTACGACAATGTGGCTGTCGCCAAGTACGTAGCGAAGTAAAAATATCTCGCGACTCCTTCATTTAGAATCCAGAGACCAATGATCTGGTTCTTCTGGATTTCCGGCATCGCTCTGGCTGTGCTGTGGTTTGCGGGCTGGGTGCAGACTGTAACCCACCTCTCCGGAATGATCGACATCACGCGGCCCGAATGGGAGATCCCCGCGGACGCGGCCCTGCCTTCCATGACCATTGTGGTTCCTGCACGCAATGAACAAGCAGAAATCGAACCTGCCCTTCGCTCCCTGCTTGCCTTAAACCATCCTGACTATGAGGTCATTGCCATCAACGATCGCTCCACAGACTCGACCGGAGATATCATCGAGAAAATTGCGTCTGAACAAGGTCCGGCGCACAGGCTGCGTGTTCTCCATGTGGGTGAGCTGCCTGAAGGCTGGCTGGGCAAGACGCACGCCATGTGGCTGGGCGCGCAACAGGCCCGCGGTGAATGGCTGCTGTTTACCGATGCCGATTGCGTCTTCCATCCCGAATCCGCCGGCCGGGCACTGCGCTATGCTGCCGCGAAAAACGTCGACCATCTCGTCCTGTTTCCAACGGGACTCATGCAGACGTGGGGCGAGCGCATGATGATTTCGTTTCCCATGGTCATGTCGAATCTTGCTTTTCATCGTCACTGGAAAATTCGCGATCCGAAATCCCGAGACCACATCGGAGTAGGCGCATTCAATTTGATCCGGGGCGAGGCCTATTCCGCCGTTGGGACTTATTCCGCAATGCGCATGGAAGTGGTTGACGATATGAAACTGGGCGAGCTCGTCAAGAAAGCGGGGCTGCGCCAGGACGTTGTGTTTGGCCGTGGCATGGTGAGCCTCCGCTGGGCGGCTGGAGCTGCCGGCGTGATCGGCACACTGGAGAAGAACCTGTTTGCATTTTTTCGTTTCCGGCTTAGCCTCGCGCTTACGGCGTGCGCTGCTCTCTTCTTCCTCGCGGTCTGGCCGTTTCTGGGCTTAGCGATTGCTCCGGGTTGGTCTCGAACCGGATTCGCTGTCGCTACCGCAATGATCGCTGCCATGTACATTGCCCTCGCACCGCAGACCACGGTATCGCCACTTTTTTCCCTGGTCTGTCCCATCAGTGCCTTGCTGTTCGTTGCAGCAATCTTGCGCTCCGCGTTCGTGGCCCTGAAAGACGGAGCTGTTACCTGGCGTGGAACCAGATATCCGCTGGCGGAATTGAAGAAACAGAGCTATTGACTCCCAAAATGAAACGGCAGCTTCCGCACCTCTGAAATATTCCGTACAACATAATCGGGTTTTTCCGCCGGGGCTGCGGGCATCTGGCTCGCGAACTCTCCGTGATGGACGCGCACCGTGTGCATGCCCAATTCTTTGCCGGCGCGAATCTCGCTCATGGGACGGTCGCCGACAACCAGGACTCGGTCCGGGGGAAGGCCTGTTTCTTTCTGTATCTCGCGAAACGCGGCTTCCTTGGTCAGCACGTTGCTGCGGTCTGTATACCAGATTCCTTCCAGGCTCGGCTCAGCTTCCAGTCCCAGCGCTTTGACCTTGGCCTTCTGCGTCACCGGTTCGCCGAAGCTGACAACGAAGTTGCGCACGCCGCGTTTGTGCAGGAAGCGCAAGAGGGGCAATGTTCCGGCAAACAGTTTCAGCTTCCCCACCGGACAGTGGAAATAACCGTCGCGCGCGGCTGCGCTGATTCGTTCGGGATCCTCAGCGTGGAAGCGGCGGCAGACCTCGGCGTCAATGTGCCGCAAGGTTGGGTCCCGACGAAAAGCCTGCATGCGCGCCCGATACACCGCATCAAGGCTGGCCTGAAGGCCAGCCTTGACCATGGCTTCAGCCGCGTGCCGGTGCGCCGGACGCACCCGCTGGCCCAGGCAGTCATACAGCGTGTCATCCAGATCGAAAATCACGCAGCGGATCAGCGGCCGGTTTCCGGCGGTTTCTTTCTTACGCTTTGCTGGCTTACGTGGGTTCAAGCGGCTATTGTAATCGCTGTTACAATCGGCTCATGGTCAGCAAGCTGCTGCTGGTTCCCTGGTTCATGATGGTCTTATATAGCAGCATTCCCCTGTTCTGGTTCGCGATCCATCCGGCAGCGCCGCGCTGGCGGCAGAGCCGCCGCTCTCCGTACGTTTACCTGCTGCCAATCTGGGCTGTGATCATCGCAGTACTCCTTTTCGTTACCTGGCCCTGGCATACGTCCCAACTTTATTGGGGATGGTGGAGGGCCGTGGCTGCCCTGCCTGCTCTCGCCTTGTTTGTCACGAGTCTGCGGACGTACCGCCGCATTGGGCCTGAGTTTGGCATCAGCAACTTCATCGGAGAGAACGAGCTGCGCCCTCAGGAAGACCGCCCCGTTCCGGTGACCAGCGGTCTTCACCGCAGCATGAGGCATCCTATCTATATTGCTCACCTCACCATGATGGCGGCTTGGGCCTTGGCCAGCGGCTTAGCCGTGACCTTTGCCTTGCTTGCCCTCAGCGTTCTTGTCACGTTCCCGCTCATGATCTGGATGGAGGAGCGTGAACTAGAGAAGAGATTCGGCCAGAGTTACCGGGACTACAAGAAGAGCGTCCCTGTGATTCCGGGTTTACGCTTCCACCGCCAGCGCGCGGAGGAGCAAGCGTGACCTTTGAACTTTTTGTGGCCGCTCGCTACCTTCGTGCCAAACGCCGACAGGCGGTGATCGGCGTAATCACCGTCATCTCGATTGTGGGCGTGGCTGCGGGGGTGGCCTCATTGATTATCGCGCTCGCCATCAACAACGGCTTCCGCCAGGACCTTCAGGACCGCCTGGTGAGCTCGACCTCTCATGTCAACCTTATGAGGGTGGAAAATGACGGCATCAGCAACTGGCGCGAGCTGACGCAGCGGCTGGAGAAGCAACCGCATGTGCTTGCGGCCGCGCCCGCCATCTACGACCAGGTCATGATTTCTCGCGGCACGCGGGCCAGTGGGATGTTCCTGAAGGGAGTGGTGCCGGAAGACGAGAACCGGGTCAGCGAGTTGCTCAAGACAGTCAGGGTCGGCTCGTCGGCCCGCCTGAATCCCAATACCGAGCCGGCGTGTTCCGGCGTCGCGGAGCATTGCTCGAACTCTCTGCCTCCCATCATCCTGGGCAAGGACCTGGCCGCCAATCTTGGCGCGACCGTGGGCTCAGTGGTGATGATCACAACTCCTCCCCAGCAAGGCGAGCTGACGCCGTTTGGGATTGTCCCCAAGTACGTTCGCTTCAAGGTAGACGGCATCTTTGACTCGGGGTTCTATGACTATGACAGCACCTGGGGGTTCGGACGCCTGAGCGATGCCCAAAAGCTCGAAAGCCTGGGCGATCTGGTTTCAGTCCTGGAATTCAAGATCGACGACATCTATAAAGCGCCTCAGGTGGGACAGGAACTGGAAAAGGCTGCCGGGCATGGTTTCATGACGTCCAACTGGATGGAGCAGAACCGAGAGCTGTTCCGCGCTCTTCGGCTCGAGCGTGTGGTCACGTTTCTGACCATCGGTCTGATCGTCTTCGTCGCCGCCCTGAACATCCTGATCTCTCTGATCATGATGGTCATGGAAAAAACCAGGGACATCGCCGTCCTGGTCTCCATGGGCGCGCGGCGGCAGCAGGTACGGCGCATTTTTATCTTCCAGGGCATGCTGATCGGAGTGATCGGGACCATATTGGGACTGGTGGTCGGATATGGAATTTCATTGGCCGGAGCCAAGTATCACTTCATTTCGCTTTCAGCGGAAGTCTATGCCATTGATTATGTGCCGTTTGCGCCAAGACTCGTGGATGGCGCTTTAGTTGCAGCAGTAGCTCTGTTGGTTTCTTTCATAGCCACGCTCTACCCCTCATGGTCGGCGGCGCGTGTGTTGCCTGCGGAGTCATTGCGATATGAGTAAAAAATCTCATTGCTTTTCCCCGTTTGCCGATAAAGTATTAGGGATATCCAGAGTTGCTGGATTGTCTTACGGCGAAACTTTCGTAACCGAGCAAGTGCTAAGAATCGCAAAGTCGGAATCGAAGTTTTCGGCCGCGGGTTCTAAAGTAGTAGGTAAGGGTTGTACGCAGGTACAGCGAGCGGAGGTCCTATGGGTGCCAGGTTGCTGCACCGTTGAGGTGGCAGCGTGCATCAAATAGAGCAGCCACTTGAAATCCTGCGAGTCGACGGGCTGAAAAAGGTCTACCGTACTGGTGAGACGGATTTAGTGCTCTTTGAAAACTTGTCCTTCCGGGTAGGGAAGGGAGATATGCTGGCGATCGTGGGCCAGTCTGGGTCGGGCAAGAGCAGTCTGCTGCACATTCTCGGGGCGCTTGATCGGGCTTCCGCGGGTGACGTATACTGCGCCCAGATTCCAGTAGGGAAATTGACAGATGATGCGGCGGCGGATTTCCGCAACCGCGAAATTGGCTTTGTCTGGCAATTTCACTATCTGCTGCCGGAGTTTACCGCTCAGGAGAATGTGGCTATGCCGCTCCTGATGCGGGGAACGCCGAGTCGGCAGGCCGGAGAGAAAGCGGCTGAGTGGTTGCGGGAAGTTGGTTTAGCGGACCGCATGAGCCACCGGGCAGGCGAACTCTCAGGCGGCGAGCAGCAACGCGTGGCTTTGGCCAGAGCACTGGTGACAGGACCAAAAATCCTGATGGCGGACGAGCCCACCGGTGATTTGGACAATCGGACGTCAGAACTGGTATTCGATTTGGTCCAGAGACTTCATCACGACTATCGGCTCACCTCCCTGATCGTTACCCACAACCTTGACTTTGCGCGCCGGTGCGACCGTGTACTCCGGCTTCATCAAGGGAAGGTCGAGGAGGTTTCGCCCCAGTCGCTGAAGAACTAGCGGTTCGGGCGGAGGGACATAGCAGTATCTGTCCGGCGGAAGTGGCCGGACAAAAGGCTTTCTTTCCGGAGGCACGATGTTGGCACCGGGAGGGAGAGAAAGATGTTCTGGCAGAGGTGACTGGGACATCTTGGTGAGGGGAACATGTTCGAGCGGTATACCGAAAAGGCCAGACGCGTGATTTTCTTTGCGCGCTATGAGGCAAGCCAGTTCGGGTCTCCTTATATAGAGACGGAGCACTTGTTGCTGGGCCTGTTGCGCGAAGATAAAGCATTGACGAACCGTTTCCTGCGTTCGCATGCTTCGGTCGAATCCATTCGCAAGCAGATCGAAGGACACACCACGATCCGGGAGAAGGTCTCTACGTCCGTGGATCTTCCTCTCAGCAATGAATGCAAGCGCGTACTGGCTTACGCCGCCGAAGAAGCCGAACGCCTGAGCCACAAACACATTGGCACCGAGCATCTGCTGCTCGGACTGCTGCGCGAAGAGAAATGCTTCGCCGCTGAAATCTTGCACGAGCGCGGACTGCGCCTGAGCGCTATCCGTGAAGAACTGGCCCGTAGCACCCAGGAAAAGGCCCAGCCGCAACGCAATCAGTCGCGTGAGTCTTCCCTGCTCTCGGAATTTTCCCGTGACCTCACGCAGGCCGCCATGGACAACCAACTTGATCCCCTCGTTGGCCGTGAAAGCGAAGTCGAGCGCGTGGTCCAGATTCTCTGCCGCCGGACCAAGAACAATCCGGTGCTGATTGGCGAACCCGGCGTGGGCAAGACTGCAATCGTGGAAGGCCTGGCCCAGCGCATCGCCGATGGTGACGTACCTTCATTCCTGGCGGATAAGCGGATTCTCGGCCTCGATCTTTCGCTCATCGTCGCCGGAACCAAATATCGCGGTCAGTTCGAAGAGCGCCTCAAGACCATCATGAAAGAATTGATGGAAAACCAGAACTGCGTCATCTTTATCGATGAACTGCACACTCTGGTGGGCGCCGGTTCGGCCGAAGGCTCGCTCGATGCTGCCAACATTCTCAAGCCAGCCCTCTCGCGTGGCGAGATCCAGTGCATTGGCGCAACCACGCCGGGCGAGTACCGCAAGTCCATCGAAAAAGACCGTTCCTTGGAGCGGCGCTTCCAGTCGGTAAAAGTTCCTCCGCCGAACGAGGAAGAAACCGTCAAGATCATCAATGGCATCAAGGAGCGGTACGAAAAATTCCACGCGGTAAGCTACACGGACGACGCGATCCAATTCGCCGTGTACCACTCGAACCGCTATATCCCTGACCGCTTCCTGCCGGACAAGGCGATCGACCTGCTCGACGAAGCCGGGGCGCGCGTCAAGCTGCGCCAGACATCGTTGCCGGAAGACATCACTGAAGTCCAGAAGCGGATCAAGTTCATTGTCCATCGCATGGAAAATGCGATTGCCAATCATGAGTTCGAAAAAGCGCGCTTCTATTCCGATGAAGAGCGCAAAGAGCGTGACAACCTGCGCGGCCTGCGGGAGAAATATCATCTCGACGAATCCGCTACCGGCGTGGTCAACCGCGAGGACATTGAAGAGGTAGTCAGCCGCTGGACCGGCGTGCCGGTTACTTCGATCAAAGAAGAAGAAACCCAGAAGCTGCTGCGGGTGGAAGAAGAGCTGCATAAGCGCGTGATCTCGCAAGACAAGGCCATCAACGCGCTGGCTCGTTCGATCCGCCGTTCGCGTGCCGGGCTCAAGTCGCCCAACCGGCCCATTGGCTCGTTCCTGTTCCTGGGACCGACGGGCGTCGGCAAAACGGAAGTTGCGCGTACTCTGGCGCAATTCCTGTTTGGCAGCGAGAAATCGCTGATCCGCTTCGATATGTCGGAGTTCATGGAGAAGCATTCGGTCAGCAAGCTGATCGGTTCGCCTCCGGGATACGTCGGCTATGAAGAAGGCGGCCAGCTTACCGAACGGGTGAAACGTTCGCCCTACTCCGTTGTTCTGCTCGACGAAATCGAGAAGGCGCATCCGGATGTCTTCAACATCCTGTTGCAAGTCCTCGAAGACGGACAGCTCACTGACGGTCTGGGCAATACCGTTGACTTTAAGAACATCATCATCGTGATGACGTCGAACATCGGCGCGCGGCACCTGATGAAGCGCAAAGGGCTCGGCTTCCAGATCGACAAGGAAGAGATGGTCGCCGAGAAGGTGGAAGATCTGGTCCGCCAGGAAGTAAAGAAGACGTTCAATCCGGAGTTCCTGAACCGGCTGGATGAAGTCATCATCTTCAACGCGCTGGCCGACAACGACCTGATCCAGATCCTTGAACTGCTGGTACAGCAGCTCAACGCGAACCTGGCCCAGCGCCACATCACGATCACCGTAAACGACGACGCCAAGAAGTGGGTGCTCGAAAAGACCGTGCCTGACCGCAGTTACGGGGCGCGTCCGTTGCGCCGCGCATTGCAGCGGTATATTGAGGACCCTCTTTCCGAGGCGCTTATCCAGGGGATCATCACGACGCGTCCGGCGTTCGTGGAGGTCTACCTCGAAGGCGACAAGCTGTTCTATCGCCAGGTCGGCGATGGCGCGGAAAAGACCGAAGGCGCGCTGCTCAACAGCAACTAATCAACCTGCTTGAAACAGAGGCCGCCAGTGAATTCTGGCGGCTTTTTTCTTTGATACCCGAGATTTGCCGCTGCCGCCGTGTCAATGTGACAATAGAGAGATGAACAAACCCTTTGTTTCCCTGACATTTTTCCTGGTCCTTACCAGCGCTTTGCTGGCCCAACAGAGCGCCACGCCACTGCCGTCGTCCCCTGCTCCCAAAAGCCAGGCTGCACCGTCCGATTCCCCGCTCAAAACGCAAAAAGACAAGATCAGCTATGCGCTGGGCATGAACATTGGCAACGGACTTCGCAGAAACGCCATTGACGTCGATCTGAACACGATGCTCCAGGGCATCAAAGACGGCGCTTCCGCCGCCAAGCCCCTGATGACGGAGGACGAGATGCGCGCGGCACTGACTGCGTTCCAGCAGGAGATGCAGGCCAAGGCGATCGCCCAGATGCAGCAAGCTGCCGCCAAGAACAAGCAGGAAGGCGATGCGTTTCTCGCCGCCAACAAGGCCAAGGAGGGCGTGGTCACCCTTCCCAGCGGCCTGCAATACAAGATCATCACTCCCGGCGCCGGCCCCAAGCCAACCCCCGCGGATACCGTAGTCTGCAACTACCGCGGAACTCTCGTTGACGGCACGGAATTTGACAGCTCATACAAACGCGGCCAGGCAACTACATTTGGCGTTGGCAGGGTGATTAAGGGATGGACTGAGGCATTGCAGTTGATGCCGGTGGGATCGAAGTGGCAGCTCTTTATTCCCGCTGATCTGGCCTACGGGATGCAGCCCCCCACGGAAGACATTCCGCCGAACGCCACGTTGATCTTTGAAGTCGAGCTGCTCTCCATCCAGGGCAAACAATAGAAATTGGCTTTAGGCGAAGCGCTGAACGCATCGGTTCAGCGCTTTCCGTTCAGTATCTTCTCCACCTGTTGCAGATGGTTGACGTCGTGCCCGGCGATGAGCCGCACGAGGTACTCGGCGGTCTCGTTTCCCCGCTCCTGATGGACACCATAATTCTCCCAGGATTTTCGCGGCACGGATTTAAGCAGCCGGAGATTGCCCGCGCGCAAAACGCGGAAATCCTCGACTGACTGGCGCGGATCGCGGCGAGCGTAGTTGAAGGCCTTGGCCCATGCTTCCTGGTCATACGCCTGGATCGGCGACGCATTCGTGCTGAGAATCTGCCGCAGGCGCCATCCCGTCACAATCTCAGTATCCGCCAGATGGGCCACGATTTCTCCCACCGACCACTTGTCCGGCGCAGGACGACGCGAAAGCTGCTTCTTGTTCTTGCCTTTGATCAGCGCGGCAAGTTTCGCCGGCGTAGCGCCGAGCAGGCGTAGCGGATCTTTCCCCTGGGAATGCCCCAGTATCCTTTGCGTATATTGCTGGACGGTCTCATTCATATGGTGTGTGAGTGCCTATTTCTTGTTGGGATCTTTGGGTTTCTCGTTGCTGGTATTGTCCTCGTCATCATCGGAATCGAGTCCGGCGCGGCTCAGCAGTCTGCGCAATGCGGCTTCTCCGCCTGCTCCGTGCTGGATCCCGGCAACGTTTCCTTCGCGATCAATGGCAACATAAATAGGATAACTCGTAGCAGCATACATCGCAGCCAGGTTCGTGTCTTCCGTGAGCACGATCCGGCAGCTCCGCGGATGCGCCTCCAGATACTTCTTCACCTTCTTCTTGGATTCAGCGACATCGATCGCCAGCACGATCAGGCCCTTGGGAGCGAATTCCTTGTTGATATCGTCCACCAGTTCCTGCTCTCGCGCGCAATAGGGACACCAGGTGGTCCAGAATTCCAGCAGTATGACCTTGCCCTTGATGCTCTCATTGCTGAATCGTTCGCCGGTAGTGGTCTTGGCAAGGAATTGGGGTGCAGGTTCGCGTTTGTCAGAGGCGGCAAACGCACAGAGCGCCGTCGCGGCCAGCACGCCGGACAGCACTCGACGAAAGAGAGTGTTGCGTCCAGACATAGGCGGGAATATACCACAACCTGAGTAGCCGAAGCTCGTTCGGCCAGCTCAAGGCCGCCTTTGAAATCAGGTGCTTGAGGTAGTTGATATCGAATTTACCCGCAGTTGATCCGCAGTCTATTGCCCGGCAGCCTGAGTTCCTTCAAATTGCAAATGGAAATCTAAAACCCTTCGTGGAGGAGGCTCCGTCATGAAAAAGATTCTTGCTTGCTTCCTTATGCTGACCATTTCATGCAGCCAGCTCTGGGCCGGCCCAGGTCCCGACCAGAAACACATCGACAAAGTGAAGAGAAAAGTGACCGAGTGTCTTGAGAAAGACCGCAGAGTGTCAGTCAAGACTTACGATGACCGCGCGTTTCAGGGCTCTGTCAGTGAAGCTGGGGCCGACCATTTCGTTCTGACCAATGAAGGCAGGTCAACCACACTGACTTATGCCGACGTAAAGAACATCAAGTCGCCCATGTCTCCCGGAAAGAAGCATGCGATCATCATGGCCATTGTGACCGGGGGCTTCTTTGGATTGCTCGTCGGCCTGCTGTCCACCGACAAGTCCTGACCGCCGCAGAGTGACGGTTCGAGCCAGCTCTGCTGATAACATAGAGATATGGAACTCACCATCTATTCCGCGCCGTGGTGCGGCGATTGTCGCGAAGCCAAACGCTGGCTCGCGAAACATAATATTGCATTCAAAGAGATCAACATTGAAGAAGTTGCTGGGGCCGCGGAAGAGATCGTACGCCGGACCGGCAAACGGGCTGTCCCGCAGTTCGTGCTTGACGGCCAGTGGATCCAGCCTTATGTCGCGGGTGAGGGCTTCAAGTACGCGGAGATGGCCGCTCTGTTCGGCGTGGCGGAGTAGGCAAAGCGCGGAAGGTCCGGCTTTTTGCCCGCTCAACGCTTCAGCAAGCGCGGGTCCTGAATCAGCCGCATGACGGAATGCACCAGCGCCGGGCCCATGCTGCGTAATTCCTGGCGCGACGAACTTGCAAGCCGGCGCAAGTGGTTATCTCCCTCTTTGGTGATGCAGAGCGTGACCAACCGGCGATCGTTTCCCGTGCGCTTCCGCACAATCAGACCGCGCTCTTCACAGCGGTCGACCAGTTCCACCATGCTGTTGTGGTTGAGCTGCATTCTTTCCGCCAGCACGCTGATGGTGGGGGTCTTTTGTGGCGGCAATCCTTTAATGGCCAGCAAGAGTTGATATTGCTGCGGGTTCAAACCGGCCTCCCGGGCGCGCTCTTCCATATAGCGCATGAAAGTCCGCAACTGATAGCGGAACTCCGCCAGCGCCATGAACTCGGTTTCGTTCAGCGGCTTGGGATCGGGGGTTTTGGGCATCCTCGGTTCAAAGTCTCCGGCCGCAAAGTCGGGTCCGCAATGAGCGGAACAGCAGTCAACAGGCGGCCCTTTGTCCGCGCAAATGCGTTCATTATATCCACGAGAGACACCCAATCCGCAACTGCTGGTGTTGGCGCATCCGCGCTGGCAGTTTATTATTCACTGCGAAGGGAGCACGCCTTGATCTCACGCTACACCCGCCCGGAGATGGGCAGGACTTGGAGTGACGAAAACAAGTTCCGGTGCTGGCTGCAGGTGGAAGTGGCCGCCAGTCTCACGCTAGCTGAGGCCGGGATCGTCCCCAGGGACGCGGCACAGGCCATTGCCGACCGCGGAGACTTCGTTCTCGACCGCATTCAGCAGATCGAAGCTGAGGTCAAGCATGACGTGATCGCCTTCACCACCGCGGTCGCGGAAAAAGTGGGTCCGGCGGCGCGATGGCTGCACTATGGACTCACATCCAACGACGTGGTCGACACTGCGCAGGCCCTGCAGATCAAGGGCGCGTCAAAGATCATCCTGGACGATCTGGCGCGGCTGCGTGACGTACTGGGACGCCGCGCTCTCGAGTTCAAGCACACGCCCATCATCGGACGCACGCACGGCATCCACGCCGAGCCAACAACTTTTGGGCTGAAGCTGGCCAACTGGTACGCCGAGACGCAGCGAAATATCGCTCGCTTTGAGCGTGCCGCCGAAGAGATGCGAGTAGGCAAGCTCTCCGGCGCGGTTGGAACATTTGCCCATCTTGACCCTGAGATGGAAGAGAAGATCTGCCATCGTCTGGGGCTGGAACCGGCGCCCATCTCGTCGCAGGTCATCCAGCGCGACCGCCACGCCTACTATGTCGCTACGCTGGCCACGATCGCTTCTACACTGGACAAGATCGCTACCGAGATCCGCCACCTCCAGCGGACAGAGGTCCGCGAAGCTGAAGAGTTTTTCAGCGAGAAGCAAAAGGGCTCGTCCGCTATGCCGCACAAGCGCAATCCCATCACCACGGAGCAGATCAGCGGCTTGGCGCGCGTGGTGCGCAGCAACGCCCAGGCGGCGTTTGAAAATGTGGCGTTATGGCATGAACGCGATATCTCGCACTCGTCAGTCGAGCGAATCATTTTGCCGGACTCCACCATCCTTGTGGACTACCTGCTGAACAAAACCGTCAACCTGATTGACACTCTACTGGTCTACCCGGCGCGCATGCTCAAGAACCTGGAGAGCACCGGTGGACTGGTATTCAGCGGCCAGTTGTTACTCGATCTGGCAGAGCACGGAATGTCGCGAGAGGATGCGTATCGTCTGGTCCAGGCCCACGCCATGCGCGCCTGGAAAGATGACCTGAACTTCCGCGAGCTGGTGATGAATGACAAAGAGATCACGTCCCGCGTGCCCGCAAAACAAATTGAAGAAGCATTCAGCCTGAAACGGCAGTTGAGGAACGTGGATAAGATCTTCGCGCGGGTATTCAAAGGCAATTAGCCGCGAATGTACGCGAATTGCGCGAATTTAAAAACCAAAACTTTCGGTGCGTGGTGTCCACCCACGTCCACTCCGTCCATTCAGTCCACCCGCACCTAAAGCCGGTTGATCATTGAAGCCACATATCCCGCGCCGAAGCCATTATCAATATTGACCACGCTCACGTTGGAAGCGCAGGAATTCAGCATGCCCAGAAGCGCTGCCATGCCTTGAAACGCCGCGCCGTAGCCTACGCTGGTCGGGACGGCGATCACCGGCACGCTCACTAGTCCGCCGACAACGCTGGGCAATGCGCCCTCCATGCCTGCACAAACGATGATCACTCGGGCCTGGTCCAGGTTCCGGCGGACACGACCACAATGGTTCCTTTACCGTACTTCGCTTTGTCTTGGGTGAGGACAATTGCCTGCGCCAACTCGTGGTACTCGGCCTTTCGCGCGGCTTTTTTCACAGCGCGAAAATGGTCCGCGTCAGCCTTAGTCGCTAGCACGTTGCCGCCATGTGCGGCCATGCGCTTGAAAATCTCAGCCACTTGTTTCGGCGACTTGCCGCGCGAAAAAATCACCTCCGGCATGCCGGCGCGGAGACGACGATGATGGTCAATCTTGGCGAAGCCCAGGTCTTCAAACGGCATGTGCCGCAGACGGGAAACCGCTTCGTCGGGGGAAAGTCGTCCGGTCTTTACCTGTTGCAGCAGTGCGCGCAGCGCTTTGGCATCCATAGGCTAGATTTGCGAGTGTGTCCAGGAACCCCTATCATCATAGACCGAGATGGCACAATCGCAGGCCGCCAACGCCGCTATTTTGACTGTCGCCGCCACAGGCGCGAGCGGCGGGATCTTTACGCGGGCGCTCCTGCGTGCAGTAGAGCGGGATGAGCGCATTGGGACGGTCAACTTTATCGCGTCTGACAACGCCTTGCGTGTCTTCGCCGAAGAGCTGGGAATCAAAGGACGCAGCAACCTGGTGCAACAACTGCTTGGCGCCAGATCAAAAAAAATCCAGCAGCAGAACATGGACGACATCGGCGCCAACATCGCCAGCGGCTCCTATCCGACCGACGCCATGATCGTACTGCCGTGCAGTATGGGCACGCTCTCCCGGATCGCCCACGGCATGGCGCAAAACCTGATCGAGCGCGCTGCCGACGTCTGCTTGAAAGAAAAGCGCCCACTCGTTCTCTGCGTTCGCGAGACGCCGCTGAACCGCATACACATCCGTAATATGGATCTGGCGGCCGCGGCCGGCGCCACGATTTATCCGCTGATTCCAACTTTTTACAATCAGCCACCGGATTTTGACGCCATGGCGCATCAGTTCGCCTGCCGCGTGCTGGCGTTCATCGGGCTGCCACAGAAAGACGCTTATCGGTGGAAGGGTTGATTCTTAAGTAAGGGAATTTTTATGTCACGTCATCATATTGGCAAACTCGCGTTCACGATTGCCGTGCTGTGTCTCTCTATTACTTCTACTTCATTTGCGCAATCCTCCAGCACCACTGCGAGCCAGGCGCTCTACTGCGTCAGAAGCAAGAACTGGCTGCAACCTCCGATCAAGGGCACGCGAAGACTCAAGATGGGATATGTGCGCGACGTGAAGTCGTACCCAGGCGAGGAACACTGGGTGCTGGCCGTCTACCAAAGCGGATCGTCAGGGCAGGCCTTCGACCTGGTCCGCAAGAAGTTCGGCTATGTGACCGAGTTCAACCTGGTCAATAACGGGACCTTCTCGATCATGAAAGGCAACCTCACCTTCGACAAACTACCGGTGGGCGGCCTCGCAACACAAGACCAGCTTGAATCCAACATTCGCAAAGCCATGAAAGGACGAACGCTCATTGTGGATACGTTGAGCCTGCGGCGACGGGCGTCTGCTGTTGCTTGTAAGACAGTGCTGGATCGGTGAGGGTGTATCTAAGCTGAGCGGCGTGATGCGCGACCCGATGTAGTCTTCTTGTGCCGGCTAGGGCTAACACCTTTCAACGTCTTGTTGGCTAGCCCGCCGGTCCGCCGAACAGCTTGGGCCGTTTTCAAGACTCCGCGCAAGGCTTCGTTTACCGCGTCCTCAGTGGGAAAAGCCTCAGCAACCTCCGGCTCCAGCAAAACGATGTTACTTCCTTCGCGAAAGCGGCGCACATATTTTCCACGGACGCCGCCTTTCATGGAAGCGAGTCATATTCATCCCGCAAGCCGTTGTTCTGAACCGGATTAGATTTCTTCATAGCAACGATTCTAATAGCGCCATAGGCGCGATCACAGGTTAGATGGGATGAGACGGCTGGTCTCGCGGAACGAGCTATGATGCTGTCCGCAGCGCACTCCAGGTGCAAAAAGGAGACCAGCCAATGAAGAAGAGTAGCAGAAAAATGGAATGGAAAGAGAGGGATGCCGCCGGTCAGAGCGTCAATCTCAGCGATACCTGTGGAGAGAGTTTTCAGCTCCATCCTGCGGGACGCAGCAAACGCCGAGGGGATTTTCTCCTCAATATGGGCACGAAGCAGGGCAGCGGGATTCTCAGGGAAGAGTTATTTCGTTTTTTATTCGCTCAAGAGATTAAGATTGTGCCGCAAGCCAGGAGGGTTGTCAAGTGGCCAAGATCAGGGCTTGACGGCGGTCTGCGGAGTCGCCGTTTTCGCTCGTTTTTTGCGTTTGGGCCTGGCCGGAGCTGCCTGGCTGAACGGCTTGCTGCTGAGAAATTCAGAGACAATCCGCCGCTCAGCGGGCTTGAGCTGCCAACCCTGCGTCAGCATGACTCCGGACTCCAGCGTGCGCAGAATGTACTCCGGCGCCATCTGCTTCATGGCCGCAGGCTTGGGGGCGCGCTTCTCATTGGGATCGTCATGACACCTGGCGCACTGCTGCTGGTAGATGGCAGCGCCGTCCGGCGTCTGTGCCGCCATGCTCAGCGCGCAGAAAAGCATTACGAGGCGAATGGGAGTCACTTGAAAACAGTGTAAGGCAAATTGGGTAATTTGCCTTTTTCTTTATCCCGAAGCGCAGCGAGGGATCCATATAATCTTGTATGAACACCGGGGCAATCGCGTCGAACCGGCGAGTCTTCCTGGGTATGTATCCCTCGCTACGCTTCGCGATAAAGAAAGAGGTGGTATTGTGCGCTCCATGAAAAAAGTATTGACGGTTTTGACTCTGATGGTTTTGGCCACGGCGCCGCTCTTTGCCGCCACAAATTTGACCGGTACCTGGAACGCCAAAGTGGATCTTGGTACCCAAACCGGCTCGCCCACCTTCGAACTGAAGCAGGACGGCGAAAAATTGACCGGTACATATTCCGGAGCGCTGGGCGAAGCGCCGATTAAGGGCACGGTGAAGGGAAATGATGTCACCATAGACTTTGACGCCTCTGGCGCTGCCGTACATTACGCTGGCAAGATCAGCGCCGATGGCAACAAGATCGAAGGCACCGTCGATTACGGCGGACAGGCCAGTGGAACATTTACGGCGACACGGAGCGAAGCCAAGGACAAGAAATAGCTCGTTCATCACATGCGGTGCTTCCGCGCGCTCGGAATTTTGCAGTAGTCTTGAGCGTGAATATTCTCTTTGGCACCGCGGGGTTTCAGTATCCGGACTGGAAGGGAATCGTTTACCCCGCCGAGTCAAGAAAAAATACGGCCACGAGCTGACTTTTCTGGCCCGGTACTTCGATTGCTGCGCGATCAATACATCATTTTACGGTCCACTCAAGCCGGCCAGCGCAAAGAGTTGGTGTGAGCGCGTTGCCGATGTGAATCCTAGATTTGCTTTTACGGCCAAGCTCACCCAGGTATTCACTCACGCTCCGGCCGCGAAAACGACCTCCTCTTCCGCCGCAACCATCAAGTATTCTCAAAAAGATGTCGACGAAGCCAAAGCCGGCTTCGAGCCGCTGATGCATGCAGGACGTCTGGGCGCGGTCATCGCGCAATTCCCTATTTCCTTCAAATTCAAGAAAACGAAAAAGAGCGGCGAGATGGAGACGCTGCACGGCAATTGGGACCACGTGCTCGACGTGTTGAATCTGTTTTCGCGAGTATCCGCTGGCCATCGAGTTTCGTGACGCGAGCTGGAACGACGATTGGGTGCTCAAAGAGCTCAGAGAGCGCGGTGTGGCGTTTTGCAACGTGGACCAGCCGCGGCTCGGCCAACAGCCTGGATGAGACCGCTTACGTCACCGCGCCCTTTGCGTATCTGCATCTGCATGGACGCAATTACGACAAATGGTTCAAAGGCACTGGACGCGATGAGCGTTACGATTTTCTTTACGAGGGCGAACGCCTGGAGCGAGTAAAAAAGCGCGTAGCTGAAATGGCGAAAGGCGCGCAGAAGACATTCGTGATTGCCAACAATCATCCCCGCGGACAGGCCGCCGTGAATGCGCTGGAATTGAAAAACATGCTCGGAAGCAGGAAGGTAGCAGCCCCGCCTGAGTTAGTGCAAGCCTATCCGAAACAGTTGCTGAAGATCTCCGCACCAGAAAGTTGATGCCGGGTCTAGCCAATAGAAGATTTCTTGAGAACAAAGATCATCTGCTCGGCGCTGTTATCGAGCGTGGTCCTGGCAAAAGAGCCGTACTCTTCCACAATCTCGAGTCCGGTCAGAAGGAACAGCGCCCGCAGGTGAGGATACGTGTAGTACGACATCTTCAACGGCTCTGTCTCCTCCAGAATGAGCTTGCCATTTTGCCATGTCCGGAAAATGAAGGTGGCGGTGAAACTCTGATTAATCTTGTCCACGGATTCTTTGCGGAAGAAGCGGCGCAGGAGCTTGGTTGAGTCGGCGGGATCGGTCCACTCCATCTCCAATATTTCTTCTCCGATTCCGGCAAAGATCAGGTCATACCTGGGGTAGAAGACGTCAAAGGCAAAGAGTCCGTCATCATCCAGGTGAAACGCCGCGGTCTCGAGTGCGGCGATCTGGTCTTCGACGGTAAACATGTGCTGCAGCGGCCGAAAGGGGATCGTTACCAGCGGATATTTTCTGTTGGAGCGAAAAGTCCGAATATCGCCCTGAAAGAATGACACCAACTCTCTTACGTCCTTGGCTTCGCGCTTCAGGTTCTTGCCCAGCACGTTGAGCATGGGCAAAGAGTTGTCCACGCCGTGAATGGCAATGCCGGCTCGCGCAATCGGCAGCAAGACCCGGCCGGTGCCGCAAGCCAGCTCCAGAACTGGCCCGCCAATCCGTCTTGCCAGGTCCAGATAAAATGGTACGTCCTCCAGGCTCGGCTTTTCCGCATAGACCTGGTCATAGTGCTGAGCGGACAGGTTGTAGGAATCAACGGCGTTGCGCACTGGGTCTCCTTGCAGAAAAATCTTACCGTTTCCTGGTTCATTTCGCGAAACGGCGACCTCGGGCCGTCAGAGTTGGAAGCGATCTCGGCAATCCCATACAATCGCAGGCGTTGGCATGCAAAGGGCGGGCTATTCATGAAGATTGAAAAAGTGGCGCAGAAACTGGTCGACCGCTACAAGATCGTTGACGGCAGCAAGTTCCATCTCAAGGACATTGATCCGGGCGAGACCTGCGACATGTCGAAGGAAGAGGCCGAGGAGCTGGTAACGCAGGGGATTGCCGTGACCCAGGACCTGCAGGAGAAGCTCTACGCTCAGGACCAATGGGCGGTCCTGCTGATCATTCAAGCCATGGACGCTGCAGGGAAAGACGGTCTGATCAAGCACGTTATGTCCGGAGTGAATCCTCAGGGCTGCGATGTCACCAGCTTCAAGGGGCCGTCTCCCAGAGAACTGAACCATGACTATATGTGGCGCGCTGTATGCGAGCTGCCGGAGCGCGGGAAGATCGGCATCTTTAACCGCTCTTACTACGAAGAGGTGCTGGTGGTGCGTGTGCATCCGGAGTTGCTGCGGAAGCAGCACCTGCCTCCGCACCTCGTCACCAAAAACGTCTGGAAACAGCGCTTCAAAGACATGAGCCAGTACGAGCATTATCTGGCCCACAATGGAATCGTGGTGCGCAAGTTCTTTCTGCATCTCTCCAAAGAGGAACAGAAGAAACGCTTTCTGAAACGGATTGAAGAGCCGGAGAAAAACTGGAAATTTTCGGCATCGGACGTGAGCGAGCGCCAGCATTGGGACCAGTACATGGAAGCCTACGAAGACATGGTGCGACACACCTCCACCGAGCATGCGCCGTGGTACGTTGTTCCCGCCGATCACAAATGGTTTACGCGCCTCGTGGTCAGCTCCGCGATCATTCAGGCCCTGGAAGAATGCCAGCCCGCATTCCCCACCGTGGACGAAGAACGCCGCAAAGAGTTGGAAGCGGCGCGGAAGATGCTGGAGAAAGACCAGGGAATTGGGTGAGTGGGTAATTTTGTAATTGGCAATTGGAAAATCGACGAGTTCGCTCGGGTTCTTCAATGACCCAATTACCAAATTACCCACTTACCCAATTCCCTAGAACCTCCGTGACGCCCGTCACATCCCCGAAGTGATTCATTAGCTGAGCATAATGGGTTGGGGTTTCGCTAAACAGGGGAAATAGGATGCTCAGTACGAAGCGCGAAAAAGTAACCATCGACGGCAATGAAGCCGCCGCTTATGTGGCGTACAAGCTCAGTGAAGTGATCGCCATTTATCCGATCACTCCGTCTTCTGCCATGGGCGAGTGGGCAGACCAATGGTCGTCAGAGGGCAAGCGCAACATCTGGGGGACGGTTCCGCAGGTCGTCGAGATGCAGAGCGAAGCGGGCGCAGCGGGCGCGCTGCATGGGGCCTTGCAGGGCGGAACGCTGGCGACCACCTTCACATCTTCGCAGGGACTGCTGCTGATGATTCCGAACATGTACAAGATCGCCGGCGAGCTGACGGCGGCGGTCATGCACGTGGCGGCGCGCTCCCTTGCGGCGCAGGCACTCTCCATCTTCGGCGACCATCAAGACGTAATGGCTGTCCGTCAGACCGGATGGGCCATGCTGGCGGCCAATTCCGTGCAGGAAGTCATGGATTTTGCCGTGATCGCGCAGGCGGCGACGCTGGAAGCGCGGGTGCCGTTCGTTCATTTCTTTGATGGATTCCGCACTTCGCATGAGATCGCAAAAATCGAGCCGCTTACGGACGACGATTTGCGCTCCATGATCAGCGCCGACCTGGTGCGCAATCATCGCGAGCGCGCTCTCTCGCCCGACCATCCATTTATCCGCGGGACAGCCCAGAATCCCGATGTTTATTTCCAGGCCCGGGAAGCCGCCAATGCTTACTATCTGGCGACACCGCTTGTCGTGCAGAATGTCATGGACAAGTTTGCTCAAATCACAGGACGCCAGTACCAGCTCTTCGACTATTTCGGCGCGCACGATGCTGAATCAGTCATAGTGCTAATGGGCTCCGGAGCCGAAGTGGCGCGTGAGGCCGTGGAGCATCTGAACCGGCGCGGCGAAAAATATGGAGTCTTGACGGTTCGGCTGTTCCGTCCGTTTTCGGT
>WNFI01648600.1_pt1 | contig 27052 bp, 26 predicted proteins | sample 5400471 | NCBI WGS metagenome assembly WNFI01 (sample SAMN13153348, study PRJNA577476) | soil metagenome | isolation source: 100 cm saprolite on Douglas fir-dominated hillslope | place: USA:California | collected 2013-09-17
CATCCGCTCTATCTCGCCGAGGCGATTGCGGCGCTCGGCGCCTTGCTGCAATATCGCTCCGGCGCCGCGATGGCGCTGGTGGCGGTGCAGTTCTGCATCCAGCTCTGGCGCATGCGCGAGGAAGAAAAAGTGCTGCTGGCGGCGTTCCCCGAATATGCGCACTACCGCGCGCGCACCGCGCGGCTCATCCCGGGCGTCTACTGAGACCCATGAAGCAAGCCATCCTCGTCATCCTGCTCATCGCCGCCGGCGCCTGGCTCGCGGATATGCACGTCGCGGCGCAGACCTATCATCCGGTGGTCAAGGTGGTCGCGCCGGAGGGCCTGACCTACACCGTGGTGCAGGAGCCGACCGGCGACCGCGGCGCCTGTGGCGCGGCGAACGACCGCTTCCTCGGTCCCTTCAAGACGCTATGCAAGAAATGCCAGGTCCTTTACGCGCGCTGCGCGCGCGAGCTCGAGGGCGTCGAGCTTTCGATGCAGGACGGCAAGCCCATCCCGGCCCCCCTGGTACACGCTCAGGGACTGCGCATCGCGGTCGAGGGGCCGGCCGCCGCCGCGAAATCGGCCTGCGAATTCATCGTCGGCGACCTCGTCAGCCGCGGCGTTCCTACCGCGGCTTGCATCTATCCGAAACCCGGGTGAAGCTGAGGCCATGACCCCCGCACGGATCACCACGCGCGCGGCCTTCGCGCTCGGCGCCCTGGCGTGCATGCTGCTGCTCGGCTTCGGTTATTTCCTGGAGCACGTGAAAGGCCTCGAGCCCTGCCCGCTGTGCCTGCTGCAGCGCGGCTTCTTCTACGCGGTGCTCGACACTTTCTTCATCGCCGCCGTTCACGACCCGAAGGGAAGAGGCGCGATGGTCTACGGCGCGATCGGCTTCCTGTTCGCCGTCGGCGGCGCCGCGGTGGCGTCGCGCCAGGTCTGGCTGCAGCACTTGCCTGCAGACAAGGTGCCGCAATGCGGGCCGGACCTCGAATTCATGCTGGAGAACTTCCCGCTGTCGCAGACGCTGAAGAAGCTCGTCGCCGGCACCGGGGAGTGCGCCGTGGTCGACTGGACTTTCCTCGGCCTGTCGATCGCCGAGTGGTCGCTCGCCTGGTTCGTCGCGCTCGCGCTCTACGCCGCGTGGCTCGCGGTGCGTTCCCGCAAAAGCCGCTCCGCCTCGGCCGCCGCCTCGCGGTAAACCTCGCCGAGCAGGATGAGTACCGGGCCGCCCGGCGTCCCGCGGGAGAGCTCGGGCAGATCCTTCAGCAATCCGTACTTCACATTCCTTCCGGGAAGCGACGCATTCTCCACGACCGCAACGGGAGTCGAGCCGGGCTTGCCGGCGGCGATCAGCGCCGCGGCGATGGCCTCGGCTTCGCCTGCGCCCATGTATATGGCAGCGGTGTCGGCGGCGAGCACGGCGCCGACCCAGCTGCTCGGGCGCTCGCCCTCGCCGACGCGCGGCGTCACGAAGGCCACGCTTCGCGCCGCGCCTCTTTGCGTCAATGAAACGCGCAATTCAGCGCTCGCGGCGAGCGCCGTGGTGACGCCGGGTACGACCTCGACCGAAATATTTTTAGCGGTCAGGTACGCGATTTCCTCATGGGCGCGGCCGAACAGCATCGGATCGCCGCCCTTGAGGCGCACCACCGTGTGGTGCGTCCGCGCCGCGTCGGCGAGCTGCTTGTTGATGAAGCGCTGGGCGGTGGAGCGCCGGCCGCTGCGCTTGCCGACCGCTATCTTTTTTGCATTCGAAGCCAGCAGGAGTATTTCCCCGGGCACCAGGGCGTCATGGAAGACGATGTCGGCCTCGGCGAGCAGCCGGGCCGCGCGCACCGTGAGGAGGTCGGGCGCGCCCGGGCCAGCGCCGACGAGGTAAACCGTTCCCTTCACTGCACCAACCCGGCGGCGACAGTGTGGTTGGTCGCCTCGTCGATGAGGATCAGGGCGCCGGTGGCGCGCACCGAGTCGTAGGGGTCCACGTACAGCGGCGCCTGCAGGGCGAGCCGGGCGCGCACGATGTCGTTGGCGCCGACGCTGCCTTCGATCGCGATTTCGCCCTGGGTATCGATGTCCAGCCGGCTGTACAGCTGCGAAATCCGGGCGGGCGTGCGGCGCGCCGCCTGCTGGACCAGGTAGCGCGCTCCCAGGCGCAACGGCTCGTGGCCGAGCCAGACCAGCGTTACGTCGAGCGAGCGCGCTTCCCGCGGCGGGGTCGAGGCGCCGGCGATGAGATCGCCGCGCGCTACGTCGATGTCGTCGGCGAGCACCAGCATGACCGAGTCGCCGGCTACCGCGATCTCGCGCTCGCCGCCGTGCAGCACGATCTGGCGGACCCGGCTGCGGCGGCCTGAGGGCAGGATCGTGACCTCGGTGCCCGCGAGCACATGGCCCGACTCGATGCGGCCCATGTAGCCGCGCGCCGAGCTGCCATTGGGCTTAGACACCAGCTGCACCGGAAAACGGAACGGCCCGGCGGCGGCCTGCTCGGCGCCCGCCGGCAGCGATTCGAGCCGCTCGAGCAGCGTGGGCCCGTTGTACCAATCCAGCGCACCGCCGCGCCGGACTACCATGTCGCCGCGCAGCGCCGAGCCCGGCAGCACGTCGAGCGATTCGAAGCGCAGGGGCGCCGAAAAGGCCCTTACTTCCGCGGAAACTTTCTCGAAGGAAGATCCGGCGTATCCGACCTTGTCCATCTTGTTGACGAACGCGACTCCCTGGCGGATTCCGAGCAGCCGCGCGATGAGAAGGTGGCGCCGGGTCTGCGCGAGCAGGCCTTTCTCGACGTCTAGCAGCAGCACGATCGCGTCGGCGTTGCTCGCGCCGGTGACCATGTTGCGCGTGTACTGCTCGTGGCCGGGGGAGTCGGCGATGATGAACTTGCGGCTCGGCGTCGCGAAGTAGCGGTAGGCGACGTCGATCGTGATCCCCTGCTCACGCTCGGCCTCGAGGCCGTCGGTGAGCAGCGAAAGATCGAGCCCGGCGCCGCCGCGGCGCGTCGAGGCGCGCTCCACCGCCTCGAGCTGGTCTTCCTGCACGACACGCAGATCGTACAGCAGCCTGCCGATCAGCGTGCTCTTGCCGTCGTCGACGCTTCCAGCGGTGGCGAACTTGAGCGGCTGCATCAGAAATAGCCTTCCTTCTTCCTTCTCTCCATGGACGCTTCCGAGGTCTGATCGTCCATGCGGGTCGCGCCGCGCTCGGTGAGGCTTGCGGTCTTCGTCTCTTCGACAATTTCTTCTATTGAAGAAGCGGAGGAAGAAACAGGGCAGGTGCAGCTGATGTCGCCGACAGTGCGAAAACGCACCGAGAGCTCCTCGACGCTCTCGCCGGCGCGCGCCGGGGTGAGCGGCGTCACCGGCACCAGCAGGCCGCGGCGGCGCACCACCGGCCGGCGGTGGGCGAAGTAGATCGAAGGCACCTCGAGCTCTTCGCGGCCGATGTACTGCCAGACGTCGAGCTCGGTCCAGTTGCTGATCGGGAACACGCGCACGTGCTCGCCGGGATGCACGCGGGCGTTGTACAGGCTCCAGAGCTCGGGGCGCTGGTTGCGCGGATCCCACTGCCCGAACTCGTCGCGGAAGGAGAACACGGGCTCCTTGGCGCGCGCCTTCTCCTCGTCGCGGCGCGCGCCGCCGATCGCGGCGTCGAAGCCGAGCTCGCCGATCGCTTCCAGCAGCGTGATCGATTGCACGGCGTTCCGGCTCTGATTCTCCGAGATCATCCTTACCGTTCCGCGCCGGATCGAGTCTTCCACGCTGCGCACGATCAGGCGCTCGCCGAGCTCGGCGGCGCGCCGGTCGCGGAACTCGATCACCTCGGCGAAATTGTGCCCGGTGTCGATGTGCAGCAGCGGAAACGGGAAGCGCCCCGGGCGGAAGGCCTTCTCCGCCAGGCGCAGCAGCACGATCGAATCCTTGCCGCCGGAGAAGAACAGCACCGGGCTCTGGCACTGGCCCGCGACCTCGCGAAGAATGTAGATCGCCTCCGATTCCAGCCAGTCGAGGTGATTTCGCTCGTAGGGGAGGCTCATGCCGGCACCTTGCTGCGCGAAAGGCGGCCGTCGGGCGCCAGGTGCAGGCCGCACTCCTTCGTCTCGGGCTGCTCCCACCACCAGCGGCCGGCGCGGATGTCTTCGCCGGGCTGGACAGAGCGCGTGCAAGGCGCGCAGCCGATCGAGCGGTAGCCCTGGTCGTAGAGCCTGTTGTAGGGAACGCCGTGCTCGCCGAGGTAATGCCAGACCTCGGCCTCGCTCCAGGCGGCGAGCGGATTGAATTTCTCGATGCCGTGCGCCGCGTCGAGCTCGCGCTCGGCGAGCTGCGCGCGTCCCGCCGAGTGCTCGCGGCGCTGTCCCGTGATCCAGGCGCGCTTTCCGGCGAGCGCCCGCCTGAGCGGCTCGACCTTGCGGATCTCGCAGCAGCGCTTGCGCAGCTCGACACTTCCGTAGAACGCGTCGCGGCCGTGGAAGCGCACGTACTCGACGACCGACGCGGGATCCGGTTGGTAAACGCTCACATTGATTCCATAACCGGTTTTTATTTGCCGAATCAGATCCAGGGTGTCGGCGTGCAGGCGGCCGGTGTCGAGCATGAAGATCCCGATCGGCAAGCCGGCGCGCGCGATGGCGTCGGTGAGGACCATGTCTTCGGCCGAAAGGCTGCTCGCAAGGGCGGCCGGCGGGAACTCCGCGGCGACGCTCCTCAGAGTTGCCAGGAGGGAATCGATCTTCATCCCGAGCGGCGCCGGAACAGCGGCACCGGCTGCGCCACGGAAGCCTGGTAGGACTCGCTGAAGTCTTCGAAGCCGGTCAATGCTTCGACCGGGTCCTCCCCGTCACGCAGGAGGAAGGCGTCGAAGCCGCAGCTTTCCATGTAGAAGAGCAGGTCGCGCACGACTTCGCCCACCGCGCGCAGCTCGCCCTTGTAGCCGTAGCGCTCGCGCAGCAGCCGCGCGATCGAGTAGCCGCGGCCGTCGCCGAACTTTGGGAAGTTGACCTCGACGCGCGCGACGCGCCCAAGCCGGTCCGCCACGGCGGCCGGATCGTCCGTGGGCTCGAGGCGCAGCACCTCGCCCTGCTCAGGCGAGGGCGCGGTCTCGGCTGCGATGCGCCGGCCTCTGATCAGGGTTGCCATAAACACGTTCCTTGAAAGGCTCGATGCCGATGCGCTGCACGACGTCGACGAAGCGCTCGGCGTCGCTGTCGCGCTCCCCCAGATAGCACTCGATCAGGCGCTCGATCACGTCGGGGACCTCGGCGCGCGCGAACGACGGCCCGATGACCTTGCCGAGGGATGCGCCGAGCGCCGGGGGCTCGCCCGCCGCCCGCTGCCGCACCTCTCCCTGGTTGCCGCCGATCTCGATCTGGTACCACTCCTCGCCGTTCTTGTCGACGCCGAGGATGCCGATGTGGCCGACGTGGTGGTGGCCGCAGGCGTTCATGCAGCCCGAGCGAAGCGCCGCTGCAGCGCCTCGGCGACCGGAATCGACTTGGCGTTGGCGAGCGAGCAGAAATCCCCGCCCGGGCAGGCGATGATGTTCGTGATCAGCCCGAGGTTCGGCGTCGCGAGCCCCAGGGCGCGCGCCTTGCGCCACAGCTCGGCGAGATCGCGCTGGCGCACGTCCGCCAGGATCAGGTTTTGCTCGTGCGAGACGCGCAGCTCGCCGAACGAATAGCGGTCGGCGAGATCGGCGATGGCGTCCATCTGTGCCGAAGTCACGTCGCCCGGCGGCACGCCGGTCTTCTTCAGCGACAGCGAGACCGCCGCGTAGCCGGGAATTTTATGTGCCTGGACGTTGCGCTTCAGCCACGCGCCGAACGGGCCCTGCGGGGGAATATTTTCGTTCGCAAGGGTTTCATACCTCGGGCGGGTGAAGCGCGCTTCAACACGCTTGACTTCGTCCCCGGTCAGCGTCGCCGGGCCGTCCTTGAGGTGCGCCCACTCGGCCTCGACTTCCTCGCGGAATTTGTCGATGCCGCGCTCCTTGACCAGGATCTTGATACGCGCCTTGTGGATGTTGTCGCGCCGCCCGAAGCGGTTGTAGACGCGCAGGATGGCGTCGAGGTAGGTAAGCAGGTGCTGCCAGGGCAGAAACTCTCTTATTGTTTTTCCGATGATGGGAGTTCGGCCGAGACCGCCGCCGACCAGGACTTTGAATCCAATTTCATTGTTCTCATTTTTCAATGCATGCAGACCAATATCGTGTACAGCCACCGCAGCACGATCCGCGGCGGCGCCGTTCACCGCGATCTTGAACTTGCGCGGCAGGTAGCTGAACTCCGGGTTGAACGTCGACCACTGCCGGATGATCTCGCACCACACGAAGGAGTCGACGATCTCGTCTGCGGCGACGCCGGCGAAGTGATCCGTGGTGATGTTGCGGATGCAGTTGCCCGAGGTCTGGATGGCGTGCATCTGCACCGTCGCCAGCTCGGCGAGAATGTCGGGGACCGACTCGAGCTTCGGCCAGTTAAGCTGCAGGTTCTGCCGCGTGGAAAAGTGGCCGTAGTCGCGGTCGTAGCTGCGCGCGATGTGCGCGAGCTTCCTCAGTTGGGCGGAGGACAGCAGGCCGTAAGGGATGGCGATGCGCAGCATCGGCGCATAGCGCTGGATGTACAGGCCGTTGCGCAGCCGCAGGGCGCGGAATTCGTCCTCGCTGAGCTTGCCCTCGAGAAAGCGCCGCGTCTGGCCGCGGAACTGGCTCACCCGCTCGTCGACGATGCGCTGATCGATTTCGTCGTAGATATACATGGCGTCAGGCGCGGGCCGGAACTGCCCTGGAGGTTCTTGCACTGAAGAACACGTACAGCAGCCACGCGTCGAGCACGATGGCCGCCGCCATGGGTCCGTAGGCGAGCGCGCCGTGCGCCAGTTTCAGATCGATGAGGACCCGCGACAGGCCGAAGCCGACGACCCAGACGTCAAAGCTCATGCAGACGCGGCGGAAGGCCTCCGCATCGAGGCGGCGGATGGCCCAGGCGCCGAGCGGGATGCCGAGGATGACGCTCGGCACGATCATCCAGAGGATGTTCTGGCTCTCTACGGCGAAAAGGCCCAGGTGGTAGTAGGCGGTCGCGGTGAGCACCGACTCGACGACCCGGATCAATCCGAGCCCGGCGCGGAATTCCTGCTTGACCAGGCCCTGGTTGTTGAAGAGCACCGCGAGCGGCGGACCGGAAATCGTGGTGACGGAATACAGGAAACCCAATCCCGCGCCGAACGGAACGCCCAGCGCCTTTTCCGAGCGGATGGGCCGGCGCACGCCGGCCGCCTGGAAAAGGATTAGGGGCAGGAGAAAAGCGTAGGTCCCGAACTTCAGCCAGTCCGGGTGAATCGAGGCGAGGAGGTAACTGCCGATGGCGACGCCGGGCAGCAATCCGATGAGGATCGGGTAAACCCGCTTCCACACCGCGGGGACGCTGGCCCGGTTGATGAAGAGAACGTAGAGGTTGATGAAGACCTCGATCAGCACCAGCGCCGGGTTGAGTACCCTGTTCGAAAGGAACAGCAGCCCGACCGGGACCGTCAGCGAGGAGAAGCCGTAGCCGAGCGCGCCGTTGACGAAGGCGGCAAGAAAAGTGATCAGCGCAAGCGCTATGAACCCGAGTTCCATGCCCGGATGCTAAGGGGCGCCGTTATTCCGTTCAAAGACTAATGTGTTAGGATATTATGTATTCTTGTTATAATGATTCCAGAAGAGCTAACCACATGAAATTACAGCAGTTACGCTATCTTTCGGAGGTCGCGCGCCGCGGCCTGAATGTCTCCGAGGCCGCCGAAGCGCTGCATACGTCGCAGCCGGGCGTGTCGAAGCAGATCCGCGCCCTGGAGGACGAGCTCGGAATTCAGGTCTTCGTGCGTCACGGCAAGCGCCTGGTCGAGATCACCGAGCCGGGCAAGGCGGTGATCGCGATCGCCGAGCGCATCCTCGCCGAAGCGCACAACCTGCGCCGCGCCGGCGAGGAGTTCGCGAACGAGAAACTCGGCACGCTCACGATCGCGACCACCCACACGCAGGCGCGCTACTCGCTGCCCAGGTCGGTGACCGCTTTCAAACGGCGCTACCCGAAGGTGCAGCTCGTGATCCATCAGGGCAATCCCACGCAGATTTGCGAGCAGGTGCTGGCCGGCGAAGCCGACCTGTGCGTCGCGACCGAGGCGATCGCGCTCTATCCCGACCTGATATCGATGCCGGTCTTCCAGTGGAACCGCTGCGTGGTGGTGCCGCCCCGGCATCCGCTGCTCAAAGGCACGCTGACGCTGGAGGCGCTGTCGAAATTCCCCATCGTGACCTACGACTTCGCGTTCGCCAACCGCTCGCTGGTGCAGAAGGCCTTCGAGACCCGTGGCCTGCAGCCCAACGTGGTCCTGACGGCGCTCGATGCCGACGTGATCAAGACCTATGTCGAGCTCGGGCTCGGGGTCGGCATCCTGGCGAAGATGGCGTTCGATCCGAAGCGCGACCGCAGCCTGCGGGCGATCGACGCCGGCCACCTCTTCGAGTCGAGCACCACGCGGCTGGGAATCAAGCGCGGCAGCTACCTGCGGCGCTACGCCTACGAGTTCATCGAGCTGTTCGCGCCGCACCTGCCGCGCGCGGTGGTCGAGCGCGCGGTGGTGGGAGAAGAAGGCTCGCGCTACGAGCTGTGATGTTTTTTTATGAAATCCCGAACCCGGGGATAAATCGACTCGCGCCAGCGGCGTCCTGAAAAGATTCCGTAGTGCCCCACCCCCGGCGCGAGGAAATGCTCGCGCCTGTTGCGCGGTATGTTGAGGCACAGCAGGTGCGCCGCCTCGGTCTGGCCGTTGCCTGAGATGTCGTCGAGCTCGCCTTCGATCGTGAGCAGCGCGGTGTCGCGGATCGCCTGCGGGCGCACCAGCTCGCCGCGCACGAACATCCGCCCTTTGGGCAGCGCGAAGTCCTTGAATACCGTCTTGACCGTGTCGAGGTAATACTCCGCGGGCATGTCGAGCACCGCGTTGTACTCGTCGTAGAAGCGCCGGTGCGATTCGGCGGATTCGCCGTCGCCGCGCATCAGGTGGTTGAAGTAGTCCCAGTGGGCAAAGAGGTGCCGGTCGGGGTTCATCGACACGAACCCCAGGTGCTGCAGGAAGCCCGGATAGACGCGCCGCGTGAACCCGGGGTACTTCTCGGGCACGCGGTGGATCAGATTCTGCTCGAACCAGGAGAACGGCTTGCGCGTCGCGAGGTTGTTGACCGCGGTGGGGCTTTTGCGCGCGTCGATCGGGCCGCCCATCATCACCATGCTGAGAGGGCGCTGCGGCTCCTCGCTGGTCGCCATCAGCGAGATGGCGGCAAGAACGGGAACCGTCGGCTGGCAAACCGAGATCACGTGAAGCTCGGGGCTTAAAAAGCGAATCCAGTCGCGAACGTAGTCGACGTAGTCGTCGAGGTGAAACGGTCCCGCGCTCAGCGGCACCATGCGGGCGTCGATCCAGTCGGTCGCCCACACGTCGTGCTCGGGCAGCAAGGCGCGCACGGTATCGCGCAGCAGCGTCGAGTGATGTCCCGAAAGGGGTGCGACCAGGAGGACTTTTCTTTTCCCGGATGCCTGCTGCTTGAAGTGGATGAGATTGCAGAAGGGCTTTTCGAGCGCGACTTCGACCTCCGCGGCCGCCATGTCCCACGCCGGCTTTTCGTAGCGCTGGGTGACGCGCAGGAAAAGATCGCTGGAAGCCGCCAGGCGGCGCGCGAAAGGAGAATAGGACAGCGGGCTGAAAGGATGGCCGAACCAGCCGCGCGACAGCTCCGCCATGTAACGCAACGGCGCGAGCGCCGTGTGCTGCGCTTCGTAGAGGTTGTAGAGCACCGGCCCCCCAGGCTCATCGTAACCGATTGGTTATAACAGAATTGCGGCACTGCGACATTGGCATTGGTCACAGTCGGCCGGGTATGCTCCGACGGTGCGCAAGGTCCTTCGGCGGCTTTTACTTGGAATATCAACAACCAGCCTGCTTGCCGCGCTGGCGGGCGCCGGGGCCTACCTCTACCTGCGCCAGTCGTTGCCGAAAACCGAGGGAGAGCTGCAGCTTGCGGGACTGAGCGGTCCAGTCGAGATCCTGCGCGACGCCTACGGCATCCCGCATATCTACGCCCGCTCCATAGAGGACGCGAATTTCGCGCTCGGCTTCGTCCACGCCCAGGACCGGCTGTGGCAGATGGAGATGAACCGCCGCATCGGCGCCGGGCGCCTGGCGGAAGTGCTGGGCCCGGCGGCGCTCGAGGCCGACCGCTTCATGCGAACGCTGGGGGCGCGCCGCACCGCCGAAGCCAACCTGCGAAATTACGACGCCGCGACGAAATCAGTGCTCGCGGCCTACGCCGCGGGAGTGAACGCCTTCCTCGCGGGCGGGCCGGTGCTGCCGCCCGAGTTCTGGCTGCTGCGCGTTTCGCCCGAAGCCTGGGCGCCGCTCGACTCGGTGACCTGGACAAAAATGATGGCCTGGGACCTGGGAGGCAACTGGCGCGACGAGCTGCTCCGCATGCGGCTCTCCAGAACGCTGCCGGTCGCGCGCATCCAGGAGTTTCTGCCCCCGTATCCCGGAGATCCACCGGCAGGCCTGCCCGATCTGAAGGAGCTCTACGGCAAGATGGAACGGCAAACCAGAGAGCTTGCCGAGGGTTTTGGAATAGGCGGCGATATGCCCGGCGACGGCGCGCTCGGCTCCAATAACTGGGTGGTCGGCGGCGCACGCAGCGCGAGCGGCAAACCGCTGCTGGCAAACGACCCGCATCTCGGCCTCGCGGCGCCGCCGGTCTGGTATTTCGCGCACCTGAACGCGCCGGGCATCGACGTCATCGGCGCGACGCTCCCCGGCGTTCCGGGAATCGTCCTCGGACGCAACGAGCGCATCGCCTGGGCCTTCACCAATACCGGTCCGGACGTGCAGGACCTCTACATCGAAAAGATCGATGCCGCGGGGAACTACCTGACGCCCGACGGGCCCAGGCCGTTCACGGTGTTCGCCGAGACGATCAAGGTGAAGGGCGCGGCCGATGAGCAGCTGAAAGTGAGAGTCTCGCGGCACGGGCCGGTCATTTCCGACGTGGTGCGCGCCGCGCTCGACGCCGTGCCGCGCGGCCACGCGCTGGCGCTGGCATGGACCGCGCTTGCCGAGGACGATCCCAGCATGCAAGCCGGGCTGAAGATCGCGCGGGCCGCCGACTGGGCGGGCTTTCTCGAGGCGGCGCGGGATCTTCACGCCCCGCAGCAAAATGCCCTGTACGCCGACGTCGACGGCAACATCGGCTTCATCGCCGCCGGGCGCGTTCCGGTGCGCAAGCCGGCGAACGACCTGAAGGGGCTCGCGCCGGCTCCGGGCTGGGATGCCCGCTACGACTGGGCCGGGTTCATCCCCTTCAGCGAGCTGCCGCACGCCTACAACCCTGCGGGCGCGGCAATCGTTACCGCGAACCAAAAGATCGTGCCCCCGGGATACCAGCATCACATCAGCTTCGATTGGCAGCCGCCTTATCGCGCCAACCGGATACAGCAACTGCTCGACGCGGAGCGCAAGCACACGGTCCGCAGCTTCGCGCGCATGCAAGGCGACGTCGTGTCGCTCGCGGCGCGGGAGCTTCTTCCAGCACTTCTGAAAACCATGCCCAGGAGCGGCGAGGCAGGCCGCGCGCTGAAAATGCTTGCGGCCTGGGACGGGACCATGGCGGCCGGCCGCGCCGAGCCGCTCATCCTGGCGGCGTGGTGGCGCGAGCTGGCGCGCGCGCTCTACGCGGACGAGCTGGGCGAGTCTTTCCTGCGCAACTGGGGCCCGCGCGCGGTATTCGTGGCGAACGTGCTCGCCGGCCGCAACGGCCAGGCGCGCTGGTGCGACAACGTGCACACCAAGGCGGTGGAGACCTGCGACGAGCTCCTCTCCGGGTCTCTCGAGAAAGCGCTGTCCGATCTGCGCCTGCGCTACGGCACGGATGTCGCGCGCTGGAACTGGGGCGAGGCCCACGTGGCCCTTCATGCGCACCGGCCTTTCTCGCGGCTCGCGCTCGCCCGTTTCTTCGACATCCGGGTGCCGAGCGGCGGCGACGGATATACGGTCAACGTCGGGCGAAGCGATTTCTTCGAGGAGGTCGAGCCCTTCGCCAACCGGCATGCGCCGAGCCTGCGCGCGATCTACGACCTCGCCGACCCGCAGGCCTCGCTGTTCATCCATTCCGGGGGCCAGTCGGGCAATCCGCTGTCGTCGCACTACCGGGCCTTCAGCGCAGCCTGGGCCCGCGGCGATTACATCCCGATGCTCACCGACCGGCACCGCCTCGAGGCGGCTGGCGTTCAGCGGCGGGCCGCGTTGTTGAATCCAAGCACGCCGAGCACGACGGTGCAGACCGAGAAATAAACGATCTGCCAGCCCACGGCGGCAATCGTGGGCGCGCTCGGCAGGCTCGCCCAGCCGAAAGCGAGCGCGACGATATTCGCCACGAGCAGCCCGACCGCGCCGGGGATGCAGGTGAGCACCGTGAGGCGCAGCGGCGACCAGCTGGGAAATTGGGTCGCGGACAAAGTGTAGATCACCCAGCACATGGCACCGCAGAAGACGATCACGTCCCCAAACAGCGCGCCCCCACGGCTGAAATCAGCGAGCGCGCCGAGCGGATCGCCCTTCGTGATCACGAGGAATACCCCGCAGATGGCAAAGGCCACGCAGCCCAGGGTGAAAGCCGCCGGCCGCTGTCTGCGGATTACCCAGACTGCGAGCGCCGTGAGCGGCGTCTGCAGGGCAAGGATGATCGAGGCGTGCTCGGGGCGCGTGAAGACAAGGCCGATCCACACGAAAAGATTGAAGCCGGTGATGCCGGTGAGCCCGAACAGCGTCGCCGGCACGAGCTTGTCGCCGAAGCGCAGCGCCTGGCGGCCCTCGACGGCTACGAGCAGCAGCACGAACAGAATCACGCCGATGGCGTAGCGCAGCGTGCCGAGCGCGAACGCGTCGATGTACGGCAGCGTGCGCTTCGCGACCGAGAACAGCGGCGTCCAGCACAGGATGCTGAGCCCGACCCAGCCCAGCCCCGAAATCAGGTTGGCGCGGGTCAGGCGGCTTTCTTGTCCTCGCGCAGCGCGCGGCGCAGGATCTTGCCGACGTTCGTTTTCGGCAGCTCGGTGCGGAACTCGACGTACTTGGGACGCTTGTAGCCGGTCAGCTCTTTCTTGCAGTGCTCGAGGATGTCCTGCTCGGTGAGGTTCGGGTCCTTCTTCACCACGAACACCTTCGGCACTTCGCCCGAGTGCTGGTCGGGCACGCCGATCGCCGCGCATTCGAGCACCCCGGGATGCATCGCCACGACCTGCTCGATCTCGTTGGGGTACACGTTGAAGCCCGACACCAGGATCATGTCCTTCTTGCGGTCAACGATCGTGACGAAGCCTTTCTCGTCCATCACGCCGATGTCGCCGGTGTAGAGGAAGCCGTCGGGTCCCAGCACGTTCGCGGTCTCGTCGGCCCGCTGCCAGTAGCCCTTCATCACCTGCGGGCCGCGGATGCAGATCTCTCCAGCCTCGCCCTGCTTCACGTCCTGCTTGGCATCGTTGCGGATCGCGACCTCGGTGGAAGGCAGCGGCAGCCCGATCGAGCCGTTGTAGGCGGCCAGGGTCAAAGGGTTCATCGTCGCCGAGGGACTCGTCTCGGTGAGCCCGTAGCCTTCGAGCAGGGTCCGGCCGGTCATCGCTTTCCATTTCTCGGCGACCGCTTTCTGCACCGCCATGCCGCCGCCGACGCAGACCTTCACCGCAGAGAAATCCAGCTTGGCGAAATCGGGGTTGTTCATGAGCGCGTTGAACAGGGTGTTCACGCCGGTGATCGTGTTGTAACGGTGCTTCGCGAGCTCCTTCACGAAGCCCGGGATGTCGCGCGGATTGGTGATCAGGACGTTGCAGCCGCCGACCTTGAGCATCAGCAGGCAGTTCACCGTGAGCGAGAAGATGTGATACAGCGGCAGTGCCGTGATGATCACCGGCGGCTCGCCCTCGAGGCCGGGCAGCAGCCAGGCTTCCGATTGGAAAATATTCGCCAGGATGTTCCGGTGCAGCAGCATGGCGCCCTTCGACACGCCGGTGGTGCCGCCGGTGTACTGCAGGAAGGCGATGTCCTCGTGGCCGACGTCGAACGGTTTGATCGGCTTGCCCGCGCCCTCGGCGAGCACGTCGTTGAAGCGCTTCGCCGACGGCAGCTCGAACGCGGGCACCATCTTCTTCACGTTGCGCACCACAAAATTCACGATCAGGCCCTTCAGCCCCAGCCGGTCGCCGAGCGCCGCGACCACGATGTGCTTCACGGGCACCCGCGGCAGCACTTCCTCCAGCGTGCGGGCGAAGTTCTCGAGGATCACGATCACGTCGGCCCCGGAGTCCTTGAGCTGGTGCTCCAGCTCGCGCGCGGTATAGAGCGGGTTGACGTTGACCACGGTGTAGCCCGCGCGCAGCGCGCCGAACATCACCACCGGGTACTGCAGGCAGTTCGGCATCATGATCGCCACCCGGCCGCCCTTCGGCAGGCTCTTGGCCTGCAGCCAGGCGCCGAAGTCGCGCGTCAGCCGGTCGAGCTCGCCGAAGCTGATGGTCTTGCCCATGCTGTGGAAGGCCGGCCGCTCGCGGTACTGCGCAACGCTCTTCTCGAAGAGGTCGCCGAGGGACTTATAGGCCTTGTAGTCGATGTCCGCGGGGACGCCGGGCGGGTAGCTCTTCAGCCAGATTCGGTCCATGTCTCCTCCTCCCGAAGGAATCTTACTTGTTTTTGAAAGCCGGCTTGCGCTTCTCCAGGAACGCTGCCATGCCCTCTTTCTGGTCCTCGAGGGCGAACTGCGAATGGAACAGGCGCCGCTCGAACAGCACGCCCTCGGAAAGCGTGGTCTCGTAGGCGCGGTTCACCGATTCCTTGATCATCATCGCTACCGGCAGCGAGTAGCCGGCGATCTTTGCGGCGACGGCGAGCGCCTCCTCCATCAGCTTGTCGAGCGGCACGACCCGCGACACCAGCCCGGCGCGCTCGGCTTCCTGGGCATCCATCATGCGCGCCGTCAGGCATAGATCCATCGCCTTGGCCTTGCTCGTGAAGCGCGCGAGGCGCTGGGTGCCGCCCGCGCCCGGCATGACGCCGAGGTTGATTTCGGGCTGCCCGAAGCGGGCGTTGTCGGCGGCGATGACGATGTCGCACATCATCGCGAGCTCGTTGCCACCGCCCAGGGCGTAGCCGGCGACCGCCGCGATCACCGGCTTGCGGATGCCGCGGATGTGCTCCCAGTCGCGCGTGATGTAGTTCGCCATGAAGGCATCCATGTAGCTGTAGTCCTTCATCACGCCGATGTCGGCGCCGGCGGCGAACGCCTTGTCGGTCCCCGTCAGCACGATCGCGCCGACGCCCTCGTCGGCGTCGAACTCATGGAGCGCCTTGCCAAGCTCCTGCATCAGCTGCGGATTGAGCGCGTTCATCTGCTTGGGACGATTGAGCGTGATCAGGCCGACGCGGTCCCGGCGCTCGACCTTGATGAATTCGTGGGTCATGGAAGTCAGGCAGCTTTTTTCGAATGGACTTTTGGTACGACGGGATTGTAAGCTGGTTTCAAATGAGCAGCGCCTTCCCGCTCGAACCCATAGAAAAAGGATCATCAAAGGATCTCAAGAAACTGCAGCTCGAGCGGCTGCGCTGGTCGCTGAACCACGCCTACGACAACGTTCCCCACTACCGGCGCAAGTTCGACGCCGCGGGCGTGAAGCCCGGGGACTGCCGCGCGCTCGAAGACCTCGCGAAGTTTCCGTTCACCACGAAAACGGATCTGCGCGAAACCTATCCCTTCGGCATGTTCGCCGTGCCGATGGATAGGATCGTCCGCATCCACGCCTCCTCCGGCACCACCGGCAAGCCGACGGTCGTCGGCTACACGGCGAAGGACATCGACATGTGGACGCAGGTCATGGCGCGCTCGATCCGCGCCGCGGGCGCGCGGCCCGGCGACAAGGTTCACGTCTCCTACGGCTACGGGCTTTTCACCGGCGGACTGGGCGCGCACTATGGAGCCGAGCGCCTGGGCCTTGCCGTCATCCCGCTGGGAGGCGGCATGACCGAACGCCAGGTGCAGCTGATCGGCGACTTCCGCCCCGACGTCATCATGGTGACGCCGAGCTACATGCTCGCGATCGCCGACGAGATGGAACGTCAGGGGCTCGATCCGAAAGAGTGCTCGCTGCGCATCGGCATCTTCGGAGCGGAGCCCTGGACCAATGAGTTGAGAATTTCAGTCGAAAAAAGGCTTTCCCTGGACGCGCTCGACCTCTACGGCCTGTCGGAGGTGATCGGGCCGGGGGTGGCGCAGGAGTGCATCGAGACCAAGGACGGCCTGACGGTCTGGGAGGACCATTTCTATCCCGAGGTCGTCGATCCGGCGAGCGGCGCGCCGCTGGCCGACGGCGAGAAGGGCGAGCTCGTCTTCACTTCGCTCACCAAGGAAGCTCTGCCGGTCATCCGCTACCGCACGCGCGATCTCACGCGCCTGCTCCCCGGCACCGCGCGCACCATGCGCCGCATGGAAAAGATCGCCGGGCGCTCCGACGACATGCTGATCATCCGCGGCGTCAACGTGTTTCCGTCGCAGATCGAGGAACTCGTCCTGAAGCAGCCGGAGCTGAGCCCGCACTACGTCCTGGAAGTGAGCAAGGACGGGCCCATGGACCATCTTTCGGTCCTGGTCGAATTGAATCCGGGTTCTTCGAATAGCGAATCCGCATCGCGGCTCCAGCACAGCATCAAGAGCTATATCGGCGTCAATGCCGAGGTGAAGCTCGTGCCGATCAGCACCATCGAACGCTCGATGGGCAAGGCGAAGCGCGTGATCGACAAGCGGCCCAAGTGAAAGGCCTCTCCGGCAAATCCGTCCTGGTGACGGGCGGCGGCGGCGCCATCGGCCGCGCGATCTGCGAGCGCTTCGCGGAAGAGGGCGCCTCGGTTCTCGTTGCGGACCGGGACGAAAGCTCGGCTAAGAAAACCGCGAAAGGCGTAGGCGGCAAGGCATTGGTTTTCGATATCACCGACTACGGCGCGGCGAAGAAGATGCTGGACGGCGAAACCGTGGACGTCCTGGTCAACAACGCCGGCTGGGACCGCTTCCAGAACTTTCTCGACACCAGGCCCGAGGACTGGGAGGCGCTGATCGCCACCAACCTGCGCGGGCCGCTCAACATGCACCATATCGTCGCGCCGCAGATGGCGGACCGCGGCCGCGGCCGCGTCGTCAACATCGCCTCGGACGCCGCGCGTGTCGGCTCCTCCGGAGAGTCGGTGTACGCCGCGTGCAAGGGCGGCATCATCGCCTTCTCGAAAACGCTCGCGCGCGAGCTCGCCCGCAAAGGCGTGACCGTGAACGTCGTCTGCCCGGGACCGACCGACACACCCATCCTGCGCGGCTTTCTGGGCGAAGGCGAAGCGGGCCAAAAGATCTACGACGCCCTGATACGCGCCATCCCAATGAAGCGCGTCGGGCAGCCGGACGACATCCCGGGCGTCGTGGCCTTCCTCGCCTCCGACGAAGCGGCGTTCATCACCGGGCAGGTCATCAGCGTATCGGGCGGCCTGACCATGGCCGGCTGAGCAAGATACGGATAGAACGGTTTGGTCTTGAAAGCTAAAGTGGCGGCTATGGAAACCTACCTCAACAAGGCCAGGACGTATCTCGACGAGCATCGCGGCGAGCGGGTCACGCTGGAAGAGCTTGCGGGCGCGGTCGGCGCGAGCCCGTTTCACCTGCAGCGGCGCTTCAAGGAAGCTTTCGGCGTATCGCCGTACGACTATCAGGACGCGCACCGCGTCGAATCGGTGAAATCCTCGCTGCGCAACGGCAGCCGCGTCACGGACGCGTTGTTCGACGCCGGCTACGGCTCGGTGTCGCGCTTTTACGAGAAGGCCGCCTCGCGCCTCGGCATGGCCGCGCGGCAGTACCGGGCCAAGGGCAAGGGGCAGACGATCGCCTTCTGCTCCTTCCCGACCGTGCTCGGCACGGTGCTCGTCGCAGCCACGCCGCGCGGCGTGTGTTCGATCAAGCTCGGCGATGATGCGGCGAAGCTGCGCCGGCTGCTCGCCGACGAGTTCAGCGAGGCGCAGCTCGTCGAAGATCCCGGTTCCATGAAACCGTTCAGGGAAAAAATCCTGTCGTTCGCCGCCGGCGAAGAGGGCCTCGCCCGCGTGCCGGTAGACGTCATGGGCACGGTGTTCCAGCGCAAGGTCTGGGACCAGCTGCGGCGCATCCCCGCCGGAGAAACCCGCACCTACCAGCAGATCGCGCGCGCGATCGGCGCGCCGGCCGCGGTGCGCGCCGTCGGCAGCGCCTGCGGAGCCAACCCGGTGGCGCTCCTGGTGCCCTGCCATCGCGCCATCCGCTCCGACGGCGGCCTTGGGGGGTATGCTTGGGGCTTGGCGAGAAAGAAGCGTTTGCTCGAGCTCGAGCGCCCCAAGAGGAAAAGACCATGAGATGCATCCTTGCAGCTTTCGCAATCGCTGCGCTCGGCGGCTGCGGCCTCGAGACCGCGAGCACCGCCGCGACCGCCGCCGCCATCAAGAAGCAGGAGCTCGAACAGGGCAAGAAGACGATGGAGCAGGCGAAGGAGAAGATCGGCCAGGCGATGGAATTGCAGCAGCAGCGCGCCAACTCGGCGACCGAAAGTGCCGACAAGTAGCAGAGCTTTCCAGTGCGCCCCGCCGACACGGCGCGGCTCCTCGCGCTGGCGGCGATATGGGGCGCGTCTTTCATATTCATCCGGGTCACGGCGCCGGTGCTGGGGCCGGTCTGGATGGCCGAGGGCCGCGTGCTGATCGGCGGCCTGGCGCTGGCCGCCTGGTTCGCTTTCACCGGCTTCGATGCCCAGTGGCGCCGCCACCTGAAGTTCTACGCCACCGTCGGCATCATCAATTCCGCGGTGCCGTTCTCGCTCTACGGATTTGCCGGCATGCACCTGTCGGCGCCCGTCATGTCCATCCTCAACGCGACCTCGCCGATGTTCGGCCTGCTGCTGGGGGCGGCATTCGCGGGCGAGCGCATTACCGCGTCTAAAGTTGTCGGCTTGGCGCTGGGCGTGGCCGGCGTCGTGCTGGTGGCGCGCCCCGCTGCCTTTGAAGGCGGCGGCGAGCCGATGCTTCCATGGGCGATGGCGGCCTGCCTGGGCGCCGCCTTCACCTACGGGCTGACCGGCGTCTACATCAAGCTGCGGGGAGCCGGCGTACCCTCGCGCGGCATCGCGGTGGGAGCGCAGCTTTGTGGAGCGCTCGCGCTCGCTCCGTTTCTTCCGCTGGTGCCGCCGGTTTCGATGCCCGATGCCGCCGTCCTGGCAAACCTCGCCGCGCTCGGCATCCTTGCCAGCGCGATCGCTCTGATCCTGTACTTCCGGCTGATGGTCGATATCGGCGCCACCCGCGCATTGACAGTCACCTATCTCATTCCGCTCTTCGCGTTCCTGTGGGGCGTGATTTTTCTCGGCGAGACGCTTACCTGGGGTGCAATCGGCGGCGCGCTCCTGATTCTCGCCGGGACGGTGCTCGTCACGCGCTAAACTACGGCCGCATGGGCACAGTAGTCGCACTCGCCGCCCAGGTTGGCGGAGCGAAACTCGCGGACGGCCTGTACCGGCTGCGCGGCCGCGATCTGACGGTCATCGTCAACACCGGCGACGACTACGATCACCTGGGACTGCTGTTTTCGCCCGACCTCGACACGGTGCTTTACGCGCTGGCAGGCATCGCCAGCGCCGGCGCCGGCTGGGAGCCCGAGGGCGAGAGCCGCGTGGTGCACGGCATGCTGAAGGCGCTCGGCGGGCCGGACCGGCCGCCGATCGGCGACAAGTCGCTTGCGGCGCCGATCCTGCGCACCGAGGGGCTGAAGAACGACCGGCGGCTTACCCAGGTGACGCTCGAGTTCTGCAACCGCCTCGGGATCCAGGCGCGCGTGCTGCCGATGAGCGACGACCCGGTACGGACCAATGTCCTGACCGACGAAGGCGCGGTCACGTTTCACGAATATTTCACCCAGCTCGGGTGCGAGCCCCCGGCGCGCGGTTTCCAGTACGCCGGCGCCGAGGATGCGCGCATCTCGGACGAAGTGCTCGACGCGCTGCATGCCGCCAGCCTGGAGGCCGTGATCATCGGCCCGTCGAACCCGTACCACGCGATTCGGCCGATTCTCCAGGTCAACGGGATGAGGGAGCTGCTCAGGAAGCGCGGCGCGCCGGTGATCGCGGTGACGCCGATCGTCGGCGGCAAAGCGATCAAGGGATCGGCCGGCAAGATGATGCGCGAGCTGGGGCGCGAGCCCTCCGCGCTCGCTGTAGCGGGTGAATACCTTGGCCTCATCGACGGCTTCGTGATCGATCGCGCGGACGCGAAGCTGGCCGAGAGCGTGCGCTCGCTCGGCCTCCAGGTACTCGTCGCCCAGACCGTGATGCGCACTGATGAAAGCCGCCTGTCGCTGGCGCGCGCCGTGCTCGACTTCGCGCGCACCATCCAGCTAACCAAGGCCGTCGAGGCCGGGGCTTAGCCGGATGCGTCTTGCGCTTCTTCTTGCGCGCTAGACGGAGCCCGGGAGGATGGTGTTAAGATGCGGCCCGCAGGATATCGAGCAGCGAATTTGCACCCTCGTCGCCTTCTTCAAGACGTTCGCAGTGGCAGTCAAATCACTTCCTTGATCGTCATGCCCGGCTTGGTCGCGCCCGGAATCGTCGCGGCATTCAGCAGAGGAAGTCATTGAAAATGGCAACTGGTACCGTAAAGTGGTTCAACGACTCTAAAGGCTTCGGCTTCATCACCCCGTCGGAAGGCGGCGAAGATCTGTTCGCGCATCACACCGCGATCCAGATGAGCGGCTTCAAGACGCTCAAAGAAGGCCAGAAGGTCGAGTTCGAGGTGAAGCGCGGCCCAAAGGGCCTGCAAGCGGCGAACATCAAGCCGCTCTAAGACGCGAGCCTCGTAAAGAAAGGCCCGCTCCGGCGGGCCTTTTTGCTTTATCCTGCCGCAATGAATCGGGCCGAGGTATCTGATTTCGTGCCACAAATAGCACAGGTGAAGGAGCTTAAACGCGTCCTCGTCAGGCAACACGCCAAGCCGGATAACCGCAAGGGATTTACCCAGGTTCTTACGGCGTTGGTGCCGCTCTCTGCCCTTTGGTGGGCCGCCGCGTGGAGTACCGGCGTTTCGTACTGGCTGACCGCCGGCGTGACGTTGGTGATGAGTTTGTTCCTGGTGCGCGCTTTCGTGCTGATGCACGACTGTGGCCATGGCAGCTTGTTTCGCACTGCCCGGCTCAACAGAGCATTCGGTTTCGTTTTCGGCGTGCTATCGGGCATGCCGCAGTATGTCTGGTCGAAGCATCATGCTTATCACCATGCGACTAACGGCAACTGGGCGAAATACCGCGGGCCTCTGAATACCGCGTCGGTTGACGAATATGAGGCGCTGACCGACAAGCAACGGCGCATGTATGAGCGCGTGCGCAACGTCTGGCTGGCCCCCTTCGGCGGTTTCCTGTACGTGCTTTTCAATCCTCGTTTTACATGGCTCAAGGGCAGCATCAGCCTTGTTGGCCATGTCATCAAAAAGAAAATCGCCCAGCCCGGCATATCCGTGAAGGCGCACGCCGCCGACTTCAAGACACCCTATTGGGCGTCCGAGAAAGAGTATTGGCACATGTTCTGGAACAACGTCGTTTTGCTAAGCGCGTGGGTCGCGATGTCGCTGCTCGTTGGGCCTGCGCTGTTTTTTACCGTGTACGTGATCAGCGTGTCGCTGGCCGGAGGAATCGGGATCGTGGTCTTTACGGTGCAGCACAATTTCGAGCACTCCTATGCGAGCGGCGATGAGGGCTGGGATGACGATATCGCTGCGATACAGGGCACGAGTTTCCTGATTTTGCCGCGCTGGCTGAATTGGTTCACTGCCGATATCGCGTACCACCATGTCCATCATTTGTCCGCGGCGATCCCGAATTACTGTCTGGCCGCATGCCATGACGAATACGCGCACCTGTTTTCGGACGTTCCCCGCATCAAGCTGTCTCGCGTTCACTCGGCCTTTAAATACATCCTGTGGGACACTCGCGCGCGCCGGATTATTTCGGCGGCCGAGTATCGGCAGCAAAAGGGGATGAACCCCGCCTAGCCGCAGACCCGGCGGGCTATTATTTCCGGCAGGCGCCCGCGGGCGCGCACGGCAGCGTATCGGGAGAATTGGTGACCGTAACGCCTATCAACGGTCTCTCGGCGCATGCGGCGAGCAGCAGGCACAGCGCCAGACCAAGCAGCCCGATATTCCGTAACATCGGCGGATGATAGCGCGCACCGATCTCCCCGCGCTGCTGCAGGAAGGGATGCGGCGCCATCAATCCGGCGACCTGCCCCGGGCCGAGCACATCTATCGGCAAGTGCTGGCAGCCGACGCCGGCGCCGCTGACGGCTGGCACATGCTCGCGCTTGCTCTCGCACAGCAAGGCAGGCCGGATGAGGCGATGGCGGCGGCGGCGCGCGCTACGGGGCTGCGTCCACAGATCGCCCCCTATTGGCTCACGCTTGCCAAGCTGGAGATGGAACGCGGCCGCCTTGCAGAGGCAATTGCCGCATACCAGGAAGCGTTCTCGCTCGACCCGGACGGCAGGTTCGACCGCGCAGAATGCTTTGCCCTTTTTGCACGCTTGAAATTCGACGAGCTGCCAGATTTTTGGCACGGCGAGCTGATTCGTTTCCTCGGCCGGCAGGACATCGACCAGTCCCGGTACGCGATTGCGGGCGTGAACGTGCTGATGGCGAGGCCTGCATTTCGCGCGGCGCTGGCGGCGGGCCAAGGTCAGCGAGCGACGGCCGCGCTGGAGGAAATCATGCGCGATGAGCTGTTCGCGATTCTTCTCCGCGACACGCTGATCGGGCGCTCCGAGGTCGAGTTCATGCTCACCTGGCTGCGCTGCAGCCTGCTGCAGGACGCCGCGCTGCTAGCGCAGGCGCCGCTCGAGTTCCTGTGCAACCTCGCGCTCCAGTGCTTCAACAGCGAGTTTGTCTATGCCGAGACCGGGACCGAAACGGGGGCGGTCGGCGATCTCGCGCAGTCCGTGGAACAGCGCTTGCGCGGCGCCGCGGGCGTAGACGAGCCGCTTCTGCGCGCCGTCGCGCTATTGGCAACGTACCGGCCGCTTCGCGCGGTCAGCGGCATTGACGCGTTGCTGGCGCACGGCGCCAGCGTCGAGCCCCTCGGCCGGCTGCTACGCCGGACGGCGTCCGATGCTCGCGAGGAGACCCGGCTGCGCGGCACGATCCGCGTGCTCGGCGGTGTCAGCGACGGCGTCTCCAGGCAGGTACAAGCGATGTACGAGGAGAACCCTTACCCGCGCTGGCTCTCCTTGGACGGGTCGGCGCCGGTTTCCGCCACACAATGGATTGCCGCGCAGCTGGTTGGCGATCACCCGGACGAAAAAATTGCCGAGGCACCCAACGTCCTCGTCGCCGGTTGCGGCACCGGGCGCGACGCCATCGCGCTGGCTGCGGAGATCGAAGGGGCTCGCGTCACCGCGGTCGATCTCAGCTTGTCGAGCCTCGCCTTTGCGAAGCGCAAGGCAGAGGAGATGGGCGTCGCCAATATCGAGTTCTGCCGGGCCGACATCCTTCAGCTGGACGCGCTCGGCGAGCGCTTCGACATCGTTTATTGCGTCGGGGTGCTGCACCATATGCGCGATCCGGAAGAGGGTCTCAGCGTGCTGTGCCGGCTCGGCCGCCCTGGCGGACTGTTGAAGCTGGGCCTTTACAGCGCGCGCAGCCGCGTCGAGCTGAACGCCGCGCGCGAATTGGTCAGGGAGCAGCGCCTGACCGGCACCGAATCGTCGATCCGGGCGTTTCGGCAGCACGTGCTCGCCCAGGACGCGGACTCTCCCCTGCGTGGCTTGCTCCGCTACCGGGATTTCTTCTCGATGAGCGAGTGCCGCGATCTGTTGTTCCATGTGCAGGACTATGAATTCAGCCTGCTGCAGATCGCGCAAATGCTTCGCGGCCACGGCTTGACGGTACTCGCGGTCTCGAATCCATCGCGGCCCGCGGTCCTCGCCTATCAGGAAATGTTTTCGCAGGATCGGGGCATGGCCGACCTGGATAAATGGGACGCCGTGGAGCAGAGTCATCCCCAGGCATTCGCCGGCATGTATCAGATCTGGTGCCGGTTCCCCGGGAACGTGGGCGAGTGACGGCATCGGTTCGGTATCATCGTTGAGCTGATCGAAACAAAAAGAACCAAGCAAAACGGCTGCGCTACCCATCAATCCAATATCGTCTCTGCCAATTATGGAACAGTCGAGAAACACTTATGTCCCAGAACTCGATGGGTTGAGATGTTTCGCAGTGCTAAGTGTGATTCTGTTCCATTTGGAGATCCCAGGACTTAGCGTCGGCTGGCTCGGTGTAAATCTTTTTTTCGTGCTCTCCGGATACCTGATTACTTCCATACTGCTGTCCGAGCGTGATCTACAGCCCGGCGTGATTCCTTTCATAGGTCGCTTCTACGCCCGGCGATGCCTGAGAATTTTTCCGCTGTACTACGGGTACTTGATCCTCAATTACTTGCTGCTACAAATCCTTTCGCATCTTCATCCTGCGGAACATTTCGAAGCTAGCGGATATGGATGGTATTTGACGTACACCCAAAACTTTCTTCTTGGTATTACGAGCTTTAAAAATCTGCCGGGGTTTCTCGGTCACACTTGGACTTTAGCGATCGAGGAACAGTTCTATTTAGTCTGGCCCTTGCTGGTGTATCGCCTTTCGACTAAAACACTCGCCATTGTTAGTTTCATCGTAGTAATCGCCGGCCCTATTTTTCGTCACTACATATTTGCCGCCACTGGAAATCCATATCTCATTTTTGCCGCGACTCCAGGAAGCATGGATCAGCTTGCATTTGGATGCCTCTGCGCTTTGTACGCATCGCAGATTTCAAAGATTAGCAAATTCGCGCTGGGATTTTCGGTATGCGTAACTGTTATGGCATTCGCCACGCTTGTCTGGGTGATCGGTTCGAATGCCTTTTGGCATCCCGAAGATTGGGGGTCGCACCCACTGCAAATGTTTATTTTCTCCACTACTGGATTGATGTTTTCCGCCGTCGTTGTTAGCGCAACCCGATTCCGCTGGAGCACAATCCTGAGAAGCCGCCTAGCGGTACATTTAGGCAGAATAAGTTACGGGATGTATATGTGGCATGGGTTGGCGATTGTCGTCGCGGCCAGGCTGGCGCGAACAATGGGCCCGGACGCTCTCAATTTCCTTAGAGTAGTTCTTACCCTAGTCATAACGTATCTGGTCTCCTGGGCTTCGTTCAGGTTCTTTGAGTCTCCCTTCTTAGCCTTGAAGGAAAGATTTTATTCCAGCGAAACGCAATCGCGTGCAGCAAAGGTCAGTAGCGACGTTGCGACGAGGTGAGCCTATATATGCTTCACGACTCTCGCGGGACACCCAACTACAAGCGCATTGGCGGGAACGTTCTTCGTCACCACTGCGCCTGCGGCGATAGTCGCATGCGCTCCAATTTCGAGACCTGGAAGCAAAACAGCGCCGGCGCCAACTGATACGCCCGTACGAATTAGCGTCTTGGGGAACGATTTAGGGCGCACCATCGAGCGCGGCAATTTATCGTTTGTCAGGGTCGCGTTCGGCCCTATGAAAACATCGTCCTCTATTCTTAACCCGTCCCACACGTAAACACCGCATTTGATCGTGACACGATTTCCGATCACGACATCGTTTTCAACAAAACAATGGGCATTAATATTGCAATCGCTGCCTATCTGTGCTCCGGGAAGAATTACGACGAATTGCCAGACCTTGGTTCTCGCCCCGATGTGCGTGCTCTGACAGTCAGCGAGCCTGTGTATGAAGGGGTCGTCAGACATACTGTTTGTTCTTTCCTGACAAGTTACCGTCGCGTCTGTTACCTGTGTTGTTGCAAAGAATCGGATGGTGCCGGCTGACGGAATCGAACCGCCGACCAACGGTTTACAAAACCGCTGCTCTACCAACTGAGCTAAGCCGGCCCGCGGGCGATTCTACGCCCGGAGGAGAACTACTTGATGCGCCTGAGGGTCGGCTTGCCGCCGCCCGAGGGCTTCTTTGGCGGCTCGGGTGTGTTGGGCGCGGGAAGGGCCGGCTTCGAGGGCGCCGGCTCGGCCTCGGCGACTGCCTGCAGCACGGGCTTCGGGCCCTCGACGTCGAAGGTCATGCCGTGGCCGGTCTCGCGCGCGTACAGCGCGTAGACGTTGGAAATCGGCACGGAGATCTGGCGCGCCACGCCGCCGAAGCGCGCGGAGAACTCGATCAGCTCGTTGCCGAGCTGCAGCTTGTGCACCGCGTTCGGGCTGATGTTGAGCGTGATCTCGCCGTCTTTCACGTACTCGTTTGGCACCTGCGTGCGCGAGTCGACCCTCACCGCGAGGTGCGGCGTATAGCCGTTGTCCACGCACCACTCGAAGAGCGCGCGAAGCAGGTACGGCTTGGTCGGAATCTCGGTCATTTCTACTTCCGCATCACTTTCTCGGACGGCGTAAGCGCCTCGATGAACGCCGGCCGCGAGAAGATGCGCTCGGCGTATTTCATCAGCGGCGCCGCAGTCTTGCCGAGCTTGATGCCGTAGTGGTCCAGGCGCCAGAGCAGTGGCGCGATCGCGACATCGAGCATGGTGAAGTCGTCGCCCAGCATGTGCTTGGTCTTGGTGAACACCGGTGCGAGCTCGATGAGCCGGTCGGTGACGTGCTGGCGCGCCTTCTCCGCCGGCTTTTCCTTGCCCGACTCGAGCGACTCGATCTGCGAGAACAGCTCGACCTCCATGTTGAAGAGCATCAGCCGCGCGCGCGCCCGCATCACCGGGTCGGCGGGCATCAGCTGGGGATGCGGGAAGCGCTCGTCGATGTACTCGTTGATGATGTTCGACTCGTACAGGATGAGATCGCGCTCGACCAGCACCGGCAGGCGGTTGTACGGGTTCATCACCGCGATGTCCTCGGGCTTGTTGAACAGGTCGACGTCGATCACCTGGAAATCCATG
>WNFI01173217.1_pt1 | contig 27049 bp, 20 predicted proteins | sample 5400471 | NCBI WGS metagenome assembly WNFI01 (sample SAMN13153348, study PRJNA577476) | soil metagenome | isolation source: 100 cm saprolite on Douglas fir-dominated hillslope | place: USA:California | collected 2013-09-17
GACAACGCTATTGTGAGATCCAGTGGAGTTTCGACTTCGCAGAGCGCGACGGCCAGCGAAGAAGCAAAAGACTTTAAAGTTGTAGTGACTTTGCAAGATCCGCCGCTGGATTTGCGGCCGGGCCTCTCCACCACGGCGAAGATCACGACTGCAACCCGCAGCAATGCATTGTCAATCCCGATTCAGGCGCTGACTCTGCGCAGCAAGGCTCAGATTGAGCAGCAGAATTCCACACCCGGATCGGTGCATGCGGCTGCTCCAGCCCCCAAGGAGACTGCATCCAAGTCAAAAAAGGATGATGATGTGCAGGGCGTATTCGTAATCAGAAACAAGAAGGCTCAGTTTGTGCCCGTTGCCACTGGAATTACGGGCACGACTGATATCGAAGTACTGGATGGCGTGAAAGAAGGGGACGAGGTCATTACCGGCAGTTACAAGATTCTGCGCACCCTGCGTCCCGGAACTGGGGTCAAGATCGACAATACGGTTCCCAAGAAGGAAGACGAAGAAGCTTCATAACCTTAGAGGACTTGGGCCGTCCAAAGGGAAAGCTGGATGGGTCTCAACATCGTTAGGAACATCGGAGCCTGAAGCAGGAATGTAGTGAATCCAAGTATCGGAGAGGTCAGTTGGCACCGGACCAGGAGAAAAACATGGCAACCGCAGAAGTCATCAACATGCCCACGCCCGCAGTTTTAGCGTCGCCGCAATCGTGCATGATCGCAGCCGAAGATTTGTGGAAGACCTACGACATGGGCTCGGAGCAGCAGGTCCATGCCTTGCGCGGGGTCAATTTGCGCATTCAGCGCAACGAGTATGTCGCCATCATGGGGCCTTCGGGGTCGGGCAAGTCGACGCTGATGAACCTGATCGGCTGTTTGGACACACCTTCGCAGGGAAAGTACTGGCTTAACAGCCAACTGGTCAGTGAACTCGACGACGATGAACTGGCGCGCATCCGGAACAAGGAAATAGGCTTTGTGTTCCAGACCTTTAATTTGCTGGCTCGAGCCACGGCGCTGCACAATGTGGAACTGCCGTTGATTTATGCAGGCGTTCCGACCGAAGAACGAATGGAGCGAGCGAAAGCTTCGCTAGCTGCCGTGGGCATGGAAGGGCGCATGACGCACAAGCCGAATGAACTCTCCGGCGGGCAGCGGCAGCGCGTCGCTATTGCGCGTGCGCTAGTCAACAAGCCGTCCATTATTCTGGCTGACGAGCCGACCGGAAATCTCGACTCGCAAACCGGCCTCGAAATCATGGCTTTGTTCGATCGTCTGCAGGCCGAAGGCAACACGATCATTCTGGTCACTCATGAAGGCGATATCGCGGAGTATGCCCACCGGGTCATCCACATCAAGGACGGCGTAATCGCGAGTGACGAGAGCAAAGGGCGCGGGCAACGCAGCTGAGTTCGGACAATCGCCTGATCACGCCCAGCCTGACAGCATGGGCATTTTCCCACGTAGCACCGCGATTCTTGGGGCAGACTGTGCGTTGGCCTCCCGCGTGAGCGCTGCCTCGGGGTCGGCTATATGTCGATCCTCCCGAGCAGATTTTTGGGAGGTAACTGGTGTTGGCGTCCGCTAGGTGCCGTCTGGAAGAGCGTGGCGAAGCCCGTCAAAGAGAGTGACGCCTAGGTTCTGCTCGCCGAGTAGCTTTGCCAGAAGGCCGCTTCTGCCTTTCCCGGAGATCGCCATTTGGCGAATCTCTAAACATTGCTCCTGTGAGAAGTGGTCGAAATGATTTCCGTCCAAGAGAGCGGCGGTAACCGTGCAGGGAAAGTTTGCACCGTCACCGATCCATGACAGGTACCGGTGGGCGGTTCCCTGGACACCAAGCATCGCGTAGAGGTACTGTGCTGTTACGAGGCAGGCATACAATTCTTCGTCTGAGCCCCTGTTTGCCACACGCGAGCACAGGGCGTGAGCAAACAAAACCTCAGCCCGGTACAGCCACATGCGGTTGTCCTTTCCCTCAAGTGATTCAAAATGAGTCATGGCCTTGGCAACTCGGCCCCGTGTTAACGAAATCCACCCTTGTTGAAGAATCGCGGTCCTAACCGTATAGTCGTTGCTCGCCGCTAGCGCTTGCGCTTCCGATGCGGCGTCCGAGTCAAGTTCGAGCTGGGCCTTTCTCCTTAAGTAAGCAGCCGTCTGGGCATCTCGAGCGCGCCGCCCGGAGGACCTCATCAGGGAGTTCGCATTCTCAAGATAGCCGCGCGATTTCTCGCGATCACCCGACTGAAACTCAAGGTTAGACATGTTGATGAGGGTTTCGATGTCTCTCTCTCTCCTCAGCCGACCCGAGATCTTTTCAGCGAACTTCCTCCCTTCACGAACGCCAGAAGCTGAAGAAAGAAAATGCGCGACTTGGATCTCGGGGCCTGGATCTCTCCGTTTTAGGCGGTGGCCATATGTGAGGACGGGAAACCAGTAGAAACCCAAATCGTGAAGTTGTGAGTTCAGGTGAGCTAGGTCAGGGGCAGGAAGGGCGAGGGCGCGCCGCAAGATTTCCGGGAGTTCGTCCGACGGGAAATGTAACCACGGGCGATGACATCGAGGACTGTGGGTGGGAACAGTCCACGGCAACTTGAACCTCACGTTTAGTAGGTGTCCTAACTTTCCTGTAGGGAGCATGTGGTGAATTTGACCTTGACCCGTTCGAATCGTGTCCAAACACCAAGCACACCAAGGGCCGTGATGGTCTAGAAGACTGAAGCGACGGCGATCATGGTGATCGACAGACATAAAGGACCAGCACTGTCCTCGGCGTTCTTTGGCTTTGCCAGACTAGCCTGCCTCACGCGACGGAGCAAGAGACCAAGTGCTCGATTTTTGCGGACTGCAAGGTCATTGTAGGGCCGCCACAATGAATAAAGTTATGGCTCTTCGTCCTCCTAGGCCGGTGAGTCCGGAGGAATTCTGTCTTAACTGTTCAGTGTGTCTGCCCTTCCCAGCGGGGTGCCGGCGTTCCGGCTCTAGGGAATTTGCGCGGCGACGGTATTTTCGACATTCTTGGGCACTTCGGCATCTGCGACCCGGTCCCGGCCTTCTCTCTTGGCACAGTAGAGCGCGGCATCGGCGGCCTCCAGCAGCTCCTTTGGCGACGTGCCGTGCAAAGGAAGTGCGGCCACTCCCACGGAAACCGTGATCATGCCGAGCGACTGCCCCTGGTGCAGGACCGTTAGCTCTCGCAATTTCGAGCGAATCTTCTCGCCCCGGGCGTGCGATGCGTGCAGGTCTGCAGTCGGCAGGATGACGACGAACTCCTCGCCGCCAAACCGGCACACAATGTCTTCGATACGAATACTCTTGGAAAAAAAGGCAGCGGCCTCCCGTAAGACGGTATCGCCGGCATCGTGACCATAGGTATCGTTGAATTTCTTGAAGTGGTCGAGGTCGAGCATCAGAATTCCTAACGGCTGCTCAGATCGCACGGCCCGGCGGATTTCGCGCTCCAGCATTTCTTCCAGATAACGGCGGTTATAAAGCCCGGTAAGTGGATCTTTGATGGACTGTGTCCGCAGGGCCTCGCGTAATCGAATGTTGGCGACGGATAATCCCACCTGCCCGGCGAAGGTGGTCTTCAACGATGACTCAGAGTCGTTCAGCTGGGGGGCTTCATCGGTGGCCTGGAAGTGCAAAATCCCCAGCGCCTGACCCTGAGCCAGGATGGGAATGCAGATATAGGAATTCTTTACCCCGACGGCGTGGGCGCAAGGAGCAGTCGTATCTCCGGCCACCACCAAATGAGGGTGTCCGGTGCGCAAAGCCCAACAGGATGAGGGCTCAAACACTGCGAATGGGAGCTGGCAGTCGTGCCAGGAGCCGGCCACTTCCGCCAGGTTGCGTGCGGCGTTGAGCAGGGCCACAGCGCCGCGGCGGGTGGGAAATATTTTGGGGGCGAAGCCCAGGGCCGCGGAGAAGACTTCGTCCTTGGTGACGCAGCTTTGCAGGAGTTCGCCCATTTTTGCGAGCAAGGTGGCACGCCGGGAGCGCTCGGTTAACTCATTCACCATCTTTTCGTTCTGTTGATCGAGTTCGCGGCGGGCGGAATCCTTTTCCCACATCTCCTCTTGCAAACGGGTGTTGGCGTCGGCCAATTCTACCGTCCGTTCCTTGATTTGCTCCTCCAGCACCTGTTGATTGTGCTTTTGGTCTTCGATATCGGTACAAGTGCCAAACCAGTTGATGATTTCTCCTTTGTCATCACGGATGGGATGGCTTCTTCCAAGAAACCACCGGTAGGCGCCATCGGAGCCTCGACGAAAACGGTATTCAACTTCGTAGGCGTCGCCGGTTTTGAGGGAGTGTTCCCACGCGGCCAGAGTGGGAGCCAAATCATCCGGGTGGACGACAGCACTCCAGCCTGACCCCTGACTCTGTTCTTTAGTAAGGCCGCTGTAATCAAACCATCGGTCATTGAAGAAATCGTTGTATCCGTCAGGGCGCGCGGTCCAAATGATGCCGGGCATTGCCGCGGCCAGAGAACGAAAGTAGCGTTCGCCGTTCTGCGCGCTTTCCATTGCGGATCGCTGGGCGGTCAAGAGTCGGTCTAGATAATAAGAGGTTCCGAGCGCACCCCCGAGACAGGCAAATGTAACCAGGCTGATTGCTACCGTGCCTACGGTGGAAATAGCGAGAGCGTGGCCGGGCGGGGACAGATCGCTTGAAGCGCGGAAAGTCACAGCCCACATTCCGGTGTAGTGCAGAAGCGGTATCGCGCTCCCCATGATCAGCGCACTTACAATCTTTCGTGTGCTGGACTTTTGGTCGTCTCGAGTGCGAAAAGCAAGACTTAGCGCAACGAATGAGATCACGACCGCCAGTATTAGCGACAGGCCGACGCGGTCCCATCGGTATTCCATCCTGGCCGCCAGCCGCATCGCCTCCATTCCGATGTAGTGCATGGCGCCAATCGCACCGCCCATAACCCCAGCGCCAGCGATCTGTTGCCAGACGCGCATGTTTTCGCGACTGACAGTGAACAGGGCTACAAGCGAAGCTAAGATCGCAGCCAGCAATGACACCAGAACTGTAGGGTAATGGTAAAGGACCGGTACAGGCAGGGAGAAGGCCAGCATTGCGATGTAATGCATCGCCCAGATGCCAAGGCCCATCACAATGGCGCCACCGGCGAGCCAGATGATTCGCAGCCCATCGCGAGCAGCCGTGACTCGGCTCGTGAGGTCGAGGGCAGCATAAGACGCAAGCATGGCAAACATTACCGACAGCGCCACCAGCTTGTAATCGTAAGTACCCGTGAGAACCAATCCTTCGGACGTAGCGCCTCCCCTTTGTCGATGAGCACGAATTCGAGTCACACGTCGGCAACTGTCTTAAGTGATATCGGCAGCGGCGGCGCAGGGCGTAATTAGAACTCGCTGAGATGGAAAGACCTCTCTTTCGAGAGGTCTCAGACGGAAACGGTGAGAAGGAGAATTAAGGCGTGGTGCTAACGGGCTTCACATCGGCTGTGTCGGAAGGCAAACTGTGTCCGGCGATGAAAAAGTTGTGATCGTAGAGGCCGCGGTAGATGCGTCCGGAAATTTCGGCGGCTTTGGGGCCGAAGGTAGGCCGGCCACCTTGCAGGAAGACCACGAGAACGACGCGCCCCACGCTGGTATTCGCGTAAGAGGCGAACCATCCGAAGCGGGTGCCCGCGTGTGAGCAGGTGCCGGTCTTGCCCAGGATTTCTTCTTCGTTGAAGTTGAGACGAAGGCTGCGGGCGGTGCCATATTGGACAGCGCCTGCCATGCCGTCAGAGAGTTCGGGAATGAGGGGAGCGATATCGAGCTGGCGCTTCACCCGAGGTTGAAAGTTCGCGACTTCGTCAGGAGTGGTGGGATGTTGCAAGTAGTACAGCGTTCCGCCGTTCGCGATTGCGGAAACCATGGCACCAAGTTGCAGCGGGGTCATGGAGACGCCCTCGCCGAAAGAGCACATTTTGCCGACGCCACCGAGTTTCGCGGGAATGGCTTCATCGGGATAGCTGCCCGGTTGCTCACCCGAAATATCGTATCCAGCGAGCTCGCCGAGACCGTACTGATGGGCGTAGTACGCTACTTTCTCAAATCCAAGCTTGCGTCCGAGCGCTTCGAAGTAAGCATTGTTGGAGTGCGCCAGAGCCGTGGTCAGGTTCATACGGCTGCGGCCACCGAGCCCAACTGGAGTTTCTTTTGAAACCACGCCCTCACTGAGAGCAGCCAGAGCAACGGAAAGCTTAATTGTGGAGCAAGGCTGCGCGCCACTGGAGAGAGCCAGCTTCTGATTGACCATTGCCAGGACGCGGCCGCTGGTGGGCTCAATTGCCACCACCGTGCCATTCATATTGCCGAGGCCGTCGATGGCTGCCTGACGCACGACCGGATCTTCGCCTGTGGTGATATCGCCAGCCGTCAAGCCTTCGGCGAAGGAACTCATGAAAAAGCGCTCGTGATAACGACGGCGGGTGCTGACTGAGGCGCGTGTGATATTCGCGCTGCGGCTGCGTGCCAGGTGATGCATGCGGCGACGCGTGTGCGGAGTTTCGTTGATCTTTGCCAACTTTGATTTGGGATTGAGCGCGTGAGGGTTGACGTGCGCCGCCCAACTGATCGCCGACAACGAGAGGCAGGCGATGAACGCCAAGGCCAGATGAAAGAAACTTGCTCCCCGCTTGAACATCTTTAGGTTTTCGCTCCCGGAATCTACCTACTTCGATGCACGCGCGGTACCAGCTCGCTGGTAACCGCAGCCAACTGCGCTGTTTTGCGCCAACTTTGCGATAGTACGAGAGTTAGCGCTTTTGTGGCAATCACAAAGTTTAAATGGGCTAAAACATTATTTTTACTTTAACCCATTCTGGGACAATGAGATACGAGGCGCCTCCAAGCAGTTCAGCATCTTCGGTAACTCGTTACCCGGTTACTGGAAAGGTACTTTACCAAGTGAAAGAGTTTTTCACTCGTGAACCGGCGACTACGGCGTGATTTCGAACGCCGTGCCGGCGTTATACGCGCCGCCGCCCATGGTTGTGCCGAAGAGGTTGCCTTTGCCATCGTGGATCACTCCAACTGGAGTCTCCCCGTCGGTGCCGATGAATTTGTGCAGCACGGTAAATTTCCAACGCCCGTTTCCTTGACGCGCCATCTCGAAGACTTCTCCGCAGGTAAAGCCGCCGCAAGTCTGGTTGAAGACGCCGCCAAGAGTTGTACCGTAAAGAGTCCCCGCCTTGTCGATGGCAAGTGTGCCGACGGGAAAGCAGGCCTGCACGCAGTTCGGAAAGTCGAACAGAATGGTTTCCACCCACTGGCTGAGCGTGGAGTCGAAGGCAAGCTTGAAGATTGTGCCGTGATTGTGCGCTCCGCCATCCTCCGTGGTCCCGTAGAAGTTGCCTGCTGCGTCCATAGCCAGGCCGCCCTGGGGGAACTGGCCATCGGTGGAAGAAGAGGCGAAGAAGTGGACCACGTTGTAGGTCCACGTGCCGTCGCCGTCGGGCGTCATTTCAAAAACGACACCGCATCCTCCATTGTTGGCGCAAGGTGATACGCTAATCCCGCCATAGGTTGCGACGCCCCACAGGTTACCTTGACGATCAAAGATCGGCGGAGCGGGTTCGCTCCAGCCATCGGGACAACCGTACTGAGGGCAAAAACTGTAAAGCTCGGTGTAGTTCCACGCGTTCGAACCCGGTGAAAGCTCACCGACTGCGCCAAGGCTCGCCGTTCCTCCGCCCATACTTCCGTAGAGATTCCCGGACTTGTCAAATACCAGGCCCGGTCCGGAATAGACGTCGTACAGGAGTGTGTTACTCCAGCTGTTAGAACTGAGGGTTAGCTGGAATATACCACTAACCGCGTAGCTCAGATAACCGTGAATCGTCCCATAGACGTTTCCCGAGCTATCGAGCAAGAGCCCCCCCCATGGATAAGCGCCGTCGCTTCCGGCCGCGAAGGCGTGCAGGATATTCTCGTTCCAAACGCCATTCGTTTCCGGTGATAACTCGAATACCATGCCGTTCCCGGCAAGGCCCGGCCCGCCGCCCGTCCCACCGTATAGGTTGCCATGAGGGTCGAGCAAAAGGGGGCCTGAGGGTACGTTCCCGTCAGCGCTGGAGCCGAAATTGTGCAGCGTCTTGAACTTGCCCGCCTGAGCCGATAGCGCTGGCGCGAGCACCAACGCCACAAGTAATGCAATCACCGTAATTTTCAATTTCATTGAGAACCCACTTTCGAATACTCTACGGCCCACTCCGATGACGGGTGGGTCGTAGCATATATGTGTTCAGCGCTGTCAATCCGGATCTGGGCCTGCAGGGGTTGCGCTATGTGTCGTGTAATAATTCTCGAAAAAACTCGCAGGATACGGGCTAACGGGAATCGGGAAGAATGACCGCCCCGTGCACGTCGTCGTACACAGCGGGAAGAAATCTGACAGGGGGATGTTCAAATTGACGGCGTCCAATGCATTGGCGTCGGCGTATCCATGGTTGCCGCTCTGGTCAATAGGCCCCAACCCGAAGTTGAATTCGGTGAAGGCCAAGATGCTACCGAAATCATGCTGGTACTTCTGGGTCGTGTTCGGGCAGCTCGGCGGGGTGCAAGGGCCCGATATGTAGCCCCCGCCCGACGTGGACCCAGTGTACTCAGAAACGACCAGAAACGGCACGCGGAAGCCGTAGATATACCCGCAACCCCAGCCATTGGGCGCGTTGTTGCAAGTGAAGCCGCCGCCCTCCGTCCCCGCCCCCAGGTATGCGTTCTTGGGCGCGACGTGGTCGTAGAAGCCGCCCCAGTCGTCCCACACTATGAAGATCGCTGTGGGCTTTCGAGCGCTGGATCCGGAGGGTGCGACATTTCCCCAATAATCGCACCCTGTATTGCCGTTTACGTGGGTATTTACATAGCTGTTACCGATAGCGTTGACGATGTTCGCGACCCAGTAGGGGCCAAACGCAGTACCAGTTCCTGAATTAGGGTGGTCTGACCAAGCGGAGTCTGGGATTACCCAACTAATGTTCGCCAAATTGCAGTTTTGGATGTCGCTGAAGATCGGCGCGTTGTTCATCGTCGAATAGAAGCTCATGTGCCGCAGCCAATTGCCATTGTTGTAAGTGTTGGATCCGGCCCCGCAACTCCGACCCGCGTTCGTCAGGTCGTTCACGCCATAGCAGACTTCAGGGATTGCCTCGGGCGCATCCCAAATGCTGCCCGGCTCCGGAGCGTAGTAGCGCCAGGTCGAAAAAAGAGTGGTGCTCTTGTCGCATAGGTTGGTGTTGTTTTGGCAAGTGGCCGAGGTCACAAGGCAGTCGTGGGGGTAGCACTCGTAATTCCCACCGAGACCCGCAGCGACGCCGCGCGTCGGGTCGATCCAACTGAGGTCGACCAGCTGAGGACAACCACTCAAGCCGCCAGTGCCATTGGTGTTGCTAGGGTTGTTCACGACAAAGTACTTGTAGTAGTCGTTGGATGTGTTTACGGCCACCGGAGCAGAGGTTCCGGTGAACAGAAACTGATGAGCCGCGTAGCTGGGCCCCTCGTTTGTTTGGAACATGTAATTTGCAAAGCCGTAGTGGCTCGCGATGGAGAAGTACGGCGCCACATCCGTTGTATTTGGTGAATTCACAACGTAGGAGTACGGGAAGCAAGGCGTCGAGTAGGCGTTGTCGCAGAAGCCATCCATTTTCCCGCCGTCCCAGTCGATGAACCAGTCGGACTGTTGTGAGGCGGACTTTGTCCAGAGTTCATGGGGTAAGCTGCGTTGCAGGTGTATGTTCCATTGCCGATGTTAGTGCCGCCGTTGACGATATCGGCTCCGGGAAAATCGCCGAGGGTAGGGCAACCGGTGGTCGGAGGAGCATGCAACCCAAAGAGATTGTCGGGGGTGCGATTCTCCTGCACGATGATAATGATGTTGCTAAACATTCCAGGTGCAACCTGGGCTGTGGCAAACGACGCCAGGAATGAGGGTAACAATACTGCCAGGGCCCGTGTAAACAGTTTCATATCTTTCTCTCCTGTTGTTTAGGTCCGTCTAAAGCAGTTGTGTTCACCGCACATTCACCGCGTCGGATGCGCGGCCGACACGGGGTAAAAATTGTCGGCTACAATACCACATTCCGGAGGCGGGGTAAAGCAAGATTCCGGTATATGCAGATTGTTGCCGAGTGCCCGATCTCGCTCCGCCATGCGGCACTCACTTTTGCAAACGGGTTTTTTCCACAGCCCACATATGTGACCTCCAACCTTTACCTCAAACTCAAATCTTTGCCATTATGGGTATCAAGCCGCGACCTCGCGCAGATAGGCGACCCGCGTAGCGCCAATTAAGGTAGTCCGGCCTGTAAGTCGTTTGTTTTTAATATTTTAGCATCTAAGTCCTTTGAAAAACGGATTTTGCAAGGAATTTCGTGCTAAACCCATGATTCTAAAGATCAGGGGGGAGGGGGAGGGGTAGTCATTTCGACCGTATCAGTCCGGCGCCGAAAGCCAAGGAGGAAATGTCCGGGCCGCCCGCCCAGTCGCGGAACAGTGACCTTAGGCAGAAACCAGATGAGAGGGATATCCCGCAGCCCGGCTGAAATACGCCGGACTGCGAGATGAGGCCATCTAGGGGGCGCGCAGCCCGGTTCTACATCACCTCGTTGCGTTTGCGCAGAAAGGCGGGAACGTCGAGGTCGTCCGGCTCGAAATTCGGTGCCATGTTGCTGCGCATGGCTTCGAGCGAAATCACTTCGCCAGTGCGATCGGAGATGTGATCGAGCGTCTGAGTCATCATAGTGGAGTCCGCAGACTCTGCGAAGCTGCGATCTTCGGATCCTCGATCTTCAAACACATTCTCGAACTGCGGTTCGGCCATGATGTGATCGCGCCGTGGTTCGGGCCTTCCCTCGAACGTCGAATCGCGCGGACCGAGGGCTTCAGGAAAGTCCATAGCATCGTCATGCGAGGCGGCGAAGGACATGCGCGTCTCCTGATGGCGGTGCCGCAACGCGGGGACTTCCTTGAATCCGGTTGCGATCACGGTAATCTTTACGGAATCTTTCATCTTTTCGTCGAGCACCGCGCCGAAAATAATGTTGGCATCCTCGTGGGCCGCACTTTGGATGATGGTACAGGCCTGCTGCACTTCAGCCAGCTTTAAGGACGCCGATCCGGTGATGTTGATCAGAATGCCGCGGGCTCCGTCGATGGCTCCGGCTTCGAGCAGCGGCGAAGCGATGGCGCGCTGTGCGGCTTCGATGGTGCGCATCTGGCCGCTGGCGGTAGCGGTGCCCATGACCGCATAACCCATGCGGGCCATAATGGTCTTCACATCGGCGAAGTCGCGGTTGATGATGCCAGGAATCGTGATGATATCGGAGATTCCTTGCACGCCCTGGCGGAGGATGTCGTCGGCGATGCGGAACGATTCGAAGAATCCGGCATTCTCGGCGACAGCCAGCAGTTTTTCATTGGGGATGACGATGGTTGTGTCTACGGAGTCCATCAACTCGGCGATGCCGCGGTCAGCTTGCGCCATGCGGCGTTTGCCCTCGAACGAGAAAGGCTTGGTCACTACCGCAACGGTGAGTGCGCCCAGCTCGCTGGCCAGCGACGCGATGATCGGAGCAGCACCGGTGCCAGTGCCTCCGCCGAGTCCGGTAGTCACGAAGACCATATCAGCACCTTCGAGGGCTTCGATAATTTTGTCGGAGTCTTCGAGCGCGGCTTTGCGGCCGACCTCGGGATTCGCGCCTGCGCCCAGACCGTTGGTGAGCTTCACGCCGAGTTGCAGCTTCACCGGCGCGTGCGACAGGCGCAGCGCCTGAAGGTCTGTGTTGGCGACGATGAACTCGATGCCCTCGACGCCGGCATCGATCATGCGGTTGACTGCGTTGCCGCCGCCGCCGCCCACGCCAATAACTTTGATCTTGGCGTCGTTGCGGGCCTCTTCGTTAAAGCTGATACGGATGCTGGAATCGTTTTTCATAATTCTCCACCTGAAAAATTTCGCTCTTCGTTCTTCTGTCTTGTTCGCGTCCTCAGCGGATTTTCCTGGCGAACTCTGCGGTTAAAAGCTCTTCTGCCTGCCGGAAGAAAAGCTTAACCGCTGAGGGCGCTGAGAGCAGCCGCGGAGACCGCAGAGAAACGCCGTTGCCCGTCACGCACCTTTTCCTACTAACAGGGCTTTCAATCTCGAGCCCCAGCGATCTTCCTGCAAGCCGCGCGCAATGCGTGCCCGTTGTCCGTAGTTCACCATTCCGAGAACGGTTGCGTATTCCGGCTCGGCAAGAGTGGACGGCATCTTGGCCATAGGCGCGGGCCACGAGAGTCTCACCGAGCGCCGCAGTACCGATTCCGCGACGTCGAAGATTCCGGGCAACCGAGAGGCTCCGCCGCTGAGCACGACTCCGGCAACGCAGACGTCGAACATGCCGCTGTGGCGAAGATGCTCGCGCATCATCTCAAAGAGTTCGCGGGCCCGAGGTTCCAGGATTTCAGCTACCAGCCGCTGCGGCATGAGGCGCGAAGGTCGGTCTCCCACGGATGGAACCTCAACTTCGTTTCCTTCTGGGATCAGCGTCACGATCGCATTGCCATAGACTTTTTTGATTTTTTCCGCTTCGGCAAGAGGAGTGCACATGCCCACCGACAAGTCGCTGGTAAAGTGGTCGCCCCCCACCGGAACGACGCCGGTATAGGCCACCGCGCCTTGCTGGAAGACGATCATCTCTGTGGACCCGGCGCCGATCTCAGCCAAGCACACGCCAAGTTCGCGCTCGTCGGAACGGAGGACGGCATCGGCTGCTGCAAGCGGCTCGAACACAGTGTCGTCAACGTGAACACCGGCTTTGTTCACTGCCGTGATGACATTCTGCGTGGCGCTGGTTGCAGCGGTGACTAAGTGGACGCGCACTTCGAGACGAGCCGCCATCATTCCCAGAGGATCGTAAACTCCGGCTTGGTCGTCGAGAATAAATTCCTGCGGCAGCAGATGAAGAATCTCGCGGTCGGCGGGCAGAGGAATGGCGCGGGCACGATCAACCGCCTGCTTGATTTCGTCGCGGCCGATTTCGCGCGGACGCGTGCCCAGACTGATGCCTCCGTGACTGTTGACGCCGCGGATGTGCGCACCACCGATGCCGACGATGGCGTGTTCGACCGCAACTCCCCCGGCGTCTTCGGCGGCCTCGACTGCTTTCTGGATCGCCGCAATGGCCTTGTCGAGTTCGACAATCACTCCCTTGCGCGAGCCGCGAGACTCGGCGACTTAAAAATTCTCTTCCTTCAAAGTTCTGCCTTAGTTGCTCGGCGCCGTCGTGCTTTGTTGCTTCGCTATCGCAGGACTCGGCTTCGGACCGCCGGTTGCGATTGGTGCCTGAGTTTGCTTCTTAGCTTCAGGCTTCTGCGCGGCTGTGTGATTGCGCGCCGCGGCTTTTTTCGCGGCTGCGCCATGTTTCATTTTGGCCGTGACTTTCCTGACTCTCGGCTTGGGTGCAGGTTTCTTTCCCGTTACCGCTTTTGGATCAAGCTTCTTTTCCGTCAGCTCAAATGCCGGCTTCGGAACAGGCCTGCCATGCGTGGCGTTAGCTGGCGGCATAAGTGTGACCAGCGCAGCCGACTTTACGCCCGCAGCCGCTGCCGTCCGCGCTGCGGCCAGGGTCAGTGGAGCCTGCTTAGGACGCCCTTCCATGTCGGGATTGACGATGACCTGGTTGTCATAGCGCAGGTTCACGGACTCCAGTTTCTGAAACTGCTGCCGCCACTCCTGCACATGCCCGACATAAATTTTGTAGCGCTTGAGAAAGTCGCCTGAGCCGAGTTGCACCAGAACGTCGCCCGCCGGATCGTTGACGCGTACTTTCAAATTCTCTAAATCCGAGAGATCGACTTCGCTCAGATCCTGCGAGTAGTGGGCGCCGCCGGCGTCGAGATCGCGGACAAGCTCGTTGTAGGCCGCCATGCGCGGAGCCCGCGTGGATAGCGGCTCGCCGGGATTCATCCCGAGAATGACGGGAAACGAATACTTGTGCTTCTGCGGCAACTCCATCAGAGTGCCGCCGGCATCGATCAGAGCGATGCGGGGGCCGACACGCGCGAATGCCACCGGAGTACGCTCGTGAATTTCAACTTGCAGCCGATTGGGGACAAACCTCATTACGCTGGCGGACTCCACCCACGGAATCTGTTCGAGCTGTGCTTTCTGCTGCACCAAGGGAACGAAGAAGATGTTGCGACCAATGTCCGCGCCCATCACTTCCATGATTTGGGCTTTGGTCACGTTCTCCATGCCGGTGACTTCAATGTTGTCGCTCGACTCCACTCGGAAGCGCCAGGAGTGCTCGCCATAGTGGTACAGACCGGCGGCAGCGACGGCGGCGACGCACAGAACCGTCGCGGCGACCAATGCCCACATCAAACGGCTTGCAGTTTTTTTGGGAAGCGAACTGCGGCGGGCAGAGACGCGCTTTTGCCCGCGAAGAAACGGGGATTGCTCGTCCGTATCGAGGTCTACGAGGCGCGTGTCGTCCAGTTCCTCGCGCGCGGCAACGTGCGAACGCTCGGCGCTGGATGGATACAACTCTTCCTGCAAGATGGTGCCGCTGGATTTCCGCGCCATCAGTTCAGGTAGTTGTCGTCAGGGAATCGCGAGCCATTTCACTATAGCCGGATTTGTGGAGCGGAGGTATAGGGAAAATTGATTCTTTTGCACAGGCAGGAACCGGATTGAGCACGTAGCAGTCATTCCGACGGCTACAGCGAAGGCGTAGGATTTGCTGTTCCTCAATTCGGTGTGTGAGTTATTCCCAGAAACAAAACAAGCGCGGCTGGTTGGCCGCGCTCATCTCCAAGGGACAACAATCGCAAATTTCTAAACCGGACCGGCACCGGTTATCTCAACGCGAACCACAGGTGCTGGAATCCTGACCATTGGCATCCGGGGAACGTTCACCCGCACACGAGGGCAGACTACGGGACTGATCCTGATTGGGCGAAAAGCCACGGTCGCCACTCGAATGCGGGCAGTCTGAGCCTCGATCTGCGCCTCCATGCGAGCCCGACTCGCCTCCAGTCGCGCCATCTGCGCTTCTTCCCGCGCGGATTCGCGGTCCGACAGGGACTCTAAGCGGTCGACTCCCACTTCGCTTCGATCAGTCGTGATTCGGGCAATCTGCGTTCGAACCCGAGCCACAGCAGTTGCCCAGCGGCACGAGGCCGTTTCACTGTGTGCCGACACTAGCTGCGCTTGCGCCAGGATGCGGTCCGCACCCTCGGAAACCCGGTCCAGCACCGCGGCAGAGCGGTCGGCCACCAAATTGGAAGCCCGATGCGCCCATTGCGCTCCGCCGTCGTAATAGACCGCATTCATTCCCGCAGCCAGCACCCCGGCCAACAGCCATCCCCAAGCTTGTGTTATTTTCATCGCCTGTAACCCCTTATGGCTCAATAGACGGAGGGCATTTCGATCCGTTAGCAAGGAAAGATACGGAACTCAGGACCGATAAGTTCCACGGAGTCGGCAGTAGACGGCAACTACCCTGTCAAACCTGCAGATTGCGAAGATACGGAACACTGGCCTTCATCAGGTCCAGGTTCATTTCGACGAAGTAATTCTTGATGCCACCCGTCTTCGCTGCTGTGAAAATCTTCTTCCAGTCCAGCGTGTCTTGCCCTACCGGCATGGTTTTCTTGGTCGCCGAGGACCACCCCTGCACGTGCATGGAAATGAAGCGCCCGGGATATTTCGTGAAATATTCGGCCGCGTCGTAGCCTTGGCTGATGGTGGAAACCTGGAACTGGAACTTAACCAGCTTCGGGTCAAAAAGGCCAAACAAAACGTCGTAGGTGCGTTTGCCGTCGACCATCGAAAGCTCGAAGTTCTCGTTGTGAAGTCCCTGCTGAATGCCTGCCTTGGCCGCTTGCTCGCCCATTTTGTTGTATTCGTCAGCCGCTCGCTTTACATCATCCATGGTCGGATTCTTGGGCCCATCAAGGCTGGGCACTAACATTTGGGTCAGGCCCACATCTTTCGCCCAGGCAATCGCTCGCGCCTGATCTTTTCTGAGTTCGTCAATGCCGAAGTGAGAGCTCACGCAACCGACGCCGGCATCTCCCAGAATTTTCCGCAGCTCGGCACCCTTGTACTTGGCAAGGCCGGCAAAACCCGAATCTTCGTAGCCGACGGGCGAGCACAGTTCGATCATCTGAAATCCGGCATCGGCTAGCTGTTTGACGGTGCCGGGGAAGTCCTTGGCAATCATTTCCCGCACCGGCCACGTCTGACATCCAATCGGCATACCCAGTGGATTGGCGCGAAGTTTAAGCGCAGCACCGGAAAGAAAACTGGCCGCGGCCGTGTAAGTCGCAGCACTCTTCACAAAATCTCTTCTAGAAATCGTGGACATTCTTTCCTCCTCAGTACCGAGAACACTCAGCGTAGCAAAATTGAAACCAACGTAGAGACATAGCTTGCTACATCTCCCCAGCCACAGAAGACGCTTCAGGCACCGGCTTCAAGGTTTTCCTCTACAGTTCCCACCCTTTTCGCCGCTCCGGCTGCACCCACTTCTGCGCGACCTCGGAATTCACCTTCAGTCCGGAACGATCCCACGTAAGTTTCTGCCCCAGGCGAGACGCGACGTTTCCTAACAATAACGTTTCCGTCACAAGACCCTCGAATTCAAAATTCCCGCCCGGCTTTACCTTGCCGCCCTTGCAAGCGTCGAGCCACTCGCGCTCATTGCCTGGAGACCTGGGCAGTGTCTTGGGAGGCTGTTTGTAGCTGTCCATCTTCGATTGAGGAATGATCTTTGGATTGCCGCCGTTGAAGGTACAGAGAATCTTGCCGCGATCGCCGACGAATAGAAGCCCTTCGTCCTCTTCTTCTCCGTCGCCTTTTAGCGGACGATTTTCTTCGAGTTCATCCGGTCGAGCGGGCTTCAGACCGCCGTCATACCAGGTGAACTTCACCGGCGGCATTTCGCCGCGGGCCGGGAAGGTGAAGTGGATGATCGACGCCAGCGGATAAGTCTCATCGTAGCGGTCGCTCGAACTCGATTCCACACTGACCGGCGCTTCCAGTTTCAACACGCGGAAAATTGTGTCGAAGCTATACGAGCCCATATCGCCGAGGGCGCCGCAGCCAAAGTCGGCAAATCCACGCCACACGAACGGCAAGTACGCGTGGTTGTACGGACGCTCCTGCGCCGGGCCGAGCCACTTATCCCAGTCCAAGCCATCGGGCACCGCTTCCGTTTCCTTCGGACGCTCGACGCCCTGCGGCCAGAACGGACGGCTCGACCAGTTGTGGACTTCGCGCACCGTCCCGATGGCGCCGTCCCAAATCCATTCGCAGAGTTGGCGCGTTGACTCCGAAGCCTGATTCGCAACTGCAATCTGGGTGGCCACGCCGGTTTCCTTGGCAATTTCTGCGATGCGCCGCGCCTCATAGATGGTATGCGTCAGAGGCTTCTGGCAAAAAACATGTTTGCGCTTCTTCATGGCCGCGGCAGAAACGGCGGCGTGCAAATTGTCGGTGGTACATACAACCACTGCGTCGAGATCTTTCTGCTTTTCCAGCAGTTCGCGAAAGTCGTTGTAGGCGGCGCAGCCCGAATATTTTCCGGAGCGCTGCTGCGAGCCGTAATAACCCTCCACGATTCTCTGGCAAGGTTCGCGCCCGGCAACGCCGCTGGTAACAGCGAGAGTGTGGCTCAACTGAATGGGTTGATCGGGACTGAGCCAGTCCCATCCGCTATCGACGCCGAGCAACTTGCGGACAGACTTCGTGAACTCGTGCGTATCCCACTGCGGATAGTTCGCGCCGGTTTTGTTGACATCGCAAACCGCCACTCCCTGCACGTCAGGCTCGCGCAAAAAGTGCAGCATCACGCGCAGTCCCTGGGCGCCCACGCCGATGAATGCGATATTGACCTTGTCGCTAGGAGGAACATATCCCATCCCGCCTAGCACGTGACGCGGAACAATCGAGAATCCAATCGCCGCCGCGGCACTCTGTCCGATGAATTTGCGCCGCGAAACTGAGCCCGCTGCCAAACTGCGCGAAAGCCTATTCTTCACAGTCCCTCCTCACTTCTCAGCATGCACTGGACAACAGTCGTGACTAGAGTTTTCGGACCGGCTGCTTCGGTCGTCCAGACATAGCCGCCGCTACGCGCCGAGCGACTAGAGTGGCGGCCAAGATGGTAGATTGTCCTTCGACGTTTGTCGATGGTCGGAACGTCAGGCACGTTCGTCCGTTGATCGGGCACCGGCCGTTTCCCGTTCCTTTAGCTTGTCGACGATCAGCGGTCCCAACTGGGAGACGCTGCCGGCGCCCAGGGTTAAGATCATGTCGCCTTCTTGCGCGGCCCCCGCGGCTGATTCCACTGCATCGGCGAAAGAGTTCGCGAAGTGCGCACTCTTCCCGCCTTTCTCGAAAATTCGCTGTGCCAAGATCTCTCCACTGAGGCCTTCGATTGGACTCTCGCTCGCGGCGTAGATATCGAGCACGAAGAGCGAGTCGGCATCGGCAAAGGCGGTGGTGAAGTCGTCCATCAGATCGCGGGTGCGGGTGTAGCGATGCGGCTGGAATACGACATGAACCTTGCGATAGCCGCACTGCCGCGCCGCCGCAAGCGTGGCCTTGATTTCCGTGGGATGGTGGCCGTAGTCATCGATCACGCTGACTCCCGCCGCCTGTCCGCGCAACTGGAAGCGCCGGTCGACGCCGCGGAACTGGTCGAGCGCCGTGCGGACAGAATCAACCGACACGTCGAGGCCTATCCCGACGGCAATCGCGGCGGTTGCATTAAGAATATTGTGGACTCCAGGAACATGGAGTGTGAACTCGCCGAGATCCTGTTTGCGATAAATGACGCGGAAGCGGCTCAAGGGCCTGGCATCGCCGCTTTCAAGCGCTGCTGCCTCACTTAGCTTAATAAGAAAATCGGAGCCGCGCTTGGTGCCGTAGGTGACCGTGCGCCGCTGCACTTCCGGCAGCAGGCGCCGCAGCAGAGGATCGTCGTTGCAGGCCACGATCATCCCGTAGAAGGGCACGCGGTCCATAAACTCGACGAACGTTTTCTTCACGTCGCGCATATTGCGGTAACAATCCATGTGCTCGCGGTCGATGTTGGTGACAACTGAGAGTATTGGGGACAGTTTGAGAAATGACCGGTCGCTCTCGTCGGCCTCGGCGACCAGATACTGCGACTTGCCCAAGCGCGCGTTCGATCCCATGGCGTCGACGCGTCCGCCGACGACTACGGTCGGATCGAGTCCGCCCGCCGCGAGCACTGCGGCGACCATGGAGGTCGTGGTCGTTTTACCGTGCATGCCGGCGATAGCGATGCCGTATTTCAGCCGCATCAACTCAGCCAGCATTTCGGCGCGCTGGATCACCGGGATGTGCAGCTTGTGCGCTTCGCTAACTTCGGGATTCTCGACCGCGATGGCGGAACTGGTGACGACAACTTCGGCACCAACGGCATTCTCGGCGCGATGCCCTTCAAAAATAGCGGCACCCAGACTGGCAAGGCGCTGCGTAACCGCGGAATTTTTAAGATCAGAGCCGGAGACTTTGTAGCCGAGATTCAGCAAGACCTCGGCGATACCGCTCATGCCGATACCGCCGACGCCTACGAAATGGATGCGCTGGATTTTGGCGAACATAGAGTCAATTTCTTCGCTACGGATTTACACGGATCAAAACCCGAAGAACGAGAAAGAACAAATTTCCCAAAAAGACTTATCCGTGAAGATCCGTGTTAATCCGTTGTCACACTTTCTTCTATTCCTGCTATACGTGCCGCAGTTGCTGCAATATCAGGAGCCGCGTTCGGATGCGCCAGACTGCGCGCCGCCGCGCTCATGTTCGCTAGCCGCGACGGATCTTGCAACAACGCCGAAATCGTTTCTGCCAGCCAGACGCCTTCCAATTTCGATTCTTCGACAACTACGGCGGCTCCTGCTCGCGCCAGCGCTTCGGCATTCACTCGCTGATGATCGTCGGCAGCCCGAGGGAATGGAACGAAAATCGCAGGCTTCCCTGCCGCTGCAATTTCTGCGACCGTGCTCGCGCCTGAACGGCATACTACTAAATCAGCGCGCGCAAACGCCGCCGGCATGTCTTCGATGAACTTTGAAACCTCCGCCGATTCGCCCAAAGACTTATACGCAGCCAGCGCGTCATTATAGTCACGCTCGCCGGTCTGATGAATGATGTGAATCCCCGGAGCCTCGCGCTGAAGCGCCGGTAGACAGCGGATCATCGCGGCGTTGATGGCGTGCGCGCCCTGGCTGCCTCCAAACACCAGCAATGTCGGCACTCCGGCGCGCTTGGGTGGAATCTCGAAAAAAGCCTGCCGCACCGGCACTCCCGTGACTTCGGCATGACGAAAATATTTCGCCGTCTCCTCGAAGTGCACCGCCGCCGCGGAAACAAATCGCGCGACCATTCGGTTAGCGAATCCGGGCACGACGTTCGGCTCAAAGGCCAGCGTCGGAATATGCTTCACGATCGCAGCCAGCATGGCAGGCCCTGAGGCGTATCCGCCGACGCCGATGACTACGTCAGGCGCGAATTCGTTCAACATGCGGCCCGCGTCCCACACGGCGCGCGGCAAGTCGAATGCCGTCTTGAACCGAGTTACAATGCTGACATTTTTCAGTGCGCCTACGCGCACGAGTTGCAGCGGGAATCCCGCAGCCGGGACCAGACGGTTTTCAATTCCGCGCGCGGTTCCGATGAAAAGTACCTCGGCGTTGTAACTTTTCTTGAGTTGATTGGCGATGGCCAGCGCCGGGATCACGTGCCCGCCGGTCCCGCCGCCCGCCAGGATTGCCCGCATGAGGTGACTATAAAGGAATTGCTGATTTTTGATTGATGATGGTTGATTGAAAAACCTTCGGTATCAGCACATCCTACGCAGAGCGGGCCTTTCAATCAGCAATCAAGAATCATCAATCGCAGTTTTCTTACTCCGCTTGCTTCGTGATATTCAGCAGTACGCCCACGCACGCCAAGGTCACAAATAACGACGAGCCTCCATACGACACCAGCGGCAAAGGGATGCCTTTAGTTGGCATCAGGCCCAAGACCACGCTCATGTTGATGAAGGCTTGCAGCACTACCATGCTGGTGATGCCTACTGCGAGATATCGCCCGAAAGTATCTTCGGTGCGCCAGGAAGCGCGCATGCCGCGCCACAAGAAAATCGCGAATAGAGTGACCACGCACATGGCGCCTACCAAGCCCAACTCTTCGGCGGTTACGGCGAAAATAAAGTCGGTGTGCGGTTCGGGCAGATAGAACAGCTTCTGCTTCCCTTCCATAAGGCCGGTGCCGGTGATGCCGCCGGTGGCAACGGCGATCAGAGACTGGATCAAGTGGAATCCGGCTTTCTGGCGTTCGGCATTCGGATTCCAAAAGGCAAGCAAGCGGTCTCGACGCCAACTCACGCGAAAGAGCAGAAAATACAGGGGCAGAATTGAGGCTCCAAAAGCATAGGCAAAATAACGCAACCGCATACCGGCTACGTACAGAATGCATGCTGCGATTCCGGCGCAAGCGATGGCGGTGCCCAAGTCCGGCTGCAATACGATCAGTCCTAAGAAGACGAGCAAAGGTGCAACCGCCGGCAGCAGAGTATTGCGGACGTCGTCGATGGTCTTGGCGCGGCTCTCGAGAAAGTAGGCGAGGAAAAGAATTATCACTGGCTTGGCCAGTTCCGACGGCTGAAAAGAAAATCCACCGGCGTGGATCCAGCGATGTGTGTTGTGCGAGCGGTCCAGAAAGAATACGGAGATCAGCATCAGCGTGGTTAGTCCCATCAACGAAAAGACCAGCGCCGGATGCTTGTACCGGCGGTAGTCGACGCGCATGGTGATCACCATGGCCACCAGTCCCGCAGCCGCCCACATTATCTGCTTGATCAGGAAGGCATAAGGAGAGCCGAAGCGCTCTCGTGCCATTACTGCCGACGCCGAGAAGACCATCACTAGTCCTACAAACACCAGGAGCATGGTGACGGTAAACAGCCAGCGGTCAACACTCACGCGCTTCGCCATGGGAATTTCATTTCACCACGGAGTTCCAAAAGCGCGCTGTAAGAATGTTGGATTGTTGATTTTTGTCTGTTGCTGGTTTTGGTTCCTATGGGAAAAAGGCCCGCGTTAGCATTTTTCTGCAAACGCGAGCCCGCTTGTGTCGGAAATCTTGCGATATCTACTAACGATTATTGCTTCTGCTCGACGTTAGCCGCCTTGTCGCGTCGAATGGCTCGACTGGTGCGGTTTCCCTGACGATTCAATCCGCGTTGCTCGCTTTTGGTCAAATGGCCGTTGTGCTTGGCCATGTCGGCTTGCTCGCGATTCTGGATTTTAGTCTCGCGGTTTTCCAGGTGAGCGGTTTGCTTGGAGCTGAGAGTTCCGTTCTGCACGCCGTTGGCAATGCGTTGCTGCTGGCGGCCTTCGCGGTTATTTACTTGATTCACGCGCGGATGGCCGGGGTCGACTACACCCGGACCTGCGCCCGAGGTGCTGGTTGCGGTTTGAGCAAAGGCGGAACCGAAAGAGAGCAGTCCAGCCACTGCAGCGATTAAGAGCGAACTGCCGATTTTGTTTTTCATGGTAGTAGAAACCCTCTGGCGTGAGCGTAGTTCCTGTCTGTGCGGGCGAAGTAGATGACCCAAGTACCTACAGATAGGTTACCCCCGAAGCATCGCGGATCACGAAGTGAACTCGTTCGCGGAACCAGCGAGGGAATAAACCGAAAATGCCGGCGCAGAATGCAACAGCGGCCTGAGGCTCCCCATCTGTTCCAGCACTAACGATTGTTGAGAGATAAGGAGAATAGTGCGATGTGATACGGTCGCCGCTGTAGTCTTAAGCAAGCAACTAAAACATCCGCACCTACGTCTGACAGACTGCGATGGAATGGATTCGTATGCTGCGACTCATGCTTGGGGCGCAATGAACTCGGGAAGAGGGGACTGAACTATGCGAAGCGAATGGACAATGAGATGGAAAGCGATTGGCGCCGTTCTGATTGTGGCGCTGCTCGCGATGGCACTGCCGCTGGGAATGGCGGCGCAAGATGATGACGATCCTCCGGGGCGCGCCGCGCGATTAGGACACATCGAAGGTTCGGTATCGTTTCAGCCCGCGGGTGAATCGGAGTGGGTAGAGGCCGTTCCCAACCGGCCCATGACGACCGGCGACAAAATCTGGTCAGACAAAGATTCACGGGCCGAGGTCGAACTGGGGCCGACCTCCATTCGCCTCAGCAGCAACAGCGGAATGTCGTTTCTTAATCTGGATGACCGCACGGTGCAGATTCAGGTCAGTTCGGGCACCGTCAATCTTCGCGTGCGTCGAATGAACCGTGACGACGTGTTCGAAGTCGACACCCCCAACCAGGCTTTCTCCATCCTGCAAGAAGGATCGTATCGTGTGGAAGCCAGCGAAGACGGCAACTATACGGTGGTGACCGTTCGTCACGGCGAAGGCGAGGCCACAGGTAACGGTCAGACTTATACGTCGTCGGCGCTCAAGATCTCGACGACTACGGCGACTGGCAGCCTTCGCCCGAGTACGGCAATGTATGGTATCCGCGGGTTGCTGCCGGATGGGCTCCTTATCACGAAGGCCATTGGGCCTGGGTGGATCCTTGGGGGTGGACATGGGTGGATGATGCACCCTGGGGTTATGCTCCCGCTCACTACGGACGCTGGGCCTTTGTTGGAAGCCGTTGGGGATGGATACCAGGCCCAGTGGAAGTAAGGCCCGTCTATGCTCCGGCTTTGGTCGTGTTCGTGGGCGGAGGCGGTCCCGCGATGGGTGGCAATGTGGCGTGGTTCCCATTAGGGCCGCGCGAAGTATACGTGCCGTCGTATCGCGTAAGCCCGGCCTACGTGAACCGGGTCAATATCAGCAACACGAATGTCAGTCAGACCACGGTCACCAACGTTTACAACACGACAATCGTGAACAAGACGACGGTCATCAATAACGTTACTTATGCTAATCGCAATGTGAACGGGGCCGTGACAGCGGTACCGCAACAGGCTTTTGCCAGTGCGCAACCAGTGGCGCGAAATGCCGTCGCGGTGAACCGGCAGCAAATTGCATCCGCGCAAGTAAACAGCAGAGCGGCGGTCGTGCCCTCGCAAACATCTGTGATGGGCGTCCATGCCGCGACAGCAAATCGAGCCGCAGCGCCACCGCAAGCGGTACAACAACGACAGGTCATCGCCAAGGCAACTCCGCCTCCCGCGCCGGTCGCGTTTGCGGCGAAACAACAGGTATTAGCCGCGCACCCTGGCCAACCTGTGGCGCGCCAGGAGATGCAACGCCTGCAACCAGCCGCCGCTGCTGCGGCACGGCCTGCCGTGAAGCAGGCTCCTCCGGGAAAGCCTGCGACGGCCACGGTAGCTCCGCCCAGCAGTCAGCCGGGGCGTCCAATGGCGAACCAACCTGGAAATCAGCCGCCGAACCAACCGTCGAATCAGCCGGGAAATCGTCCGGGGAATATGCCTCCGGCGAATCAGCCTGCCAGCCGGTCGGTAGCTCCGCCTGCGAATGATCGTCCGGGTGCTGCAACTCCTCCGGCAAATCGCCCGGCGCCAGTCCCGCCTGCAAACAACCGGCCGGCGGAACCAAATCGGCCGGCGCAGCCAGTTCCGGAAAACAACCGGCCCCCTGCGGCACAACCAAACAATCGGCCGGAGAACAACCGTCCGGAAAACAATCGTCCAGAAAATACTCCGGCACAACCGAACCGGCCGCAGCCGAATAACCGGCCCGAGGCCAACCCGCCCACGCCGAATCGACCGGCAGAGCCAACCCGGCCAGAAGCGAATCGGCCCGAACCTAATCGACCGGCGCAACCAAGTCAGCCCACGCAGCCACCGGCCCGCAATGATCGCCCGCAGAGTGCGCAACCGCCGGTGAATCGGCCGCCGCAGACGCCTCCGCAAAACAACCGCCCGGCGGAGGCTCCGCAGCGCCAGGAACCGCAGCGGCCGCAGAATCCTCCAGCAGATAGGCCGCAACCACGTACTCCGCCCCCGGCGGAGACGCGGCCCCCGCAACAACAGCAACGTCCGCAGCCTCCTCCTAAGCCACTGACACCAGAGGAGAAAAAACGGCAGGATGAGCAGCGCAAGAACCAAAAGCCACAGTAAGAACTTAAGTGGCCGTAATAAAAAGGCATCCTGAGTTCAGGATGCCTTTTTAGCTTTATTCATTTGATGTTCATACTCTTCTGCTACGCTCAATTTGAGTCTGAATACCTTTTCGGGGGTGTTTATGATTTCTCTCTCTTCCGCAGTTTCAAGCGGACTTACCTGGTCGAAGATTCCTCGCGGTAAAGGTTACGAACTTAAGCTGAATGATGCGGTCGTCGGTTCTCTGCGGCGGGCCAGTTTCTGGTCGTCGATCTATCTGGCAGAAAGCGGTAATGAGCGATGGACATTTCGCCGCAGCGGTTTTTTTCGTAGCGGAGCGGAGATCATGGATTCCGCTTCACAACGGCAGCTGGCGTCTTTTAAATCGGATTGGAAGGGTGGCGGGACGCTGGCCTTTTCAGACGGCCAGACCTTCGCGGTACGGTGCAAGGGCTTGTGGAGACCGATGTGGAGTGTGATTGCGGCGGACGGCCAGCCGGTGCTTCACCTACATACGCGCGAAAAGAGGGTCGACATCCCTACTGAAAACTCTGTTCCGGAGAACCGGCTCGCTATGCTGATTTTGTTCGGCTGGTACCGCGTGCTACAGGCTGAAGAGGACGCTGCCAGCGCCGCCACGGTGGCGGTAATCACGGCGAGCTAAAGTTAATACCGGACCATGCTTCACTCGCTGGTGAAGTAGTCCACCGTCACTGGATTCTCGAACAGCGAATAATCACGTGTCACCACCGTGATACCGCTGTCGGTCACGAAGTAACGCTGGCGGTCGGCCTCGGCGTCGTAGCCAATCGTGGTGCCTTCGGGGACATGCACGTCGCGGTCGAGAATGGCTTTGCGGATGCGGCATCGGCGGCCGACGCTAACGTGGGAGAACAAAATACAATCGTCGACTTCGGAGTAGGAGTTCACGCGCACGTCCGGTGAAAGCACAGAGTTCTTAACCACCCCGCCAGAAACGATGCAGCCGTTGGAGACGATAGAGTCGAGCGCAGTTCCAGTACGGCCGGCTTCCGCGAAAACAAACTTTGCCGGCGGATACTGACGCTGGTGGGTACGAATCGGCCACTCGGCATCGTACAAATTAAAGATGGGGGAAACCGAGACGATATCCATGTTCGCCTCATAGAAGGCCTCAAGCGTCCCAACGTCTCGCCAGTAGAGCGCTTCTTTTTTATTCTCGTCGACGAAGTCGTAGGCGAAGACGCGGTAGTCGTCGACCATCTTGGGCAGAATATCTTTGCCAAAGTCGTGGCTGGAATCAGGGCTCTCCGCGTCCTTGAGCAGCACGGGAATGAGCACATCCGCGTTGAAGAGATAGATGCCCATCGATCCCGCAACTTTGTTGGGATTCAGTGGAGATCTCAATTCTGTGGTCTTGGGTTTCTCTTCAAAGCCGTTGATGCGGCCGTCCTTATCGACATCGACTACACCAAAGCGGTAGGTTTCGTCGGGATCGATCTGAATCGTGGCCAGCGTAATATCAGCTGCCGAGTCAAGATGCTGCTTCATCATCTTCCCGTAATCCATCTTGTAAATGTGATCGCCAGAAAGAATGAGCACGTGCTTGGGCTGCTCGGAGCCGATGGAATAAATATTCTGATAAACCGCGTCGGCAGTGCCTTGGTACCACTGATCGCTCACCCGCTTCATAGGCGGCAGCACTTCGACAAACTCTCCCACTTCACGGCCCAGAATGTTCCAGCCTTCGCGAATGTGGCGGTTCAGCGACAGCGCCTTGTATTGCGTAAGAATGTATACGCGCCGCAGGTCGGAGTTCAGGCAGTTAGAAAGCGTGATGTCGATGATGCGGTAGATGCCGCCGAAGGTGACCGCAGGTTTGGCGCGGTCACGTGTGAGCGGGTAGAGGCGCTCTCCCGCGCCGCCCGCCAGCAGT